>RCMY010000604.1_pt1 | contig 53436 bp, 36 predicted proteins | sample 2041341 | NCBI WGS metagenome assembly RCMY01 (sample SAMN09708234, study PRJNA481090) | Marine sediment metagenome, whole genome shotgun sequencing project.
ATTTGCTGGCTCACAATGGTAGCAAGCAAGGTTTCAAAACCGGGCGGCCTAATTCGCGGTGCGGGGTAGCCAAACTCTTCCAGCGCTGCGGCCAGGTCCTGGTCAACGTTGGCGATAGCGTCGAGGTCTTGCTTGATCGCGGCTTTTTTCATATTGTTGTCGGCAAATCCGCTGCGGCTTTTTTTCTTGTCGGCAGTATCAGAAAATTGCCCGGCAAAATCATCGCCAAGCTTAGCACCCACATCGCCAGCGCCGCGATGGCGAACCGGTGAAGTACCGATTGCAGCACTGAGATCTCTGCAACTTGAAAGATAATGGCAAAGAATGTCGTGCCCCAAATGAGCACAGTAATCAAATATAGAAATGCACTCATCGGTTCTAATGCTTATAATGCAGCTCGCAAATCACGGGCCACCAAGCCGCGCATTGAACCATGAATTCTTTCGATAAAATATACGAAGCTGACTTCAATGCAATTTTGGGAAACAACTCGCCGCTTGCCCGCATTGAGAAGATCGAGCGCATGTATTCGGGTTCGCTCATCATGACCACCAGCGGAGGCAAACACTCGGCTGTGCTACCACATTTAGTGCGCCGGGCCACTGCGAAAAATATTCCTATTGTGTTTGTCGACACGCAGCACTACAGCAAACCAACTTATGACATGATCGACTATTTTAAAGCCGAAGGTTATGACGTTAGAACGTATCGCTCTAACTACGCACAAAAGGAGTTGGAGGCAGAATATCCCGGCTGGTGGAACGATACTGCGCCTGATTTCTCTCAGGCAATTTTCGACGACGTGGTGCGAAAAATAAAACATGACCCACTGGAGAGAGCCTTCACCGACATCAGCCCGCGAGCCTGGCTCAGCGGTCTCACCAGCTTTAAAACGCAGGAACGCAAGAGAAAATCGATTGTTGAATACAATCATCGGGAAATCATGAAATTTCATCCGATAATAAACTGGGACGAAGAAGAGATCGAACAGTACATTCGCTGGCATTCTCTGCCGCGTAACGAACATCATTTCGATGTTACCAAGGGTATGAGCCAAAGCAACGAGTGCGGCATTCACACTACATTCGGGGAGTGATTTCTGACTCGCACGAGGCCATGCGGGCAGTCGAGATAGCACTATCGTACTAACACTTCAGTACAATTTACTTCGCCACTCGTTTTCTACACAATTCTACTCAAGGCTGAGCAGTAACGTTTCGGCTGTAAAGATCGACTCACGCTGCAGTGCAGGAGAATAGCCAGCATAGCAACGTAGCTATCTTTCCGGTCCGTTGCAGTCGTTTTCAGCAGCTACGAAAATTCAGGGACGCACCGATATCGGGCATAAGGACATGCCTGCCTCAGCATCTTTGCTTAACACAACGCGGCATACAGGAGCGCTGGCCGATGAAACTTTCGTTGCCCCACATGAGTTATATACCTTCGGCCACGGCCGGCAGTGCCGCGTCCAGTTATCATTTTCTGATGATGACCGAAGCGCTGACGATACCGGACGGAAACCTCGCAACAATACACGAAATGGTGGCCGCTCAGAAAAACATTCAGGAGTTTGTCATTGCAGCCGAAGCCGGTCTACGCGACGTTGATGACGTAATGTTGCACAATTTCGTGGTTGATCAACTGCACGATCTGGCGACGCTGTATAAGCAGCAGCTGAATTTATTTGCCGCGCGACACGCTAAGCACTGACATTATAGAAACGCAACCAAAGGGCTGCACTACGCGCCAGCCCATACTTTTTTTATTTGAGCCGGCCTTAGCGTAGCGCTACCATAGCGGTATGCGCAATGATCCCAGCCAACCCCACCTGACGCTATTCGCCAAGCTACTGGACAGAGCGCGCAAAGACGCACTGCCACCCGAACCAATAAACTATCGTATTCCCGTAGCGGCATATACCAGTGAGGCACAATACCAGCGCGAACGCGACCGGCTTTTTCACAACCGGCCGCTGGCTTTAGCTCACGAAAGTCAAATACCCGATGCTGGCGATGCCATTGTGCATGATTATCTGGGTCTGCCTTTGGTGACAGTGCGCGACAAAAGCGGCTCGATTGGCACGTTTATGAACGTATGCCGGCATCGCAACATGCGCCTGGTAACTTGCCCCACGCAACCGCGTGAAGGCAAGCAATTGAACTTGCGATCATTCGTTTGCCCCTATCATCAATGGACGTATGGGCTGGACGGAAAACTAAAGCACGTGCCATTGGAAAACAGCTTTAAAGATCTGGACAAAAGCCAGCTGAATTTGGTCGCGCTACCCACCGAGGTCAGACACGGTTTGATCTGGCTGCAGGCGACCACAGCAAAACACATGGATTTAGACTCACACCTGGCCGGAATCGGCGGTGATTTCGACGCCTTCGGGATTAAAGACGCCCACTTTTATCGGCGAAGCGTACGCCGCCTTGCCTGCAACTGGAAGCTGATTCAGGACGCTTTTCTAGACGGCTACCATGTTGTACGGCTGCACAAAAAAACCGTTGGCCGTTTTTTCCCCGACTGCGTCACGGCCACGGAAGAAGTCGGCACGCATATTCGTTCGGTGGTCGGGCGCAACGAAATATTTGACGCGGTAGACCTCCCTCCTGCGGCATGGCGACTGCGCGAACATGCCACGTTCTCGTATACCATTTTCCCCAACAGCATTTTTATTATGCATCCGGACTACACCAGTCATATCTCGCTGTACCCGCAAAGCGCCGGTGAAACAATTTTTGTTCACTCCATGCTCGTAGCCGAATACCCTGGTGACGAGAAGGTCCGTTCACACTACGATCGTTCGTTTGAGCTGATCGACAGCGGTGTATTCGAAGCAGAGGATATTTTCGTCAGCGTCGGCGCGCAGGCCGGCATGGAGTCGGGGGCCAATAGCAGCTTATTGGTAGGCGCTCATGAAGTCGGATTGCGGCAGTTTCACGAGATATTGCGCAAGGAATTACTCCAGGACTTGCGCCAGAACTAACTTAGGAACGTTCACGAAATAACTTGCCATTCCTTACTCCTCCATATTTCCCACCGTCCATTCCGGCACCGGCAATTTGCGCTGGTATAAAAAACTCGGATTAAACAGCTGGCTTTGATAACGATCACCGCCGTCACACAGCACCGTGACAATGTTGTGCCCCGGCCCCAGCTCCTTCGCCATGCGCACCGCGCCGGCCATGTTAATCGCCGCCGAGCCGCCGAGACACAGCCCTTCGTGCTTAAGCAAATCAAATACAAGCGGCAGTGCTTCTTCGTCGCTGATCTGGCAGGCGAAATCGACCTTGGCATCCCGCAGGTTGCCGGGCACAAAGCTCACGCCAATGCCTTCGGTAATCGAGCGACCTTCGGCACGCAATTCGCCGTGGGTAAAATAATTGTATAACGATGATCCTTCAGGATCGGCCAGGCCAATTTTGACGCTGGGGTTTTGTTCGCGCAAGGCCTGGCTAACGCCCGACAACGTGCCGCCAGTACCTACCGCGCATATAAAGCCATCGACCTTGCCCTCAGTCTGGCGCCAAATTTCGGGGCCGGTGGTGTCGTAGTGGATTTGCCGGTTCGCGGGGTTATCGAACTGACGTGCCCAGATGGCACCGTGAGGTTCGTGCGCACGCCCATGGGCCACCTGTTCCGCAATATGAATATAATGCTCCGGGTCGGTATACTTCGCATCGGGAACGAGAATCAGCTCCGCCCCCAACATATCCAGCCGCTCAATTTTTTCCTTGCTTTGCGTTTGCGGCATTACCACAACACTTTGATAGCCCAACGCGTTAGCTAAAATAGTCAGCCCAATGCCGGTATTGCCGGCCGTACCCTCGACGATAATGCCACCCGGCTGCAGTTCACCGCTTTTTTCTGCTGCGCGAATAATGCCCAGCGCCGCACGGTCTTTAATAGACCCGCCAGGATTCATAAATTCCGCCTTGCCATAAATGGCGCAGCCGGTTAATTCAGATATCTGCCGTAAATAAAGTAACGGGGTGTTGCCAATTACGTCTGGCAGCGTGCGCTGGTTGATCATAACAAAGCCTGCGGTTCACTAAGCGAGCCCTACTATAAGATATGCTTTCGCTGTAGAAAAGCTTCGCCACGTTTTTAACTGCAAGTTGAACGAACCGCCGGGCAAATTTCGAGCTTTTGCCACTTATGACACTCGTCCGCCTAAATCGTCTGCCGTTCTTCTATAATGCTTAACGCGCTATTAACCATGTTCGCTGTACCAGAGAAACGACGAAATGCTTCAGCACTACCAATTAGTTAGCCTGCTTCTCCTGCTCGCTGCCCTTGCTGGCTGCACGGCCAATTCCGTTGAAAAAAGCCCTTATGCCGATGCGCCAGTAGAGCGACTTTTTCTACAACAAGTAACCCATAGCAGCGCTATCGTCAAATGGCGCGGCACGGCTGAGAAGGCCTGTTACAGCGAAAACGTGGGAGGCTTGAGCGACGCAGACCAGCGCCAGTGCGTAACGGCAATGACGACGGATGGCGATCACAAAGAAGCGCAGCTCAGTGAGCTTGCTGCAAACACGGCATATCACTATTCGATTGATGGCAATACCAGCGAAACGCAGCATTTTCGTACCGCGCCTGCGCCCAACACGCTACCCAAAGATGGTAACACCCACATCTGGATTCTCGGCGACTCCGGCACGGCGACCATGACCCACGCCATCACCGGCAAGCCGCGTCATGGGGGCGAAGCCGCCGCGGTGCGCGACGGCTTCCTGCGCTACAACGCCTCGCAAGGTAGTGCAGAACCAGTCGACTTATTGCTAATGTTAGGCGATAACGCTTACAACGATGGCACCGACGCAGAGTGGCAAGGTGCGGTGTTTGACCTGTACGCCGACATTCTCACCCAGACACCGCTGTGGCCCACCATTGGCAATCATGAAATGGGCTCTGGCCCCCTCAAGCTCAGGCCTGCAGGAACAATTTTTGTCGGCGGGGCCAGCACCTCTTCAGACCCCAATTCCTATGTTGCAGAAAAAGATGCGCACCCGATGCGCATGCCCTATCTCGATATTTTCACCCTGCCCGCCAACGGCGAAGCGGGCGGCGTCGCCAGCGGCACCGAGCAATATTATTCGTTCGACTACGGTAACGTGCATGTCGTTAGCCTGGACTCGCAGCTTTCAGCCCGTGACCAACAACAGCGTGCCACCATGCGCGACTGGCTGATCGCAGATTTATCGACCAATACCCTGGATTGGACTATCGTTATTTTTCACCATCCTCCCTACACCAAAGGTAGCCACGACTCTGACACCATACCCTCCACCAGGGGCGGCATCGATACGCCAATTGTCGATATGCGCGAGGAGTTCACGCCGGTGTTTGAAGATTATGGCGTCGACCTGGTATACAGCGGCCATAGCCATTCGTATGAACGCTCCTACTACCTGAGCGGCCACACCGGCGATGCCGACACCTTCGACCCCCTCACCCACGTTGAACTCAACGCCGAGGGTATGCCGGCCTCCGGCCAGAAGCAGGAGAGCTACGCTCAAATCAGCAGCGGAAGCCAGGCCGACGACAAAGTGGTGTACACGGTTGCAGGCAGCGGTGGTCACGTTATCCTCGGCCGCGGTAAGCTGGACCATCCTGCACACAGCGTGCAGGCTAACGACCCCGAAGGGCGACGCGGTTTAGCGGTGCTCGGCTCGGTAGTGGTCGACGCCGGGGCTACCGAGCTGACGGCGCGCTTTGTAGATGACAAAGGCGTGGTACTGGACTATCTGACTATCACTCGCTGAGGTTGCGGACTAAAGCGAAGCGTGTGCCGGTGGCAACGCGGCGGCGCACTCGCCTTGATAACCCATGAACTGGAAGTTCGCGGTAACTTTGTATTTCACGATGTTATTGATCGCTATATCTATCTGGAAATAGCTGCTGACTATTATTGCACCGACAATATAGTTGGTGGTATCTCGGTGGAGTTCGCCGGCGATGACGACGTATTGACCTTTGGTGCGCGTTACTATTTTGGTAGTTAGTTAACTTCGAGGCTAGCGCTGGTGCAGTGTGCCGAACGTTGCACCAGCTTTACGTGACGCAAGCCAGTTACAGCCGTTCACCTGCAAGCTTTAGAAATTTCCAATAATTCGACGCTTGCGCTTTTTGGGAGCTTCCTGCACTTGTTGCACTTCTTCAAGTACCGCCTCGGCAGGCTGTGCTGCTTGCTGCATTGATTCACTTATTTGTTCCTTGCGTGCAATAAGCGCAGTGTCTTTTGGCGCAATACGTAAAGCATCGTCAACATAGGTGAGAGCAGCCTGCCAGTTTTCCAACTCCTGCTGCTTACGAGCCTGCCGCGAGATTTGCTGTAGCAAATGATGGAAAGCGCTTGCAATACGCTGGTCTTTGGGCGACTTGGCCTGCGCGGCACGCAGTGATTCATAGGCATTATCACCCTCAGGCCGCATGTATTTACGCGCTTTGATTTGTTTTTCGGCTGCGGTCAATAGGCTTTCAATTTCAAGCTTATCGGGTTGGTCGGCCAGTTCCTGCGCTAGCTGCTTGCGCAGCTCCAGCAACACCTGGCTTTGTGCATCAATCTTCAAGCCACGGTCCAATAAATCGATTGCGCCCTGCAGGTCATTGCTCTTGCGCTGTTTAGCCAACCCCGCATAGCGATCGACGATAGAGGCGATACCGCCAAGCGCACGCTCGTCGTCGGCGTCGATAGTCAGCATCGTATTAAATGTTTGCAGCGCGTTGTCATTGCCGGGGCGGGTTAGCTTGTTTTCCGCTAGCTGCGCATTTCCACGCTCAAATAATTCTTCCAGCTGTTGTTGCTCGTCGGGTTCTTCATTTACAGGCTCGGGCTCGGTAAGAAGAGCAAGCGCTGTTGGCGACTCTTTTTTATTTTCCAGGGTAGCCGCCGGCTGGTAGCTGGCTTCCATCTCCACCAACGCGGGCTGTGTTTCGAACGGTTCAAACAGGTCGTCTTCTGGCAAATCGTCTGCTGCGTTTGTTGAGCTGTCAGCCTCAAGGACTTGGCGCTCAGGGGAAAACCCGACCTCTGCTAGTTGATCGTCTGGTTTATCCAGCAGTGCTTTTTGCTGTGATTGCGTACTAAAACTTTTCGCGGCGGTCGCCTGTGACGCTTCGGCTTCGAGTGCATTGGCTTCTGGTGAGCGATTAAAATAAGCGGGCAAGGCCAGCGCCGCTGTTACCGCGAAAACGGCCATAAACAGACCCGCCCGGGCGTACTTTTTTTGCGACAGCTTGTGCCACTGCACGGCAGGCCGCTTGACCGTAATGAACTCGGTCGAGTCCGAATCAATAAATGCAGTTTCATCGACTTTTTTGCAGCTTGCCATCGCCGCACGCAGCTCGTCGTCGCTGCTAATTCTTTGCTCGGGTTCTTTAACCAGCAGCCTCTCTAGCAGCGGCTGCAAATATGCGGCCGAACCCTCGAACTGCGGCACCGGCTCGGTAATGTGCATTAGCGCCGTCGATACCGGATCCGTACCAACAAATGGTGCCTCGCCGGTCAACATTTCATAAAGCAGAATGCCGAGACTGTAAAAGTCACTGCGGCCGTCTATGGGTCGGCTGCGAGCCTGCTCCGGGCTCATATAGCGCGGCGTACCGGGAATCATGCCGGTTAAGGTCAGGTTGGTATCCTGATTCGACGCCTTGGCAATGCCGAAGTCTGCCAGCACCACCGTCCCGTCTTCGCGAAATAACACATTGCTGGGCTTAATATCGCGATGGGTGATGCCCTGCTTATGTGCCGCAGTCAACGCCGCGCCCAGTTGCTGCAATATATCAAGGCTAGCCTCGATACTGAGCCCTTGGGCAATACGCCCCCGAAGGTCACCGCCGCCAACGTACTCCATAACAATAAACAGATGCTCATCGCTGGGTTCAACGTTGATGACGCGAATAATATTAGGGTGACTGAGGCGAGCGACGAAGTCGGCCTCTCGAAGAAACCGCTTTTGAAAATCCGCATCATCGGCAAACTTTCTGAGCAATAACTTGATCGCGACTGTTTCGTCGGTGTCGATTTTGCGGGCCAGAAATACACCGGCCATGCCGCCCTGGCCGATATGGGCCTCGATTTTGTAGCCGGGTAGTTCGGGGAATTTGTCTTGCGCAGAATTCATGGGCGTACTGGCGGAAACGAGTAGCGTTTCAGTTACATAATTGCACTACTGTAACCGCCGGTGGGTTTTTGGGCAAGCGGCTGGCCGGGTCAGGTCTCAACTCGAAATATACGCCAGAACAACGCATTCCGGCAGCAAATCGGGCAAGTTCTATCTTAGCAAGCTGACCTCATCAGTACTTGAATACGCAAGTGCGACTTGCACACGACCATCGCACATCGCAAACCAGTACTACCGCAATACTAATTCACTCCAGAGGCATAGGAGAGACAACTGTAAAAACAATGGATGCACATGCTGTTCACTAACAGCCTGTGCTCATACAGCGCCGCTATAGCTACCCTGATTGGTTTTGCTAACGGAAACCGTTCGAATCAATGGCATAAGACACACCTGCTGAAAAGCGTATCACAGTATCCTGGAAATCTACCACGTCGTCACTCTCATAGTCATATTGATAGCCGTCCACGCCGATGGAGTAGCTGAGCCTTTCGGTCAGCGGTCCAGTCCAGGCGAGCCCGACGTTAACGCCTACCGCATCACCACTAGTGTTTTGAGTACCCGCTGAAGTGACCTCGTCTGTTGTTGAATCCGCATCAAAAGAACTAGTTATCACTGTGCGTACCGTCCCGTCAGTGACGGACTGCTCTCCATTGAGAAAAGCCAGGCCCAAATCGAATGACAACGCGCCGTTTAACCAACCATTAGATTCAAACGGCAAAACAAACGTCGCACCAACAAAAAATCCGTCCTGTTCCAACTCAATGTTTGTTGGGCCGGAGACTTCTGAAATTTGAAAACCACGAGAGCCGATCCCGACTTCCTCGCCGAAAATATTGATTGGATCTGAGGCAGAGACCACGTCTACTTCAACCCTTCCCGAGCGAATCTGGTCATCGAACTGCGTGTCGTTTCGCTTATAACCGGCGTACACACCAAAATTTTCTGTTACCGCATAACCAATAGAAACAGCCAATTCCTCGCGATCTATCTCCCGCTGCTTTTCAAAGTTGACCGTCCCAAGAGCGAGTGAGCTAATTTCTTCACCGATTCCTGATGACGTCACAAACGCATCTTGCGAGTAAGCGTCCTCTCCTTCATCAGATTTCTGATACGAGATGTCAACAAAGAAGTTACCAAGAAATACGCTGACACCAATTTCGGCGAATAGTAAAGAATCAGAGACTTCGATCCGATCAGCAGCCAGTACGTTTTCAAGTACAGTACCCGTATCAGCCGTCTCAATCGTAGTATCGACAAACGCTTGTTGCTGATACTCGTAGTTGATCAGACCCGTGCCAAGGCGTGGCCTAACTTCCCAGTCGGCCCAGTCCTGGCTCCAGTCTAATGCCTGACTCATGTTAGGAATTAGCAAGATACCGGCTAAACCAATGTAATTAATCACTTTCATTTGATTTCCCCTACGTTAGTTTTTTTTATCCGTTCTCGGCAATGCGGGAGGGATTTGCGCGCTGAGCCAACCGGTTAATTGCTGATTACTAAGCAGAATCAACACAATTCGGCAGTTTTTGGAAGATTCGCAGAATAGAAAGCTGGGCCACCTATGTCAATAAAGCATATTGTGAACAATTAATAAACAGTGCAGTTGACAAGCGACCAATAGGCGATTTTCTTGTTTACTTATCAATGTCTTGTTAGGTTGTTATCGCAAACAGCATGGCCACATTGCGTCTATCGATGACAAGAATGCCGAGCAGTTTGCGTTAACAGCTGGCTATTATGGACTCACCGCATAACCCTCCGGCAATTCCACCCCCAAATTCCGCAACAAAAACGCCCACTGATCAACATACTCCTCAATCACCATTGCAGTCGGCTTACCCGAACCATGCCCCGCGCGGGTTTCTATACGAATTAAAACCGGCGCTTTACCCGCTTGCGCTGCCTGCAATGCGGCGGCGTATTTGAAGCTGTGGCCGGGTACCACGCGGTCATCGGTATCGGCGGTGGTGACCAGCACGGCGGGGTATTTGGTACCCTTTTTTATATTGTGATACGGCGAGTAGGCGCGTAGCGCCTTGAACTCTTTCTCGTCTTCAGCCGAGCCATAGTCGTCTACCCAGAACCGGCCAGCGGTAAACTGATGAAAGCGCAGCATGTCCATCACCCCCACCGCAGGCAAGGCGGCGGCGAATAGATCGGGGCGCTGGTTGGTGACAGCACCCACCAACAAACCGCCGTTGCTGCGGCCGGATATCGCCAGCTTTTCGGGCCGGGTATATTTTTTATCGATAAGGCATTCGGCTGATGCGATAAAGTCGTCGAACACATTTTGCTTGTTAAGCTTGGTGCCGGCCTTGTGCCATGCCTCGCCGTATTCACCGCCGCCACGTAAATTTGCTACCGCATAGACGCCGCCCATTTCCATCCACGCCAGGTTGGCGACTGAGAAGGATGGCAGCAGCGAGATATTGAAGCCGCCGTAACCGTACAAGAGAGTGGGATTGTTGCCGTCTAACTTTATGTTTTTGTGATGGGCGATAAACATTGGCACTTTGGTGCCGTCTTTTGAAGCGCAGAAAGTTTGTTTGACGACGTAATCTTCGGGCGTGAAATCCACCTTGGCCGCATACAGCTCGCGGCTTTTGCCGGTGACCACATCATAGCGATAAATAATGCCCGGCGCGTTAAAGCTTGAGTAAGCGTAGAACGTTTCGGTGTCGTCAGCTTTGCCGCTGAAGCCGCGTACCGCGCCGAGGCCCGGTAGCGTTGCAGTGCGCAGCAGTGAACCGTCGGCATTATAAATTTTTATATCGCTGTGCGCGTCGCGTAAATAGTTCGCGACAAACTTACCACCCACCAACGCCGCGCCCTGCAAAACATGCTCTCCCTCCGGCACCAGTTCACGCCATCGCTCAACTGCCGGCTTGTCAAGGTCGATAGCCACCAGCCTGCCCTTCGGCGCGCCGTTAGTAGTGACAAAATACAAAACCTTGCCATCGTTACCGGCGAGCTGATAGTCGTGCTTGAATTCATCGATCAAGGTCACCGGTTTGGCGTCTTGCCGGCTGAGGTCTTTGTACACTATGCGATAGCGGGCATCAGTGCCTGCCGATGCGTAAATCAGTAGGTACTTACCATCTTCCGTTACCTCTGCACCAAGACTCCATTTCGGATCATCGGGCGTGGCATAAACCAGACCATCCTCGGCCTGATCGGTACCCACTGTGTGATAGAAAACTTGATGATTAAGATTCAGGCTCTGAAATTTTTGCTTCGCGGTCGGTGCAGGGTAGCGGCTGTAATAAAAACCTTTACCGTCTTTACTCCACGCCGTATTGGTAAACTTAAGCCACTGCAGTTCATCGCTTAGCAGCTTGCGGGTTTTGATATCCAGTACTTTCCAGGTGCGCCAGTCAGAACCCCCTTCCTGAATGCCATAGGCGAGATAACGGCCATCAGGACTGACGCTAATACCAGCCAACGCCAGCGTGCCGTCGTCTGACCAGGTATTCGGGTCGAGCAGTACTTTGGCTGGCGCGTCTAGTGTGGTCTGTGAGTACAGCACTGCGTGATTTTGCAGGCCGTCATTTTTAAACATGAAATACCGCCCGCCCTCTTTGAACGGTACGCCGTATTTCTCATAATCCCATAGCTTGCTGATACGCTGCTTGATGACGTCGCGTTCGGGAATTTGTTCGAGGTATTTAAACGTGACGCTGTTCTGCGCGGCTACCCAGTCGCTAACGGCTTTCGACTCGCGCACATCGTCTTCCAGCCAGCGATACGGGTCAGCTATTTTGTTACCGTGGTAGGTGTCAAATTGCCTGACTTTTTCAGTTTGGGGATACTGAATGTCAGCGGCCCAGCCGGAATTAAAAACAGCCGCCAAAACCAGCAGGGCGACGCCATGCAAATATCTCACCGCGTTGTTATTCGCTATCAACTTCATGGGCTGAACCCGCCTCTCGAAATTCTATGATTACAATAAAAACATTATAAACACAGCATAAGCACAGCCGCAGCAAATGAGCATTTCGATTCGCTTGCGACTTCACTTAACATGCCGCATGGCTGATTTACTCTGGTACCAATATCTTCTTATCGCGCTGATTTTTATCTGGAGCGGCTTCGTTCGCTCCGGGCTGGGGTTCGGCGGCGCGGTGCTCGCACTGCCGTTTTTGCTGCTGGTCGACAATCGACCGCTGCTGTTTCTGCCGCTGCTGGCCGTGTATCTTTTGTTCTTCTCATCACTGACCGTCGTGCTGAACAATAGAAAAGCCAAAACCAAAAGTAACCACAACGATAGAAGCGGCACGGTAGATTGGCATTATCTCAAGTACGCACTAGGCGTCATGATTGTGCCAAAACTCATTGGCGTGTTTGGCCTCATCACCCTGCCCCCGGCTTTAATGAGTGGCATTATCTTTTCGATTGTTGCGGTGTACGCCGTGTCATATATTTTGAACCGGCCGTTTAGCAGTAACAGCAAACTGCTTGATATCGTCTTTCTCATGCTGGGCGGCTACGTCAGCGGCACTTCTCTTATTGGCGCGCCTTTGATTATTGCCGTGTTTGCTACCCACGTCAGCAAAGAGCAGCTACGCGACACCTTGTTTACGCTGTGGTTTATTCTGGTAACGATTAAGATGGCCGCCTTTATTTACGCCGGCGTCGACTTGCAGTTGATTCACCACCTGTGGCTGTTGCCCTGCGCTACTATCGGCCACCTCATTGGGCTGCGCTTTCACGCCTATATGTTAACGGCAGAAACCTCGCGCTTCTTCCGCCTGCTCGGAACGATGTTGCTGCTGATCAGTTTGCTCGGTTTATGGAAATCGCTAGCGTGAGGGATGCTTGCAGAGCTTGCGTCGAGTGCGTGTAGAGATAGCTTGTATGAATACCCGGCGCTGAATAGCGCGTTTGCATAGTCAGTGTAAATAGCTTGTTCAAATAGCAGGCGTAGATATTTGGTCCAGGCTAGCTCTCCGGCTCCATATCACGGCGTTTATCTCACCAACAGCGAAAATGTGATTTATTACCATTCCCCAATCTGACATATTCATTGAGGGGTGACACAGCTTACTCGTTTCATTAGCATAGTTGCGTGAATCATCTACCGGTTTAAACCAGCGTCGGTTTTGTTTATAGCATAACCGACTGAGCCATGGGAAACAGCGCATACATCGACACGGTCGTTGTAACGCGATAATGAACGCACCCTGCTCAAGCTGCAGCTGGCAAAGCCGGACGGCAGGATTGTTCGCAATAAAAAATCAATCAATCGCATAAGCGAGGCGACAATTATGAGCCGTTTTACCCGAGTATGCTCGATAGTCAAACAAGCGAAAAAAATTACTACCATTGCGCTGGCATCACTAAGCCTTAGCCTGCCAATGCTCGCTTCCGCCGCTGACTTCAGCCGGTCATTACAGCAACCTGAGCGCATTAAATCAGTAGGTCCAGGCCGTGAAGGTGCCAAGGCCGGCGTCTCGGAGGGTGATCCTGCGGTTTATATCGTGCAGTTCAAAGACCCTGCGGTAGCGGCTTACAAAGGCGGTATTGCAGGCTTTAAAGCTACCAGCACGAAAGTCACCGGCGAACGCTTTCTCAACGCCAGGTCGAAGGCGAGCAAAGACTACGCCCAATACCTCGCCAGCAAGCAAACAGCTTTTGCGAAAGAAACCAGGCAGGCCTTCGGCCGCGACGTAGCGGTCACTCACACTTATCGCCATGCGCTCAATGCGGCAGCCATGGAGCTGACGGCAGACGAAGCCAGAGCGCTGGAAAAAAGACCAGACGTTAAAAGTGTCAGCCGTGAGCGCCAGGAAGTGCCGCTTACCGATGTGGGGCCAAGCTGGATTGGTGCGCCTTCTGTCTGGCGTGGCAACGACGCGCTCGGCATATCCGGCAGTAAAGGCGAAGGCACCGTCGTCGCGATACTCGACTCAGGCATTAACAGCGACCATCCATCGTTTGCCGACATCGGCGGCGACGGCTACGACCACACCAACCCACTAGGCGACCGTAACTATCTTCCAGGCAGCTACTGCGACGTGGGCAACCCGCTGTTTTGCAATGACAAGCTGATTGGCGCGTGGGATATGGTCAAAAGCGACGAAGATCCTGGCGCGCCGCAAGACAGTGACGGCCACGGCAGCCACACGGCAGGCACGGCGGCGGGCAACGTCATCAGAAACGCCACGCTGTTCGCACCGACTACGCAGCTTAGCCGCAATCTCTCCGGCGTAGCGCCGCATGCGAACATTATTGCCTACGATGTATGTATAGACAGCTGCCCCGGTGCCGCTTTGCTAGGCGCACTCGAGCAAGTGCTGCTGGATGCAGCGAACCTGCCGGATGGCATTCACGCGCTGAACTACTCCATCTCGGGCGGTAATGACCCTTACAACGACGCAGTCGAACTGGCCTTTCTTAACGTAACTGAAGCCGGTGTATTTGTATCAACGTCAGCTGGCAATGAGGGTCCCGGACCAGCGACAACGGCCCATAACTCGCCGTGGGTCGCCAACGTTGCCGCCATGACCCACAGTCGCAGCATTGAAAACAGCCTGAACGGCCTGACCAGCGATGGCTCGGCGCTTGCCGATATCGTCGGCTCGGGTTTAACTGCGGGCTACGGTCCTGCCACAATCGTTTATGCGGGCAATTTCCCTACCGACAATGGCTCGCCCAACGATACGGAGCCAGAGCAGTGCCTCGAGCCATTCCCGGCCGGTCAATTTAACGGCGAAATAGTCGTCTGCGACCGCGGCACCATTCCCCGCACCGCGAAAGGCGAGAATGTATTGGCCGGCGGTGCTGCCGGCTACGTGTTAGCAAATGCCGAGGATGACGGCGACGCCGTGGTTGCCGACGAACACGTCTTACCGGGTGTACACATAGGCTTTGACGATGGCGTCATACTGAAGCAATGGCTGGCTAACGCAACCAACCCCACAGCAACAATTAGCGGCTTTAACCTGAACGTTGCCAGGTCTAACGGCGACGTGATGGCGGGGTTCAGCTCGCGCGGCCCTAACCTGGCGATCGATGTTCTGAAACCAGATGTAGGCGGACCCGGTGTGTCAATTTTTGCAGCCCAGGCCGACGGCTTCACACTTGCGCCGGAGTATCAGCTGCTGTCGGGTACATCCATGTCCAGCCCGCACAACGCCGGCGCTGGCGCGTTGATCAATGCGCTCACCGACTGGACACCCTACGAAATAAAATCTGCGCTGATGATGACGGCTAATCGCGGGAATAATAAAAAAGAAGACGGTTTCACGCCGACCGACCCGTTCGACGTGGGTGCCGGCCGCATCAATGTAAAGAACGCCATCCGCAGTGGCCTGGTACTTAACGAGACCGGCTTTAACTTCCTGCAAGCCGACCCAGCCGAGGACGGCGACCCCAAAACGCTGAACGTCGCCAGTATGCAGGACAGCACCTGCATCGGCATGTGTTCGTGGGAGCGCACAGTAACCAACAAATCTGGCGAAGCCAGCAGCTGGCGCGTGGTTACGCGCAAGAGAGGCACTAACTTGAACCTGCAGGCAGAGCCCAGTGAAATCAGCCTCGGCAATGGCGAAAGCGCTAAGATTCGGGTCAGTGCGGACAACACGCTGGCAGCCGAAGGCTGGAATTTTGCAGAGCTGCAATTAAAGCCAAGCAACGCTAACCTGGCTAATTTGCATATGCCAATCGCCGTGCAAACGGCGCTCAGTAGCAGTGCTAATCTGACCAAAACGGTAGACAAAGCTGATGCCGTACAGGGTGACCTGCTGACCTACACCATTGAGCTCGTTAACGGCCAGTTGGACGGCAACATTAACCTTACCGACACGGTGCCAGCTGGCATCACCGCCATTGCCAGCTCGGTAACCGAGACCATCACCGACGGTGAGATATCCAAACCATTTAGTTTCGATAGCGCCACCCAGGCAAGCTGGAGCGGTACGCTGGCGCCAGGCGGCCTGGAGCTGAACAATTCTAATAGTGCCCCCTCCGTCTTCTTACCGCTTGCTACATTTGGTTTTGAACCACTGGGTTGCCCCAGCAACTGTGATGACGGTGCCGTCATTCTTGGCTTGGATGGTAATGACTTTACTTACAACGGCCATAGCTACGGCGAAGTGATTATGTCGGTTAACGGCACCTTACAAGCGGGGTCAGATGGCAATCTGGCTGCCAGTGCTAGCAACCAGGAACTGCCAGACAGCACGGCGCCGAATAACATCATCGCGCCCCTGTGGACCGATTTAAATATGGGCGTAGACGGTGACGGTGCGGAAATGTATGTAGGCGTGCTGGGTGATGGCACGAATAACTTTATCATTTTCGAGTGGAACAGCATTCCTCTGTTTGGCGAACCAGACACCGCCTTTAGCTTTCAAGTGTGGGTGGAAGTCGGCGACTCCGGCAATATATGGATTGTCTACGGCGACGTGGGCGACGTTAGCGAACTGGATGCAACCGTAGGCGTAGAAAACGACAACGGCACAGTCGGTGACACGGAGTTCTTCAACGGCGAAGGCACAGCGCCTGCGACTGGCGATGAATACGCAGTAGAGCAAATCATCGGCGGCACCGCGACATTAACCTTCCAGGCCAGGGCTGATCGCTGCCGAGGCAACCGGGATGTGAAGGTGAACCGGGTTGAGCTTGCTAGCGGCAGTACTAAGGAAGAAGCCATCGCCGTGACCAAGTGTAGAAGAAGATAATAATAACTCGCCAGCGCTGCTGCAGTAGCGTGAAGAAGATAGGGGGTAGCTTAGGCTACCCCTTTTTATTTACACGGACGTAATGATCGAAAAATGCTCCTGCGATTTCGACACTTCCGCCATCCATGGCGGTCGTATGTCGCGGTAGGCATGTATGCCGTGAACGACGATGCAACGAAAACTCTACGCGTCACCCGAACCATAGGGCAGCGGCGGTTTTGAATCAGGTTTTTCACACAGAGTCGGCGCTTTGGTTTTACCGCCGTGATAATGATAAACCTTGCCCGCATGACTCAACTTAATTCGCGTGCCATTAACCAGCGCCTGCATATATTCATGACCTGGCTGCAGACAACCCAGACTAGAGTTACGCCACGTCACATAACTCGCTTCAACAAGCTCAATTTGATCTTCAGACACGTTTAGCCTCTCCGCGAGATCAGTGCGCGACGAGTCAACGAAACTCTGCAGACGGGCATCCAGCCTGCCAGGTTTTGGTTTCTCCGGCGTCATAGCCTCTCCTTTGCGCTGCGGTGTTGCGACCACCTTGAACTCTGCCGCGTTGTTCACAGTTGACTGCTCATCAGCAGGCGGACCGCCAGGCCCTGCAGAACAAGCTGCGCATAATGCAATCGCGATGCTATAGCTGAATCGAATCGACATAACTCTATTGCCCCAGACGATGTTTATACAAGCGCTCATAATAAATCTGACATTCCCGCACCAATGGCAGAACAGCCTCCGGCAGCATTGCATTTTTTGGTTGGTACTCGGCAAAACCAGTCGACTGCCACACCGAGTCGTACCAATACTTACCCCACATCCCGTCACTTTCGCGCCGGCCTGCCGGCCAGGCCAGCATACGTTCGCTGAACGGTATGTGCAGCTTTTCGCATAGCAGGCGCAGCATTCTTTCAGGGTTTAGCAACACATCGCGCGCGTCTAACACAGTGGGTATTGCGTCGCTGCGAGCAGCCACAAAATCAAAAATCTCGGCCTGTTGGTGCATACCTACGTCATCCCGCGTTACCGTGGGGCGCCGCTTGAGGTAAGACGCTATCACCTCTGCCGGGTCGCGAATTAGAAAGCAGTGGCTTATGCAAACAAACCAGCCACGGTTAACATCCGGCAACAGGTGATGGGTCATTTGCTTCTGGTAGAAGACCGACTTATCCGCCGGCAAAGGTGCGGTGATCTCGCTCACCACATCATGCCAGTCAGTAGACTGCGCCGCCATCGCCTCTTGCGCGCCAGGGTGTGGTGTGCCCGTCGCGAGTAGATAGTAAGCATAAAAGGGTTCGTCGCTCACCAGCGTATCTTCACGGTTCTCAAAGGACCGCATCATCGCCGTGGAAATATTGCGCGGCCCTGACCACATAGCAATGCGGCGTGGTTCTACGTTTTCAGTCACTTGGCGGCACCCTCAGCGCATTCTTCATCCAGCAAGGCCTTATAGTACGCCTGCAACCTGTCAATAACAGAAGCAGGAGCCGATTCGGCAACAGCACCTATTTTGCGGCCATCAACTTCAACAACCGGCACCACGCCAGCAAACGTGCCGGTTACAAAGGCCTCATCGGCACCGTAAACATCGATCAGGCTAAAGTCTTTTTCAAACACCGGAATCGCATTCGCGCGGCACAGCTCAATCACCTTGCCCCGCGTTATACCGCCCAGACAATAGTTGCCGCTGGACGTCCACACCTCGCCCTTACGCACAATAAAAAAGTGAGTGGAATTACAGGTGGCAACAAAACCATGCGGGTCGAGCATCAGCGCTTCATCGGCACCCGCCTTGGTCGCCTGAATACAGGCCTGAATGCAGTTAAGCTTGGAATGGCTGTTGAGCTTAGGGTCTTGCACATCGGGTGCACCGCGACGCACGTGTACTGTGAACAGTCGAATGCCTTTGTCCAGTACCGCAGGACTGGCAGCTTTGTATTCGGCGATGATGACAATGGTCGCCGCGCCGATCGTGACCCGCGGGTCCTGGTACGGCGTGGATTTAACACCGCGCGTCACCATCAAACGAATATGCACGCCCTCAGTCATAGCGTTAGCCTCCAGCGTAGCGTGCAGCCGCTCAATCAGCTCGCTGCGCTTGATGCCAATATCCATATCCAGCGCCGCCGCGCCTTCGAATAGACGGTCCAGATGCTCATTCAAAAAGGCGATGCGGCCGGTATGTACCCGCAGCCCTTCCCAAACGCCGTCGCCTAATATGAAACCGCTGTCGAATACCGAGACTGTCGCCTGCGCACGCGGCAGTAATTCACCATTAATATTGATCAAAATCTCAGCATTGCGCTGATCATCAGAATAGTCGTGTGTACCCTTGCTCATTTTTTACTCCAGCCGCATGCGGGCCTGCACATTGAAATTCAATACACCACTATTTTTGCATAAAATAACAGCACAACGTAAGCGTCAGGATTGACATCAGCGCTGCCGACTATTAAAGTTCGGCTCCCGCACTTGCCCAGGTGTTGTTGTGGTAGACGATGGGCAGGATGACCAAGTGTCGCGGGAGGCAGGATGCCGTTAGCGACCACGCGTTGTGTGTCGACTATACGTACGACCATGGAGCGACATTAAAATTTGCTAGACCGCCGACAAAATGCCCAGGTGGTGAAATTGGTAGACACGCTAGCTTCAGGTGCTAGTCCTCGCAAGGGGGTGGAGGTTCAAGTCCTCTCCTGGGCACCATAAATCATTGATTTAACTACTAATAAACCGTAAACGTCATGCAGCTTGTGACTGCAGCGGCTAAGCTTACTCGTTAGTGAGACCACATTGAGACCATTTTGAGACCACTGTCGTAAACAAGTGGATTTCTCGCCAGGCCTGTTCGCCCCACAAACCATAACAATGATGCGCTTGGTATCAATCTTCTCTACAGATAGATAGCTGTCAGACGTTCAACCACGTCCGCTCCCGCCAACACTAATTCCCCTACGTCAATTAGATTTGTCGACGGTCATCAACGATCTCGAGCATCTCACTGAGCTCGCAATGTAACCCTAATTGCTCCGCGGCATATGCCGGTGTTTCTGAAAACGTCGGCAAAATTGAGCTTTTACTGTCCCGGAATCCTGAGTAGATGACACTCAATCATCTGCAGAAGCACCTTCCATTTTTCGTAAGCCGATACGAGCTTGTCAAGACGCATTCCTGACTTACGGTGTATTGCAACAGCGCAATTAGTGCTGCTGAAACCAAACTGACATTACGGGAGTAACAAGCTGATGACACAAACATACCTAACGACTCAAGAGCTATCAGAACGCATCAAATATGATCCCCGCACCATTCGGCAGCAGCTAAAAGATGCCGTATTGCTTGAAGGCGTGCATTACATACGCCCGTTTGGTGGGAGAAAGATTTTGTATGTGTGGGAAAAGATCGAAAAAGATATGGCTCGCACTCCTGCTATTGACCTGATGCTCGTTAGTCAGCAATAGGGACTGTAACCATGGGCAGTGTTAATTCGCGCAGCGGTAACCTCTTTCTGGACTTCCGGTATAAAGGCGTCCGCTGTCGCGAGTACACCAAGCTGGAAGACAGCCCTGGCAATCGCAGGCGATTGAAAAAAATTCTTGAACACATCGAAGCCGAAATCATCCTTGGCACATTCGACTATTCAAAGTACTTCCCAAATTCACCACGAGCAACTCAGTTTGCTGAGCGGGAGCGAAAAATAGCGGCCGCGCAATCGGAGACAGTCGCTTTTTACGAATTTGCCGAGCTGTGGTTTGAAGAAATGGCCGTGCAATGGCGCAATTCCCACCGTAAAAATATGCGGGTCACGTTAGACAAATATCTTTTGCCAGCATTTGGCGCAAATCAAGTGGACGAAATCACCAAGGCCGACATTCTCGGCTTTCGTGCCCAGCTAACGCGGCAGCCGGGACTCAGTGGAAATAAATCGTTATCGGCATCGCGCATCAATCACATTATGACGCCGCTGCGCATGATCGTGAATGAAGCCGCAGACCGCTACGAGTTTGTCACGCCCTACCGCAATATTTCGCCACTCAAAGTGCCTCGAACCGACATTGAGCCCTTCGATCTGGAGGAGGTACAGCAGATTTTGCAAACGGTTCGACCGGATTACCGCAACTACTATCTCGTGCGCTTTTTCACAGGCATGCGCACCGGGGAAGTCGATGGTTTGCAATGGCAATACGTGGATTTCAAACGGCGGCAAATTCTAATACGCAAAGCGTTAGTGGACGGCGAACTGGTTGAAACCAAAACTGCCGGATCTTTCCGGGCAATCGATATGTCTGCGCCCGTGTTCGACGCCTTACGGTCGCAGCAGCAGGCAACCGGTAAACAACAGTTCGTATTTTGTAATTCCCAAGGCGGTCGATTGATGCATCGCCTCGTCACCGAGCGCGTCTGGTATCCGTTGCTGCGCCACCTGAATATGCAAAAGCGTCGACCTTATCAAACCCGTCATACGGCAGCCACATTGTGGCTTGCCGCTGGCGAAAACCCGGAATGGATCGCCCGGCAAATGGGCCACAGTTCTACCGAGATGTTATTTCGCGTGTATTCACGCTATGTACCAAACCTCACACGCCGTGACGGATCTGCGTTCGAGCAGCTACTGCAGCAACAGTTTAATCAACAGGAGATATCCGATGACACCGACTAAAATACGACAGATCAGACCAGTAAACCTAAATCCACCTACCAAACCAGTTAATCCGCTCGCTCTGCGCGCACGCGAGCGCCACTGTGAGTGGATAGCACAGCAACTTTGCGTTGAGCTGCATATCGACCCTCAAGCGAGAGGTGTCGCAATACTCCTCAATCGTGTGAACTTCAAGACGAATCTTGACGCGATTGGCGACTGGCTTGTCGAACGAGAGCCGAAGCCAGAATCAGCGTCACACGCGGACGACACTACCCAACTGCACTGCGAACTGCAAAAAGTGTTGGCGGCTCGCGCGCCAAGTTTCGATTCCGTCTTTTAGTGTGCGAATTCCTGTCGCTTGTCGAATGCTTGGCTGCCTTGGAATACGGCATTGCACCTGTATTGGCCGGTCAGCCCAGCGACCTATCTTCACTTTCTCTTACTTTATGAGGTAGCCCATGAACCACTCAATCAATATCACTGTGAAAAGCAACATCAAAGTATCAGATGTTAACGTGGATATGCGTAGCCACGCAGCGAATCAGTTCGACGTACGACTGGAAATCAAGCTGCATATCCAGACGCCGAAGACTTCATACAGTGCAGCCCCCATTCCGCCGAGTATTCGTAACTGCCGACAAGTCATGTTTTGAATTGTGAGATAGCGTTGTCACCGTATCCTGGATAGAGGCCAAGCCCGTCCAAATGAAAGTAAACAGCGTTGCGAAAGCACTCTCTATTTGAGCAATCCTAAACCGTACTCTGGATCAAGCGAGAGCGCTTGGCAGTACTGGATGTATTCATATACGTCCAGACGGCGTTCACCGGTTTCTGTCTTGCCGACAAAGCTGTGGGGCTCGCCCAGAATGGCTCCCAACTCCCGCATGCTCATACCGCTCTCTAATCGAGCTTTCTTGAGCCACGCTAATAGGTGTGCATATTTCTGAGAGCTAAGTGTTCTGAGCATTGTCCCGATTTTAGGGACGCGCTAGAATGTACCCAAAACAGGTACATATTGTTACAAGGGCGCTTGTTCACGCATTCTTTTTATGTGGTGATTCAGTTAACCAAAATTTTTGTTAGCTCAATAATTATTCGAAAACAACGATTAAACCACACAGGAACAATAATCATGAAAGTGATCGTTCAATTACTGTTGATTGCGTTTATTCTTCCCAGCTGTAGCGTTTTAGAAAATCCGGAATTAGACGCCACTAACTATGAACGCGCAGTGCAGCTGATAAACGATTACGCGATGCATGAGGCTGGATCGGGCAGCAGCTATAGACAGATGACCCAAGAAGGAATTTCGATTACATCAGGGAAGGGCTACAGCCATTTTGTTGGTAAGAGGGTTAGAATCGGGGATCAGGCAAAGTTAGAATCGACGTTGCGCAAATTTTGTGAAAAGGAATCTGGCACCTTTACTTTCGTCGGCGATGGATTTGCCAATGACGATCCCGAGATATTTACGTGCTTGGTTTCCGATAAGCTTTTATTCCAGGCCGTGGCTGATTTTACGTATTCCACCAACGTCAGTGGGAGCGTATTCAAGACATTTTGGCATAAAATAGAATTAGTTAGTATTCATAGGCCTTCTGTCGAAGGTCATACGTTGGCTCGCACCTTGGGCTACGTGGGGCCGGAAACAGACATTGAAAAACGAGCGAAATCCGAGCGCGAAGCTCAGCGAGAGATGGATGTTATAGATCGCAGAGAACGAATTCGCTTGAGTAACATTGATTATCAGAAACGAAAGCCCGGTGCGAAGCTATGCAAAGAAATTGAGATTCAATCACCATCTAGCAATGTGAAAATAGTTGGCAATACGGAGAGAGCTGAAGGCAACAATATCCAGGCTAGAATTGCCTCAATTAGACCAGCCTCTGAAAAGCCATTGATAGTAGGGGATACTCAGATTGTACCTGGCAAGTTAGTCTGGAAAAAGATCGGATTTTGGGAGTTATGTGAATAACGATTTTCAATTCGCGATGTCCCATCAATTCAGTAAACAATCTGCCGATATATATCAAATCCGATCTAAGCTACTACAGCTAATAATCTTCCAAGTAGATTGGGTCTTGCGCTGCAGCATCCAAGTTGAAATCCCACTCAAGAGAGCACTGTGAAGCCTCGAAGGTGCCCCCAAAGTGGACAATTTTCCATCTCTAAATTTTTTTCTATGGCTTTCCTTGCTAAACTTTCCTCCCCGTTATCATTACGCGATTCGCCAATTGAAGTACGATCCAAGCAGATTGTATTTGTGCAAGGTTATTGTGCAAATAATGCCAAGGTACACGGATCGTTATATCATGCAGCGGTTACTGACGAAGCACCGTCCGAAGTATCCATTCCTAACACTCCCCCTTATGAACGATTACAAGCAAATGCTTGGCTCTAGAACAAGCCACATAATAATCTGACTGTTTAAAGTAGTTGCGATCTTCTGCAATCGGTACATCAATAACGATCACAGCATCAGCCTCAAGGCCTTTAAAACTCTTTACGGTAGAAAATAGCACGCCTTTATTTGCGCGCCAGGCATCAATGTCTTCTGTGATTTTAATGCCTCGGACAGCATGAAGATCATTGATTGAGCTACGTTCCTTCTTGTTGGGACTTAGTACAGCTGCTTGAGAGGGCTTGAGCTTTCCTTGTTTCACCCATTCATTGATATAACGCTCTACCAGCTTTTTTATGTCGTAATCCAACTCCATCGTATGCATAGTGGGCTCTGCACCTTGCGGCGCATCATCACGCGTGGGAATTTCAATATTTAGTATTTGACTGCATTTATTAGCGATTGATCGGGTGTTGCGGCAGTTTGTTGGTAGATTAAATGACTCTCCCAAAGCTGGCATTGAACCTTTCTGATCAACATACAAGTTTTGCTGCGGATCATAAAACACGTACATAGCCCCCTCTTCACCCGCAGAATTAATCGTTTCTAAAGGCATCCACCAATTGGGGCAAAAATCCTGTCCCTCATCGGCAATTACGGCATCGAATTTTTTGGGTACTATGTCAATGGCATCCAGGAGTTGATCGGCTGCATCGTCTTTCCAAAACTGATCAGCATTATGGCTGGGCGGTGAAAAGCTCATTCCTGCTTTACGTATCCAGTCCGCACACAAACCATGGAAGTGTTTAACTGTAATGAGATCTTTGTACTCATCGGCTACGGAATCCCTAATCCATTTCGCTAACGTCTTGTTGTAGCACACCAACAACGTTGACTTGCCTTGATCAGCAAATTTTTCCGCTTGGGCTTGCGCCAGCATGGTTTTACCGGAACCGGCTACGCCCTCAATACAGGCGCGCTGCATTTTCCCAAGAAAATTTAGTACATTACTTTGCTCTTTTGTCAGCCTAAATAGCTTCTCTTCCTGCTCCTCAATTTTCCTGAACAACACGGGCAGCAAATCAAAACCCGGCGAAATTGCTTTGGTGATGTGTTTTATATCATCCGAAGACAAAGGCCTTGGCTTGTCACGGCGAGACCATTGATTTAGCGCTGCGCCAATACGTCGATCAAGATAGGGTAAATCATTGGCAGAGAATACAATCGCCGGCTCACCACCAATCGGCGTAGGCCCGCTATAATCGCAATCGGGAAATACCACTGCATACCCATAGGTGAAAGGCAGGCTATTCGCTCCCTGATAGCCCCTTAACTTAATCGCTTTTTCAAGATAGTGCGTATTACGCCGAGCCTGCTCAAAGGGGTCTTGTATGGGTTTGAGTCGACCATTATCCAGCACTCTATTCCACTCGCGAGTGTTTTCATCGTATTTTATTTCACCGCCTTTAACCTCAAGAATCAACATTCCATGAGTTGGCAAAATAATAACGAAATCGGTCTCGCCTTCTTTTATAGTAGTATTGCCACGATCGTTACGATCTGATTTCAACCAAGGATAGCTATGATAGATGATGCACTCATTAGGAAGCTGATCGACTAGGTAACGCGCTGTATCACGCTCTGACTTCACTGCTATATCTTCAACATTTACTTTCGGGATTAATCTCGCCATGCTCACTCTCCTATGTGACTATCTCCACTGCTCCGGGTATAAAATTCGCCCATCCGCTCTCTTCCACTTCAAATTGCTGTTTTGGCCCAAAGCCTCTTACCGTAACCAGATAAAATATGCGGCCACCTTCAGTAGCCTGTTGTTTGGACCAAGCATACTTACCGACTAGCCATTTTCCCGTATGGCGAATCAACACCAGTGAATTAATTTTTGGCCTTTCGTCACCTGTACCCAGCACCCTAAATAAACGCTGCTCTTCAACCTCAAGATTAGTATTGTGGAAGCTAAGCAGTTTCTCGCTACCTGCTTGGAGCTTCTCGGCCAATTGTGCGATTGGAGTTACCTTTGAATCGTCAGGTGTATCGACTAAATATCGATTGGCAACATAGGGGATAATCTCTTTCGCTCGAATCATCCCAATAAATTGTTGATAAATTGTTACAGGGACATTTCCACCCTGGATATGAACACCTATTTCGATATTTTTATCTAATGCTGCCGAAGTTAAGTTAGCGCTGGTTAAAAAAGCTACTGCTTGATCCGCCACCGCACACTTGGCATGTACACGTGCGAAACCGCCTTCGATGCTTTCTCGCTTTTCTCTAGGCCAGACATACAAAGTCAATCCGGGAATATCAGCCTGCAAGCGTTTAATGGTTTCACGAAAGCTATTCGATTGTTCCTTATCTTCTGACTCCAACAACATTCGTACGTCGACACCTTTCGCCAAGGCTTGTCGAATCGCGTTTTCAACGGTAGGAATATTTACCACAACAAAAGAAACCAGAAAAAGTGACAATTGGGCTGAGTTAATCAGTTCCAACAATATTTGCTCAGAGCGTCTAACTGGAAGCTGGTTGAGATCAGGACCCGTCCAAACCAACTGTACCCTCTCACGAGCCTTTTCTGACAAATACCCATGTGAAGCTCCTTTAAGAATACCCGCCATTTCATCCGGTGCGCAACCAACACGCTGCCACTCATCAAGTACCGCTGTTAGGGCTGAATTGGCCGCTTCTGTAGCGAAATAATTTCTTAAAGTTAACGCATCCGCAACGGAGCACTTCCTGATTATGGACGAGAGGGCACTGATCTTATGGGCATGTTGATCAAGCACCAGCTCGTAAACAGCGTTTAGGAGCTTATCCACTGGTTGAACCAGCAAAGAATGCCGCATCTGCGTTATCAAAAGTTGCAACCACTAACGCTCGATCAAGATAACGGTTCCCTCGTTCGCAGGAGGTTTCAGCTGCAAATGTGCAAGCATGGCAGGCTGCAGCATGGACTGTTCGATCTTTCTCCGGCTTGTGCTCAGAGCATAAGGGATCAGACGAACATATTTTTGCACGATTAATGGCTTGATCTAAAAGCCGCCCCAGGTTTTCCGCCTTACCAAGTTCGACTAAACCTCCGAGTGTGCCGTCGGAATCTGCTGCGGCAGTGTAGATTAGAATGCCGGCCTGGCATTTGTCGTCGCTGACCTCAGCGTAAATGCGCTCCCGAATGCTGGCCGCGTTATAACCACACTCCAACGCTAGTTCTCGAATCAACAGATGAGATAAAGTATGCAGCAGCACATAACGTATGCCAGGATAACCTTCGTTAGGGTCGAGTTTCCTAGAGTTTCGCCAGCCTTTGTGCCCTTCAAATAATTGTGCACCTTGCGCTTTGACGGCTGGTTTATCTTCCCAGGTTTTGAGAGAAACTTCATCGAACCGGATAAAAATACCCTCCCCATGTACCTGACTAGCCGGTATCCAATCGGGCGTGTCACTGCACAATGCAGCCATCGGTGGCTGCTCATCAGGATTGTCGCTTTCTTCAGGCGCCTCAACGCGGGTGAAGCCGATTAACGCATTCACCTCGCGCAATCGTTTTAATAGCAATACGTCTAGGACTTGTTCCTTATAGTTAGCGGGCGCTTCGGTCCTTTCACTTAAAAAGTGTGGCCAATCCGTAGGTGGGTTGGATTCAATGAACACATCCCATTCGGGCCCTTTGATATCGTTCTGTGTAACAGTTTTATCGATATCACCGTTTCTAATTGCCTCAATAACGCTCCAAACCTCCTCGGGTGAATACTCGTTGATGCCAGGTATGATTCCATTCTTCACCAAGACCTTAATGATGGCTTTTACCTCAACGATTGATTCGACATCGACAAAATTGTCCCAACCATCCCGAACTAACTGAGTGATCGGGTCACGTGTTAAAGGAATCGCCAGCGCCGATAAGGTGATAGGGAACCAACTATTAGTAGCGCCCAACAAAACCCCTCGGGGCTCTTCGTCGCAGTCGGTGTCGTATCGATCAAGATGCGGGTGGCGACCCCTACACGCAGGAAGGTTTTCTTTACCCACCTTGCCAAAAGCTTGTGCCATATTTCGCTTGGCATCACAGCCATCGCATTTAATCCAGAGGTTCTCTGTTTGTAACGATGCCCCACTCTCAAAAAAACGCAGCCCGGCGGTACAACCAGTTTTTCCGCCATGTACGTAATAACGCCAAGGGAAGTCATCTAGATGGCCATTACGACAGGCTAATAAAAAACGAGCAGGAACAGCATCCGCATCTCGGGCTGGTTTATTACCTCGAGAGCCACGGCAGGACTCATGTACAAAACGTGTATTTTCTGGGCGATAGCGGCTTTCCTTCACATTGAATAGGCCTGAATCATACTCAGCTAACATGCCGCATTTGACGCAACGCAACCATCGAGGGAAAGGCCTCACGGGAACACCCACACGTGCGTCAGCAGACCAAGGGTCAATCCGGTCTGCTTCGACGTAGGGCGGCATGCGCATGGTTTCTACTTGCGAACCTAACACTTTTTGAACGGCAGCGAGTAACCTAGCTTCAACAATCGGTCGGCAACGATCTTTCTCCCAACGATCAATACCCAAAGTTACCACCGATAAACTGGGCATATCAATTAGTGCACCAGGCCCATAAGTCCAGAGCAGCTGGGTCGGCCTTACTTCACCCACAGGGGTTGTGTTGGAGGCATATTTGGCTTTATCGCTCATGCCGCATCCCCAGTATCCTTAGGCTTTTTAACCTGGGCTTTCCAGTCGGGTCCCGCGTCGAGCGTATTGGTATTCATTTGCAGCTTTACACCAGGCTCCACTTCCCGCATCGACATGGGCACGGTGAAACGATCCCACTCCTTCATACCTGGGGTTTTAATGAGAGCCACTTTTGCACCAATATTTTGTCCCTTTTTTTCATAGGCAACCGTTCGCCCAGCAACGCCATTCTCCTTCACCCAATCATCAATGCGTTGCTTGATAGAGGCTTCGGCTAACTGCTGAGCTTTAGCGCTCTCCTCCACCATTAACACGCGCTCAGTGATCGAATGCACTACCTCATTGACGATAGGGTCTGTGGTGTTTTTTAGGAACGAAGCACCATCGTTGGGGTTTAGGTCGTCATTACCGAGACGCATTAGGCTCAACATAGCCCCCGTCAAACCTCTGTCCATGGCTCGAGGCGAGAACGGTGTGACAGACTGCGCTTCTACATGCTTGTAAAAGGTTGCGTGGTAGTGCTCAAAGGTTTCATAGTGTGATAAATCTCGGGGCCTTGCCCAGGTTAATACAGTACAAACTAAGCCGGGGAAACTCCGCCCTACTCGGCTGGTTGCTTGAATATATTCCGCCGTACTTTTAGGCTGCCCATTCACCGCCATTACACCCAGGCGATTGACGTCAACACCGACCGACAACATATTGGTGGCGAGTACGACGTCAATCGCACGGCTTTCCCCCTCCTTCCAGCGAGTAACAAACTTTTTCTTTTCATGATCGAACTCAGCACGGAATGGTACTTCGAGCTGATCCAGATACTTGGGAATATCCTGACTGGAAACCCGCGAAGTTAACTCTCTAATATTGTTAACACTACGCTGAGCTAACCCAGGGCGATCGACCAAGCTCATTTGCACACGATACGAGCGTGTTTGTACATCGTCTTCAGCCAGGCGCTTCATGCCACCCAATTCTCGCAGCGAATTAAAATAGCCGACGCTGGTCATATAGGGGTCGGCCACTTTCCCAAACCGATCAAATAATGCCTGGGACGCGGTCAAAAATGCGGTGTAAACACGAATCAACACGGCTGGCCGCGCACTACCCGGTGAGCACACCCCTAAGTAACGACGGCCATATTGCTGCTTAACCGGTCGCTGTACTGAAAAGAAGTTATCTTCAACATCTAAACCGTGTGGCGGAAAAATTGCGACGCGTCGATTAAACACACCACTGACTTGAGCGTCTGCTTTTCTGACGGTGGCCGTAGACGCAATAATTTTGGGTTTTATATTTTTACCATCAAGCTCCCAAGTAGTTAACTTATCAACGGCGGTTTCATACAAACCCACCATTGTTCCGAGCGGACCGCTAATCAAGTGAAACTCATCCTGGATAATCAAATCGGGTGGGCGAATAGGTTTAATCACTTTAGCTTTTGAGGCCGCTAGGGCCGACGTCTTAGGATGATTTCCCGCACACTCAGCATCCGGCCACAGTAAGCCGTGACGCTCGCACTCAACAGTAGCTTTGCCAAACAGCGTACGAGTTTGGCCACGCCAGGCCATCATGGCGAACTTATCGACCGTCGCAATCATCATTGAGGGCGGACGGTGGTAGATTTCCTCGTCTACAACTAGGGCGGGTAACCCGGGGTGCGGTAGATTCGCGGTTCTTGCTTTTGAAAACGCACAGCGTCCTTTTTTATCACCGCAATAAATGGATGTCTGTAACTTTTGGGTATTCACTTCAATATGCTTACCAGGGTCAATCTCCGTACCGCACCACGGGCAACTGGTGAGCTGAGCCGGCGATGAGCTACCGGCATTAAATTTATCCGGATTACGAATATCTTTGATGGCTTGATGGCTATCTTTTGTTGTACCTGGGGTCACCTTATTACCAACCCATAATCCGATTGTAAAAGGTTGCTCACCTAGACTGGTATCACCGGACTCTAAACCATCACGGCGTAAAATTTCCATGGCGCAGATCAAAGCGGTTGCCCGTTGAAACTGCTGCAAAGTTAGGAGTCGCAAGGTATAACGCATAATGACCGCGAGTCCACGGCTAGCATCATAACCACCCAAATTGCCCTGAAAGCGGCGAATGGCCATAGTAAATGCAGCAACACCCAAATACGCTTCGGTTTTACCGCCACCAGTAGGAAACCACAATAGATCGGCAAAGGCTTCCGATGGGTTACTGCGGTCTGGGTGTTCTGGGTTCGCTAACGCGGGAATTGATAACAACAGAAAAGCCAACTGGAATGAACGCCAAGAGCGGTTCTTCGGTATATTTAATTCATTGAGAGTAGCTCTTTTACCCTGCCGCCGCTTTAATGCAAAAATACTTTGTATGCGCTGTTTGGCCATCGCTTGGTTAGCAAAGCGAAAGGCCTTCAAAGCATCTTCGTCACTCGCATCAGCTAAAACCGCAATTCCTGCCTGCAATCGGAGGTTGATGTCTTTACACCGTGCCATAGCACGCTTCGCTGAATCGTCATGGCCATTCACATCAACGCCTACTCTTGCGAGCTGCTCGCCAATCCAGACCGCATAGTCATCAGTCATTAGAGTAAGCGCGCTGGCCAGCTCATCGCGGTCCATTTCAGATAAGCGCGTCATATCCAAGTAACCGTCATTGACCATGGCCTTTAATGCAGGACGATCCTCATCGCGCAAACCTGGAACTTCGGTAATGGGTACCTCGTACTCTGGCATAATGACGGTGCTGATATCGGTAGCCAGCTCAACATTGCCTGGATCGACCGATGCGTGTACCGCCACTCCATGTCCCACACCAAACTCCACCTGCTTGCGGTAAATCATCTCAAGCGATGCGCGCTCCCAGTCAGAGCCATCCGCATTGAGTATTGGGCGCCGACGAAAGATGGCTCTGCCATCTTGCCCAATCGCACGCACAATGATTTCGGGTTGAAACAACCAGGCAGTATCTCTGTTTGATTCAGGTTCGGTTTGGGTATTCACTAAAAATAAAGTGACCAAGCGATCGCCGTTTTCATTGGGCTCACGTACCGTGCCTTGAACAACGACTTCAGGTTGTTCACTATCTGGGCTGACCGGAGAAATTACGCCAGTTCTTAGTGCAAGCGAGATCGTTTTACCACAGGGGATACGCTGCCATACTTTGACTTTTTGCCCTTGTTTTTCTTCGCCAGTAAGTGGGTCTTTGATAGTTTTGTACATTTCATGATCATAAAACCGTTCGTAGCGTCCCCAAAGTGCCGAGACTTCAATCTCATCAACATCGCCAGCCACACAAAAGGTCATCCCTAAGCTCGAAGGTATTAGAGATTGATTACTAGCGGTATCAATTTCTTCATTAGTTTCGGTCTCGCTAACTGCAATGTTAGCGGAGGAATCCGGTTTTGCAGCCTGGACTTTAACCACTAACTGTTCAGGCTCTTCATTGTCATCGCCTGACCCGTCAACACCTAAGCCACCTATTTTATCGTTAGAATCCAATGGCGCTAGTCGACCCACCAAATAGCGATCGCGAACGCTCATACCCAGTATTTGTTCGTGGGGACCGTTGGCCGGTCCTAAAAGATCGTCTATTACCGCGTATTGCAATAACTCTCTAACATAGACGGCATCTTCGATTAGTGGTATTTCAGCAATCGTTTTGTTAAACAGCTTCGGCAAAGCCTCAACAAATCGTGGCCATTCCAAGCGGGAAATTCGACCTACCTTAGGTGGCGCTAAATCGGCAGAGGCCAGCGACAGCGCATCGACGGCACAAAAATATTTGTCACAATATATCGTCGTGCCCGCTAAGGTACTGCGTTGGCTATATACCCTACCTACACTCACAATTTGCAAGAGTTTGTCGGTAAAAAGGATCCACGCCCCTGGTTTAATGCCATTATAGAGTTCTTTCCGACCGGAGAGATGGAAACTGTATGGTGCGGCCTTGTTGGCATCGGACAGTAAGACTATGTAAGCGCATTGTACCGTATTCGAGTGATATTCAGTCATTTGTAGCATACGCGCCTTGAGCCCGGGCTCATGAATCTCATCAGATATGTCAGAAAGGAACTTAGCTCTTCAACTGCAAAATCAACAGAAATAGCCGACCGCCTATCTTCTTGAAAATCTGCAGGGTAAGGGTTAAAAGGTCCAATGATACTGGCAGATGTCATCATTATTGATACCAACCCAGTAAAATGTATTAGAAATTCAGTTTGTTCAGTTTCGCCAGAATCGCTTTTTTCTTTAACTGCCTTGTGTAGTCTTTGCATGACTATCGAGTAATTATTGTACTTTTCTGAGTCAGGCTTATGAGTCCAAATACAGGCAAGAAATATTTCCCTAAATATATCGGAGGATTTTAGATCATTCACACCTACCACCAAACATGTCGGACTGGGGATCGCCTGCTACTTTTTTTGGCTTCGCGGCTTTAGGTTTTTTTCGGGTGCTCGTATTTAAATGTGAAGCATGTCTCGTTTTGTTTAGCATTGCTAGGCGATAGAGAATCTCGTCCTTAGCGTGTGGAGAAAGTCCGTATCTTTCTCCTTCATAAAGGGAATAGAATCCATGGTCTAGCTGAATATCACTCCAACCAAACAACACAAGAACCAAATGATCAATACAGACTTGAACATCTCTCAAACGAACGATCTCATCTGAATCCACGTATTTGTCATGGACTAGATTGTTCACAGAGGTCAACCCCTGCTGTTTGTCGAAAATTATGTTTTCACGAAGGGAGTAATATTTTTCACCAGCACTTTCTAGCTCTTCAACTATATTGTTAGAGGACTCTGAGAGGTCGGGAAAAGGAAAGGTGCCTGCACATCTTTTTGGACTGTATACTAAATCTCTCTTCCTACGAAGCCCCCATTTCCAAGCCCAGCTCACATGTATGTTTGATTGAAGTAGCGAAAATACCGACCAGCTACTTGCAGGAAATACAACTAGTTTATGTTTTAAAATTACAGAATTTTTTGGAACAAGTGAAAAGCTTAAGATTGTTGACGTCTCACCACAAGCAAATACCATCAATGATTTTTTTATCTCTTCATTTAGAGCTTTTGCAGGCGCTGAATGCTTGTATGAATTCGGCAAACCTATCTCAACATAGCTTGACGATAATAGATCGCAATTTTTTTCGTATATTTCAGCAATTTTCGATGGAGAAATTGATCGAGGAGCATCTAAAATATCAACGAGGCCGTAAAGTTCACTACCTCCAATCGCGGGCCAGTATGCTTCCGCTAGGCACGGATTCTCTTCCTTGACTGCTTCATAGAGCTCCTTGCTGATCTCTTTATTCTTAGGGCATAACTTAATCCCCAACCAGCCTCGAAGATTATTTGAATTTAGTGCTACAGGATCATCTACATTTTTCGAGCTCTGCTTTAGATCGTTGGTGATGCCAATCACTTCCTCTCCATTTAACTTACAGACTCCACTCCAATTTCTTCTTAAAGACAAAACCACTACTTCTAGACTTGCGGTTCCCGGCCACTTAAAGGGTGACAAAGCGCTGTGAATTTCCCAATTCGCTTTTTTTAGCGCGCTGATGCCGGAATCCAACGACTCACCTCTAATTAATGATGCAGTTGTTAGTAACGAAAAGCCCGCATTTTCAGTCAATATACTTGCAGCTTTTTTAACAAAGCCTACGGCAAAGTCCGCTTTGCCATGCCACTCTTCATCTAGTGATTGGAGGGTTTTCATGTACTTTTCGCCTAGTAATTCTGAGGCTAACGTTCCACCCATGTAAGGAGGATTTCCAACTATCGCATCAAACCCGGACGTTTCGTCTACGAATATCTCTGGAAACTCAAGACACCAATGAAAGATCTTTCGAGTCTGCTTTCCCTCTGGAAGATCAATATTCAAATCAACTTTGGCGCTCCGTATTAAAGATTCAGAAACACCAGCCTCACCGTCGAACAGCCGCCCAACTTCTATGGATAGCGTTGCGAAATCTGTTCTCTTCCCTACAGCTTTAAGCGTTTCTCCAACCAACGCATCGGCCACAAGATCTGGCAATTCAAGTTTTTCCCTAGTTTTTTGATTTAAATGCTTCATCACCTCAACATCATGAATATCCAGTATTGTGTGCTTGCGCAATTCTAAACGCAGCGCAATGGCCTGTTTAACCGACTCTTCTATTTTGTGAGCAAATAACTGCTTACTCACACCACCACCTTCTCTCAATTTGGTGGGTTTCATGTCAAGGTAATACAGCTGCTCTAAATCGGTAATACCTAAAAGACTGTCGCCATGCTTTAAGTTGTGATCCAAAAAACCAAATGGTCGGCCTTTGGATAATGTCACGAGCCAAATCGATAACTTAGCTAACTCTACAGCCAGCGGATTTACATCTACACCATACAAGCAACGCTCACTAATTAAGCGGCGGGCTGTCACTAATCTCTCTTCGGCATCTTTAGTTAAAAGATCTTGACCGGGACGGTCGTCTACAACCACACCGTCGACAGTAAGTGCTTTGCCATGGCATTCTACCTGCGCCCATGCTTCTAATAAACGTTCAGACAAATAGCGACATACTTGAACTAAGAAAGCGCCAGAGCCCATAGCTAAATCGCATATTTTTAAATCAAGCAATTCGGCTGGTGTTTTCAATTGCCAATCTTTATTTCTTTTGCCTTCGGCGGGGCCGTTATACACAACCGACTCCAGTGCTTCTTTTACGATGGATTCTGTTAAAGGTTTCGGCGTGTAGTGGGTACCTGTCTCACGTCTGCCTGACCCAACAGCAATCATGAACGAGCCTTTCAAGTACAGTAGCGGATTACCCCAAGCGTCCATTCTTAGTAGATGATAGTAGGGTTTAATGCGATCTCTTAGTAATGAGTCGTTTTGGCAGGCCAATAGTAGATTCTCTGATTCTACATCTGAGGTCTCTTTTGCCAGACTAGTAGTGACTCGTGCATCTTTACCAGTTCTTTCCTGTAGTAGTTTTTGAACAGAGCAAGACCCCTCCAGCTCCGAAGAGGCTAGCTCACCAAGTAAAACCCACGGCTTCTTAGATTTTTTACCTGCATCTAATTCCAAAGTAACATCGGCAGCACGAATAACAGTACGCTCTAGCAATCCCTCGTAAACATACCCAATCTGCTCTACATCTAATGCACGATAAGAAAGAGTTCGCCCTTGGTACAATTGAATGGCATCTAGAAAAAGTAAAACCGTGCGGTTATCAATAGGCAGTGGACGAGCTTCATCAAGTTTCCAGCTTGAGCCTTTTGAGCGACCCTCCAGGAACGGAAACCGATCTGGATCGAACAGCGAGCCACCCAAAGCAGCCATACGCATGTTCTCATGCTTGACCCCACCATAAATGGCACGAAAAACGGCCAGCAACCTCGCCCAGGCATTGTTGCGACGAGAAAGCACCTCTTCCCCATGTAAACTTGTCTCTTCACGCAATTTCATCCTTAATGTAGAAACTGCGTAGTTCGCTTCGTAGGTCTCATCACCCAGTAAAAGCAATCCACGCTCTTCGGCACAAAGAAGGAAGACCAACCTCATCATATAGGTCAAGCCAGCTTCGTATAGCTCACTGGGCTCTACTCCTTTTAGAAGCTCTTTATTGGAATCGTTATTGATTCTATCAAGCGATTGAATCAAAACCTCTACTGCACGCTGGACTTGGGAGCCGAGAGTTTTTGTTACATCATCCTGGTGTTTGAGCGATTCATCTAACAGTTCGCTGAGTTTCTTAGCCCCAAGGCCGACGCCGCTGAATACTGTGCTGATATTTAGCAAACCAAAAAAAGCCTTTAGAGTTATGGACTCCTGACTCCACAACCGCGCATACCAACTCGCGTAGCTGGTAATACCACCTTCTGGCGCGTCTACCACCATCCATTGTTCACCATTGGTGACTAAGCCTAAACGTGTGTTTGTTGCACGGCATAGTTGACTCATCCGCTCCGCTGGGGAAGTCGACCAGCCATCGCCAGCAATAACATCAAGTAGTTCCACATGCGCTGGATAGCTTGCTACTAACAGGTAAGCGTTTGCTGCATTATTGGAAAACAAGGCGTAGTCGGGCGTTAAGGTAAGGTTGTGCTCCAACAACTCCAGCTTTAAATGCTCCGGCACATTGGTGCCGGTTTTTAGCTCTCCACCCTCATCGTCTTCATCCCATTCCAACCCTTTTTTTAGGACCCAGTTAATCCATTCCTGATGTAACTTGGCCTGCAATTCATCATCAAAATCCAAGGCATCACGCCATTCCTCATAGGTTTGGCGAAAGGCTTGTTTCTTCGCTGCAGGCAAAGATTCCAGTCCCTGGGGAAAGGCTTGAGCCAAAATTGGTTCAGCCAGAAAGGCACCGGATACTTCTATTAGAGACAGCCATTCGGCGTGAATACTCATTTCGCGCCTTCCACCATGGATTGTGGCACCAGAAAAATTACCGCCACAGGGAAGGTTCTATCCACAAAATTGGCATATCGATGCTCAATAGCGTTTATCTCGTGTTCTCGCTCTTTAGGGATACGGCTAAGGCGTGCTTGCAGGGCGTCCGAATCGCGCCTGACTTGATTGCGCTCATCTTCACTGAACAAAGCTAGCTGCTCCGGCAAGTCAGATTTTTTAAGTTCATTTTGAATCGCGGCCGCAAGCTCATCAAGTACAGTTGTAATATCTGCTACTTCTTTTTCTCTCCGATTTTGCAGAGTATTTTCCAAATCTTTAAGTCGCTCTTTGGATCTAGCTTCTATGGTATTTTGTACCGAAGCTTGACTTTGGTCAAAGCGAACAGCCAAGGCATCCTGTAGATGGGCAGGTGCTTCAGCTGCTACGGATTGCTCTAGCCATTGGTTGATTTTATTAACGCCGCGCTCGCGGTTGTAGCTTCTGTCTTTGAGGTAACCACCCGAATAGGTGATTTCCTCGTGCAGGCGATGATGGTTGCCTCCCGTAATGACCAGCCTTGATACGGTAAGCACAACGACACCATCAATTAGCCCATCTGCTAATGTACGCAGCGCCACTCGGTGGATTTTTTTGACATCAGCCTGCGCCCAGACTTCTGCCCTCAGTAAGCGTAAGCACATTTGTACCAAACGGTGATTTAAATGCGCTAGCACCACATCGTCACGACCTTTTGCTACGGCGTGATCAAAAGTGATAGGGCGAATTTGTTGGGTATAGGGATGACGAAGACCACGGCTACACTCTGCCCAGGTGCCAGTGAGTTCTGGCATTCGAAAAACAGTGCCTTTACTCGTCCCCGCTAATTCAAACGGTTTGAGGGCCGGCTTTTCCGCTATTGCCAAGCCTGTTTGCACCGCCGCCAACACATGTTCAGGGGTTAAGTGAAAATCCCGCTGTGTTTCCAACAGCTGCTCATGGAGCTTGTTAATTTTTTCTTTAAGCTGGCGCTCGGCCTTAATGAATTTTTTCGCCTTTTGTGTTTTCGCTTCGGCCTCACGTGTATCCAGCATTCTTTTGCTGCCCTCAATAAGGCCGGACATCTGTGGCGCAATAACCGGGTTGACGCTACCCATATCCTCACGCATGGATTCTAGCTTTTTTAGAGCGCGAATAATGTTATCTTTATGACCACCGACGGCTTGACCTTCAGCATCGCCTGCATCTACCGGATGCCAAATTAGTACTTCATTGGCTTTTTGACCATGACGATCTATCCGGCCATTGCGTTGCTCCATCACGTTAGGGTTGTAGGGAATCTCCAGGTGAATCAAACAATGACAGTGGTTCTGCAAGTCGATACCTTCTGAAGCGGCATCCGTAGCCAACAAGATCCTAACGGGAGCCTGTTCCGGGGATGTTTGAAAGGCGGCTTTTATTAGCTCACGGTCTTCATGGTCCATTCCACCATGGATAATATTTAGACGGTCACCACCATAACCGTACTCGGTGAGAATTTTTTGCAACCACTGTTGAGTGCTGCGGTATTCGGTAAACAGAATAACGCGTTCGTTGTTCCATTGACCATTGGTTTTAAGATGCTGCTCAATCCAGTCACAAACTGCTTGTGCCTTAGCGTCGTTCTGATGTTGCGCGCGCTGCGCCCATTCACGTAATTGTTTTACTAGCTGGCTTTGCTCTTTGGTAAAGGGAGCACTGCATTTACTGGCTTCCTCAACTGCCTCTTCCTGAGCTGCTTCATAATCCTCATCTTTAGCGTAATCTTCCTCAGCCTTCAGCAGTGCTTTTCTTAAGATGCGTTCTTCAATGGCGCTAGGCTTTTTTGTGTTGCCGCCACTTTGGACCGTATTGATATGTTTCTCTAGTGTTGACGCAAAAGCAGCTGGTGATGAAAACAACCGTTTTTTCAGCAGTCCATTCACGAATTTCGTGCCTATCGCATTACGGCTAACGCCGGGTGCCGCTTCACGGCTATCACAATAGGTATTGAGGAGTTGGTGAATACTGCGTTCTTCATCACTGTAGTCAAGCTCTAACGCCTGCAGCTGACGTTTTGGATACAGCGGTTTGCCATCGGCGTCCACCAGATCTGTTTTTAAGCGGCGCACCATAGCCTGCTGGAGCTGTTTTTCGTCCGGGAGGATGTTGCGAGCAAAACGTTGATCGTCTAAGAGCTCTAACAGGGAAGTAAATGATTCGGTGTAGCCATTGTGCGGCGTTGCCGTAAGAAAAAGCTTGTGCTGAAAATGCGGCGCAATCTCACGAATCATACGTGTACGTAGACTTTCCAAGGCGTAGTTGGTCGAGCCGCTTGGCGCAACGTTGTGTGCCTCGTCTACCACCAGAATATCGAATTTACGAGGATATTTGCTATGTGCAGGTATTATTTCGCGCAACAAACGGAGTGGCTCCCCGCTTTTCACCCAATCTTGAGAGGCAATCAAACGCGGAAATGATGTCCATGGGTTGGCATGTATGCCACGCTCACGTCGTAGTTGGCGGATGTAATCTGTGTTGACAATCTTGAAATCCAGGCCGAACTTCTCCAGCATTTCATCGTGCCACTTTTGTTGCAGAGATGCGGGACAAATAACGAGCACTGAACGTGCTCGGTGGCGTAGCAGCAGCTCCTGTATGACTAACCCTGCTTCTATGGTTTTACCTAAACCGACGTCATCGGCAATAAGTAAGTTGGCCCTTGCCATATTGATGGCACGCACCAATGGATCTAATTGAAAGTCTTCAATACTGACGCCGCTGCGAAATGGTGCCTGAAGAAAGCCTCTATCGGTATTTGTAGCTGCGCCCCAACGTACAGCATCCAAAAAAGCTTCTAATCTGTCTGCATCATCAAAGCCAGTAATTTCAGGCAAGCCCGCCTTTTCTATTACGTGGGCACCAGGCTCGATCTCCCAGACGACTTGCAGCTCTTCACCCAGACCATCCTCATCAATGGAGGATAAGGTCACCATATGTTGAGGGGGATATCCGCTATTAATCGGCTCTGATGCAATAATATCGGCTACTACCCATTGACGACGACGTACTTCTACGAGTTGACCTGGCTCCGGAATACCTATTACTTCGACACTTCGTGTTACTGGCACTTACCATTTCCCTTTAAGAATTCAGCTAATTCCTGGCTTAGTACTCCCTCTAACCCATAAGGGAACGATTACTCGTTGTACTGTTTAACGTGCTCTTGGATAGACTTGCCAATTATTTTCCCTAATAGCGGAGGCACGGCATTTCCAATCAAACGGCCAATAATTGTAAAATGCACCGGCTGACCTTCTTTTACGAAACGGTATGATCTGGGGAAACTTTGAAGAATTGCGCCCTCCCGTAAACTAATTGCTCGATCTTGCTCAGGGTGACCAAACCGCCCACTTCCGAATCCGAAAAATTGCGTTGTAATTGTTGGCGACGGCTTATCCCATTCCATGCGTCCGTACACTGAAGCATAAGTCCGACCGCTGTCCTTCTTATGGCAATCGGCTACTAAGCGCTGATCCCAGTCAAGCCATGTACCTCCAGGCTTAGAATTTTTAATGCGCAGCACGTTTTTCTTCGACAATCCTGCTGAGCGGTGGAGCGGATCACTGAAGTCAACTTCACCAGCACCATGGGGCTTAAGCTTGCCGATAGAATTTTTGACTGTCTTACATTTTCCTTTCGCAGCCTTCAATTCAATAGAACCATACTTTGAGGCTAGCAACACTAGGCGCTTGCGCGCTTGGTGCAAGCCATACTTTTCACATTCAACAAGCTGATAGCTCACGTGGTAACGCCTACGGCCACTGGGGTAAAAGCTCAAAGCTTGAACAAAGTCTTGGAAAACTGAGTGCTTAATAAGCGCTGGCACGTTTTCCATAGTGACAATATCGGGCTTGGATTCATCCACTAGACGGCCAAAATCCATTAACAACTTCCATTGATTATCTTTCCTACCTCGCGCACCTTGGCTATAAGTCGAAAAGGGTTGGCAAGGAGCGCAGCCCGCCAGCAATCGAACAGCACCTGGAGAATACATTTTCCTCAACTGCCGGCCACTCACCTCTTCAACACTTTTTTGTATAAAAATAGCGTCGTTATTAGCCTCAAAGGGATATTGGCTGGCGGGATCGATATCAACCCCAGCCAGCACATTGATACCGGCCTGGTGCAAACCGTGAGTAAGCCCACCTGCACCACAAAATAAATCTACAGCTTCAATTTTGCTCATTATCTATACTTATTTCTCGCATTTTGTGTTTATCAGCATATCTTTTGCGTATTGGATTGCGTCCTATCCTGCTCCATCGTTAACACCGAATTTTAGACTATTATTGCTCGCGCACGAAATAGAAAGTGTGAGGTCTGCCGGTGTAGCTCGGAGAGTCGTGAAGTGACTATTAGACGTCAACCACCATGGCCAGCCAAGATTTTTAACGCCAGACACGCTAGTCGGCAATTCAGCTATCCATAGAGTAAGATAAGTCAACCACACCTGCATATACATATCACTGGCGCGGCCCTGCGGGTAGACCACTGCTTATAACGGCATTGGCATCGTAGATTGCCTATTGACATTACCTACCAAACAACAAATAGTTCTTATAGATAGTTAGCTATTGAGCTTGAGGGAGGCTTCAGCACCACCGGCTGGAATTTCCTCATAACGATATTTGAATCGATATTCTATTTCATTGTTTTGTTATTCCCAATAATCGTGTAAGCGTGATATCCAGTGCCATGCTTGCTGACTGGAGAATTGCGCAATGATACTAAGAGATAGTTCCGACCTCGAAAAGCTTATTTCCATTCTGAGCAATAGATTATCGTGCTCGCCAACCGCAGTTAAACGACAGCAATTATATGAGATATTTGCTCATTCACAGGGCTTTAAAACCGACGCTGCACTGAGGTCCAGTTTGCCTATTTTGGTAGAAGCTGACAACGCTAACAAGATACTTATCCCACTAATCGAAAAATACGACAATAACTCGGCTAACCATTAGCTGGATAGTTTCAACTGTATAGAGACAGCGGCGCAATTGGCACAGCCCTTTCCCGTCATTGCACACCATGGCTTTCTCATCAAAATACAAATCGACTGGAATGATGGGCATATTAGTCTTCCATACATACGACACGCATCAGAAAATGCTACAAGTTGGGATAAACACTATGGAAACTGCGCTACCTTCACTCTTCCCGTCAGAGTAACGGAGGACGAGTATTTAGATTTGGTTAACGAGATCAAACCACTAGTTGATGATGTCACCGAAGGCTATACGTTTAATGGGCCAGAACAGCACGCTTCTTTTACAGTAGAAGCCGAAGCTGCCATTGAGAGCATTTACGATACCGTTTCTGTGTTCGATTTCCTGGAAAGGTCCGACGAGCCAGCTCCACCGTGGTTTCCGTTTGGTGACGATTGGAACGGAGAGAAATTTTCAGAAGATCTTGAGCTAACGGAAATTCACGTCGAAGACGAATTTCTTCTAGACCATTCAAGCAGCGACATTGCCTTGCGTCAATTGGTCGCATATTGGATGTTCGCCTGTGATTTTGCAGTCAACGAGAACGCGCTGTACAGATTGCGGGTTAACCTTCGCGAAACATGTCGAAAGAACTTTGAAAACGAACATGCCTCGGTTGCCTTACCGTCAGCAGCTCGCTAAAACGGATTTACTAATGCTTGAGGTTAATCGATTTGATTACCCAGAGAGAGAGTAAAACTGTCTGCGTAGCCGACCTTTTCCAAATGTCAGCCAACACCGCCGGTCATCCTGGCTACCACCAAACAATTGGCTCAATCCATCACTCCGCACAAAGAGCATTAAAAAGATTCACCAGTGCAAGCTGCTCGACTCGATTGACATTGGTATAACCGATGTCGGGATTGGCCACTACAATAGCCAGGCATTGCGCTCTGGAGATAGCCACGTTAATGCGATGTTTATCAAAAAGAAAGTCTAAACCTCTAGGTGATTCGCTGGCATCGCTAGCGCACATGCTGAGAAAAATAATCGGTGCTTCCTGCCCTTGAAATTTGTCGACGCTACCAACCTTGGCCTGATCACCCAAGGCTTGCTTGAGCTTGCTTACCTGATGATTGTAGGGTGCCATAAACATAATATCACTCAAGTCTATTGGCCGAGTGGCACCTGACTTGTCGGTAAATTCACGGCCCAAAAGCTCATTGGTTAGCCGCTGTATTTCAGCGACTTCTTCATCCGAAGCTTGAGTATTCCCCTCGTGCTGAACTGCGGAGAAAACAAGACCGGCTTCCTTATGTAACAACCCCTGATAGCCTGCCGGTACGGCAACGGTTCGTTTGTCATTATCAGGGTGTGAACCCAACTTTTCGTCGTAGATGTGCTTGCTGATAAATTGGTTGACTGCTGAGTGCATACGATAGGTTGTACCGAGAAATACGCCCATATTATCCGCAATCGTCGGAGTGTCGTGCAGCAAATAGTCGAGAATAGATAAACCGCTTTCCTCTGGGTGAGTACCTTGCGATGGTTGCCCTAGCTGCATTTGGTCGCCCATTAGCACCAAATTACTGGCAGAACGGCTCATACCAATCAGGTTCGCTACGGCGACCTGCCCGGCTTCATCAACAAACAAATAGTCCAACTGGTCGGCCATATCTTCTCTACAAAACCCCCAAGCTGTTGTACCTATGACGCAGCCCGGTTCGGTATGGTTCGCTAAATCGCCATTTTTTAAAACAGTAATGCCGGCCTCTAGTAAGGCTGGCTCGGTATCTTTGGTACAAATAACGCTCGCTTCAATCGCGTGTTCATTACAATATTTTGCCGTACTCAGTAGCAAGTTGTTAATGGCTTTGTGGCTGTTACTGGCAACGCCGATTTTCGCATCCGACTTTAGCAATTCGGCTATTACATGCGTACCCGTGTAAGACTTACCGGCACCAGGCGGCCCTTGAATAGTCAGGTAGCTGTTATCCAGCGCTTTAATGGCTTGAATAATTTGCTGCAACTTTTCTTCCGGCACATGACTAGGAGCGATAGGTTCGCCGTTATGGCCCTTGATAACCGGCGCCGCTCGATTGAGAAAATCTACAATAGCGCAGCGCCCTAACGCACCTGACTCATAATCCGCCACAACCGCTTCGATGGCTTGAGGAATAGGGTTAGGATTGACGTATTCATCTGGTATGAGGGAAATCAGCGAGGGCGGCTCATGCTTTGCTTTCACGACAATCCGACCTGCTTCGAGATCACTTTCGGCGGCTACGTAGCTCACTTTGGCGTGGGTGTCGTCTTCATTCATCAACCCCAATAAGTAAAAGCTTTTGCTGGCTCCTTTAAACTCCTGAGCTGGATCAAAGCAATATTCATACGAAAAATTTCTGGCCCTTGGGGGCTTGAAAGGTTCGCGTTCGCTGCGTTTACAATCTGCCAAGCAGTTCAGGTCATCTAGTAATTCATCGGAACTCACGTCTAATCGCTCAAACAGTCGCCAGAAAACGGGTTTCGCTTCCCGGCGATGGAACTCAAGCGTCCACGCCATATTTTTAGTGAGCGCGACCTGCGGCGAGTCTTTTGGCTGCTTGTTAGCCTTCTCCAGCAGCCGATCTCGCAATGCGATGCGGTTGGTAATTGCTTCTGTTTCCTCTTTATCAACAACCTCCATTTTTCCTTGATAGGCTACTTGATGCTCTGATTGCTGTTGCCGTAGCCAGTCAACGAGTTCCTGGGTGGAATCACAGTCATCGATGTTGTAGTCACGGATATTTTCAAGAGTTTTTGATGTCTGCCAACAACCGCCGTCTGTGCCGGCGGCATGCTCCTCACGCCAGCGCTCATAGACCACGATCGATTCACCCCCGTTACCAACATCAGTTTCGCGCTTGCCTCGATACAGGCGCTCGATATTTTTTATGGAATAGCGAGGCTCGCCAATCAACAAGCTTCGTTTAACAATTTTATAAAGGTCAACAAACACTTCATTGCGAAGAAGCTGATCGAATTCGTATTCGCCTACTCCATACCGGCCAACCATTTTTTTGCAAGCCGTAATTTCGTAACTGGCATAGTGATAAATGTGCATGGTGGGATCACGTTGCCAGCGCGTGTAAACCCAATTAAGAAATGCCTCAAAAGCTTCTTTCTCTTGCACCTGATCATGTGCCCAAAAGTCTTTAAAGCCTCGCTTGCCGGTCTCTTCGAAATACGTGCATCCCCACAAGTATTCAAGTCCACCCTCATCGAGCGGGTAGCCTTCAATGTCGAAAAATACATCAAAAGAAGAATGAGGCGATAGCTGCGACAGACCCGACACCTCACTCTCACCGGGGGCAATTATTTTAAATCGCAGCGTGCTATGACCAGCACTCGCTATCTGTATTTTTGCTTGCGCTCTAAGACGTTGTAAAACGGTGGAATTGATTCCCACGGATAACTCTTGATCAGCAGCCGCCAGCTGTTGCATAGTGTGTATACCGGCCTGCTTCAGTTTTTTGATTTGACCGCGAGTGATAGTCGCCACCTGGAGCAGGTGGTCGCTTTCGCTAATTGACTGCTCCGCATATTTAGTCCAATTGCCCCAATTTTTCGAGTCACCCGGATCGGGCTTAGACTCGGGGTTAAATTGTGCTTGAGCTGCTAGAAAAGATTTTTTCAACTGTAAATAATAGTGAAAATAATCGCTGGTGCGCAGCCTAATCTCTTCTTTGCTGCCAAGAGCCACTACGATATTTTTTGGCAATACCCCCTGGATAACCTCCAGCATTTCAGCATAACAACACAGTTGTATCACAAATGTGGGTTTGACCGACCTGGCAAGCTTGGTATCCCATATTTCATAGTGAAAGTCACCGAAATCACTGCTCCCAGGTACCTTCACCAGAAAATCAGCGAAGCCGGCGAACTCATCTTTTGCCAACCGAGCCTGTGCAATGACGTCTACGCCATCTTGCATCGCCCTAAGGGTAGGTTCGGCTAGCTTATCGGTTTTTTCGTTAGCAAGGTTCAATACCGTAAAACCTTTTTCTTCGAACTGTGCCGCCAGCGAGTCTTCGTGAGCAATCCCCTTCTGCTGTAATGCCTTCATTAGCGGGTCTACCGCGTCTTTTTCAGGAGTAAGCTCGGGATACTCTAAAGCATAGCGGTCCATCCAGGATGCGAATGGACTTTCCATAAAGCGGGTGAGATCTGTCGGTGAAAAAACCAACTTCCCTTGCTTTTTATGCATATTATTTCCTTAGTAATATCACTGACCGAGATCAATTAAATGCTAGGCGCTACCGGCATATTGCGCAAACTGTATGGGCAGTTGTAGTGGGATAGTAATGCCAATTCTGCCGTGTATATATTAAGCAGGCCGTTTCGTAGCGCAGTCAATTGCGCTTGATGAAATATTGTATGTACAAGATCAGAGCGAATAGGCGGTTCGACTACGAGTTGGCTCGCCAGAAAAAATGGACAATACAGAAAAGTTTGTGACCAGCAATTTGCAATAAATTGGAGACGGTATGCAGAATGTGTGCGATCGATATTAGAACAAGCAGTGTGATCTATAGCCAACGCGGATTGCATTCTTATCACTTTTTTTGCCTCCTGTAAAAGAGCTAATTCTGCCTCCAAAATTTTGGGCTATAGTTAAATTTCACCGAATTTTACTGAGACTGTATACCGTTCAAGCCGGGAATTTCAATTCACTGCCTAGCAGGATATAGGCCAAATAAAAAAGAATATTTCGTATTCGTACAGTAGAGCGATGCAAAAGGTATTTATGGAATCTAAAACGCCTAACGATATCCGAGAAGATGAAGACAGCGCTTTGCTAAGACACTTCATTAACAGCAGTGAGGTTTTCAGCAAGCGTCAACAGAAATGGGATAAGTCAAAGAAAAGCCTATTCATTCAGCTTGCTCGTGTCGTGAACGAAATGGGAATGGATTGGTATTTTGTCAAACCCACCGACAGTCATCTGCGCTTTGGGCGTAAGGAAAGGATGGCAGATGGGCGATTTGCGAAAGGACGGGTCGCAGGATCGGTACAGCTAATGGCAGAAAAGAAAAAAGAAGATGCACGCATTCTAATTACAGGCGACCTTGAGCCTTTCGTGAATCTTCATGAGAAAAAGGCAGATATATCTGAGCAAATAGTCGACCAGTATAGGAAGCAAGGAAAATACAATAAAGAGGATTGGCATAAAGATCTAGCACTGCCAGTACCAAAACGCGAAGGCTATTGGCCCGACGAAGAAGGAATATCATCAATGAAAAAAAGTAAAACTGAGCCAAAGCAAGAAAGAGAAGAGAGACCAAAAAACGAGAGCGAAGACATGTCGCCAAGGAATCAGGGACCCAGCAACAAAATCTACTACGGCCCACCTGGTACTGGCAAGACATACAAGTTGCAACAGTTACTAAAGTCAGATTACACCAACACAGACTCAGATGACACAGACGACGAAGGTAAACGATACGAATTCGTGACATTCCACCAATCGTATGGATATGAAGAGTTCGTCGAAGGACTGCGTCCAGTGATCACCGAATCTAAACGCAACAACGCAACCGGCGGCGCTGAGCACGAAATCAAGCCTGATGCGACTACCGCGACAACCGGCAACGTTGAGCAAGAGAACGAGTCCGATGCAACTGTCACATCAACCGGCGATACTGAGTGCGGAATCAAGCCCGAGGCGGTTACTGATACAACCCATGACGTTGATCAAGAAACCGAGTCCGATGCAACTGCTTCACCAACCGGCGACGTTCAGTACGAAATTAAACCTGGCGTTTTCTTGAGGCTTTGTGAACAGGCACGCAAGAACCCGAAACTCAAATACGCGATGGTGATCGATGAGATCAACCGTGGCAATATCAGCAAAATATTTGGCGAGCTAATCACGCTGTTGGAGGTCGATAAACGCGAGAGTGCCGAATATCCCGTGACAGTTACACTGCCATATTCTGGTCGGCCATTCAGTGTGCCATCTAATGTCGATGTAATAGGCTCTATGAATACGGCAGACCGCTCTCTCGCACTCATTGACACTGCGCTGCGTCGCCGTTTTGAGTTTGATGCGATGATGCCGGACCCCCGTGTTTTGTCCGACCTCATCGTGTCAGTCGATGGAGAGGACATCGACATCAAACTGATGTTCACCACGCTCAACAAGCGTATTGAGGCGCTGTATGATCGCGACCACACAATTGGTCATGCCTACTTCACAAGACTCAAGGACTTTCCTGCTGGGAAGCAACGGTTTGAAGCACTCGGTGCAATTTTCAAGAACAAAATCATTCCGCTTTTGGAAGAGTACTTCTTTGAAGACTGGCAAAAAATCCATCTTGTACTGGGTGACAATCAAAAATCGAAAGAAGATCAGTTTATTCAAGAAGTAAATCACAACGGTAGCTTGAAGGAACTGTTTGGACCCAAACACGACTTAGGTCAAGACCAAACACACTCAAGATATGAACTAAATGAAGAGGCACTTGGACTTCCTGAAGCCTATGTTGGCATTTACGATCCACAGCCCAGCACAACAGACTCCGCTGAATGAAAGCGCTGACTATCTTTGAATACGACAGAATAGTCGCACAACAGGAAGGTCAACCAAAGGACGGCGAGAAAAAATGCGCCGTGCCCAAGCCCGTCTTTGAGTGGCTAAAGGAAAAATGCCTTAGAAGTAGTGACAAGAGCAATGACGAAGCGTCCGGCTGGTTAAAAATGGCCCTGTCGAATGGACGCGAGGCGATTCAGGTTACCAATTATGCCGGCGTGCTGCGCGCGCCTTGTGGCTTTCAGATCGAAGTACTGCCAAAAACGGGAAAGGGAACCACGCCGGAACAGGCCCAAAAGCTGCTGATTCAGATGATAAAGTGCCTGGCCGGGTTCCGACATATTCAGACCAACAACGCCGATCTGCACACAGAGCGTATGCCGCTCATGGAAGTATTCATTCAGCAGTTTCTAGCGGCTGTTAACTCTGTGGTGAAACGCGGCTTACGCAGCGACTACGTTGCACAACAGGACAACCTGTTTGCAGTTCGAGGGAAGCTGTTGATTGCACAACAGATCACCCAAAACCTTGTGTGCCGAGACCGATTTTTCACCGAGCATGACGAGTTTTCTCAGAATCGGCCAGCGAATCGGCTTATCCATACGGCGCTTCGCCATGTGCTTGCTATGTGCCGATCGCCGGAAAATCAACGCCTGGCACGCGAGCTCAGTTTTGTTTTCGCCGATATACCCATGTCAACCGACGTTGCTCAGGATGTGCAGCGAGTTCGATTAGACCGGGGCATGAGCTACTATGAGTCAGCCATCGTCTGGGCCAAGCTCATTCTGCAGGGGTTTAGCCCTGTTTCCAGTGCTGGAAACCACGACGCACCGTCGCTGCTGTTCCCAATGCAGGCTCTGTTCGAGGCCTACGTGGAGAAGCATCTAGCAAAACAACTGCAGAGCAATTTTGTGTTGAAAGCTCAAGCCAGCGGTAAACACCTCGTTCGTCACGATGGCCAGTATTGGTTTCGCTTGAAGCCTGATCTATTGGTCAAAGATGGTAAAGATAATTGCCTGGTACTGGATGCGAAATGGAAGCTTCTCGACTCATCTAACAACAATGGGAGCAAGAAATACAACCTCAGTCAGGCTGACTTCTATCAGCTATATGCCTACGGGCATCATTACCTCAATGGCTCTGGCGTCATGGTGCTAATTTATCCAAAGACAGACGCCTTCAACGAGCCACTGCCAGAATTTAAATTTCCTAGTGCGAGCGGTATGCAACTGCTCGTTCTACCGTTTTGTTTAGAATCTTGCCAACTGCTATTACCGTCCTCGAAACAGCTCAGCGATTATTTTTCAAAGGCTAACAGCTAAATTTGAATCCGTTCTCTCCAGCCTGCTGTTGTGCTTGAATCATTTCAGGATGTTATTGAAGAATCGATACTCAGAAAACACTTGCCCATAATATGGGCTAGCTGCTCTGGCAGCATCACATTATTCATTCCGGCTGGCTGGTCAATTCAACGCTGCATTTTGGCACCTTTTCTTTTTCAACTGGCGCCACCAAATATTCGCTACTTAGACTAAAACCGAAGATGAAACAAATGGTCACCTTGCTCGCACGAATCCTAACCACTGCTAAAAACCTTTGGCTCTGCAACTACAGAATAGCATCGCCCGCACTTCAACGGACCTAAATCACTAGAATACGATTCAAAGATTGAGACATAGAGTAGGTCTTCAGCTAGCTTGGAATCTATCATCAAACGGTCCAGGTAAAACGAGGCCCTACTCTCTGACGACGCATGCCTTAACAATGGCGGTGCAGCTATGACTGCATATACAAGAATGCGATTCCCTGAAATGAGTGACACCGAACGCAAGGAGCTACGTGGCAGCCGGCTCAGGTATTGCGAATTCGATACGTTGGCAATGGTTATGATTTATTAAGCTTGGCGCGAGTGGTTGGCTGAAGGAATCCAAAAGGCCGTTCTGCGGCATAGCTAATCGTGAACTTTATGTTCTGGACAAGAATAAAGAATCGAGTGCCCTGAGTTTTACCGTAAATTTCTTACGTATTCACACTTTAATATTAATCCTGTTAAGCAAACCAACTAATTACAGGATCTACATTATGAATTGCAATATTTCAGCTATATTGAAAAAAGAGATCGTTAAAGCTCGCGGGCTTAGTCGACTAACGATTGCGAATGCAGAGATTTTAAAAATGGACGCAATGAAAGTGATGTGGAAATATTATTCTGAGCATAAGAAAGTACTCCCGAAGAATATACGTGAGTTTCGTGGAGAAATTATTGTTCGATTGATGAAGGGTGAGGATGTGGTTGAAGTATTTAGTTCGATACTGGGGACAAAAAATCAGTAGGTCGAGCATTTCCCACTAATTTTCAAACGATATTTCTGTTAACGAATTATTTGGAGGCTTCATGCGAATCACTTTGCCATTCGATCAAGGACGCCAGTTTAATCTGTCTCTACTAATTCACTATATGATTCGGTCCCGTAGAACATACTTAATCGTGGGTGCTCAGCGCGTTGTGCTTACAAACCACACGAAGCCCGAATCCTTGGATTATTGGATCAGGGAAAATGTTGCTGAACGAAGCGATGTTATGCAAGCGACGACAAAAGTCGTAGAGCAATCATGTGAAACTGGGCTATTTGTAGAGACAAGAAAAAGGTGCCCAGTAGCTGGCCATATTTGTAAGGCTATTGAACTGAAGACATCGACAAAATAGCTACCGATTGAGTTAAAGAGAAAAGTTTCTGCGGCAGCTCTATAAATTACGGTTCTCTAGATTTTCTGGTTCGGCTCAATGAACTAAGCTAAAGAGGTATAAATGAAAAAACTAGATGAGTTAGCACAGCTCGTAAAAAAGCTTCAGACAGCTGTTGCCAACGGAAATATGACAGACGAGCTCGTATCTTCATCGATAGACGCTCTAGCTAAAATGGGGTACATATACAAATATGAAACCTTTCCTATCCTGGCAGATACAGGCAGTTTCTTTGACGCAAGCGGCGAGTCGCCAAGTAACCTTGCAGAAGCTCTGCTTTGGAAGCTTGGCAAGTGGAAGTCATATAAAAACTTTTGTAAAAAATTTTCGGATGAGCATTCGCAGCCATCTAATACCGATGTTGTTTTTTTCGCCTTTGGAAGGCATCTGAAGGACAAAGTTAATCCTATCTATGATCAACACGCTATTCGTGCCCTTTGGGCAATATGCGATTCTTTCGGCAAAAGTGAAAGATCGAAATGCAAACAATTATTGATGAATAGAGACGATAAGTGGAAGGATTCTGGCTCAGGAAACTGCGCTATAGATTGCTATGAAATATTTAAATCGCACTTAGAAACAATCGTTGAAGACGGTTCGAGTAAGGAAAAAATCGACAAGCTTCTCATGCCGCTCGGCCAAGCCATCAAAAAACTCACTAACAATTATTCCGATTTTGTAAACCTATGTGGATGGAACGAAAATCCCTAAGTCTGTGTAAGCGCTCTATTGGAGGAGCTGCAGAGTGGCTACTATAATGTCAAAGTCAGCGAAGTAGCGCATACAAATATCAGAAAACGCAAAATAGCGCATTGTTAGCATCAGAGCGATGTTTTTTTGCTCTACTCAGGATACCCAAATGTCTGACGCCACGGAAAGGCTGTTCGCTCAAACCACAATGCTGGACTATCTCCAAAGTTCCCCTTCTTCAAGACCCGTTAAAGACATTCTGACTCACCTCCAAAACAACACAGCATGGGGCCAGCATCAGTTGGCACACGGGGCCGGCGATGGTGGCTTACGAAACGTGCAAAATTGGCTGAAGGCTATTCGCTCTTCCGCCGAGTTTGATCAGAGAGTCAAGCATTCAAGGAATACTTCGAATCGCAAACAGGTTATCTACCAGTCGACAACGACTCCGGCCAACAGCCTAACAATTGAACAGGCATGCCTAACCCTACTTGCAGAAAAATTCCTCGATGCCGCGCTACCACAAGATTTTTATGAGGCGGCGTTACACGACTCGATCACGCAGGCTCGCGATGTACTCGAGAAATACGAAGCCAGCGTTAGTCCGCACAAGCGCGCGGTGAAATCTTATCTGAACCGAGTTGCCATAGAACAACGTGGCCAACAACTCATACAGAAAAACCCTCTTTACGATGTGTTGGGCGTTATTTCAAAAGCTATTCTGGATGGCCGCTGCCTGGAGCTGAGCTACAATCGCAGACAGCGACTTCTTCACCCCTATGCTGTCGTGATACGAGAACCAAAAGTCTATTTGCTAGCAGTAGACGACAACAGCATGAAGAAAATTGGGCCGAAAGAAGTTAAACCGGTGCAGTTTCTCTGCAATCGTATGACCGGCACGAAAGTCAGCAAAAGCCCTAATCTCGTACCAAAGGATTTTAAAGCAGATAATTTCATTGGCAAAGGCAAGCTAAATAATCCTCTACAAAGGCAAATCGGCGTGTCGTCTCGACCTTTTGAATTATCACTCAGAATCTACGCCAGCTCGCAAGACAACCTGTTGCACGACCTGACGGAATTCCCCCTCTCTACAGACCAGAAAATTAGCAAAGAACGCGGTAAGGATTGTCATATTCTTACCGCCCCCGGTATGCGCGCATCACACCAATTGGTGGAGTGGATAATGGGTCGCATGGAACGGATTGAAGTTCTGGCTCCAGTGAAATTACGCGTCTATGTTGCTCAAAGAGTCGCTGATATGGGAAAAATCTATGCGAACGATGGATGAGTGGTAAAACCAAAAATATCCTTCTTTCCGATAATATTCAAAGGCCCAGACCTTCCCCACCGGCAATACGATCGCTTCGCACATTCCCTTACGTTTTTGTGCTGCCATCTAGAATAATCATGTAAAGACCTTACGTATACCGCAGTCATACTTAGTCCTGTATTTAACATTATTCTTATGAGGCGGTCATGACAGTATCAATACTCAGTCAGTACATGGTAACCAACAAAAGCAACACCCTTTTAGGTAAATGG
>RCMY010000222.1_pt1 | contig 53141 bp, 54 predicted proteins | sample 2041341 | NCBI WGS metagenome assembly RCMY01 (sample SAMN09708234, study PRJNA481090) | Marine sediment metagenome, whole genome shotgun sequencing project.
ATGTTTGTATCATCCTTTGCAATCCCCAAGGCTTCGAGATCTGCCAAGGCCTTGCGCACGCCCGACACCGTCAGGCCACTCACCCCGCACAGCTCGTCGGTGGTGATGCCCTCTTCTTGCGGCGCGTTGATAATATGCTGCACGATGGCGGCAAGGTCTTTGCGCCGACGTTCGGTGATCTCGGCGGATGCAAGGATTTCGCGGACCTCCTGCATACTCCGTACCCGCAACGAGGCTGGAAAAACCTGCACCCGGTTTTCTTCGCGGTTTAGAAGGTGCGCTTCTTCCAGCCAGGCCACTGCTGTCTTTACCCGCGTATCGTCAGTATTGCTGTCCCGCTGGAAACCCCGCTCTTTCTCCTCGTGAACGATCTCACCGGGGGTCGCGACAATCTCGCCATCCCTTCCGGTCCGAGCGTCAAGGCGCCGAAGCGCTTTCAGGATCGCACCGATTTCATGCTGCGCAAGCCGAGACCGAGCGCTGAGGCTGAACTGGCGATCGACGTCTTCAGTATTGAACAGAAGAACGCAATGTGCAGGTTCGCGGTCCCGTCCGGCGCGCCCCGCCTCTTGTAAGTAATTTTCCAGCGACCCCGGCACATCCCCATGGATCACCAGTCGGACGTCTGGCTTATCGACCCCCATCCCAAAGGCATTGGTAGCCGCGATGACGCGCAGATTTCCTACGCGAAAGTCCTCTTGGATCTCACGCTTGTCATCGGCGCTAAGGCCCGCATGATACCGCTCGGCGGAGATGCCCTGTTGTTTTAAGAACTCTGCCACACGCTCGGTGGCGCTTCGGGTCGCACAATAGACGACCGCTCCCGAGACGCCCTCGCGGGGGAGGAGGGACTCGATCGTGTCGAGGATATCCGTCATTTTGGTTGCCCGCTGAGTTGGCAGCACCTGAAAGCTCAGGTTCGACCGCGATGCGCCGCCATCGATTAACGTTAATTCGGCCCCCAACCGCTCTTTGAAATGATTGCGGATGTCCTGCACGACGTCCGGCTTTGCCGTTGCGGTCAAACAAAGTACCGGTGCTGGTTCGCCTCCTGAGCTTTCCTTGATAAATCGCGAAACGTAGCGATAGTCGGGACGAAAATCGTGCCCCCACTTGGACACGCAGTGCGCCTCGTCCAGCACCCATAAACCTACCTCACGCTGCGCCAAGACGGACCGGACTGTTGTGCTGCGCAATTGTTCGGGCGAAATCAGCAGGATAGCAGCGTCCCCAAGCCGAACCTTGTCGAGCGCATCCTGACGCTCGGGCAAAGATAATAGCCCGTTAATCGTAACCGCCGACGAAATTCCGGCCCGCACCAAGCCTTGAACCTGGTCGGCCATTAGCGCGACAAGCGGCGATATGACGACCGTCAAGGCCCCAGTCTTGTCATACCGGGACAGCGCGGGGATCTGGTAACAGATGGATTTGCCCGTGCCCGTCGGCAGGATGCCCAGCAAATGGTCCCCATCCATGGCCGTCGCCACGATCTTCTCCTGTAAAGGATGTCCGTCCTCGTCGGCTGGTTCTGGGCGGAAACTCGGGAAGCCGAACCAGCGTTCGAGTGCACGGGCCGGATTGTTATGCTCTGCGCAATAGGCACAATGCGGATCACGACAATTCGTGTCCCTTAGGTCTTTTACCAGCTGTGCTGCATCCCGGAACTGTGCTCGCACCCAAGGCGGCATCACAGAATCCCCACCCGCGACCGAAATCCAGGCGAGGGCATATGCCATTGGCCAGCCCAACGCAGTGTCCTGTAGCCGCTCGAGCACCGCATCTACCTGCGCGCCGCAGGCCGCCACTTTTAGCAGCGTCCGGATGGCCCCGTGCGCTTGGGCTTCCGTCGGAATGGACGCCCCGCGCACGTCGCTGAACAACCGGTCAAACCCGTTGATGTTGGGCCCTCGGCAGCAAAGCCAGTGATAGGCCAGGATCATGTCAGGCGACGACGTGTTCAGTGATACGAAGGCCTCAATCTGGTTGCGCAGGACCTTGAACACCAGACGCGCGTCGAACTCAGGATCGTTGACATGACCACTTTGAAGCCGCCCATCGTGGTAATGTTTGACCAGATGGTGATAGGGATTGCGCGGAAACGCCAAGGGGTTCAGCCACAGCGTGTCAATCGGCCCGTCTGCAATTTTGGCAAACTGCGGCGACACCGCCATAAGATGCGGCAAGTCGTGGCGCAGAACATTGTGCCCGACAACGTGTGCGAAGCCCGCGCAGTATAGGTCGAGCTTTTCGAGCGCCGCCGTTGGGTCACCTTTCTGGTGTAAAATCCCCTCGCCTTCACCTTCCGGTACGGCGGCAAAGGCGAATATCCGGGCATTTTTGGGATCGACCTCCAAGTCAATTGACAGGCAGCGCGACAAGGTTTCGAATTGGTCACGCGGCATTTGAATACCGCTATATACTGGCGGCTCAGCCTTTGATTTTTCAAGCTTCTGTGGCCGGTCACGGCCAAGCATTCTCGCTATCCCTTGGGAAATTATTCTTTTCATATTGACATGTTAGTATGCTATTCTAAAAAGCGGGTCCATCGGTTTACATTTGACCAAAGTTGTTCTCACTATGCCATGTAAGATTTGCCGGTTCGGCTAATTTCTTTTGTCTTTGGGCATTCAGATCTTTCCATCCGGACGCAAAAGCCGATCAAAAACGGCACCCTTCACCTAATTGCGCGACACCAGGATGGTCTCACCATCATTGGCGGCCCAGAACTGTGTGGAACTCATTAGTTCGGGCTGATTTTGTTGAAAAACTCCGTTGTTGAGCCAGATCGGTAAATTGTTCGCCGTACAGGGCGACAAAATTCAGTTGGAAAGCGGTTCGGAAGAACTGGCCTCACGCCGCTCATCGGCGAGCTCACTGCGCCCCACGAATGATTTCAACTGATTTTTTGGTGTGACGAACTCTTAGCGGAAAACCTCAGCATTAGAATTTCAGAGTTTCTCAACACAACCGGCTCGTAGCTGCCGTTCGCTGCTCATGCACATATTCTTTATGATCAAGGTCCGCTTCTTCTGTAGTTGCAGTCGGGCTTTGCACCTGCCGCGAAGGGCCGGTTTCCGCCCTTCGAGAGGGCTGCCGCTCCCGGTCCAAAGCGGACATTGCCGTAAACCCCTTCTAACGACAGCGCACAGGACTAACTCAACTTTCGTCAGCTTAATTCCTGCAACTTTCGCTTATGCAATGTTAGTTGGAAATCGTTGGTTCGCTGCAAGCCTGTTCCTGGCCGTCGGAGCACATGAACGCGGATGCCGTAGCGCGGCCGACGATGAACAATAGGCTGCTCGGTGGCTTTCTCAGGCGTTCTGGAGGGAGTATCCAACAATGACTTTTCAGCGAAAAATGTCGCTGGAAATTGAGGAGCTGTGGTTCAGGCACCTTCGCTTGTCGAATTGAAGTCAACGAAGTCAATTTCATTCTTCAAAACGCCTGCCTTGAAGAACCGTATTCCAACCAAGCCGACTGCCCTGTGACGCTGGACCTGTCTCCTTCAAGGCCATTGAAGCTTGCCTAAGGCATGTTACCTGCTGCCTGAACGAACGGAGTAAAAAATGAAAAAATTCATAGCAACAACAGCGCTCGCCCTCTCGGCCTCTTTTAGTGCTGCGCAATCCGAGACGCTGAACGTGGGCATGTCGGGCGGCTACTTTCCTTTCACTTTCGTAAAGCTTGATGAGTTGCAAGGCTTCGAAGTCGACTTTATCAACGCCGTTGCAGCGGAGACGGGGGACGAGGTGAACTTTGTTACAATGTCGTTTTCGGGTCTGATTGGTGCGCTGGAAACTGGTCGGATCGACACCATTGCCAATCAGATCACGATTACACCGGAACGCGAGGCAAAGTTTGCCTTTTCGCAACCCTATGTCTTTGATGGTGCGCAGGTCGTGGTCAAAGAAGGCAATCAGGAGACAATCACGAGCGTAGAGGACCTCAGTGGAAAGACCGTCGCAGTCAATCTCGGGTCGAATTTCGAACAATTGTTGAATGAACTCCCAAACGCCGAACAAATCGACATCCGAACCTATGAAAGTAATATTGCACAGGACACTGCCCTTGGCCGCGTTGATGCATTTGTTATGGATCGGGTGTCCTCTGCCCAGTTGATTGCGGAAAGCCCTTTACCACTGGCGCTTGCTGGCAAGCCATTCAGCGAAATTCGCAATGCACTTCCATTTCGGAATGACGAAAAAGGGACCGCGTTACGCGACAGGCTCGACACAGCCATCACCACGCTGAAAGAGAACGGTACGATGGCCGAAATTTCAGAGAAGTGGTTCGGCACCGATATCTCTGTCGCGGAGTAACGTTCATGCGGACGCTGGATTTTGAATACATGCGGGACTTAGTCCCCGTTCTTTTAGGTTATGTACCATTGACACTTTTCATGGCGTTGGTGGGTATGAGTTTTGCTCTCATACTGGCCTCGGTTATGGCCGTTGAACGGGTGTTCCGCGTGCCAGTACTTGACATTTTTGTCCGCCTTTTCATCAGCTTCTTTCGCGGCACACCACTGTTGGTGCAGCTATTTCTGTTCTATTACGGCCTGCCGCAGGTTCTGGCGTTCTTGACCACAATCAATGGCGTTACAGCGACAATCATGGGGCTGACGCTCCACTTCTCTGCCTATATGGCCGAGAGCATTCGCGCGGCGATACTGGGCGTGGATCGCAGTCAGTGGGAGGCTGCCCAAGCCGTTGGCATGACACAGCTGCAAATGATGGGCCAAATCATTCTGCCGCAGGCCGCACGCGTGGCAGCACCAACGCTGGTAAATTACTTTATCGACATGATCAAAGGCACTTCACTCGCGTTTACTTTGGGGGTCACTGAACTCATGGGAGCGACACAAAAAGAAGCTGCAGGCAGCTTTCTCTACTTCGAAGCTTTTTTGGTTGTCGCTGCAATCTACTGGATCATGGTCGAATTGCTGTCCTTCTTTCAGCGCCACCTCGAAACCTACCTCAACAAGGCGTACGCGAGATGACCTCAAATGCTGGCATTTCCATAACCGGGCTGAACAAGGCCTTTGGCAATACGTCTGTCCTAAAGGATATTTCTCTGGACATCGCGCCCGGTGAGCGTGTCGTTGTCATCGGTCCGTCAGGTACCGGAAAATCAACCCTGCTGAGGTGTCTGAACTATCTCGACCGCCCTGACAGCGGCACCATCCGAGTTGGTGATCTGACTGTTGATTCCGCCAGCGCAACACGGTCTGATATCTTGGCACTGCGGCGCAGAACGTCCTTTGTGTTTCAGAATTATGCCCTTTTTGCCAACAAGACGGCCCGTGAGAACATCACTCAGGCTCTTATAACAGTCAAAGGCCAATCCAAAGCCCAAGCCCAGGCGCGCGCAGATGAGACGCTGCGCGAGACGGGTCTGGCCGACAAGGCGGATTCCTATCCCGCAGCCCTTTCTGGCGGCCAACAGCAGCGCGTGGGTATCGGTCGGGCGATGGCGCTGGATGCTGATTTGATGTTGTTCGATGAACCGACCTCAGCTCTTGATCCCGAATGGGTCGGAGAGGTTCTGGAACTGATGCACCGCGTCGCCGAGAAACGACAGACGATGCTGATCGTAACCCACGAGATGCAATTCGCCCGGGAGATAGCAGATCGTATCGTCTTCATGTCTGACGGGCAGATTATCGAGCAAGGGAAGCCAGAGAAGGTGCTTGAGGCCCCCGATGATCCACGTACGGAAGCTTTCTTGCGACGTGTTGCTAAGACTGGTCCAGAATAAGTGGATCCCAATCTTCGGTTAGGGTGAAAATATAACTTCGGACTTTCTGCTTCCTCTGCGCTTAGCTGCCACCGGTGATGGCCGCAGCAAATTTCAGCTCTCATTTTTATGTCTCATCCGTAGGGAACTGCCCAGAGCCGCCATTTGACGGCATTCGAAATTGACTTTCTAACTTCCCGGAAACAGCCATTCGCGTACGATGCAACATTTTAAGATTTTCGAACTGGCTAAAGTCCGATTTTGCTGACTTTTGTTCCCTACGTTGAGTTTGCAAAGCTCAATCCACGGGTGGATTGGACCACATTGGTGCAGAAAACGGTTGAGAGAGCGCCCGCTTGACCAATTCAAGACGATCCTGACCATAAAACGGGTCTCCGTCGACAATATAGGTTGGTGAGCCGAAAACGTTCTGCTTCCGCGCCCAAATCGAATTTTCTTGCAATTTCTCTTGAACCGTTTGCGACGCCGCCTGTTCCATCAGCGCATCCGCATCGTGCCCTAAATCGGCAGCTATCTCGGCAAGTGTTTGAGGGTTTGAGAGGTCGGCATCGTGCCGCCAATGGGCTTCGAGCAAGTCATGCGCCATCATATCGGTCTTTGTGCCAGTCTCTCCGAGCGCCAAAACCATGCCGGAGGCGAGGCTGTAATCGGCATCGTGGTATGTCGGTCGGAATTTAATAATTGGAACGTCGCGATAATCTGCCCATCTTTCAATTTCGCGCCCGAAAAAATAGTCCACATGCGCCTGTGTTCGGGCGCGAAAAGGTTGACTGCCTTGCGCTTCCACAACCGGAGATAATAGAATTGGCTTGTGAATCAGGGTCACATGATATTCGGTGCATAGTTTGCTCAGTTCCGCAGAGCCAAGGTAAGCAAAGGCGGAATGGGCTGAATAGATGTATTCGATAACAGGCATTGCACCACCATGGGCGATTCTGCGTCGAATGCCCAGTATGTTCAGCCCATTAAAGACATTCGAAGGTCAGGTTCGCGCCGTCCTGCTGGGTTCTGATTGCTGACTTTCGTGCATCGTGCAGAAATTTGTCGGCTAAAACGTTGCTCTTGTTTGAGCGCTCCGACTTCTGAAGAATCTTTGCCGAGACTTATGCTTCAAGAAGGGCATCAATCACCGCGCATTCCGGGGCGGCGTCGCCTGTGCATCGCGCGACTGTCTCTGACAGGACACGCTCAATCCGCGTGAGGTCGGCAATTTTTGCCTGAACATCTTCAAGATGGGACTCGGCAACGGACTGAACCTGAGCGCAGGTTTGAGATCGATCATCGACCAACCCCAGCAGCCCGCGAATTTCTTCCAGTGAGAAACCCAGATCGCGGGACCGCATGACAAACTTTAACCGCCTGACATGCGCGTCATCATAGCTTCGATACCCTTTCGCGGTGCGCGGTGGGTCCGGCATGATACCGACCTTCTCATAATAGCGAATGGTTTCAAGGTTGCAGCCCGTTGCCCTGGCAACATCGATCCGCCGGAGGGACTTCACGCTACTGTTATCCATTTTCTACGAAAACCCCTTGAGCCTGCACTTACTACAGACCTTAGAACGGTGGAAAGAATAGGACAAGGGCGATTCGATGGACCAAACAATTTCTGACCGAACATCCGATCAACCGCGCCAGCTCGAGGATGACACCACGAAAGGCTGGGGTGCAACTGGCTTTGGCGTTCTCGGTGCGCTGGCAATGACATCGTGCTGTATCCTGCCGCTTGTGCTGGTGAGTTTCGGCGTGACTGGCGTATTCATCGCGCAGCTTGGCGCGCTCTATGCTTACAAATGGTACACTTTCGCGCTCAGCGCCGCCTTTATCGGATATGGGTTTTACAAAGCCTACAAGCCGGTGAGCCCGGACGCCTGCGCCGATGGCGCCTGTGCCCGCCCGATCAACCGGACGGTGATGCGGGTGACCCTTTGGGCCGCCGCCGCAATCATCGCCGTGGCGATGGCCTTTCCCTACATCACACCCTTCATTCTCAAATTCTGAGCAAGGAACAAAATCATGAAACACATACTGTTATCGTCAGCGCTGGCCCTCGCTGCGTTTGCGCCAGCGGCTTTTGCCGAAGAGCGCACAGTCGAGATCGCGGTCAGTGAGCTGACCTGCCCCTCCTGCTCCTTCATCGTTGCCAGTTCGATGCGCGGCGTCCCATCGGTAGAGATCAACGACTTCGTTGACGGCCCCGAGTATGGACAGGGCGTTTACAGCGTCACTTTCGATGATGCTGAAACCAGCGTGGAAGGCATTCTTAAGGCGGTGGCCGCGAATGGCTATCCTGCCCAACTCCTACCCGACACAGCGTCTTAACCACGAGGAATTTCAAATGCGTGACAACCTGATGGGCGGGCTGCAGGCCTTCGGAGTTGCGACTCCGGTCGTGATCGTGTGCTGCGGTGGCGGCACGGCTCTGCTTGCTGCGACGTTCGGCGGCATCGGAGCCTGGCTATCGGGGCTTGGCTGGATAGTCGTTGCACTGGTGGCGGCGCTCACCTTCCTTGTCATTCGCGAATACCGGCAGTCCGCCGAACGCCGCGCCTCGAATTCTAATAATTTGTCAGACAGAAAGAGCGTTACGTGACCCAGAATACTGAAAATCCCGACCGCATGCTGAAATGGGGGCTGGGCGGCGCGCTTTTCGCGGCCCTGTGCTGCTTCACCCCCCTCTTGGTCGTCGTTGTAGCCGGTGTCGGCCTGTCGGCTTTGACCGGCTGGCTCGACTACGCGCTGTTTCCCCTGCTGTTCTTTTGCCTTGCCGTCGTGGCGCAAGCGCTCTGGCTGCGCGCCGGGCGCGTCGGGCCGAACCCGAAACTCTGGGCGACGGCGATTGCCGCTGCCCTGTCGATCCTCATCATCTGGATCGAGTTCCGTTTTGCACTACGGATCACGGTCGGCGCTTTCGTGGCTGTCGGCGTCTACGCCTTTTTCCTCAATAAAACGAAATCCAAAGGATCGACACAATGATGATGGGATCTTGCACTGGGGTCGGCATGTTCTTTGGAATGCTTGGCATGCTGACACCGCTCATAGCCATTGGTGCGATCATTTGTTTGATCGTTGCCAAACGAAAGAACTCTAATCTGGACGAGGCACGCTGAAATGAAAGATATCAACAAGAATGACGAAGGAAATGGCGGCTATGACCTTATCGTCATAGGGGCTGGATCGGCGGGTTTTTCCGCGTCGATCACGGCTGCTGACGCGGGAAACCGTGTCGCGCTTGTCGGGCATGGCACCGTCGGCGGCACCTGCGTGAACGTCGGCTGTGTGCCGTCAAAGGCGATGATCCGCGCCGCTGAGGCGATCCACGGCGCACAGGCGGCCAAGCGGTTTCCCGGCCTGTCCGGTCACGCACAGGTCGATGACTGGCACACGCTGATCCAGTCCAAGAACGATCTGGTCGCGACCTTGCGCCAGAAGAAATACGCCGACCTTCTTCCGGAATATGCCGGAGTAGATTATATCGATGACGGTCCCGCGCAACTGGTTGAAGGTGGCATCATTGTCGGCGGTCGCACCCTGACCGCACCCAAAATGATCGTCGCAACCGGCGGTCATCCGGTCCTGCCGACGATCGACGGAGTTGAGGGGATCAACGCACTTGACAGCACCAGCTTGCTGGAACTTGAAACCTTGCCGGAAAGCCTGATTTTTATCGGGGCGGGCTACATCGGGGCGGAACTGGCACAGATGATGAGCCGGATGGGGGTGAAGGTCACGCTGGTGACACGATCACACCTACTGCCTGGTGCCGAACCGGAAGTGTCGGAAGCTTTGACGGACGCCTTTGCGGCCGAGGGGGTCACCCTGCTGTCCGGGCTGAGCTATGACACTGTGCGCCATGATGCGGCGGGCGTGACCTTGCGGGTGTTGCAGGGCGGCGAGCCTGTCGAGGTCACGGCGGATCATCTTGTTTCGACCGCAGGTCGGCGTGCCAATACCGATGGTCTGGGCCTGGAAGAGGTCGGTATAGAAACCGACGCACGCGGGTCCATCGTTATCGGCGACGACATGCAGACGTCGGTGCCTGGCATCTATGCAGCGGGCGACGTAACCGACCGCGACCAGTTCGTCTATATGGCCGCCTATGGGGCAAAGCTGGCGGTAAAAAACGCCGTTCTGGGCGATGATCAGCGCTATGACAATTCGGCCATGCCCTGGGTCGTATTCTCCGATCCGCAGGTTGCCGGTGTTGGCCTGAGTGAACAACAGGCGCGGGATGCGGGTTTCGATGTGAAGACATCTGTCGTGCCGCTCGATCAGGTGCCGCGCGCTCTTGCCGCCCGCGACACACGTGGATTGATCAAACTTGTGGCGGACAAGACCACCGACAAACTGCTTGGCGGTCAGATCATCGCACCCGAGGGATCAGACACGATCCAGACACTGGTTATGGCATTAAAGTTCGGCATGACGACCAAGGCATTGGGCGCAACGATCTTTCCCTATCTGACGACGGTCGAGGGCCTGAAACTGGCCGCCCAGACCTTTGATATGGACGTGGCAAAGCTCAGCTGTTGCGCGGGGTGAGACAATAAATTGAGGACTGAGATATGACTGAAATGTTTGATCTAATTGTGATTGGCGCGGGCATGGCCGGCGTTGCAGCCGCCAATAAATGTGGGGCAGCAGGCTGGCGCGTGGCCATCGTTGATGCGTTGCCCTACGGCGGCACCTGCGCCTTGCGGGGCTGTGATCCCAAGAAAATCCTGCGACGCAGCGCTGAAATCGTCGATGCCGCACGGTTGATGGACGGCAAAGGGATCGATCCCAGCGGGCTGAAGATCAACTGGTCCGATCTGATGGCCCACAAGCGCGGCTTTACCGATCCGGTGCCGGAAAAGATGGAAAAGGGTCTGACCGGAAACGGCGTCGAGACGCTGCACGGTGCGGCGCGGTTTACCGGTGCCAACACGCTCGAAGTTGACGGGCAGCACTATCAGTCAAAACGTTTCCTTGTCGCCGCTGGTGCAATACCGAGACCGGTCAACTTCGCCGGTGCCAATCTGATGATCGACAGCACGGACTTTCTAAATCTCGAAGCCTTGCCCAAACGTATCCTGTTTGTCGGCGGGGGCTTCGTATCTTTTGAGTTTGCGCATATCGCCGCACGTGCCGGGGCCGAGCCTGTCATCATAGATCGCGGGGGCCGCCCGCTGAACGCCTTTGACCCCGATCTTGTCGAGATGCTAATCGAGCGCAGTGCCGCTGTTGGTGTGGACTTGCGACGCGAAACCGAGATCGTCTCGATCACCGCATCTAATGCGGGTTTTGCCGTTGAAGTGAAGACAGGCGACAAGATGACGACCATCGAGACCGATCTGGTCGTGCATGGCGCGGGTCGCATCGCAGCCCTTGCCGATCTGAACCTTGAGGCAGCTGGTGTCACTTATGGCGACAAGGGCATCGTTGTGGCTCCGCATCTGCAAAGTACGACGAACGACGCCGTCTTTGCAGCCGGAGATTCCGCCAATACCAACGGCATGCCGTTGACGCCCGTTGCGGTCATCGAAGGCAAGGTCGCGGCCCCGAACATGCTCAAGGATCAGAAGATCGTGCCGGATTATTCGGGCATCCCGACCGCAGTGTTTACGGTGCCCGAACTCGCCCGCGTCGGCATGTTAGAGGCCGAGGCCCGAAAGGCCGGTCACGACGTCGATGTCCGCTTCACCGATACGGGTGGCTGGTATTCCAACTACCGAATTGGAGAAAAATCCGCCGCCGCAAAAGTGTTGGTGGATAAGTCGGACGGCAAGATACTCGGCGCACACCTATTCGGGCCAGAATATGGCGAGTTAATCAACTTTTTCGGGCTGGCGATCAAAATGGGACTGACCGCAAAGCAGCTCAAATCGATGACGGCGGTCTATCCCAGTGTCGGGTCGGATTTGGGATCGCTTATTTGACCAAGGATGGTAGAGCCTTCCCACGTCTTGAAGGCCTAACATTCGCGCCTCAATCTCTCAAAGCAGACCTTGGCAATTGGAAGGCCAAGGTCAGTTTTGTCCTGCCAAGCAGACCTCCATGTGATGCGAAGCGAAGGGCCGCTTTCCGCCCTTGATGTCGATCGACACAAACGGCCCTAACTGGCCACTCGAGGCGCAATGACTTACTGCGTAGCAGCATGCGTAAAGCAGACATCCCCGCGCGGCTAAGGAGCCGTCCGATCTTTTTGCATCCGTTCCAATCGATCTTCGCGTGTTAGTCGCTATACGGAGCCGTTCCTGCTGGCGATGAATCTGCCATTCCTCAAAAAGCGGACCGAAATGGTACCGATTGTTGGCGGTGCTTGGCGTTGAGGTGGTCCTCGGCATAGCCGTAATTTGGCGGCTATACCAAACTCCATGTTCGGCAGATTCTGCTATCAGCTCCGGACCTGACCCAGCTGCCATGTTAGTTAGTGTTCGAACTCCAGAAGCACCTGTCGAAATCGACGTATTGTATCATTGTCTCGGTCTGGCCCACGGGTACCAGACGGGAGCAGCCTTCAAGCGCGTCGATATCTTCGAAGACCGACACGACGCCGGTGGTCCCAGACGTCGCACCGTTCGCACAAAGGCTTTCTCCGGGCGCGATGTCCTGCACAAGACGCTGGGTACCAGGGGCTTCAACGGCGAAGAGATGAGACCGTCCGCTTTCATTGCGCACACAAAGGGCCTCGGCATCCATGTCCTGCGCGGCGCTCAGGCTAAGGGCGGGCATCATTGCAAAGACGGATAGGATCAGTGTCATCAGGCGCATGATGACACTTTGAGCCATAGCTATGTGGCCAGTCAAACCCGATGTCCGCCGATCTCCTCTTAGTTGCATCAATCAATCGTGATGCTTGGAAGACGTTGAAGCTACGGTACGATAAAGATGTATTGGAGGGAGAATTGACATGAAACGCCATCATAAATTCCTTGTCGGCCTTGCGGCCTTGGCCGTGGGTGCCGGGCTGGCACACGCTCAAGATGCCACTTTCGGAACTGACACAGACGCAGATTACGCTGCCCGCCTTTGGGCCGCGATGGAGGAGATGAACCTCGCCGGTGACGGAATGCTTCGCAGTTTTCCTTACGAGGGGGTCGCGCCGCATGGCATGATGCTCGAGACCTTTTACACCAAAGCCAGCGTCGACGACCATTCGGGCGACCTTGTCATCAAGCGGAATTATGGCCCCGAAGGCGTGAGTGCCGATGAAGTGCTGAGCGATCCGGACAAGCATCTTGCTGCGGTCACGGTGATGTTCCGGCGCGAAGCCGGTTTCGACCCCCAGAATGCGGATTGGTTCTGGGTGAAATATCTGCCAGATGGCACGCTGGACAAGAACCCTAAGGGCATGCGTCTGGCAGGCCGGGTTGCTAAGGGCATGGACGCAGGCTGCATCGCTTGTCACACTGGTGCGGGGGACGACAGGATGTTCACGACCGATCATCTACCGGCCAAGTAGGAAGCGGGGTGCCACGATCCCCAAAGGGGGGCGGGGCCAGTTTTTTGGCAATTTCCCAGCTATCTTGGCTGGTTTGCTGGTCAGCGGGCCCGCATGGTCAGATCACAAGAAATAGTTCGGCAACATCTCGGTCGCGTGATCCGCGATCTTGAGTATACAGCGTTCGAAAGCGCATCGGCAAAACACCTTCGTCCTTGTATCCGTCGAAGTCCGAATTGCACAGCATCGGGTTCTCCACCTCGAAAAGGCTCTGAGCGGCCCGCATGGCAGCATGACCTCACGATAAGTGGCTGTATGAATGTCGGCTCTTGCCGTTGGCGTAATCTCACCATGCAACAAGCAGCGAATGACCGGTCTCCGCCCCTATGTGCTACCCAAAGCGACTTAGCCTTACATCTCAATAGCAACTCCTTCTAAGGCGAGATTTCCAAGAGCAGAAAGCCTACCGGAATCATCAATTTACCTCCCGGCAGAAAAAATCTTCGGCTGATTTTTTCTGCGTTTCTTGCTTGGGACATATTTGCTGTGAATGAAACACAGCCCCTCAACCGATTTCGCCCAATCACGTCAGCCTACTGCCGCCGCAGTCTCGCCAGAAGATTATATGCGGCAACTCCACCCCAGCAGCATGAGGGGCAACCCATGCTTGTTGATGCTTAGGACGAATGGTCAGACGTCAGAATGCGCCCCCACCGAGAAACTCTGCCGCTTTCTACCCATCTGGCTCGATGAGACGACCTATGTGTCGCTCAACAGATTTTATGGCCGCCGCGTTGGCAGGAACCTTGCTCAGCTGAATGCCGTCTATCTCGATCTCGACTTTCACACACGGGCAGAATGGGCGGGTAAGCCTGCCTCCCATGTGCAAATGGCCTTCCAAAAGGTTCTGGATGTGGCCGAAATTCCAATACCGTCCATCTACCTGCATACCGGTCGCGGTCTCGCTGTGATATGGTTGATCAATCCATTGCCGGCAAAAGCTCAGAAGCGGTGGCAAGGTGCCATGAACGCCGTAATCAAGTTTGCAGCGCGGTTTGGTGCCGATCCTGCATGTAAGGACGCTGCCCGCGTTTTTCGAATTCCTGGCACGATTAACGAAAAATCGGGGACGGAAGTGCGCGTGTCAGACGCGACTTGGCACCGGCATGATTTCGATGCGCTGGCGGACAAGATCTATTCAGCTGTTGGCCAACCCACACGTGCGCAACTGAAATCAAGCCAGACGGCAAGTGCTAACCGCAAAAAGAGCAAGGCCGTCGGGATGATGCCGAAGGGGCTGACTGCGCCGCAGCGCTTCGCCAAAATTCGCAAAGACCTTGAGGATATCAAGCGTCATTATGGCGGCCTCATACCGGCGGGGCTGAGAAACACCTGGCTGCACATGTACAGTGTCTGCCTCACGCACTGTGCCCCGTCCTCCGACATCGCGGCGGAAATCGAAGCACAGGCCGCCGATGCAACGCCCGGCCTCGGCCCGACCGAGGTTGCCGGGATTATTCGCGCTGCGGAGAAGGCGATCGAGACAGGATTTGAGGCCAAATATCTATATGGGGGCGACACGATCGCCGAGTTGTTAGGCATCTCTGCTGAGGTCGCGCAACGGCTTGGCCTGATGATCGTGATGCCAGCACAAGAGCGCAGTCGTCGCAACGCGGTAGCGGAAGAGAAACGCCGCCGCGCCAAAGGGGCCGTGTCACGCGGCGAGTATCTGAATCAGAACAGCATCGAGGAGCAAAAACCCTGGGAAGGGCTAAACCAGTCTCGTGCGACTTGGTATCGCCATCGCGCAAAGGCAAAGGCCGCAGCTCAGCCGATTGAAGACATTGCTCAGGAAGACAACACTGACGCGCCCATGAGACTGGTCCGTTGCCGGTACAAAGGGAACCAAAGGTTCCCCGCGATTGCGAGGGACGAGCAGAGCGTTTCAGAGGCCACCAGAGCGGCCCAACCACCGCTGCGCGACCCTGCCCGTCCCCCAGCCAGAGGCTCGAAGGAAAACCGCGACTGCGAACGGCAAGCCGGAACAAGAAGAAAAAAGGGAACACGTGAGAATTCGTTTCATGCCAGCCCCCCTCTGATGAGGGGCCAGCAAGAAACAAACCCTCCACGAAGATCTGATCCCCGGTGGGATAGCGGATCTGTAACCCGCCACACCGAGGAGCAAAACGGAAGGCGATCTTGTCACCGGGTGATCCCACCCGGCACTGCACCGGAGGACAGTCATGTCTTACATCGACCAACCGGCTCTCGCGGTCCTGCGTGAGTTTACCATCACCAACACTGAGGCTTTGCAAAATGCGTCGCTCCTGCTGGGAGGCCAGCAAGCCCTTCGCGCGACCATCAACATCATTGACCATGTGGGGAACGCGCGCGTGCTCACCCGTCGACTGCAAGCTGATCTAAGCCGCCTCTATGAATTGCTCTCGCTAACCCACGTCCATGACCTTGCCAGACCAGAGGCTGGCCACTTCGCCATGATCGACCCGGCATGGTCGGGGGTCGAAGACATCTGCCTGCTCTCCGATCAATTGTCAGACCTCATCGACGCGTTTGGAGACCATCCTGGCGAGCAAGACGTACTACCGCTCGTCGCGTGAGTGGCCGTTAGCGACTTCGACGGACCGAGGTGACTGGGCCCCACGGCACCTCACCAACAAACCCACAGAATTAGATAACCGGACCACAGCTTCGGTTGCGCAGCACTTATGTCGCGCAGCCGAAAGCAGGGTTCGTTTCTAATCCCCGAACAGACCTGATGGTCTTCATTAAATAGGAAAAAAAATGAAAAACAATCCATCAACACCCCTTCCTTTGTCTTGGAAAGACACACTGCAATCGGGTGATATCGTCGCCTTCCGTTTCCCACATCAATGGGAGGGCGCGCAGGGACCGAAAGTCAGACCAGCTCTGGTAATCAACGTCGGTCAGAAGGAGGGCAAACACGTCGCTGTACTGGCCTATGGCACCACGACACGACTACGGAAAGACGCCTATACTCTCGACGTTCAGATAACAGATGAGTTGAACCAAGCGTCCCTGCACAAGCCAACACGCTTCCACGTTTCCCGTCGCATCGAGGTGTCACTCGACGATGAGTCTTTTGATGTAAAATCCTCAGCTATTACCCCCGTTCTTGGGCGTCTTTCCGGGCGCTCCAAATGCCGCCTCAATGAAGTTAACGCCCTTATCAATTCTGTTCCCAAGGCTGGTCGGCGAGGCTTTTTTGGCCGCCGACAAACTCAACACGTCAGCGAAAGCGCTACCGCTGATTATGTGCAGACAAACCACAAAATAAAATTGGAGCCTCACCATGTATAATTCCAACAATGATGGGAAAACGCTCGAAGTCGCGATCGTTCATGCACTCGAACTCGCGCCCCGCGCCGGAAAGGCTCTCGGGAAGCTGAACCATCTTTACGACGCTCGCCTCCGTCGCCGTTCTTACAGTCTGTGCGCAAGCATAGACGCAATGGCAATGTTCAGGTCCAGCGATCTGGATGACATTGCTGCACTTCTCGACCCGGTGACGGCCGCAATCGATAGCGGATGGGTTGAAGAGATTATTCCGGACGAAAATTATGTCAGCGGGAGTTGGATCAATCACCGGCTCACCAGCGAAGCGGCAGAACTGCGACAAACCTCCGCGCCATTAGTGGCCCTGCAAAGTGCCTTGATACGGGTCCGCCACCTACTCCACGCGGATCAAACGGCCGCCTGCCTGCTATGTAATTCGGTCGTGTAAACATAGTCAAAGGGTATCCCGGAAGCATCTAAGAAACACCCTGAAAAGAACTTCAAACTAATATTTTGGCAAAAAAACCAACGGTACCAAGTTCTGAATACCACCGCTGGGCGTGGCAAAAAAATGCATGGAGTTAGAACAATGCAGAACACCATAAAGGCTTTAAAAAAGCAGGCGCTTGACGGCCTATGCCTAATTACAGGGACTGAATTAGGCCGAGTACTTGGGTTTGGTGGTGATACCCATGAGTTCCGCCACTGGCGCGAAAAATGTGGCATTGCGCCAGTTCCGGGACGGGAAAAACATTTTGACCCCAAACTCGTTCGCCACCGCCTTGATCAGCTTCAAGGGCTCCTGCCAATGGAAAACCCTAATGGACCCGTGAGCCTTGTGGAACAGCGGAGGGCTCGCCGTGCCGCGTAATGAATTAAACGGTATCCATCGCGTTGAGAAGCGACTCTCAGGCGGTACGATAAAGGAATATCACTATGCTTTTCGTGGTGGTCCGCAGTTTTGGAACAGCAACAGCCCGCACAAAGTAGGCAGTGCCGACTATCTAATGGCGTTCCTTGAAGCTTCAAAACCCAACCTTTTAAAAACAACCAAAAGTCCTAACGATGAAAAATTGACTTCCACAGTCATCAATCGTTATCGGGATTCTGTCCATTTCACAAAATTGGCTGATAGGACGCGCAAAGATTACGATAAATTTCTAACCTCGTTCGAGAGCGAGTTTGGCGAGGACCCGATCAAACTTTTCGAGGAGTTAGGATCTATCGCGGAAATTAGGATCTGGAAAAACCAGTGGTCAAAGTCACTTAAGCAATATGACTATGCGACCAGCGTTATTACGCGTCTGTTGAATTGGGCACGTGATGAAGACACTGCAATCGCCACTCATCACCACATGAATATTTCGCGCATGTACAAGTCCGACCGTTCTCAGATCATCTGGTTGCCCAAAGAGATCCAAGCACTTCTAAACGTTGCAAGTGAAAGAGAAGCTCGCGTCGCTATTGCTGCATCCGAGGGGGGGCTCACCCCTCAAGACATCGGAATTTTAACCCGAGATCATGTGCAAAATACTCCCAATGGGCGTAGGTTGTTCTTTAAGCGCACGAAAACCGGCAAAGCAGTCAGCATCCCGGTTACTCCATCGCTATCAAAAATTATTGATGAAACCCCGCCGGAACAGAAGTATCTGATTGTTTCGCTTGAAGGAAGCCAGCTAAAATCAGAACGCGCATCAGGTATCATACGAGATCTGAAAAAGCGTGCCAACAAACTGGCATCCGAGAGCCACGACTGCATCCATATCCGCGACGAATTGCGTCTATATGACATGCGTGGGACCGCTGCCACCGAACTGTTGCGCGCAGGATGCTCATTGAACGAAATTGCAGTGACCATGGGCTGGGGCCTCCGGCATGCAGGACACATTATTGAAAAGTATGCAGCGACAGTTCCCGAGGTGGCAGATGAAGTTCTCGAAAAGCTCATCGTCGCAAGAAAAAAGAGATCGCAGATTGAATGATTTGCGCTCTTATTAGAAACTGGCCTGAAAAGACGTCGCGGTCAGAGAAACGTGAGCTTTAAGCGGCGGCCTAAGTTCGAACGCCTTGGGCTCCCGGGCGAATTCGTAGAGGCGGAATAGAACCCACCGCTCTCGGTGTGCTTCTGAAACAGCCAGTTCATTTCGGGAAATGTGGAATGGCGTTCGATCCCAGCCGTTCGTGGTCTTCACTTCAATTAGCCGCTCACGACCATCAGGCGCAAAACTTGAAATGTCATAACCAGCGCCGTCCCCATCCTCTTCGCTGACCCAGCGGACTTCCCTTGCAAGATCCCCTCGCCCCGCCTGCCTAAGGCAATCGCGTTCATGATACAGTGCACGTTCCTCGCCAGCCTTGCCCAATATCCGATTTCTTTCATCGCGGGCCGCTACATCGTATTTGCGGGCAATTGCCTGCATGCGTTCAAGCTCCTCAGGGGGCGGCGTGTTCTTGTGCGTAGGTGCGGTCGTCATCCAGAGGGGCGATGCATTCGCAAAGCCCCTTACATCCAGCATGGACCCTATTTCGATCTGAGCTTTGGCTATGTAGCGAGCGATCGCGTCCACCAATGCCATCTGGAAATTAAAAGCTGGCTTGTATCCTTTGATCCAACTCTCTCCGAGACCTATTAAGCCTGCGGAGATATTTTGATGTTTGAACTCAATTGACCCTCTTGAACGTCCAATTTTGACTTGGAGTGCGCGATTGTGCTGCGCTTTATTGTAAGAGCGCCCTGCCAAGTCATCTGCCAGCATGGCGAAGTAATCTGCCACAATTGCATCGTTCTCACTGTCTGACCAAGCAACCATATTCATCGGGCCAGGCTATGTAAGAGGTATTGATTTGTCAGCCTAAATCGGACCGTTTGTGTAAACCAAACTGTAAACCGCGATCAAATCGACTGCGCTAACCCTGTAAGTCCTTGATAAATATGGAGGCGAGTAGGAGAATCGAACTCCTGTACACGGATTTGCAATCCGCTGCGTAACCACTCCGCCAACCCGCCTCAACCGCGTTTCCGCGGTGGTGTCATCAGGGCCAATGGTCCTGACGCGTCTCGGCTTATCTCGGCTTTCTCGAGGTTTGTCTAGTCCAGTTTGCGACAAACTTATGACGATACTGGGCGTGCAGCCGAGCCCTTGATCGAAAGGCTATTTTAGACTGAAATAACCCGCTGATTGTCATCCTCTGGCGCATCTAGTTGCAGATGGTGATCCTCAAGGATCAGGATGTTCTCAGACCCGATAATATCGCTTTTTGTTTTATAGCCGATCACGTCTTCGACCAGCATGTCGGGGTTGCGGGCCATCAGAATCGTTTCCTCGGAGGAAAAGTTCGTCAGACCGCGGGCAAATTCGTTGCCCTCTTCGTCATAGACATGCAGCACGTCACCCTTCGAAAATTCACCCTGGATCGACACAAGGTCCAATCGGGCAAGGCCCCGTTCTTTGGATGAAATCGCTGCGACGGCCGCATTCGAGACAACCAAAGTGCCCGCCACCTGCAGACGGTTGCTGAGCCAGATCATCAACGGTGATCCGGTTTTGTCGCGCGCCAGACAGCGCGTGTGACGCCGTTCGCGGCGCAAAACCGACGAGACGGGCGATTCAATCAGGCCCTCGGCGATGATCGTTTCAACACCGGCGTTTTGCGCCATGTTAGCCGCCAGCATCTTGGTCATCATGCCGCCACTGCCCAGCTCGCTCACGCTTTTTGTGGATTCCAGATGTTCGCTAACATCCTCTATCTCTTCAATAAATTTAGCGCCCGGCTCGGACGGATCACGATCATACAGCCCTTCGACGCTGGTCAGGATGATCAATTGATCGGCTTCGATCATCTGTGCGACTTTCGCGGACAAACGGTCGTTATCTCCCACTTTCAAGTCAGTCGTTGCGATTGAATCGTTCTCGTTGATGATCGGCAGGATGTTGTTCTCAAACAACCGCAGCATCGTGTTCTTAATATTCAGGAACCGGCGGCGTTCCTCCATATCTTCGACGGTGACCAACATTTGGGCCACTCCCATGCCATATTCCGACGCCACCTGTCGGTACGCATTCATCAACAAAGGTTGGCCACAGGCAGCGGCCGCCTGCTTGTCTAGAATGCCTGCATCTTCGGGACGTTTCCCGATCATGTTCAGACCTAGCGCAACAGACCCGGACGAGGTCAGGATGATTTCGTACCCTTCTGCCTGCAATTCAGCGAGGTCAGCCAGCAGGCCGTTCATAAACGCGAAACGCAAAGTTAGTTTTTCTTCGTTTGCCAGCAGGCTTGATCCGATTTTAACGACGATACGTTTTTTCTTGGCCACGGGAAGTATGCTCCGGTTATTCAAAAGTTTGCGCGATGTGCAGACGCAGCGTGAATTGCTGCACAGCAGAAATTTGCGGTGATTCGGGTAGTTATAACATGCGGACAAGGACAAGATGCAACCGGCTCGCCCGGATCGGGGGCCGACACGCGCTGCTTCGCCTATGTTATCGGAGCGCCTCTAGTGCCGATCGGGTTGCCGTAGGCAATGCCGCCGGGCGGTGGTCCCTGCGATCAACATAAACATGCACGAAGAACCCTTCGGCGGATGCAATATCGTCATCGTTGCGGAACAACCCCAGTTCCATTTTGACCGAACTGCGGCCCAGTTTGGCAACGCGTAACCCTGCTGTCACGCGGTCCGGAAACTGCATCTCGCCAAAATAGCGGCAACCCGTTTCAACGACTAAGCCAAAGACCGGGCTCGTCAACGGGTCAAGCAGCCCGCGCTCAATCAGCCAGCCGTTCACAGCCGTATCAAACAATGCATAGTGGACGACGTTGTTCATATGCCCATAGGCGTCATTGTCGTTCCAACGTGTTTGCAACGGATAAAAGTCTTTGAAGTCGGCGCGCGACGGCGCGACAGGGCGGTCTGACATCACCACGCCGCCGTATAGATCGTATGCGCGTCCGCTTGAGTTACTTCGCGGGGGTTGTTCACCAGCAACCGCCCTTGCAGCATGGCATCTGCCGCCATTTTATCGATCGCATCTTTGGGGATGTTCACATCGCGCAAACGTGTCTGTAAACCGACACGCCCCGACAGGTCAGCCAATGCATCGATAAAGGCGGCTGTAAGGGCTTGAGTGCCTTCAACCGAAGCCAGTTCGGGAAAGGCATCGGTGGCGATCTCGGCATAAAGCGTTCCGGCGTCAGGCGCGTTGAACCGCAGCACATGGGGCAAAACCAGCGCATTTGAAAGCCCGTGCGGGATATGGAAGGTGCCGCCAATCGGATAGGCCAGCGCATGAACGGCTGCGACCGGCGAATTGGCAAAGGCCTGACCCGCCAGCATCGACCCCAACAGCATCGCGCCGCGTGCCTCAAGGTTCGAGCCATCGGCCACGACCGCCTCTATATTCGCCCCCAGCAGCCGCAAGGCCTCGCGGGCCAGCAACTTGGACACCGGGTTGTTGTTCGCACTTTTCGAGGCATAGGCCTCGATCGCGTGGACCATTGCATCGACGCCTGTTGCGGCAGTGATATGCGCAGGCAGCCCCAGCGTCAGTTCGGCATCCAGAATTGCCATGTCGGGCAAGATCACGGGTGACGACACGCCACGCTTTTCCTCGGCCCCGACCGTGATGATCGACACCGGCGTCACCTCTGACCCTGTGCCGGCCGTTGTCGGGACCAACACCAGCGGCAAGCGTGGACCTTTGGCCTGAGCCACCCCCCACGCGCTGTCCAGGTCCTCGTCCGAGCCCAGCAGCAGTGCAACCAGCTTGGCCACGTCCTGCGACGACCCGCCGCCAAAACCGATAACCCCTGTGGTGCCAGCGGCCCTGCCCGCCTCGACCGCTTTCATCAGGGTTCCGCGGGACGGGTCGGCCTCGACTGCATCGAATACGGTAACTGTGTGGCCAACCGCTTCTAATGCGGCAATTGCCGGATCACACAAGCCCAATGCCCGCAAACCGGGATCAGTGATCAACAGGCACCTAAGCCCCAACAGCCCGCCAGCAAGCTCTGCCAGACGCACGGCGGCACCGTTTTCGAATACGACGGACTTGGTGGTGTTGAACACAAATGGGGTCACGAGAAATGGCCTTTTATAAAATTAGGGTGCCTTTACAAGTTCATGCAAAGACACCCGTCATTAAAGGCAATATTTCCCGCTACGCCTAGCCGTTTGTTATATTAGTTCTTTCACACAGCGAAACGCGCCGTGAATTACCTCTCAGACGTTACGTCACGCGGGGTGTTTGCCCCTAGTACTGCGACCAGCGCCCAGCGGATCCGCTGTTTGAGTCCGTCCATCACACTGAACAGCGACGGAACAAACAGCAGCGACAGCATGGTGGACAACAACAGCCCCCCGATTACGGCCACTGCCATTGGCGCACGGAATTCTCCACCAGCCCCGATTGCCAAGGCCGATGGCACCATCCCCGCCGTCATTGCGACAGTGGTCATGATAATCGGACGGGCGCGTTTGTGACCTGCTTGCAGCATAGCCTCCGACCGGGTGGCACCGCCCTTCATCGCCTCGATCGCGAATTCAACCAGCATGATGGCGTTCTTGGTCACGATGCCCATCAACATGAGGAACCCGATCACTACCGACAACCCGATGGCCGAGCCGTTCAGATACAAAGCAAAAATCGCCCCGCCGATGGCCAAGGGCAGCGACAAAAGGATCGTGACAGGGGTGACAAAGCTGGCAAACAACAAGACCAGCACGACATACACCAGCAAGATGCCCGCCCCCATCGCAAGTCCGAACTGGGCGAACACCTCGCCCATCACCTCGGCGTCGCCCGCGCTTTGGATCGACGTGCCTTCGGGCATGGCCATTGCAATCGGTAAGGCCATCAGAGCTTGTGTTGCAGGGCCTAGCAATCCGTTCGGGGCAAGGTCTGCCTCGACGCTCGTGCGATACTGGCGGTCATAGCGTTCTATGGTGCTGGGGCCGGATGACAGCGCCACATCGGCCACCACACTGATCGGAACCGGGCTGCCCGTAGTCGATGGCACCCGCAACCCAGCTAAACGGCTTAGATCATCCCTCACATCCTTTTTCACGCGCACAAGGATCGGGATTTGTCGGTCACCTGCGTTGAACTTGGCCACGTTACTGTCGGTGTCGCCCAAGGTCGCAATCCGGATCGTGCTGGCCAGCGCCGCTGACGTCACCCCCATCTCTGCCGCCAGTTGCGGACGCGGGGTGATCTGGATCTCAGGGCGCACCAAGGACGCCGTTGTATCAGCATTCACGATGTCAGGCAGATCATTCATTTGATTGGCCAGCTCAATCGCCGCAGCAGCGGCAGCCGCCTCGGTGTCGCCTAACACATTCAACTGCACGTCCCGCTGGCCATTATCGGCCAACACGTTGATCTTAACGTCGGGAAGGTCCTGCAAATGTGCCTTCATATCGTCTTCAATGACAAATGATGACCGGTCGCGGGTATCTTTCTGACCATAGTTCACAATCACATTCGCCTTTGTATCGGACGATGTGCCGCCTTCGACAAAGACATTGGTGACCTCGGAAATTTGGCCGAGGATGGTTGAGACCTCCCGTCCGCTTGCACGGGTTTGTTCCAGCGTTGAGCCGGGCGGCAATTCCAATGAAACGGTCGACCGGCCGCGGTCCGCCGCAGGCACAAATTCGGTCGGCAAAAGGGTGGCCGAAAAGATTGAAGCGGCAAAGATGCCCAATCCTATCAATAGGGTCACCGTCCGGTTGTGCAGGGTCCACCTCAACACCGCCATATAACGGCGCATTAGAAAGCCGTCCTTTTCCTCTTCGGGGGCAATACCGTCCCGCAGAAAATAGGCCGCCATCATCGGCGTGATCAATCGCGCAACCAATAGCGAGAACAGCACCGCAACAGCAACCGTCAGGCCAAACTGCTTGAAATACTGCCCTGCTATGCCGGACATAAAGCTGACCGGCGCAAACACGGCCACGATGGTGAAACTGATCGCGATAACGGTCAGGCCAATCTCTGACGCCGCTTCCTCAGAGGCCTCATAAGCCGGTTTGCCCATCTGGATATGCCGTACAATATTTTCTATCTCGACGATTGCGTCATCGACCAAGATACCCGTGACCAAAGTGATACCCAGCAAGCTGACCGTGTTCAGCGAAAACCCAAGGTATTGCATGACCATGAAGGTCGGAATGATTGACAACGGCAAGGCCACCGCCGTGATGATCGTAGCCCGCCAGTTGCGTAGGAACAGAAACACCACAATGATCGCCAAAGCAGCCCCTTCGTAGAGCGTGTCCATCGCCGAATGGTAATTACCCTCGGTATAGGTAGTAGCGTCATCAATCAGCGAGAAACTGACGTTGGGATATTCTTCGCCCAACTCAGCCAGCCGTTCCTTGGCGTTGTCCCCCGCAGACAGATCGCTGGCACCGGTGGAGCGGAATATGCCGAAAGCAACAACCGGTTGACCGTCCAGCATGGCAAAACTGCTCGCCTCGGTAGATCCGTCAAATACCTTGCCCAAATCGTCCAGCCGCACGGTCCGCCCCGGCGAAGTGATAATCGGCGTCGCCGCCAATTGCGCCACGGTATCGGCACTACCAAGCGCGCGGATCGAATATTCCTGCCCGCCCAGATCACCCGAACCGCCGCCCAAATCAATGTTGTTCTGACGAAGCTGGTTATTCACCTCAGACGCGGTCAGCCCCAAGGACAGCAAGCGGTCGGGGTCCAGTTCAACCTCGATCGCGCGGTCCCCGCCGCCGATGCGGGTGACCTTGCCCACGCCATTTTCCACCTGCAGCTCGCGCGCGACGATCTCGTCCACGAAATAGGACAGTTCCTGAATGGATTGCGTCGGGTCGGACACCGCATAGGTCAATATCGCCTGCCCCGTCACATCCAGACGTTTGACGATCGGTTCGGTCGAATTTTCGGGCAAACCACCCTGCACACCCGCGACCGCGTCCTTGATATCCGTCAGCGCGGTGGCACTGTCAGTTTCAAGTTCAAATTCAATGGTCAGGCTGGCAGACCCGTCAGCGGCAACGGCCGTGACATGTTTGACCCCCGTCACATCGGAAACGGCACCTTCGATCGGTTTCACGATCTGCGTCGCGATTTCGGTCGGTGCCGCACCAGGCTGGCCAATCGTCACCGTCACAATAGGAATGTCGATGTTAGGGAACTGCGTCACCGGAAGGCGGAAAAAACCAACGATGCCGATCAGGCACAGCGCCAAGAAAAGTGCCAATGACGGCACTGGGGACCGGATGGCCCACGTTGACATGTTCATTTAGAAACAACCTTCTGCGGGATCGGGTTCACCTTGTCCCCGTCCGAGAAAAACGCACTCGCACGGGCGATCACCACGGCCCCATCATCCAACCCAGATAGGACCTCGCGGGCGTCATTCCAAATCAATCCCGCGGTGATGTCGCGTCGGATTAAGACGTTATCTTGCACCTCTAGCAGATAATCACCTTTTGCATCGGTCAGGATAGCAGTCGTTGGCACGGTCAACCCTTCGTGACGGTCAGTGATAATCCACCCGCCTGCAAAAATACCGGTGCGAAGCGCGTTGTTACCCTCAAGGGACACAAGCACATCACCCAGTCGATTTGTGGCGTCCACGGTAGGGGCGACAAGCCGGACATTGCCCTGAACCGTGCCAGCACCGGGGATTTCAACCTGCGCCGGGTCGCCAATGGCTATTTGAGCCAAGGCAGTCTCGACGACTTCTGCTTTTACCTCGATCACGCCGTCTTGGATCATGCGAAACAAGGGGTCAGCGCCACTACTGGCAATCGCACCCACTTGGGCATTCCGGTCAGAAATGATGCCAGCGGTGGGGGCGGTAATGGTGGCATGACCCAGATTAAGCTGGGCGATGTCCAACAGCGCCTGTGCTTGCAACACTTGCGCCTTGGCGACCTCGAGCCCGTCTTCGGCCGAGGCAGCGGAAGCGTCTGCGGTTTGACTGTTCGCCATGGCCTGATCAACGGCTGCTTGGGTCACGTTGCCGGACTGGTCAAGCTGCTGAGTGCGGTCAAGAACACTGCGCGCTTGCGCAGCAGATGCCTTGGTCGATGTAATCTGGCTTTGTGCTTGGCGAACGGCTGCTTGGGCGCGGGCATATTCCGCATTGGCCTGTGACAATTGGGCTTTCAGCGTGTCGGTGTTCAACTGGGCCAGCGTGTCGCCCTTTGCGACCTGCGCCCCGATTTCCACCATCAAATCTTCAATGGGATAACCAGTCACCTGCGGATAGACCAAAACCTCGCGGTAGGGTTCCAAAGTACCTGAAATCGGCACACGGTTCACCACTTCGGTCCGTGTCGCAGTTGCGACTGTCACGCTTGGCACGCGTTTCATGTCGGCCTCTTGCGCCAGGACGCCTTGAGCGGCAGCGACAACAAGCAATGCTGCCCCCATGTGTCGTGCCATAAACGATTTCATCGCAAACTCCGGTTAATCAATTCTTTAACATCTGCTCCTTGAAGGGCCAAATTCAATGGTCGGCAGAGTAATTGCTCGGTTTACGCTTAGGCACCCTGCATTTTTCCATCGACCAGCGTTTCCTCTGCAATCATCGCCTCAAGCTGGCGGCGAAACCGCAACTGCCCTGCATCAATAGGTAAGTCGATATGCGGGCTGGTTTTGTTTGCCATACCGTTTTGTACCGCATTCAACACTGCGCGGTCTTCCTCGAATGCGTGCTGCACGTCTTCACTCATCATCTGTGACAGAGCCTCGTCGTCGGGTCGGATATTACGCAACTGAAACCAGTAATAGCGGGTTTTACCAGCCGTGGTCGGCGTCATAAAGTTCATGCTGTCCATGATGAACGTGTCCGGGTGGAGCGGCCCGTCGGGTCCGCCGGTTCCTGCAGGCGTAAACACCGCGCGGATCAGCGCATGGGACGGATAGCGCACTTCATAATGCTGAAGCCTGTCGCAATTGCCCTTGAATCCAATCACTTTCTTATAAAACGGCGCCGGTTCCACATCCATCATCCAGCGATGCACAATCACGCCATTGTCGGTTTTTTTGATCCGCAGCGGTGTATCTTTGGTGGCTGCTTGCCCAAAACTGCCGCCATGCACCCAAGCAACATGTGTCGGGTCCAGCAAATTGTCGCACATCAGCAGATAGTTGCAGTCCAATTCCATCGCGGCACCGCGGTTCATGCCCCACTCAGGGTTGTCAAAGTTCTCGATTTCGAAAATTTCTTCGGGGTCGGCCAGCACCGGATTGCCCATCCAGATCCAGACTAACCCATATTTCTCATGGGTCGGATAGGCGTGAACCCGTGCCTCTGACGGAATGCGCCCACCGGGGGCCCAAACGCATTGTCCCACACAATCAAATGTTAGCCCGTGATAGCCGCATTCGACGCTATCACCTTGCAAGCGGCCCATCGACAGCGGCAACTTGCGATGTGGACATGCATCGTCCAACGCGACCACATCGCCGCCTTGCGTGCGAAACATACAGATATTTTTCTCGAGCACCGTAACCTGCGTAAGCGCGTGGCTAATTTCATGGTCCCAAGCAGCCACATACCAAGCATTCATTAAAAACATGTTGCGATCCCTAAATTGTCCTGACACCAGACCCTTTTCGACAGGCATTCGTCAAGGGAAACGGCAAAAGGCCCAAGCATTTTTGGGAAGACCAGCCAAAGGTTCGAATACTATAAGTTTTTAATGGCTATCTATCTAAAATACTGAATATTTTGTGTGATTTAGTCAACCGTTCAAAACCTGAAATACCTACCGACCCGATACCTCCCGAAACCGGAAACCTCTAGCGAATTCAGCATTGTAACAGGCAGACCTCACGTATTCACAAGAAACTATGAATTCAGCTCATCCACAGCTGCTATGACGGCTTGGGTGCCTCAACTGTCTGGAGGCGCAGATGATCCATAACCGCTGCCCGCACGGATTGATCCCCGCGTTCGCGCGCCTCGTAAATTACAGCGCGAACATCATTCAGATTGGACCGCCGCAGCAAACTTTTAACAGGGCCAATAGACGCCGGGCGCATTGACAGCGCTGTGATCCCGATCGCAGCAAAACAAAGCGCCTCGACAGGGCGACCTGCGTCTTCTCCGCAGAATGACAGCGGCGTGCCGGTTTCGCGACACCGCGCGACGATGCCTTCAAGGAACGTCAGAAAGCTAACATTCAACGTATCATAACGTCGACGAACCAATTCATTTTCACGGTCCGCCGCAAAAAAGAACTGCTTCAAGTCATTGCCGCCGATGGACAAAAACTCGACCTCTTCGAAAAACTTCTTGGGCGCGAATGCCAATGAAGGTGTCTCCAGCATCGCGCCAACTTCAAGGTGCGACGGCAGTTTGTGGCCCAGACGCGCTTCGCGAGCCAATGTCTTGTCCATCTCGGCACGGGCCGCACGGTATTCTTCGAATTGCGCCACAAAGGGGAACATCACCGACAATGGCCGGCCGTTCGCCGCACGGATCAACGCCTGCAACTGCATCCGCATGATACCGGGTTTGTCCAACCCCACACGTATGGCCCTCCACCCCAACGCCGGGTTCGGCTCATCATTGGGTTTCATATAGGGCAGTACTTTGTCAGACCCGATGTCAAGCGTGCGAAACACGACACGCTTGCCATTCGCCGCATCTAACACACGGTTATAAAGCGCTGATAACTCTGACCTTCTTGGCATCTTACTGCGCACAAGAAACTGCAGCTCGGTCCGGAACAAGCCAACTCCTTCGGCACCTGACCCGTCCAACGATGGCAGGTCCGCCATAAGGCCCGCGTTCATATGCAACCCAACGACAGTACCGCAAAGCGTTTCAGCCGGTTTGTCGCGGATCGAGGCATAGCGCTCTTGCGCCTCGGCCTGCATCGCGATTTTATCCCGAAACGCGGATGCCACGTTTTCATCCGGACGCAGATGCACGATGCCTTGTTCGCCATCCACCATGATCCGGTCGCCATTCAGCGCATCGTTGGTGATATGCTCGGCATGCACGATCAACGGAATGGCAAGGGCACGCGCAACGATTGCCGCATGGCTACCAACTGACCCGCCCTCAAGAACGATACCGCGCAATGAGCGGCCATATTCCAGCAGTTCGGCAGGCCCAATGTTGCGTGCGACCAAGATCGGGTTCACTGGCATTTCAGCGCCCGTGTCCGCCCCTTGGCCCGTCAAAATACGCAGCAGCCTGTTGCTCAGGTCATCCAGATCCGCCAGGCGTTCGCGAAGATACGCATCGCTCGCCTGCCCCATGCGTGTCCGCGCCAAGGATTGCTCTTTTTCGACAGCGGCCTCGGCAGACAAGCCACGGCTGATGTCCTCTTCCATCCGACGCATCCAGCCTTTGGAATTTGCAAACATCCGGTAGGCTTCAAGCACCTGCCGCTGGTCCTTGTCGCCGCCCGCCATCGTCATCATCTGATCAACGCTTACCCGCAGCTGATCAACAGCTTCATTCAGGCGTTCTTTTTCGCGGACCGGGTCATCTGCAATGGGGTTTGTAACGACAACACGCGGCTCGTGCAGCCAGACATGGCCATCTGCAACGCCTTCTTGACCAACCGTGCCGCGCACGAGAACCGGCTGACTGTGACGGGCAGACATCGCAGCCCCTTCACCGACAAACGCGCCCAGTTCGGTCATTTCGGCCAGAACCATGGCGACAACCTCAAGGGCATACTCCTCGTCTGCGGAAAATTCGCGTGCCGCCCTGGATTGCACAACCAGAACGCCAAGCATTTCGCCAACGCGCTGAACCGGAATACCCAGAAAGCTCGAATAAATTTCTTCGCCCGTTTCCGGCATATACCGGAATCCGGGTGCCTGCGGGGCATTGGGGGTATTCACGATCTGCTTGCGCTTCGCCACGCGCCCTACCAGACCTTCGCCTAGTTTCATCCGCGTCTGGTGTACCGCGTCGGCCTTCAGACCTTCGGTGGCGCAAAGTTCAAGCGTGTCCTGATCGCGAAACAGGTAGATCGAACACACCTCGCATCCCATAGACGTCGCAATAAGATGGGTAATTTTGTCCAGCCGCGCTTGGCCTGCGTCATCGCTTGCCATTGCATCGCGCAACCGCCCAAGCAACTTGCGACTTTCTGTTTCAAACCCGTCGGCCATGGTAATTTTCTCCTCCGCAAGGCAAGCTTAGATCACAAGCCCCTCGGAAATGAAACGCCTGTTGTCACAAACGCTTATCCTTCAGCGCGTGTGCCGCGAAAAGGCGCACTAGCCAAACGTCTGCAAATATTTCGTCTCCGATCAAGGGGATGCATGCGTTTTAGGCAGCTTTGTCCAGCTCGAACGCATCATGCAGCGCCTGAACGGCCAGTTCCATGTATTTGCGGTCAATGAGAACCGAAATTTTGATCTCGGACGTTGTGATAACCTTGATGTTGATGCCCTCGTTAGACAGCACCTTGAACATCTTGGCCGCGACGCCTGTGTGGCTGCGCATGCCGATGCCGACGACCGAAACCTTGGCTACATCCGTATCGGCGATCAAGTCGTGAAAATTGATGATCCCGGATTGCTTGGCATCGTCCATTGCTTTCTCAGCGCGCTTTGTCTGATCAACGGGGCAAGACCATGTCATATCGGTGCGACCTTCCTCCGAGATGTTCTGAACGATCATGTCAACGTTCACCCCACCATCGCTGAGGGCCGTAAAAATCGCCGCCGCGATGCCCGGACGGTCCGCCACGGACACAAGGGTCATCTTGGCTTCGTCACGCGAAAACGCGATCCCCGATACAACATTACTTTCCATAATTTCCTCCTCAGCGCAGACCAGCGTTCCAGCTTCGTCCGATTGTTCCTCAAAACTGCTTAGCACGCGCAGCTTGACCTTATAGCGCATCGCCAATTCGACCGACCGGGTTTGCAACACCTTCGCCCCAAGCGATGCAAGCTCCAGCATTTCTTCAAATGCGATCTTGTCGAGTTTGCGTGCCTTGGCGCTGACACGCGGGTCAGTGGTATAAACCCCGTCAACGTCAGTATAAATATCACAGCGCTCGGCCTCGAATGCCGCTGCAAAGGCAACAGCCGTGGTGTCAGACCCACCGCGCCCCAGCGTAGTGATCCGTCCTTCGGGGCTAACACCCTGGAAACCGGCAACCACCGCGACCTTCATACCTTCGCCGAACTTAGCCATGATGTTGGCGGGTGGGATTTCTTCGATACGGGCCGACGAATGCGCCGAGGTCGTCTTGACCGGCACCTGCCACCCTTGCCAACTGCGCGCAGGAATTTCCATCTCTTGCAACGTCAGGGCCATCAGCCCTGCAGTGACATTCTCGCCGCTCGAAACCACCGCGTCATACTCGCGGGCATCATACAACGGCGACGTCTCGTTCACCCAGCCGACCAGCTCATTCGTCTTGCCGGACATGGCCGATACGATCACGATCACATCATAGCCTTTGGACACCTCGACCCCCACGCGCTTGGCGGCGCGGCGGATACGGTCCAATGTGGCAACTGATGTGCCACCAAATTTCATCACCAGAACAGGCATAGGTCCCCCGTTGCAAAACTCCGGCGCGGTTTACGCGCAAGCGCCTGCCTTAGCAAGCCCACGCAGTCCCATCCTTCTCTGGCTTGATAATATCTTGGGGTGTCTGGCAATGCCCCGATGCTGTGCCAGACGAACCGAACCGTCAAGTTCGGCTAAAACGGATGCGCGCTCCCATCCCATGTCTCAAAACAGCCGGTGGTCTCGATGGACAAGGCCTCGAACCGCTGCGCAAGGCCGGTCACCGCCTCATCCACTGTGATCGCCGCCGAATTGCCGCCCATGTCCGTCTGAACCCAACCGGGGTGATAAATTCCCACGGCGATCCCCTCGGCTTTTAGGTCCGTCGCGATGTTGCGGCCCAAATTCAACACCGCCGCTTTCGAAGCGCGATAGAGATAGCTGCCGCCGGGGGCCAATTCCGAGGACGCCATTTGAGACGAAATAATCGCGATCTTGGGTGATTTCGCGCGCCGGAGATGCGGCAGCATCGCCTGAATGGTCAGGAAAACCCCCGTCACATTGGTCGCGAAACTATGTGCCCAAATATCCGCGCCGTATCCGTCATCAAACTTGTCGCCTTTGTCCAGATAAACCCCTGCATTGCAAACCAGCAGGTCAAGCACACGATCACCGAGCTTTTCCGCCATGGCGGAATGATCTTCGGGATGCGTAACATCCAGCTGAATGTCTGCCATCGCCGAGCGTCCGGTGCCAAACACCACTTCGCCCTTGGCCTTGTATCGCGCCGCCAGCCCCGCGCCGATACCGCGGCTCGCACCCGTGATCAGAACTGTCATGTTTCGGTTTCCTTTTGCCGCGCAACTGTCGCCCTGACGGGCCAGCCTATTGCGTTGATCTTTTTGGGCGAAAGGGCAGCGGCATCAATTGCACGCCTTCCTCGGCCAACTCTTTGGCCTGATCCAGCCGTGCTTCGCCATAAATAGACCGCTCAGGCTTTTCGCCTGAATGCATCGCGCGGGCTTCCTTGACGAAGTCAGCACCGACATAATCAGACGATGCCTCAACTTTCTTGCGCAAAGCACTGATGGCTATTTCGATCTCGCTTTTAGGTTCCGAAAGCACCGGAACCGGCGCGTCGCCTGTCGCCTTTGGCTCTGCAACAACAGCTGCTTTTCCGGTGGAAACTCGCGGTGCCATCATGCTTTTTGTGACCTCGAATGATCCGCAAACGGCGCAACTGATATGTCCTGCCTGCGCCAGCGCATCAAATGCGGCTGCCGATTTGAACCAGCTATCAAAGCGGTGGTCCCGGTCACATTTTAAGGTAAATTGGATCATCTTACCCTCAGCTTGCCCTTTTCGGTCAGCGTAAACAATCAACTCTTATATAAAAAATGGTGCGTTTGCCCGCAGGTTCAAGCGTCGGGCGGGTCGGAGCGCGGGTCAAAATCCCGGATTATCCGCCGCAACTCAGGTTCTCTTACCATTTTCATCGCCTTTTTACGCGAAACCCATTTGCGCCGCCGCTGTCCGGATTCAGGGTATTTTTTGGCCTTTGCCTTTACCTCAACCGGATACAACAATGCGAGGACAGGTAGCACTGAATCCTCACCCATTTCTTTCGCATAGGAATAGACCCCCAGACAGCCCCCCGTCACACGTCCACGCACGCCCGCTTCTTCCCAGGCTTCTTGCAAGGCCGCCGCCTCGGGTGTCTTGGCGTGCATCGGCCAGCCTTTGGGCATGATCCAGCGTTTCGACTTGCGCGATGTGACTACCAATATCTGAAGTTTGCCTTGCTTGATCCGGTAGCAAAGGGCGGCAAACTGGGAACGGGCTTCGCCTTTGCGGGCACCTTGCAGCGATATGGGCAGTTGTTTGATCATCATAGTCTCGGAAAGGATGCTGGTGTTGTGGAAAATGTGTACCGCCTTGCGGGGTCTAAGACCAGTGATCCCCTTGCGTGCGATATACGCTTGGCGGATAGTGGTGGAATGGTTTTGAGAACACTCATCATTCTGGCGTCTTTACTTCCTCTCGCCGCACTGTCGCAGTCTGCACCGGTCACGGTTTTTGCCGCCGCGAGCCTGCGCGGTGCGTTGGATCAGGTGGCCGCCGGTTTCGACGCGCCGGTTGCACTGTCTTACGGCGGTTCAGGTACCATGGCTCGCCAGATCGCCGCTGGTGCCCCTGCCGATGTGGTAATCCTTGCCAATCCCATCTGGATGGACTGGCTGGTTGATAACGGCCCCGCGCCCCAAGACACCCCAGTCGATTTATTGGGCAACAGTTTGGTTCTGATCGCCCCCAAAGGCACATTATCAGACCCCGATCTCACGAACCTAGCGGCCTTTTTGGGCGACGGGCGATTGGCGATGGGCCAACGGGACGCCGTGCCCGCCGGTATTTACGCCGCTGAGTGGTTAAAGGCCGTCGGCCAATGGGATTCATTGCAGGCCCATCTTGCGGAAACCGACAATGTGCGCAGTGCTTTGGCACTTGTTGCGCGGGGCGATGCGCCTTTGGGCATAGTGTACCTTACCGATGCGTTGGCCGAACCCGATGTCCGCGTGGTTTTTGAGGTGCCCACCGATCTGCACAGCCCAATCACCTATCCCGCAGCCGCCATAACCAAAGCAGGGGCCGTATTTCTGACCCACCTGCAAACCCCCGAAAGCCGCGCTGTATTTGCTAGCTTTGGCTTCACCACGGTTCCCGCCCCGTGACGCCAGACGCTGCTGCATGGGACGCACTGCGCCTGTCGCTTTGGGTGGCGGTCTGGGCAACAGTTCTTGCCATTCCGCTGGCGTTGTGGGTCGCGTGGCTGTTGGCGCGGCGCGACTTTTGGGGCAAATCCCTGTTGAATGCGGCCGTGCATCTGCCGCTGGTTCTGCCCCCTGTCGTCACCGGATATTTGTTACTGATGGCCTTCGGGCGCACTGCTCCGTTGGGCCGCGCCTTGGATGCCATAGGTTTGCAACTTGCGTTTCACTGGTCAGGTGCCGTGCTGGCGGCGATGATTATGGGGTTTCCGCTGATGGTGCGGGCCATGCGCCTAGCCATCGAAGCCGTTGATCCCAAGCTTGAGGAAGCCGCCGCGTCGCTGGGTGCATCGCGCGCATCGGTCTTTGGTCGTGTAACCCTGCCCCTTATCCTGCCAGGCATTCTGGCTGGCACGGTCATGGGCTTCGCCAAGGCGATGGGCGAATTCGGGGCCACGATCACCTTTGTGGCCAACATTCCCGGTCAGACCCAAACCCTGCCCAGCGCCATCTGGTCGGCGTTGCAAATTCCGGGCGGTGAAGGTCAGGCCGTGGTCATGGTGGTGATGGCCTGCGCGGTGGCCGTATCAGCAGTACTGCTGTCCGAGATGCTTGCCCGCCGCGTTGCTGCAAGGATCGCAGGAGTATGACCCTGTCGCTGTCCCTGACACATCGCTTTGCGGATTTCGCGCTGGATATCGAGCTTGAGGCCGGTCCGGGCATCACAGCCCTGTTCGGGCGGTCAGGCGCAGGAAAAACGACGGTCATTAATGCGGTCGGCGGATTGTTACGGCCAGACAGCGGCACCATTTCCGTGGATGGCGAAGTCCTTGTGGATACCGCCCGCGGCATATTCACCCCGCCCCACAAACGCCGATTGGGGACCGTGTTCCAAGATGCCCGCCTGTTTCCGCATCTCAATGTCGCACAAAACCTGATGTTCGGGTCACGCTATGCGCCCAAGGGCAGCGTAGGACCCGAGTTATCCGACGTTGTAGCATTGCTTGGTCTTGAGGATTTGCAGAGCCGTGCCCCCGCCACCCTGTCGGGCGGTCAAAAGCAACGGGTTGCCTTGGGGCGCGCACTGCTCAGCCATCCGCGCATGTTGCTGATGGATGAACCCCTTGCCAGCCTTGATGCCCCTCGCAAGCAAGAGATCTTGCCATTTCTTGAACGCCTGCGTGACGGGCCACTTGGGTTGCCTATTCTGTACGTCAGCCACGCTGTGGACGAAATCGCGCGCCTAGCGGATCGGCTGGTGCTGATCCAGAATGGCCAGATCCAAGCCCAAGGTCCGCTGTTTGATGTGATGTCCAACCCCGCCGCCGTTCCCTTGCTGGGCGTCCGCGAAGCCGGTGCCGTGATTGAAGCAGACGTGATTGCCCACGGCGCGGATGGCATATCGACCTTGCGGATCAGCGCCGGAGAAATCGAGTTGCCGGGTGTTCAGGCCCCCATCGGCGCACGGGTGCGGCTGCGGGTCTTGGCCCAAGACGTGATCTTGTCCCTCACCCGCCCCGAGGGGCTAAGCTCGGTCAATGTGCTGCCCGTGCAGGTCGAGGATATTCACCCCGGTGACGGCCCCGGTGCGGCGATCGCGCTGCGCGCAGGAACCGACAGGTTGCTGGCCCGCGTTACGGCACGGGCAGTGGCTGAATTGGGTCTTTCAAGCGGGGTGCAGTGTTTTGCCATCCTGAAAGCCACAACCGTGGCCCCGGGCAGCATCGGGCGCTAGGTTTTGGCGTACTAGTTCTTGGCGCGTTTTGGCAGCCGTTTGCGACCGACCTTTTCACGGAAGCGTTCAATCAGTTCTTCATGTGAAACATCAGCGTCGATCGCCAGTTTGCGCAGACCGAAATGCACATGCGCCATATCTTCATAGTAGCTCGTATAAGCGTAATTTGTCGCGGCCCCTGCAATGGCCCCCAGCACGGGAACCGCTTGCGCGGCCAGCTTTTGCCCCAACACCACGGCAAGTCTTGGTGCGACCTTGGCGATCACCGCTTGCATCGCCCGACCGCTCAGCGCGATGCGTGCAGACAGAAAGCCCAAATCGGCCCCGTCGTCCTCGGACAATGGCCCGGCGGCCGCAAAAACCTGCACGCAATCAAACTGCACATTCTCGGCCAGTGGATCAAAGCCATGTTCCACCGCGACCCCTTGGATCACCCGCAACAGCAATGTGGTGGTCACCGGCAATTCGGCCAGCGCGGTTGGCAAACCACCCGCGCCACCCGCGGCCCCCATCGCGGCGCTAACCGCTTGGTTCAGCCAGCTTTTCTGATCTGGCACCATGGACCGCGTCGAGGTGGCGGCCTTCATCGCTTGGCCCAGCGCCTTGATTGTGGCAGTTTCCAGATTGCGCCGCACGGCCCTTGGCAGCTTGTCGATCAACCCTTCGGCACTGCCGCCAATCACATTCAGCACATTGATGCCAACCCCGCCGGCACCCTTGTATCGGGCCGCAAGCTGGTCAAGCCGCGCTTCTACATTCACGGTCGTGGGCATGTGGCTTTCGATTTGCATTGGGTCTCTCCGACTGTTGGCTTTAGATGTGGTGCCGCTGGCCTGGCGTTTCAATGTGTCCAGGCGGTGACATCACCCTCAATGCCATCCCAAGCGCCTTCGACCAATGCACGCCCCAAGACGCGAGCAGGGTTGGTGGGCGGGGGCATCACAACATGTTCCAGCAGCGTGAAACCAAAGCGTTCATAATAGGGCGCGTCGCCTACCAGCATCACCCGCAACCACCCCAAGGGGACCGCGTGGCTTAGGCTTCCTTCGATCAGCAAACCGCCCAACCCTTCGCCCTGACGCGTTGGGTGCACGGCCACAGGCCCAAGCAACAGGGCGTCAGCCGCCCCAATACGTATGGGCCAGTACCGGATTGCACCGGCAAGAATTCCGTCAGCGTCCCGCGCAACATGGCTAAGCCCCACAACAGGCGGAATGCCATCGCGCAAACGGTAAGACGACAACGCCTCGCGGCCCGGGGCAAAGCATGTGTCATAAAGGGCCTCGACTTCCCAATGGTCAGCCGCCGTTTCTGGTTTCATATGGTACACGTGTCGCGGCCCTGTCGACAGTTTTGAGGTAGCAAACCCTCTAACATGAGGCTAGCCATAGGTGCAAACCTTGAGGAGAGTTTGATGTTCTACCGCCCTAAAGATGGCCATTCCCTGCCACACAATCCATTCAATGCCATCGTCACACCGCGACCAATCGGGTGGATATCAACCCGAGATGCCCAAGGGCGCGACAATCTGGCCCCCTATTCCTTTTTTAATGGCGTGGCCTATGTGCCGCCGCAAGTGATGTTTGCATCCACAGGGACCAAGGCAGATGTGGACGGGACCAAAGACAGCATGGCTAATATCCGCGAAACGGGCATATTCTGCGTGAATATCGTGGAATATGCCATGCGCGAAGCGATGAACGCGTCGTCGGCGACGCTGCCACATGGTGCCGATGAATTTGGCCATGCAGGTATTGAAAAGGCGGAATGCGGTGAAATCGCATGTGCCCGCGTCGCGAACGCCCCCGCCAGCCTTGAATGCCGGATGACCCAGATGGTCAAGATCGAGGGCGAAAGCAATTATGTGGTATTTGGCGAAGTGGTCGGCGTGCACATGCGTGACGATTGCATCAAGGATGGCCGCTTTGACGTAACCACCTACCAGCCGCTTTCACGGTTGGGCTATCGTGACTACGCCCGCGTGACGGACGTGTTCGAAATGATCCGCCCGGACGACTAACGCGCGGGCGGATCATTCTGAAAATCCCGGTCCGTTTTACTTGCACTAGAATAGCGGCGGAGGGCTAGTGACCGCCCAGAATGCCCGTACGTACCTGATAGTTGGCGGCGATCTCGTAATCAGGATCATCGTCGCTATCGATCATAAGGTGGCCGGCCTTTTTAAGCAGACGGTGACAATCGCGGCTGAGGTGGCGCAACTGGACGCGCTTCCCGGCCTCTTCGTATTTCCCGGCAATAGTTTCGATCGCCTGAAGCGCCGATTGATCCACCACGCGGCTATCCGCGAAATCCACGATAACTTCGGATGGGTCCTGCTGGACATCAAACAGCTCGGCGAATCCTTCGGAAGATCCAAAGAACAGTGGGCCCTGCACCTGATAGACCTTGGCCCCTTCGGGTGTCAGATAGGTTTTGGCATGAATGCGCCGCGCGTTGTTCCACGCATAGGCCAGAGCTGAAACGATAACCCCAACGACCACCGCCACCGCAAGGTCTTCGTAAACGGTCACAACTGTCACCAGCAGAATAACAAAGGCGTCCATCAGTGGCACTTTGCGCAAGATGGTAAGCGAATTCCATGCGAACGTCCCGATCACGACCATGAACATCACCCCGACCAATGCGGCTAGCGGAATCAGTTCGATCACAGATGACCCGACCAGGATGAACAGCAAAAGGAATACGGCGGCAGCAATCCCTGCCACGCGCGTCCGACCACCTGACTTCACGTTGATCATCGACTGACCGATCATCGCACAGCCGCCCATACCGCCAAAAAAGCCGGTAACCGTGTTTGCCACACCTTGGGCAATACATTCCTGGCTTGCACCGCCACGGGTGTTTGTCATGTCGCTAACCAGGTTCAAGGTTAGCAGCGATTCAATAAGTCCGATTGCCGCCAAGATAACGGCATAGGGCAAGATGATGTAGAATGTCTCAAGATTGAACGGGGCCAATGCTGTGCCATAAAGCCCTAGCCCATCGCCGAACGGCATGTGAAACATAGGAAAGCCGCCCTGGATCGAGGCCAAATCACCCACCCGTGGCACGTCCATGCCAAAGGCAATAACCACCGCAGCGACGATGCCAATGCCCGCAAGCGGTGCGGGAACCAGTTTGGTGATGCGCGGCATGATCCAGATAATCACCATGGTCGCAGCCACCAGCAGCAGCATCAAGATCAGCGGCTGGCCAGACAGCCATTCGCCCCCGCCCATGCCGTGTCCTGTATCCACCATCGTGCCGGGCACTTTGAATTGGCTTAGCTGGGCAAGGAAAATGACGATCGCAAGGCCGTTCACAAAGCCCAACATAACCGGATGCGGCACCAGCCGGATAAACTTGCCCCATTGCATCACGCCAGCGAAAATCTGGATCATACCCATCAACACAACCGTGGCAAACAGGTATTCGACCCCGTGCTGCGAGACCAAGGCCACCATCACAACGGCCAAAGCCCCGGTCGCACCTGAGATCATACCCGGGCGACCACCGATCAAAGCGGTTATCAACCCTACCAGAAACGCGGCATAAAGACCGACCAGCGGGTGAACCCCCGCGACAAAGGCGAATGCCACCGCTTCAGGTACCAAAGCCAAGGAGACGGTCAGCCCCGACAGCAATTCAATGCGCAAACGCGAAACCGAGAATCTCTCGCCCGGCATCCAGCGCAGATCGGTCACGTCAAGGTTCTTGGTAAAGCTGCGGAAAGTGGTACGCGCCATTGGGGCATCCTTCGAATGAAACGGTCGTGGAGAACTTTTGCGCTCATTAGACCAAAGCGCCATAGATGGAAAGGCAAGGCCCACCCAAGGCTTGGGTTTCGGGGTTTCCATCACTGCGAAGCTTGATACTCTGACGGAAAATCAGTCCAAAGGCATTCCCATGACAAATACGAAAATCGCCGTTGTTGGCGGATCGGGCATCTATGACATCGACGGGCTGCAAGGGGCCAAATGGCTGACGGTTGAAAGCCCGTGGGGGGACACTTCCGACGCGATCCTGACCGGCACGCTGGATGGTGTCGACATGGCGTTTTTGCCGCGTCACGGGCGCGGGCATGTCCATTCACCGTCAACCGTGCCCTACCGCGCCAATATCGACGCACTTAAACGGTTGGGCTGTACAGATGTGATCAGTGTATCCGCCTGCGGGTCGTTTCGTGAGGAAATGGCACCGGGGGATTTCGTTATCGTAGACCAGTTCATTGACCGGACTTTTGCCCGCGAAAAATCGTTCTTTGGGACCGGCTGCGTTGCCCATGTCAGTGTGGCCCACCCGACATGCCCGCGCCTTGGCTACGCCTGTGAGGCCGCCGCTAAGGACGTCGGCATTAACGTGCACCGCGGCGGCACCTATCTGGCAATGGAAGGGCCACAGTTTTCAACATTGGCCGAATCCAACATGTACCGGAACAGCTGGGGTGCCGATGTGATCGGGATGACCAACATGCCCGAAGCAAAGCTCGCCCGTGAGGCCGAGCTTTGTTATGCATCCGTGGCCATGATCACCGACTATGACAGTTGGCATCCAGACCACGGTGAAGTCGACGTGACCAAGATCATCGAGACATTGATGGGCAATGCCGATAAGGGCCGCCAGTTGGTGTCCCGCTTGCCTGCATTACTGGGGTCCGAAAGGGTTGCTTGCCCGCATGGCTGTGACCGTGCGCTGGAATATGCGATCTTGACCCAACCCGAAATGCGTGACCCCACGTTGATGGCGAAACTGGATGCAGTTGCGGGTCGGGTGATTTAAGAAGTAAACCGGTCATGCTCGGCGGGCTGGGTCATGAGTATTTTTAAAAGGGTGAAGATGAAGGGGCTATCCTTTGTCCACCTTTAGTTTTTTGGAGAACCAGATGAAACAGGTTCAGGACTATATTCGCACAATCGAGAACTTTCCCCATGAGGGGATCATGTTTCGTGATGTGACAACGCTTTTTGCCGATCCGCGCGGATTTCGGATGGCGATTGACCAGATGCTGCACCCGTATGCAGGGATTGCGATTGATAAGGTTGTGGGCCTTGAGGCGCGCGGTTTCATTCTTGGGGGTGCGATTGCGCATCAATTGTCAGTCGGATTTGTTCCGATCCGCAAAAAGGGGAAATTGCCCGGCAAGACCATCTCGCAGGATTATGTTTTGGAATACGGCGAAGCCACGGTTGAAATCCATGATGATGCGATCCAGCCGGGCGAACGGGTTTTGGTGGTGGATGATCTGCTGGCCACTGGCGGCACCGCCGAGGCAGGGATCAAACTGATCGAAAAGCTGGGCGGCATAATCGTGTCATGCGCGTTCATCATTGACCTGCCCGAGCTTGGCGGGCGCAAGCGTCTGGAAGCCATGGGCATGGATGTTCATGCGCTTTGTGCTTTTGACGGGATGTAGCAAGTTTAAAGCGCTGCCCCCCCCCCGTCCCTAAGAGCCTTCCCACGGTATATTTCAGAGCCGGAGAATGCGGATCAGGACGGCGCGGGAACAATCGCACCGGGGTTCATGATGCCGTTGGGGTCAAGGGCCGCTTTGATTGCATGAATGGCCGAGAGTTTGGCAGGATCGCTGTAGCGTTCCAGATCTTTGACCTTGAGCCGACCAATGCCATGTTCGGCACTGACGGATCCGCCCATTTCGTGAGTCAGATCGTGGATTGTTGTCTTGATCAGGTCGCGTTCGGCCGTGTGGTCGTCGCGGGATTTTCCGATTACTGGAAAGACGTTGTAGTGTAGGTTGCCGTCGCCAACATGGCCGAAGCAATTGATGCGGAAATCACCTAAGGCTGCGATTTTTTCGCCGGCTTTCGTGATGAAGTCAGGGATGGCCCCCAGCGGCACCGAGATGTCGTGGCTTGAGACAGACCCCACCTTGCGGTTGGCGTGGGGGATCATTTCGCGGATCGCCCAGAAATCATCCGACTGCTGTTGGCTTTGTGCGATCAGCCCGTCTGTAACCAGATCAGCCTCCATCGCGCGTTCAAACAGGGTTTCAAGCGATGTAGCTGGGTCAAGATCACCGCTGAGGCCGAGTTCGATCAGAACGCACCATTCCGGAGGGGTTTCGAAAGGCTGGCGCACATCGGGCATGGTTTGCGCAAGGAAATCGAAGCCCATCTTGTTCATTATTTCAAAGGCGCTGATCATTTCGCCCAGCTGATCGCGCGCCAGAGACAACAACTTTAGGGCAGCGGTGGGCGACTGAACCACCAGCAGAGCCGTCCCCGACTTTGCCGGGCGCGCAAACAGCTTGAGGGCGGCGGCCGTGATCACGCCCAACGTGCCTTCGGCCCCGATCAGCAGATGGCGCAGGTCATAGCCGGTGTTGTTTTTGCGCAGCCGCGTCAGGCCGTTCCAAATTTGCCCGTCCGGCAAGACGGCTTCGAGGCCAAGACACAAATCGCGGGCATTGCCATAGCGCAACACACCTGTGCCACCGGCGTTCGTGGCAAGGTTGCCGCCAATGCGGGCAGACCCTTGCGCTGCGAGCGAAAGGGGGAACAGCCGGTTCACATTTTCCGCCGCATCCTGAACATCTGATAGGATCACGCCCGCTTCGGCGACCATTACGTTTTCATCCGGATAGACGGCCCGCACCTTGTTCATCCGTTCTAGCGACAGGATTAGCGGGGTCGGCCCATTTTCAGCAATTTGACCGCCCACGAGTCCGGTCCCCCCACCATAAGGGATGACCCCGACGCGCGCAGCATTTGCATGGCGGATCAGGGTCGAGACCTCTTGCGTATCGCGGGGCATTGCTAGGATTGCCGATTGCCCGGCATAAAGCCCGCGTGGTTCTTCCAGATACCGCGGCTCGACAGGGCGAAACACGTCGGAGGGAAGATCGGCACGCAACGCGGCCTCGAAAGCGGGATCAGCGGGGTTCAATTTCATGGTGCATTGATCGCGCTGCCATAGAAAACTTGCAAGCCGCTTAATTGTCGCTGCGCAAATATTGCGGGCGCAGCACCATGACCGTGGGCTGTGACGGCAGCCGGTCACGCGACACCTGTAACGATGGTCCTTCGACATGGATCACGACGAATTCATCTGACATGGCGGTCAGAAAATCATCCAGACCGTAATCCGAGAACCAGTGCATAGGGATAACAATCGACGATTTAAGCCGTTTCAAGATGCGGATCATGGTCGGCAGATCAAGTGTATAGCCGCCATCCACCGGGGCCATCACAACATCCAACCGGCCGATTGCGGCATATTGCGCGGCGTCAGGTTCGTGGTGAAGATGCCCCAGATGGCCAATGCAAAGGCCGGCCATCTCGAAGATGAAAATCGAATTTCCCTTTTCCTCAATGCCCGCGAACTGCGACCGAATATCGGTGGAGACATTGCGGATCAGAACTTCGTCCAGATCAAGGGAATGTTCGATCCCTTGGCCAAATTCACCCCAGCCTGGAAGGATATGCGGGATTGCTGGGTCGGGGAATTGGGTGAAGTGGCTGTCATGGGCGCGGTTCATCGTGACCACATCGGGGATCATCGGCAGCGTGCCCGTGAACCCGGTAAAGTCTGTGACCATGTTCAGCCCACCGTGGCTTCGGATCAGAAAACTGGCATGGGCGATATAATGTAGATGCACCGTTTCCGGCGCGACATCAGGCAAGCTGGCAAGGGTCATATATTCCACTCCCGGCGCGGCATCCGCCAAGGCGATGCAGTGACTGGGGGTGCGGGTTGGTGTTTGCGCATGGGCCATCGTGGCCAGCAGAGACAGGGCAAGTATCAAACGAAATAACATGGGCATCCTCCTTTGATCGCAAAAGGATACTGCAAAAGCGCTGTCTGTCGTTAGGCTTTATGCCGCAGGGCCCAAGGGCATCATCGCAGAATGGGCGGTTTGCTGGGGTCTGATCCCGGTGCCTCCAACCGGGGCGTGTTTTGCAGGGGTTCCATCTGGGGCAGATCAAACCGCAATCCTACCTTTGACAGTTTTTCGACCGTCGGATCCGTGGGCGCGAAAAAACCGACATCCATTGCACCTGCCTCGATCCCCGAGAACGTCAGCGCCTCTGATGCGGCACGCACCAGCGCGTCTTGGGCACGGGGGATTGCACCAACAAAGCCCAGCAAATGCCCGCGCCCGCCACCTTGATATTCAACGCCCACCAGCCAAGCGCCCGCAGCCATGCCGGTTGCCGTGGCCAGTTTGGCATCAATTGCCTCGATCAGCGTTTCTGGCAAACCCTTTGGCGGTACAACGCGGTCGATCTTGGCCTCGACCTGACCTGGCGCGTGGGCCAGCGTGTCACGCAGCCATGCCACAGCACTGTGAGGCAGCAAGATCGCCGAAGGTGCGACATTCATATTCACAGCCATGCCAAGGGGTTGGCCGTCTAGCATTCCTGCAATCGCACGACCTGACAGCGCCACATAGGGGGCCGCGTGACCCACATAGGCGGCCAGACGTTCGATACGGTCAAAGACCAAGACATAGGCACCGTCCAGCAAAACGGGGCTTACCTGATCGGCGTCTGGTTCATCCTCGAGCAGGAGAAAAAGTTCCACATCGGCCATGCGTTCGTAGAATCGCAGGCGCGCAGTGTCATTGTTGTCGTCGGCCATCATCGCGGCATGGGCCACGTCAAGCGGGGTCTGGTCAATCATGCATCACATCCTTTACGGCGGCGCGGAGCCGGGGAAGCACGTCTTCCTCGAACCACGGATTTTTCTTGAGCCAACCGGTATTGCGCCAAGACGGGTGTGGCAAGGCAAAGACGCCCGGCGGATGGTCGCGCCAACCGGCAACTGCTTGGGTGACGGTGGTGAAATTAGGCAGGTGATAGCGCATGGCATGCCCGCCGATCAACACGGTCAGGCCAATATCGGGGACAGTCGCCAAGGCCCCTATCCTCCATGTTTTTGCGCAAATTGGCGGGGGCGGCAGATCGCTGCCTTTTGCATCATAGCCCGGAAAGCAAAACGCCATCGGGACAATCGCAACACGGCTGCGGTCATAAAAAGCATCCTCATCCAGACCCAGCCAGTCGCGCAGACGTTTTCCAGATGCGTCCCAGAACGGCGTATTCGCTTGGTGCACGCGCAAGCCCGGTGCCTGCGATGCAATCAAGAGGCGTGCACCAGGCTGGAACCAGACCACCGGATTGGGGCGATGGGCCGTTGCCGTGCGGGCAAAGCGATCGGCACATAGGGTGCAGGCGCGCAGATCTGGTCGAATATCTGTCATGATCCGGAGATAGCAGCCCCGACACAGGTTTCAATCTGGCTGGACGCTCATTTCGAGAATTATCGAAATGAAACTTGACGCTGTAAATTATTTCTATATTTCTAGAAACATGGAAATAACATCGCCTATGCCGTCCGGCCTGACCCTCGCTGCTGCGCGCTTTGCCGCATTAGGGTCCGAACAACGCCTGCAGGTTCTTCGCATTCTTGTACGTGCAGGCCCGCAGGGTTTAACGATTGGCACGCTGGGCGAAAGATCCGCTATCACAGGGTCGACGCTGACCCACCATGTAAAACTATTGGTGGCTGCCGATCTGGTGCAGCAGAAAAAACAAGGGCGCAACATCATTTGCGCCGCCGTCGCCCATCAGGCTGTCCATGACATGTCGCAGTTCCTATTGACCGAATGCTGCGCTGACGCGGATGCCCCCTGTCCTGACCATTCCCACGTCTAGAAAGCACCGCATGTCCCACGCCCATCATCATCACGTTGACCCAGAAGCAGGCGACGGCAAGATCGCTATAGCCGTTGCGATCAACCTTGGCCTGACTTTGGCGCAAATTATCGGCGGCCTGATTTCGGGCAGCCTGTCCCTGATCGCGGATGCCTTGCATAATTTCAGCGATGCCATCGCGCTGATTATCGCGTTTGGGGCCCGCAAAATTGCCCGTCGTCCCGCAAACGCCGACATGACCTTTGGATATGGCCGGATCGAGGCCGTGGCAGCTCTGATCAACTATACCACGTTGATCGTGATCGGGCTGTATCTGGTCTATGAGGCAATGATGCGTTTTGCATCACCCGAACCGATTACAGGTTGGATCATTGTTGTCGTGGCCGGATTTGCGCTGCTGGTCGATCTGGGGACTGCCGCGCTGACCTATCGGGTATCGAAATCCAGCATCAACATACGCGCCGCGTTTTTGCACAATGTGGCCGATGCCCTTGGGTCTGTCGCTGTTATCATCGCCGGCACGTTGGTCTTGCTGTACGGATGGACATGGGTTGACCCGCTGGTGACCCTGATGATCGCGGGATACATTCTGTGGCAATCAGCGACAGAATTGCCCAAGGTAGCCCGGATTTTGATGCTGGCCAGTCCCTATGGGATCGAGACCGAAGATGTCATTGCGGTAATGAGGTCGGCCCCGGGCGTTGCGGATGTTCACCATGTCCATCTTTGGATGATGCAAGAACACGGCAATGCGTTGGATGCGCATGTCGTGGCCACCCCCGAAACCGATGCAGGAACCCTGCGAAAATCTCTCAAATTGCTTTTGCAAGATACGTTCGATCTGCATCATACGACCCTAGAGATTGAGACGGAATCGGACCAATGTACCGCCCCGTTAACCATTGGCCACTAAACGGGTAAAAGAGGCCCTATAGCAACGCGCGGCAGATGGTGCGGGTCACGAACGGTAATCGGTTAGGAAAACGAGGCAGTCCGTGTTGTACATCTGTTTCAGGATCGGACATAATATGGCCAAATTCACGAGATAGATGACAGCGATACCCCCAATTCAATAGGGGGAACTAACACAGTACATCACAGCACAACCGGAGCAGTCATGCTGGAATTCGACAATGTATCCAAGTCCTTTTGGACCGGCACGCAGCACAAGGTCATTCTGGACCATGTGTCATTTCGCGTGGAATTGGGTAATTCGTTGGGCATCATGGCACCGAACGGCACCGGCAAGACGACATTGATCAACATGATGGCGGGGCTGGAACAACCCGACGAAGGCGAGGTCAGGCGCGCCTGCAACATCAGCTTTCCACTGGGTTTTATGGGCGGCGTCGTCAGCAAAGTGTCCGCGATGGAGAACTCGCGCTATATTGCGCGACTCTATGGTCTGGACCCCGACTATGTCGAAAGTTTTTGCCGCTGGCTTTGTGGTCTAGGTGAATACTTTGACCAACCGCTTGGAACATATTCTGCCGGTATGCGCGGGCGTTTTTCTTTTGCGCTGCTGCTCGCCCTTGATTTCGATATCTATCTGATCGACGAAGGCATGCCGGCGACTACAGATGTTGAATTCAACCGCAAAGCAGGCGAAATCCTGAAGGAACGCTTGCGCACGACAACCATAATTATTGTATCGCACCAAGCCGAAACGCTTGAGCAATATGCCCGTTCCGCAGGTGTATTGCTCGGCGGAAAGCTTCACTTATTCGACACGCTGGAAGAGGCTAAGCAGGTTTATGACTACGAAACCCAAAGCTAGAAAATTTCGCATCAAGCGCAATCCGCCGGTTCCAGCGACAGTTGAAGCCTCACAATCAGCGTCAGCTGAGGGGTCTGTCGAACCGCGTCGACCTGTTGGCCCGCAACCCGTCCAACGCCCTGCCCGTCCGCAAGCCGAGCCACCGCAAGCGTCAGCCAAACCTGCTGTTCCCGATCAAGGTCCATCGCCCGCTGCACCTCCCCGCGAGGGCGAGGTTGAATCCGCGACGGAAGTCAGCGGTGAACAGGATATGGACGCGATCCGCCGCGAAGGTCTAACCGGTCGGCAGTTGCGTATGGCGCGCCGCGTGGCACAAAAGCACGGTCTCGCCCCGACTTCCGACTTTGACGCCGTCCGTCTGCTGCGCGCCGAAGGAATTGACCCGTTTCAACGGTCCAACATGCTGGAACTGGTCGTGCCCCAAGGGGGCGATTCTGCTGCCGCCAACGGCTCCCCGCAAGGCCGCATTCAGCTTCCGCAAACCGTACCCGCCGGCGGCAGAAACATGCCCTCGACCGAGGTTAATCCGATGGAACGTCGGATGCGTGAAATTTCGGACATTCAGGCGGACATCACCCGCCGCCGCCGCCGCAAAATGGCGTTGCTTGTTGTGCGCCTGTTGTTCTTTGTCGGCCTGCCCACGATTATGGGCGGCTATTATTTTTACAAAATCGCAACACCAATGTACGCCACAGAAAGCCAGTTCCTGATTATTCAGAACGAAGGCAGCGGCGGGCTTGGCCCCTTGGGTGGGTTGCTGCCCACGCAATTTGCGAACTCGGCTGACAGTATCGCTACGCAAAGCTATTTGCAGTCCAAGGATGCGATGCTGCGTCTGGACAGGGATGTGGGATTCGTCTTGCACTTTTCGCAGCCCAATATAGATCCTATCCAGCGTATGGATCCCGAAGCCTCAAATGAAGAGGCATATAAATTCTACAAAAAGAACGTCAAAATCGGCTATGATCCGACGGAGGGCATGATCCGTATGGAAGTGATTGCCGCCAACCCTCAAGTCGCGGCTGTCTATTCCGAGCATCTGCTGGATTACGCCGAAGAGCGCGTGAACGGATTGTCCCAGCAGAAGCGAGAAGACGGAATGCGCGATGCACGTATCGCCTATGAGCAAACGGTAACCCAGCGTCGCGAGGCGCAAGAGGACCTGATCAAGCTGCAAATCGAAAACGGTGTCGACCCCGAAGCCGTGATTGCGTCTATCCGCGGCCAGATCACCAATTATGAAACTTTGCTGCTGGAAAAAGAGCTTGAGTTGGCAGCCCTGCTGGACAACCCGCGACCGAACCGCGCCAAGGTGGACGGTGTGCAAGGCGATGTGCGGCGGATCGGCGTGCAGCTTGATCGCCTGAACGAGCGGATGAGCAACGCAACCGAAGGTACCAATTCGCTTGCTCAACAGGCAGTCGCCCTGCAATTGGCGCAGGCTGACCTTGCGGCGGCTGACATGGCGCTGCAATCTTCTCAGACACAGATGGAACAGGCCCGCACCGAAGCACAACGTCAGGTTCGCTATCTGACCATTGCCGTGCGTCCCGTTGCCTCGCAGACCGCATCCTATCCGCGCAGGTTCGAGAACACGATTTTGACATTCCTGATCTTTGCGGGCATCTACCTGATGCTGTCGCTGACAGCGTCGATCCTTAAGGAACAGGTAACAAAATGATCCAAGTCACTGTGGGTAATGTCGTCATCGGGAATGATCGCCCGTTGACCGTAATTGCCGGGCCCTGCCAGCTGGAAAGCGAAACCCATGCGCAGATGATCGCAGGCCAGATGAAAGAAGCCTGTGATGCGGCGGGTGCACAGTTTGTGTTCAAGGCAAGCTATGACAAGGCCAACCGCACTTCGCTGGGCGGCAAACGCGGTCTGGGCATAGACGAAGGTTTGCGCGTGCTGCAATCTGTGGGCAAAGCGATTGGCGTGCCGGTATTGACCGACGTCCACACCGAAGCCCAATGCGCCGTCGTAGCCGAGGCTGTCGATATCCTGCAAATCCCTGCCTTCTTGTGCCGCCAGACCGATATGTTGTTGGCTGCTGGCAATACCGGCAAGGTAGTGAACGTCAAGAAAGGTCAATTCCTGGCCCCTTGGGATATGCCTAATGTGGTGTCCAAGATTGAATCCACCGGCAACAAGCGCATCTTGCTGACCGAACGCGGGACCTCCTTTGGCTACAACACCTTGGTGGCCGATATGCGCAGCTTGCCCCAGATGGCCGCGACAGGATACCCCGTGGTGATGGACGCAACCCATTCGGTGCAGCAGCCCGGTGGCATGGGCGGGTCCAGTGGCGGGCAACGTCAGTTTGCCCCCGTCATGGCCCGCGCAGCCGTCGCGATTGGCGTTGGTGCGGTATTCATCGAGACCCACGAAGACCCGGACAATGCCCCGTCCGATGGTCCGAACATGATCTTTCTGGACAAAATGCCAGCGCTGATTGCATCACTGATGCGGTTTGACGCTTTGGCTAAATCCGATCCTATTGTGATCTAGGCTTTCGCGGGTTTTCGTGCCGCTTGGCCGAAGCCCGCGATCAACTTTGCATCCTTGACGCCCGGTTCAGATTCCACACCCGATGACACGTCAACTTGGCGCGTGCCGGTCATGCGCACGGCCTCGGCCACATTTTCGGGCGTCAGCCCACCGGCCAGCATCCACGGTTTCGGCCAGCGCCGTCCAGCGATTAGACGCCAGTCAAAGGCCAACCCGTTGCCACCCGGCAGATCCGCCCCTTTGGGCGGTTTTGCATCAACCAGAATCTGATCAGCCACCTGCATATAGACATCAAGCTGGGGCAGATCATCCGCATCCGCGACCCCAACGGCCTTCATCACCGGAAGGCGGTAGCGCGCTTTGACCTCGCGGACCCGTTCAGGGGTTTCGTGCCCATGCAGTTGCAACATATCGATCGGTACCGCCGCCAGTAGTGCATCTAGAAATGCATCATCTGCGTCGACTGTGAGGGCGACTTTGCAAGTACCACCCGGCACCTCAAGCGCCAGCGCAGCAGCTTCGTCGAAACTGACGTTGCGGGGGGATTTTGTGAAAAAGACAAATCCGACATAGCGTGCATCCGCAGCAACCGCCGCAGCAATATCAGCGGCGCTGCGAAGGCCGCAGAACTTTACATGTACATTCGTCGACATGGAATTCCCTCAGGTCGCAGCGACCGTCAGATCAGTTGGCTTGATCCAGCATTGCCAGAACTTCGTCTTGGCCCTCGTATTTCTCGCCCTTAAGCCGGGCAACTTCACGCTCAAGCCGACGCATTTCGCGGGCTTGGCGAGCTGCCTCGGCGCGTTGGTTGTATTCGCGGATCCATTCCCAGACGAACCCGACCAACAGGCCAGCGATGATGCTGCCCAGAATAACGATGAACAGCGGCACCTGCATTTCAGGGTTCACTGCGAAAAAGCCCGATACCTCAGTTGGCAAAAGTTTAAGCGACACCAAAGACCGGTTGGCCAAGGCGACGGCAATCAATGCCAAAGCAAAGATGGCAATGCAAAGGTAGCGGACATAACGCATTAGGTATTCCCGTTCAGACGATCACGAAGCAACTTGCCGGTCTTGAAGAACGGCACGTGTTTGTCTTCTACATGAACTGTTTCCCCTGTGCGAGGGTTTCGACCCACACGGGCATCACGTTTTTTGACGGAGAACGCGCCAAATCCGCGCAGCTCAACACGATCACCTTGGGCCATTGCCCCAGTAATCTCTTCAAAGATGGTATTCACGATTCTTTCCACATCACGTTGATAAAGATGTGGATTATCGTCTGCGATTTTTTGAATCAATTCCGACCGGATCATGCGAATTTCTCCCCCTGCGGTATTTTTTATTATGTCGACGACTATATCAACTCCAACGCATTCGTGAAGTCACACAAATCATCCATTGTCGCATTTCGCGGCGCGAACCTGCTGATAAGTTGTCATTTTCTGATCGAAACAGGGTGCAGGCCCTGCCAGCCACACCGTCGGCCAATGGATCGGCCTCCGCAGCCAACCCGATTCGCCATAGAAAAAGGGCCCCGCAATTTGCATTGCGAGGCCCCATAACTTTGTGAACTAAGCGTCTTGGCTTATTCGTCGCCCTTAAGAGCGGCACCAAGGATATCACCCAAGGATGCGCCGGAGTCAGAGGAGCCATACTGCTCGACTGCTTCTTTCTCTTCTGCGATTTCACGTGCCTTGATCGAAACGCCCAAACGGTGCGCTTTGGCATCGACGTTGGTGATGCGAACATCAACCTTGTCACCAACCGAGAAACGCTCGGGGCGCTGTTCGGCACGGTCACGCGACAGATCGGAGCGACGGATGAAGGCTTTCATGCCTTCATATTCGACTTCGATGCCACCGTCTTCGATGGAGGTCACAGTCACGGTCACAACGGAACCGCGCTTAACGCCGCCCACTGCTTCTGCGAACTTGTCGCCGCCAACACCTTTGATCGAGAGGCTGATGCGCTCTTTCTCAACGTCGACTTCGGACACAACCGCGCCGACCATGTCGCCCTTGCGGTAGTTCTGGATGGCATCTTCGCCACGTTCGTCCCAAGACAGGTCGGACAGGTGAACCATGCCGTCGATGTCGCCTGGCAGGCCAACAAACAAACCGAATTCGGTGATGTTTTTGACTTCGCCTTCGACTTCGGTGCCTTCAGGGTGTGTTTCTGCAAACACTTCCCATGGGTTGCGCATGGTCTGCTTAAGACCAAGGGAAACGCGGCGCTTGGCACCATCGATTTCCAGAACCATGACTTCGACTTCCTGAGACGTGGAAACGATCTTGCCTGGGTGTACGTTCTTCTTTGTCCAAGACATTTCGGACACGTGAACCAGACCTTCAACGCCAGGCTCAAGTTCAACAAATGCACCGTAATCGGTGATGTTGGTAACGCGACCGGTGTGCGTGGATTCCAGTGGGTACTTGCCAGCAACCAGATCCCATGGATCTTCTTGCAACTGCTTCATGCCCAAGGAGATGCGGTGCGTCTCTTTGTTGATCTTGATGACTTGAACCTTGATGGTCTCGCCGATTGTCAGGATCTCGGATGGGTGGTTCACACGGCGCCATGCCATGTCTGTGACGTGCAGCAAGCCGTCAACGCCGCCCAGATCAACGAACGCACCGTATTCGGTGATGTTCTTGACCACGCCGTCAACTTCCTGACCTTCGGTCAGGTTGCCAAT
>RCMY010000296.1_pt1 | contig 53114 bp, 52 predicted proteins | sample 2041341 | NCBI WGS metagenome assembly RCMY01 (sample SAMN09708234, study PRJNA481090) | Marine sediment metagenome, whole genome shotgun sequencing project.
GCAGGCGGACCATGGTCTGTCCGCTCCCTTGTGTACGTTTTTGTGTGCGTTGTTGTGAACGTGGGCGTACACCGTGGTGGTCGGTGGTGGTCGTTTTCGACTAAGAACGTCGCGTGCCCGCACCCGACCAATCACACGATGCCATCGTCAACGCCGACAGGGAGCACGTGCTGCACCCATGGTCGGCACAATCAGGCCGTGACGCAATCGTGATGGCGGGCGCATCGGGGTGTGAGTTCTGGGACGACAAAGGCAACCGGTACCTCGACTTCACCGCCCAATTCGCCGCGGTCAACCCCGGGCACACCCACCCCAAGATCGTCGAGGCAATCAGGTCCCAGGCAGCCCAACTCCCCTACGCGGCCACCCCGTTTGCCACCGAGGCAGCCTCGAACGCCGCAACGTTGATCGCCGAGATCACCCCCGGTGACCTCAACCGCACGTTCTTCACCACCGGCGGTGCCAGCGCCATCGAGGCGGCCATCAAGATCGCGCGCCATGCCACCGGTCGATCAAAGATCATCGGCCGGGTCCGCGATTACCACGGCGCCAGCTACGGAGCGCTCACGGTGGGCCGAGACTTCCGGACGTGGCCCAACGAGCCCGGCATTTCCGGCATCACCCACGTACCCGAGGCCTACCCACTCCGCTGTCCGTTCTCCTGCAGCGACCGCGGCGGTTGCGACCTGCTCTGCGCGGCTGCCGTCGAGCACGCGATTCGCAGTGAGGGAGGCGCCGACCACGTTGCCGCCGTCCTCATCGAGCCCGTGACCGGGGCGGGCGGCGTGCTCGTACCACCCGACGGATACCTGACCGAGCTCCGGGCAATCTGTGACCGCCACGATGTGCTGCTGATCTTCGATGAGGTCATGACCGGCTTCGGCCGAACCGGACACTGGTTCGCCGCCGACACCTACGGTGTCGTCCCCGACATCATGACCACCGCCAAAGGCCTCACCGGAGGCTACGTCCCGATGGGTGCCGCCATCGTGCGCGAGACCGTGGCCAAACGCCTCGACGATCAGTTCCTGGCCCACGGTCTGACCTACAGCGGCCACGCACTCGGTTGTGCCGCCGCGGTCGCAACCATCGAGGTCTACCGGGACGAAGCCATGATCGAGAACGCCCAAGCTCGAGGGGCCGAGCTCGGCGCCGGCCTGAAGCAGCTCGCCACCAACCACCCATCGGTGGCCGAGGCTCGCGGCGTGGGGCTGTTCTGGGGGCTCGAGCTCGTGGCCGACCAAGCCACCAACGAACCCGTCCATGACGCGCTCAGTCCCCCCGACGGGCCCACAGCCAAAGGCGCCGTGCTCGCTTCGCTGATGCAGCAAGGCGTGTACTGCATGGCCGGTGCGGCCAGCGTCATCATGATCGCTCCGCCCCTGCCGATCTCGACCGACCAGATCAACCAGGGGCTAGAAGCGCTTGACATCGCGCTGCATCAGGCAGACGAGGCACTCGCAACGGCGTGATGCCGGCCGACACGCCAGCTTCGCCTACCCCTGTTTCGCTCAGTCGGCCTGATTTCCGCGGGCGATCTCTCGCGGGTGCAGCACCTGATCGATCTGTTCGTCGGCCAAGTCGAACGCCAGCGCCGCATCTCGCAACGAGAGGTGCTCGCGCTCGGCAAGGCGGACGATCTCGCTTGCGAGGTCATAGCCCACGATTGGATTCAAGACGGTTGCCGACGCCAGCGTGTTATCGGCCAGCCACGCCAGTCGCTCGGTGTTCGCGACGATTCCGTCGACGCAGCGTTCGGAAAAGATGCTGGTCGCCGTCGAGAGAATGTGCAACGAGCTCAAGAGGTTCCGCGCGATGAGCGGGACGCGCGCGTTGAGCTGAAAGTTGCCCTGCATCCCGCCAATCGTGATCGCGGTGTCATTGCCGATCACCTGGGCCGCCACCTGCAGCACCACCTCGGCCAGCACCGGGTTCACCTTGCCAGGCATGATCGACGAACCCTTCTGCACCTCGGGAAGCTGAATCTCACCCAGTCCGGCCCGCGGACCGCTGGCCAACAGCGCGATGTCGTTGGCGATCTTTGTCAGCGACACCGCAACCACCTTGAGCGCCCCCGAGAGTTCGACGAGCGAATCCCGGCTCCCCTGCGCCTCGAACCGGTCGACCGGTTCGACGGCCTCGATGCCGGTGCGCTCCGTCAGGGTCTCGCGCACCCGTCGGCCGAAGTCGGGATGGGTGTTCAGACCGTTGCCAACGGCCGTGCCGCCCAACGGAACCGCTGAGAGACGCAACAGAGCGTCGTGGACCCGGTCGATTCCGAGCTGCATTTGCTGGGCGAAGGCCCCGAACTCTTGGCCGAGGGTGATCGGCACGGCGTCCATGAGATGGGTCCGGCCCGCCTTGGCGAAGTCGGCGAACTCGACCGACTTGGCCGTCAGTGACCGCTCGAGCGACTGCAAAGACGGAATCAGGTTTGTGGTAGCCGCTTCCAACGCCGCGTAGTGGACTGCCGACGGGAACACGTCGTTCGAACTCTGACCCTGATTGACGTGATCATTGGGGTGCACATCCGCACCTGCGAGATTTGCGATGACTTCGTTGACGTTCATGTTCGTCGATGTTCCCGAGCCGGTCTGGAAGATGTCGACGGGAAACTGATCGCCATGCTTCCCGGCGCCGATCTCGTCGGCCACACTCGACACCCGCTGCGCGATCTCGCCGTCGAGAAGGCCCAACTCGGCATTGACGGTTGCGGCGGCGGACTTGATCCGCCCGAGCCACCGGATGACCGAGGTCGGCACCTGCTCCCCGGAGACCGGGAAGTTGGCGACCGCCTTGCGCGTCTCGTTGCCCCAATGCTCGGCCATCGCTACTCCTCGCGTCGACGAATAGCCACAACGCTACGAGACTTGAGCTCAGACTTCGCGACCACATCGACCTCGACAGCCCCACGTTCATCGGCCAAGAGGCCCTCGACGTCGAACTGTCAGACGACCCGATCGAACGCGTCCCCCGATTCTCGCGCAACGTCGACCTCCCGTTCGCGTGGACGCGGCAGGAAGCTGCGTCCGCCGCCTGCACGACGTTTCGTCGACCCAAACCGCGACTCGCTGCGGTGTGACACGTTACGCATGTGATGATCTGCCTGTGGACCTCATGACCAGACTTCGCCATCGCCGCGTGCGCCTGGCGTTCTGGTTGTTCCTTTCGTCGTCCATGCTGTCCCCCACCGGGGCCGCGGCCCGGCGTCACCCGTCGACGGGCAGCCTCGACACCGGACATTCGGGCACCGAAGAACAGATCGATGATTTGGTCGCAGAGTTCGGCCGGCTGGTGTTCCGCGTCGCGTTCGCCATCACCCGGAACGAGGCGCTCGCCGAGGAGGTTGTGCAGGACACGATGTTCAAGGCCTGGACGTCGATGCCATCGTGGGAGGGCGACGTGCCCGTGAAATGGCTCCGCACCGTTGCCCGCAACGGCGCGATTTCGGTTATGCGTAAGGAGAACCGCACGACCGCCGATGAGGATTGGGAGCTTCGTGAATCGCACGAACCCGACACTGAACGAGTGGTCGAGGGAAGGGCAATGGTTGCCGCGATGCATGTGGCACTCGCCCAACTGGATGAAGCATCGAGGACAATGATCGTGCTACGCGAGACCGATGAACTGAGCTACGAGGAAATTGCGGACGTGCTCGAGATGACGCCGACGGCGGTGAAGGCGAAGCTGTATCGCTCTCGCCACAAACTCAAGGTGCTGCTTCGGGAGTGGGCGCTGTGAGCCGCAGGGTCTCCGACCGCGCCCTGCGCCGATGGTTGGCGACGGGACGCCCGAGCCGGATCGCGCGTCTGGTTGCCGACGACCAATCGATCGCCGCCCGCCTCGACGAGCTCACCTCGCTGACCGCCGGGGAGACCACCGCGCTCGAAGACCTCGTAACGCCGTCGGACGACTTCGAGCGCCGGACCGCCATTGGGGTACAACAGCGGGTAGACGCGTACGGCACAACAGCCGCGGTCGTCGACCTGCTCGGACTGGGCTTTCATGTGGGCCGCGCCGTGATGGGTGACCGACGTAAAAACGTTCGGGACGAAGGATCTGGCCGCGATGCAGCCGATCCGAACGACGCGTAGCGCCAACGCCGAAGAAATCCACAGTTTCTGCGCGACCTGTAGCGAGCTCGGACGTTAGATCGGGCACACACACTGTTTGCGAAGGAGCAATCATGGCCACCAAGACCGACGACGCTGTCGCCGCCACCACCACCCACAATGCAACGGCTACGGGCCTCACGCTCGAGACCGACAAGGGCCTCACCACCATCTCCGATGACGTTGTCGCCAAGCTGGCCGGGCATGCCTGCCGTGAGGTCGACGGCGTTGCATCCATGGGCACGAGCTTTCGTCGACTCATGGGACGCGTGTCGCCGGGCGAGGAATCCCTCACGCAGGGCGTCAACGTCGAAGTCGGCAAGAAGGAAGCCGCCATCGATGTGGTCATCCTCGTCCGCTACGGCTTCGCCATCCCCACCCTCGCTCAGGAAGTCCGCGAGAACGTCATCGCCGTTGTCGAGTCCGGCACCGGACTCATCGTCAAAGAGGTCAATATCGAAGTCGATGACCTCCAGTTCGAAGAGGACGCCAACTCGACGGCGAGTCGAGTCGAATAGGGATTCGCAGTAGTCGACCGAAGACACTCCCGAAATGTTCGTGACCATCCGACGCCCGCTACTGCTCCTTCTGGGGCTGGCCGTGGCTGCCATCGTGTTGATGGCAGCCACCCAGCTCTTGCTGCTCAGCTTCGAAACCGACCCGCTCCTCAGCCGCACCTGGCTTGACGACATCACCGGCTGGATCAGACGGCCGCCCCGTCCCGGCGTTGCGATTCTTGCCGGGCTGGCGCTCGCCGTCGCCAGTCTCGGGTTGATTTGGTCGATGGTGCGCTCTCGCAGCACCGACCGACGCGTCATGACCACCCGCCGCCGAGCCGGCTGGACCAAGATCGATCGTCCCACGCTCGAGGACGCAATCGAACGACACCTCGAGTTCATCGACCGCCGCAACGACATCAGGGCCAACGTCGACCGCAACGGGAAGGTCGATCTCAAAATCATCACGCCCGACCCCTCGGCGATGGGGCCCGTTCAAGAACTCCGTGACGCCCTCGACGATTTCTGTGAACAACGGTCGCTGCCGTGCCGCTCCGGCCGCATCACCGCGACCACCCCTCGTCGTACGACGAGTCGGAGACGCGTCCGATGACCCGCCTCCGCCTGACAACCCAAGCGGTTGGCGCCGCCATCGTCGGCGCGCTCGGCGTCTTCCTCATCCTCGAAGCCACAGAAATCGTTGACGGCCAATGGCGACGAGAGCTTGCCGACGGCGTGGAACGCGTGGCGTTTCCGGGCTGGGACCTCTGGATCCCGGGGCTCGTCGGAGCCGCCCTCGCCATCCTGGGCGTGGCCCTCGTCGCAGCCCAGATCGCTCCGCCCAAGAAGGGACTCAACACCGTGCATGAAGTCTTCAAGGGCAACAACGGTGGCACGCGGATTCGTGGTCGTGCCGCGATCTCCGCAGTCCGTCACGAGATCTCCCAGATCGAGGGCGTGGTCGATGTCGACGCACGGGTCGAAAAGAAGCGCGTGAACGTCGAGGTGCACGTCGATGATCGCTCCAACATCGGAGACATCGAGAACCAGGCGAGAGCGCGCCTCAACCACGAGTTTTGGATCGACCTCGGCCTGGCCGACTTCGCACTCAACCTTCTCATCACCCATCACCCCAAGCCGCCTCGCGTCCGCTGACGCTCACCCGACCGGTCACAGAAAGACACCTCGAAATGCTCACAAACAAAGCCATGCTCGGCGCAATCGCCGGAGCGCTCATCGCCATTGTCTGGGTCGCCTTCGACGGCAGCGCCGTACTTCTCGTCGCCGGTCTGGCCGCTGTTGGCTGGCTCATCGGTATGATTTTCGAGCGCCCTGACCTGTTGATCAGCGTCCTGCAGCGCATCCAAGACCGCTAGCCGCACCGAACGCACCGAAACCCGGACACGTCGACCAATGACCCGCCAAGAAGCCACCACCCTCGCCACCGCGGCCGCAGCCGCCATCATCCTCGTGCTGTTCTTCGCGAACCTCGGCACCATCCCGATCAGCTTCGGCCTCTTCTCGATACCCGTCCCGGCGTCACTCGCCGCCGTGGCCCTCTTCGTCGCCGGCGGCATCGCCGCGCTCCGCATTCGCTTGCTCTACGGCAGCCGCATCCACGGCAAGGTGATGTCGACACAGAGTCCACCGACGGGGCACGCCGACACCGGAACCGAGCCCGTGAACCCGTTCGAGGGCCCCAAACCCGACCGACACCTCTGGCGCTAGCGGTCGAATCAGCCGGTTGGGGGATCGAGCAGATAGATCGGCTCGTCCAGCACCGCGCCGTACGGCACCAGCACCCGGCCGTCGTCTGTTTCCAGGAGCACGTGGGCAATCTGCGTTTCGACGACTTCACCGACTATCCCTCCAATGCGCACGTGCGCGCCGAGCGGTAGCGACGGTTGCAGCGTTCGGCCCGCAGCAACGTGGCCTGCCACGCTGCGTCCGCCCACGACGGCGATGCCTGCGAGCGCCGCAGCGATGCCGAACACCAGCCCGGCGATGAGAATGTTCAACACCGTCGTGTCGACACCGAGCTGGCTCAGCGCCAGGATTGCGGCGCCGCCGAGGACCCCCGTTCGAACCGTCCGCTCCAACGTGCGCTGACGAACCCCCGACGCGTGCGTCACTGCCCGGCCGACCGTCGCCGCCAGGGTGATCCCCAAGGCGTACCCACCGATCATCAACAGACCGGCAAGCGCAACGTTCGGGAGCCAGTCGAGGATGTCCCGGGGAATCGGTCGCAGCGTTTCTGGCGACGACACTGCTACCGCCAAGACCATGCCGGTCGCCGTGAGCACCCAGAAGGCGAACAGGCTCAGGGGCGATGCGATTTCCCGCAGAGCCGGTCGGCGATCTTCCCGGTCGAGCAGCCGCCGCAGTACGAATGCAACGATCGCTCCCAGGGCGATTCCTCCGCCGACGGCGATGCCAGCCCATATCCAACGTTCGTCCATCGGCCAATTCAACCAGCCCACCGACCGGAGCGCCCCCTTGAACCGAGGCAAGCGCTGGCTGAGCCTCACGGACCCAATTGATCGGCGGGGCTTTCCAGGAGTACCGTTCGTGAGGGGGCGAGTCCTTGGGGACACACATGGGTGAGCGAAGCGCAGCGAGCCACGACTACGGCACCGCCGGAGCAGACGAGCTTGCAGAGGTTCTCGCCGACGGCGGGATCGGCATCTGGCGCTGGGACCTGGCAACGGACTCGGTCTCCTGGACGATCCCCGGAACCGATGGTCTGGCCGACACGGCGATCCACTTCGGTTCGTCGGCGGAAGTCGTCGCATTGGCGTCCGACCAGGACCAAGCCGGCCTGACCAACGCGCTGCGCAAGACAGCCGGCGCCGGGACCGCTCTGCGTCACACGTTTCAGTTGTCGGGCGAGCGAAGCAGTGTCATCCGGGTCGACGGGAAACGGTTCGGCAATGCCAGATCGGGACATGTGGTCGGGATCTCGCGCGATGACACGCAGTCCACGCTGGTCGATCGGCGTATGGCGACGCTGTTCGACGAACGCGATCGAGTCGCACGTGCACTCGAGACAGCGTTACTGCCGCGCTCCCTACCGCCCGTCCCCGGAATGAGCGTCGACGCGGCATATCGAACGAGCGTGGGAGCAGCCACCGGCGACTTCTACGACCTGTTCCCCACCGGCGGAGGTGATTGGGCGCTGAGCATCGGCGACGTCGGCGGCCATGGGCCCGCCGCCGCAGCGATCACCACCTCGGTGCGGTATTCCATGCGAACAGCAGCGCTGCTCCGGCGAACCCCATCCCGAGTCCTGAGAGCGGCCAATGAGACCCACTTCGAGGCGGCGCGCGACGAGCGGTTCACCACCTGCCATTTCGTGCGCATGCGACGCGTCGCCGCAGGCGTGCGCCTGCGGGTGGCGACGGCGGGCCACCCCGCCCTCGTGATCAGGAGAGCCGACGGAACGATCGAGCAACTCAGCGGCTCGGGCCCCATGCTCGGCCTCATGCGGACGCCGGAGTTCGTCGATGCCCGTGCGCTGCTCCGGGTCGGCGACCTGCTCCTGGCCTACACCGACGGCGTCACCGAGGCCCGTCGAGGTAGCGAGTTCTTCGGTGACGAGGGACTCTCGTCATTTCTCACGAGCTGGACCGGCCCGATCAAAGGCCTCGCTCACGCGCTGCACGAGGAGTCGAGTGCCTTCAACGAGGGTCTCGTCGGTGACGACATGGCGACGGTCGCACTCACCGTCGAAGAGATGCCGGACGACGTCGTGTGACGGCCTGAGTCAGTTCGTCCCGGCCCTGACGCTCACACCGCAGCGTTGCGTTGAGTGAAATCGGAAATCTGGTCGGAGAAACGGGTGACCAGCGGCCCCAGGATCGCCGTCAGCAACACGTAGCCGGCGGCGAGTGCGCCGAGGGCCGCTCCGTCGGCCAGGTCGGCGCCGAGCGCGGCGATGACGATCGAAAATTCGCCGCGGGCAATCAAGAGTGTTCCGGCCCGAAGTCGGCCCCGGGTACCGACACCGCGCCGGCGGGCCGCAAACCAACCCGTTCCGACTTTCGTGAGCGACGTCACGAGCGCCAACAACAACGCCCAGCCGGCAACGTCGACCAGGTCGGCCGGATCGATCTGAAACGAGAAGAACACGAAGAACGTCGCTGCGAAGAGATCGCGCAGTGGAGCGATCAGCTCGGTCGCGCGCTTCTCGGTTTGTCCCGTCAACGCCAGTCCGACCAGGAAGGCACCGATGGCGCCCGACACCTCGAAGAGCTGCGCCGCGCCGGCCACCAACAACACCAACCCGAACACCGCGAGCAACACCGACTCGTTCGTGCCGCTCCCCAACCGAAGGCTGACGAAGCTGCCGTATCGCAAGGCGATGAGCAAGATCCCCACCACCACGACGAGCGCCACCGCCACGCTCGTGAGCGTTTCGGCCATCGTTCCACCGACGATGAGCGCAGCGACCACCGGCAAATAGATCGCCATGGCCAAGTCTTCGATGACCAAGAGGTTCAGGACGACCGGCGTCTCGCGGTTGCCGAGTCGACCCAGATCGGCCAACACCTTCGAGATAATGCCCGAGGACGACACCCAGGTGACCCCGCCGAGTAGCGCGGCTGCCAGTGGCGACCATCCGAGCAACAGACCGACGCCGAAGCCGGACCCCGCGTTCAACACCATGTCGACCAGGCCCGGCGGGATCCCCGTTCGCAGACCGTTGCGGAGCTCCTCGTCGCTGTATTCGAGGCCGAGGCTGAAGAGCAGCAACAGCACCCCGATCTCCGCGGCGAGCGACACGAAGTCTTCGCTCACGTCGAACTCGAGCAGGCCACCCTCACCGAACGCAAGACCCGCGATCAGGTACAACGGCACGGCCGTGACGCCCAGGCGTCCGGCGACGCGCGACAGGATGCCGAGACCGAACACGACGGCGCCGACCTCCAGGAACGCGATCGCCGTTTCCGACGAGCCGGCCGCGAAAATCATCACGACGCCCGAGCCGCGAGGGACGGAGCGGTCACGCTCCGAGGAGCGCGCGGAATTCGTCCAACCCCTGCGGCGCGCCGATGGCCACGATCACGTCTCCGGCGGCGAGCACGAAGTCGGCGCCCGGCGACGGTACCGGCTCGGCATTGCGCACCACGGCCACGATGGACACTCCGGTTTGCGTCCGGAAGGCGCCATCGCCAATCGGACCTCCGACGACACCGGATTGCGCATCGAGCTGAACCCACTCGATGCCGAAGCCTTCGAACTCTTGACGAATCTCGTTCACGGTCTCGGTCACGTGGCTGACCCCCAGGATCTCTGCCATCGTCTGCGTGTCGCGCTCGGACAGGGTCAGCAACGATGTGCAGGTGTCGGGGTCGTCGGCGTCGTAGGCCAGTACCTCGCGCCGACCATCGTGATGCACGATGACCGCCATGTTCCTGCCCTCGTCGGTCGTGAATTCGTGACGCACACCGACACCGGGCAACTTCGTTTCATGAACCTGAGGCATGGGCGCCAGCATACGACCGTGTCCGTATTCGACACGGGTGCTCGCACGGGTAACCCTGGAGAATGGCCAACGACGTAGAGCAAGGCAACACCAAGCGCAAGAAGCTGCCTCGGGCCGAATATCAAGCCGAACTGGAGCGGCTCCAGCGGGAACTCGTCAAGCTCCAGGGCTGGATCGAGGACCAAGGCCTCCGGGTGTGCGTGCTGTTCGAGGGTCGAGACGCTGCGGGCAAGGGTGGCACGATCAAGCGCATCGTCGAGCGCACGAACCCGCGCAAGGTTCGCATCGTGGCCCTCGGCACGCCGACCGAACGCGAAAAGACGCAGTGGTACTTTCAGCGCTACGTCGCCCACCTACCGGCCGCGGGCGAAATGGTGCTGTTCGATCGAAGTTGGTACAACCGCGCCGGCGTCGAGCACGTGATGGGCTTCTGCACGGACGACGAGTACGACGACTTCCTTCTCGCGGCGCCCGAATTCGAGAACATGCTCATCCGGTCCGGCATCATCCTGATCAAATACTGGTTCTCCGTCGGTGACGACGAACAAGAACAACGTTTCGAGTCTCGCATCACCAACCCGGAGAAGCGGTGGAAGTTGTCGCCGATGGACCTCGAGTCACGCTCCCACTGGATCGACTACTCCCGGGCCAAGGATCGGATGTTCCAGCACACCGACACCAAGACCTCTCCGTGGTGGGTGGTCAACGCAGACAGCAAGAAGCGAGCCCGCCTCAACTGCATCAGCCATCTCTTGATGCAGATCCCCTACCAGGACGTCACGTCGGCCGACCTCGAGCTTCCGCCCCGCCAGCAGGGGAAATACGAGCGATCGCCCTTCGAGTCGCAGAATCTGGTGCCAGAGTTGTTCTAGCGGGCCGCTGTTTCCAACCGCCCGGTTCCCCGACTAGCCCGACGTTGTCGTGGTGGCGGCGTCGTCGTCGACCTCGTCGGGCACCAACGTGATCGTGCCGACATCGGTGACCTCGCCCGCCACAACCGCGTACCGGGCAGCGGTCGAGCCATCTTCGACGAAGGTCCAGCCGCCCGGCGGCAGCAACGCCATCGTGTACCGGCCGGCTCGCAGGTTGGGGATCTCGAAGGCGCCGTCGTCGTCGGTGCGGGCGCTCGCCGCGTACGGATGGTCCCCGCACGGGGTTTCGGCCTGGAAGCTGCTGTAGAGAATCTCGACGCACACCTCGACCGTCGTGTCGACCAGCGCTTCGCCGTCGTCATCCACCATCACGCCGGTCAACGTGCCCCAGTCCTCGGGGGCGTCGGCGGGCAAGGCCGGCCCGCCACCTCCCACGGCAATGGCATAGACGTCGTTGTCGAGCAGATCCGAGTTGTCCACCCGGTATGTGCGCGCCTCGCCATCGGCGATCACGGTGATGCCGTAGCTCGTTGCGAGCCAGAGTCGACCGCCGGTATCGACGTAGATGTCGCGCACATCGTCGGACGACAGCCCGTCATCGATGCCGATCTCGGTGGCGATGCCGGCGGAGAAGCGCTGCACGCCCAACCGGTGGGCCGAGATCCAAACATCGCCATCGACGGCGAAGGCCGCGTCGTCACCGTTCAACGACGAAGGGTTGCCGGTCCACGCCTCGTCGGCGAACAGTGCGATACCCCGCGATCCGTTGGCGACCACCACTCGATAGCCACCGTCCTCGGATGCATCGATGGCCAGGGCCCGAGGGGCGAAGCGTTCGTCGAACCCGGTGCCCTCCTCCCACGCGGTCCAAACGTCATCCTGGAAGCGGGCGATCGACGACCGGCTCGTCACCCACGCGCTGCCGTCGGGTGCGATCTCGACCGCCTGGGCCCGGTACCGATCGTCGCCCGACCCGAGCACGTCGTCGTTCCCCCACGAGGTCCAGACGCCGTCGGCGAACCGGCCGATCACGTCGGCCCACACGACCCAGATCGCATCGTCGCCACAAGCCACATCTTCCGCGAATCCGAGCCCCAAGTCGGGTTCGGCCGTACCCCAGTCGCCGTCGTCGAGTACGGCGATTCCGTTGGGACTCGGCGTGACGACACGGCCATCGGGACACACCTCGACCGCTCTCGCCCATTCCACCACCGGCGAATCCTCCCCGTCGAAGTTCTGCCATGCGCCGTCGATGAGGCACGAGACGCCAAGACGCGTGCCGGCGCACATCGGTCCGGCGTCGGCGGGCGCAACCACCGCGTCGAATGCCGGGTCCGGAAGGGGCGGGATGGTCGGTCCGGGATCCACGGTCGTGGTGGATGCCGGCGTGGTATCGACCCCCTCGGTTGATTGTGCCGACCCGGACGCGTCTGTCGTGGGCGCCGTCGTCACCGCATCGACCGATGCGACATCGGCGCCCCCACACGCCGCGGCGAGCAGGGCGAGCGCGACAAGCGTCGCTCCGGGCAGAGTGATGGTCTTCTTCATGGTTCCCGCGTGTACTTCCGCTTGTCCGCTGTTGTCTTCCGCCCGCCAATACTGACATGCGCGTTCGGTCTTCGCAGCTTTCGCGGAATCGAGACCAGCCGTAGGAGATCAGCCGTACGAGATCAGGGTCTTCATGTAGTTGGACCGCTCGAACGCGACGGGATCGGGAACCGACTGTTGACTCACGCTGCCACGAGCCTGCGTCACCGACTCGTAACCGTGCTCGTCGAACCACCGTCGGGTATCGGCCAGGACGGTGGCCAGATGCTGCGGACCGTGCTGCAGGAGGGCGGAGGTCATCATCGTGACGTCGGCACCGGCCAGCAACAACTTCACCACGCCGTCGGCATCGTGCACGCCGGTTGTGGCCGCCAACTGGGCTCCGATCCGGCCGGCCATGATCGCCACCCACCGCAGCACGAGGCGCATCTCGGCCGGTGTGCTCAGCTCGAGATCGGGCTTGACGTCGAGCGTCTCGAGATCCATATCGGGCTGGTAGAAGCGGTTGAACACCACGATCGCGTCGGCTCCGGACTCGGCCAGGCGTCGCGCCATGTTGGCCGGCGAGGAGAACGCCGGCCCGATCTTGACCGCCAGCGGTATGTCGATGGATGACCGGACATGGGACACCAGTTGGAGGTACCGATCCTCGATCTCGACCCCGGTCGCGTCGGGGTCCGCAGCGACAAGGTAGATGTTCAATTCGATCGCGTCGGCGCCCTCGTCCTCCAACGCCTTCGCGTACGAGGTCCAGCCCCCATCGGACGTACCGTTCAGGCTGGCGATGACCGGGATCGACAACGCTCGCTTGGCCTGCACCAGCAGGTCGAGGTATTCGTCGGCCCCGGTGTTGTAGTCGTCGAGTTCGGGGAAGAAGCCACCGAGGGCTTCGGCGCTCGCCGCCGACCCGAAATCGAGGGAGTGATCCATGGCCAGGGCATCGTGTTCGACCTGTTCCTCGAACAACGACGGCAGCACCACTGCCGCGGCCCCGGCAGCTTCGAGCTCCAACAGCGTGTCGAGCGATCCGGTCAGCGGCGACGACGAGGCCACGATGGGATGCGGCAGCGTGAGACCGAGGTAGTCGGTGGTCAGGTCAGTCATTGCCGTCCTCCACTGCATCGTCGTCGTTGAGATTTCCCCAGCGAGCGGTTCGTTCGACGTCGACCATCTGTTCGTACAGATGCCATCGATCGTCGATGTCCTCCTGGGCCTTCGCCAACAGCTCGTCGGCCACGTCGGGATTGACCCGTGCCAACATCGAGAACCGGGCCTCGGTCATTGCGAACTCCTTGAACGGGATCGACGGCGGACTGCTGTCGAGATGGAGTCCGTGCTCCCCCGACGCCTCGCGACGCGGGTCGTACCGATACAGCGGCCAGTACCCGCTGGTGGCAGCCATCTTCTGGTGGCCCATCATGTCGCTCATGTCGATGCCATGGGCGATACACGGGCTGTAGGCGATGACGATCGACGGGCCGGGATGGGCTGCGGCCTCGTTGAGCGCCTTGACGGTCTGGGTCATGTTGGCCCCCATCGCGATGTGCGCCACGTAGACGTCGCCGTACGACATGGCGATCATGCCGAGGTCCTTCTTGGCGGTTTCCTTGCCGCCGGCGGAGAACTTGGCGATCGCGGCCCGAGGCGTGGCCTTGGAGGTTTGCCCCCCGGTGTTGGAATAGACCTCGGTATCGAGCACCAGCACGTTGACGTTGCGGCCCGAGGCCAGGACGTGATCGACCCCGCCGAACCCGATGTCGTAGGCCCAACCGTCGCCACCGATCAGCCACACGCTTCGCCGAACCAAGTGGTGGGCAAGCGATGTCAAGCGATCAGCAACCGGTCCGGGGTGAGTGGACAGCCACGTTCGGAGCTGCTCGAGCGACTGCCGCTGCGACGCGATGTCGGCCTCGTCGGCCTGTGGGTTGTCGAGCAACGTCGACGCGAGCGGACCCAGGTCTCCGGCCAACTCGGCCACCAGGTGCCGTGCCGCCGCCTCGTGATGGTCGAGGGCCAAGCGCATGCCGAGCCCGTACTCGGCGTTGTCCTCGAACAGCGAGTTGGCCCACGCGGGGCCTCGTCCTTCGCCATCGACGGTCCAGGGCGTGGTCGGCAGATTTCCGCCGTAGATCGACGAGCACCCGGTCGCGTTGGCGACAACCATGCGGTCGCCCATCAACTGGGTCAGCAGCTTCAGGTACGGCGTCTCGCCACAGCCGGCGCAGGCTCCCGAGAACTCGAAGAGTGGCTGGGCGAGTTGTGAGTCCTTCCCCGTTTCGAGCCGCAACGTCGTCCGATCGTGTTCCGGAATCGAGAGGAAGAAGTCGAAGTTGGCGCGCTCGGCCTCGAGATGGTCGCCCTTGGCCTCCATGTCGATCGCCTTGTGCTTCACCACCTCCTTGCTCTTGGCCGGGCAGATGCTGACGCAAACGCCGCAGCCGGTGCAGTCGTCGGGCGCGACCTGGATAATCGAGCGACGGCCGTCCTTCAGCGGCCTGTCGCGAAACGACGCCGGTGCGTCGACCAGCTTCTCCGGCTCGACGATCTTGAACCGGATCGCGGCATGCGGACACACCAAAGAACAGCGGGCGCAGTCGATGCAGATGTCGGGGTCCCAAATGGGAATCTCGTCGGCGATGCTTCGCTTCTCCCAGCGGGTGGTCCCGGTGGGGAACGTGCCGTCGATCGGGAACGCACTCACCGGCAACAAGTCGCCTTCATCGGCGATCATCCGGGCGGTGACCCGCTGCACGAAGTCCGGAGCGATAGCGGGCACCGGGGCCGGCATCGAACGGTCACCTACCGCGCGTGCGCCCACATCGAGGCGGACCATCGCTGCCAAGGCGCCGTCGATGGCCGCGAAGTTGCGATCGAGCACGACCCTTCCCCGTTTGCCGTAGGTCTTCGCGATCGACTCCTTGATGGCGTCCGCAGCATCCTCGGCCGACAGCAAACCGGACAACGAGAAGAAGCATGTCTGCAGGACCGTGTTGATGCGGTTGCCCAGCCCCGCGTCGCGGGCCACCTTTCCGCCGTCGACGACCCACACGGCGAGTCCACGATCGACGATCGTCTGTTGCGCATTGGCCGGGAGCCGATCCCAGGTTTGGTCGAGCGGCCACGGCGAGTTGATCAGTAGCGTCGCCCCGTCGGCCGCAATCGCCAGAAGATCGCGCCGCTCGAACGAGGCGAAGTGGTGCACCGCGATGAAGTCGGCTCGATCGATGAGATAGGCCGACCGGATCGGGGCGGGCCCGAACCGGAGATGCGAAACCGTTGTCGAACCCGCTTTCTTCGAGTCGTACACGAAGTAGCCCTGCGCATAGAGCGGGGTGCGCTCTCCGATGATCTTGACCGAGTTCTTGTTGGCGCCGACCGTCCCGTCGCTGCCCAGCCCGTAGAAGACCGCTCGGGTCACCGAATCGGGCTCGTGCCAGCGCTCCGGATCGTGATCGAGGCTGAGGCGGGTGACGTCATCGACGATCCCGACCGTGAATTCGGGGCGAGGCGCGTCCGCACTGAGCTCATCGAAGACCGCCAGTGCCATCGGCGGGGTGAACTCCTTCGACGACAGGCCGTAGCGGCCGCCGATCACCCGAGGTACTCCCCCGGCGGCTGTGCCCGGATCGGAAGGCCAGCGTTGGGCCAGCGCGGCAACGACGTCGAGATACAGCGGTTCGCCGGTCGACCCGGGCTCCTTCGTCCGGTCGAGCACCGCAACCGTCTTCGTCGTGACCGGAAGCGCGTCGACGAAAGCCTCGACGTCGAAGGGTCGATACAGCCGAACGTTGACGACGCCGACGCGGTGGCCGTCGGCGATCAGCGCATCCACGGCATCGACCACGGTTCCGGCTCCCGATCCCATGACCACCACGACACGCTCGGCCTCGGGATGGCCGTGATAGTCGAAGAGACGATGGCGCCGGCCGGTCAGGGCGGCAAACCGATCCATCTCCACCTGGACTGCAGCCGGCACCGCAAGGTGCATCGGGTTGGCTGCCTCTCTGGCCTGGAAGAACACGTCGGGATTCTGCGCCGTACCCCGCAGCACGGGGCGATCGGGGTCGAGCGCCCGCAGCCGGTGATCGACCACCGACTGCTCGTCGATCATGGCTCGAATGACGTCGTCGTCGATCGAAGCGATCTTCGACACTTCGTGACTGGTGCGGAAGCCGTCGAAGAAGTGCAGGAAGGGCACGCGCGTACGGAGCGTGGCCGCATGGGCGATCAGCGCGAGATCCTGGGCTTCTTGCACCGATGACGACGCGAGCATGGCCATACCCGTCTGACGACACGCCATGACGTCACTGTGGTCGCCGAAGATGCTCAGGGCGTGCGTGGCGATCGATCGGGCCGCAACGTGAATGACGGCCGGCAAGAACTCTCCGGCGATCTTGTAGAGGTTCGGCACCATCAGCAGCAAACCCTGCGACGCGGTGAACGTGGTGGTCAGCGCTCCGCCCTGCAGCGCTCCGTGCACCGCTCCGGCGGCGCCGGCCTCGCTCTGCATCTCGATGACCTCGGGCACCGACCCCCACAGGTTGGTGGCACCGGCCTGGCTCCACGCGTCGGCATGCTCTCCCATCGGGGACGCCGGCGTGATCGGGTAGATGGCGATCACCTCGCTCACCCGGTGGGCGATGCGGGCGACAGCTTCGTTGCCATCCAGGGTGTGATTGCGGGTTTGGTTGCCGGAGGGGGTATCAGCCATGACGATCAAATCGGACTTTCGACTCTGGAATGCGGGGGGAAGACGGATGAGGCTTGGTGTACCGACCAGGAGGACCCGAAATGACGCATCCGCCCAAGCCCGAGGCCACCGATCCCGACCGACAGGCCGGCGTGATCGACGACGCTCGCTGCCTGGAACTCGTGCACGCGACACCGGTCGGCAGAATCGGATTCATGTCGGAGGGTGTACCGCTCGTGCTGCCGGTGAACCACGCCGTCGTCGATGGCACGATCGTCTTTCGCACGGTTGAAGGGCAGAAGTTGGCTGCCGCGGCGGCGAACCAGCCCGTGTGTTTCGAGGTCGACCAATGGGATGCCGAACATCGAACCGGATGGAGCGTCGTGCTCCAGGGCAGGGCCCGCGAGGTCACCAACTGGGCTGAGCAGGAGCAACTCGAGGGCATCGGCCTGACGCCGTGGGTGACCGACGAGTGGCGCCGCATGTGGGTTCGGATCGAACCCACACTGCTCACCGGGCGCGAATTCGGCTGACATCATCCGAGGGCGGCGTGGGCCGCCGCCAGTCGAGCGACCGGCACCCGATACGCCGAGCAACTCACATAGTCGAGTCCCAGTCGCTGGCACAGAGCGATAGATGCCGGCTCGCCGCCGTGCTCACCGCAGATGCCGAGCTGGATGCCGGGCTGCGCGGCTCGACCATCTTCGATCGCTATCGACATCATCCGGCCGACGCCGTCGACGTCGATCGTGTGGAAGGGGTTGGCCGCGATCAGCTCGCCAGCCAGGTAACCGAGGAGAAAGCCGGCCTCGGCATCGTCGCGGCTGATCCCCAACGTCATCTGGGTCAGATCGTTCGTACCGAAGGAAAAGAAGTCGGCGTGCTGGGCGATTGCCGCGGCGGTGAGCGCTGCTCGAGGAACCTCGATCATGGCCCCGATCGGCATGCGCAGGAGTTCGTCGATCTCCGCCTCGTGCCCCTCTTCCGAGTCACCCTCCCCGGTATCGAGACCTCGTTCAACGAAGACCCGCTGCAATTCGGCTTCGATCAGGACACGGGCGGCGGCCATCTCCGTGGCATGGCTGACGAGAGGCACCATGATCTCGGGACGCACGTCGTGTCCCTCGCCCCGTACCTCCAGAGCCGCTTCGACGATGGCTCGGGTCTGCATGCAGATCAGTTCGGGGATTTGGAGTCCGAGTCGAACGCCGCGTCGACCGAGCATCGGATTGGACTCTCGGAGATCGCCGACCAGACCGAGCATCGTCTGCGTTTCGGTGAGTTCGTCGACCAGGGACTCCACCGTCGCCAGATCGGCTGCTCCGATGAGCCGAATCTGCAGGTCGGTCGCCTTCCTGGTCAGATCGTCGAAACTCGGCAGAAATTCGTGCAGCGGCGGATCCAACAATCGAATGATCACCGGTTCACCGGCCATCGCCCGGAACATGCCGGCGAAGTCTTGGCGCTGCAACGGCAACAACGCGGCGATCGCCTCTCGTCGTTCGGCCGCCGTCGGCGCAACGATCATCCGTTGCACGATCGGCAGTCGGTCGGCGGCGAAGAACATGTGCTCGGTACGACACAGACCGATGCCGGACGCGCCATAGCGTCGAGCCCGTTCGGCCTCGACCGGGTCGTCGGCATTGGCCCGCACGCCGAGGGTGCGGAATTCGTCGGCCCAGGCAAGCAACGTCGACAACCACGGGCTGTCGATGTCGGGGGCAACGGTCTCGAGCTGCCCGGCGTACACCGCCCCGGTTGTTCCGTCCACCGAGATCCATTCACCCTCGTGGATTTCGATGCCGCCCACCACCAGGGTTCGGGCCACCATGTCGATGTGCATCTCGGCCGCGCCAACAACAGCGGGCTTGCCGAATTGGCGGGCCACGAGCGCGGCGTGGCTGGTACGGCCGCCGCTCGACGTGACGATTCCGGCAGCAGCCAGCATGCCGTGCACGTCGTCGGGCTTCGTCTCGGGCCGGACGAGCACGACCTGTCGACCCTCGGCGACCCACCGCTCGGCGAGGTCGGGGTCGAACGCCGCCACGCCCACCGCAGCACCGGGCGAGACGTTGAGACCGGTCGTGAGTGGGGTCTGCTCCACCGCCGCATCGGAGAACTGCGGATGGAGGAAGAAATCGATCTGGTCGGGGGTCACCCGGCGCACCGCCTCCTCCCGGGTGATCAAACCTTCGTCGGCCTGATCGACCGCAATCCGCACGGCCGCCTGCGCTGTGCGTTTGCCGGCACGGGTCTGAAGAATCCACAACCGTCCCCGCTCGACGGTGAACTCCATGTCCTGCATGTCGCGATAGTGCTGTTCGAGTCGGTCGGCGATCTCCGCGAACTGCGTCGCCATCTCGGGCATGTCGTCGGCCAGTTGCGCGATCGGCAAGGTGGGCCGGATTCCGGCGACGACGTCCTCGCCCTGTGCGTTCACCAGGTAGTCGCCCTCCAGCCGCGGCTCGCCGGTGGTCGCGTTGCGGGTCATCGCCACGCCGGTCGCCGAATCATCGCCGCTGTTGCCGAACACCATCGTCACCACGTTCACCGCGGTTCCCAAGTCGTGCGGAATGTGCGCAGCCACTCGGTAGTCGTGGGCTCGTTTGCCCCGCCAGCTCTCGAAGACCGCTTCGATCGCCATCCGCAACTGCACGGCCGGGTCGTTCGGAAACGGACTCGACCCGCGTCGCCTGACGACGGTCTTGAACGAATCGATCACACCCCGTAGATCGCCCGCACCGAGGTCTGCGTCACTCGACACGTTGCGCTGCTCCCGGGCGGCGAGAAGAACCGCCTCGAAGGCCTCATCCGGTACACCGAGTACGACGCCACCGAACATCTGGATCAGCCGGCGATAGGAGTCGAGGACAAAGCGTTCGTCGTTGGTCGAGGTGATCATCCCGTCGACGACATCGTCGTTGAGCCCGATGTCGAGCACGGTGTCCATCATTCCGGGCATCGAGAACTTCGCCCCCGACCGGCACGCCACGAGGAGTGGATTGTCCGCATCGCCAAAGACCTTGCCGGTCTGCTGCTCGAGCTGGTTCATCGCGTCGAGCACCTGATCCCAGAGGCCATCCGGAAACCGTCCGTCAGCGTCGCTGAATGCGTTGCAGGCCTTTGTCGTGATCACAAAGCCCGGCGGGACCGGGACGCCGAGCCGGGTCATGTCGCCAAGGTTTGCCCCCTTCCCGCCCAGCAGGCCGCGGGTGGCCTCCCAGTCGCCGTCCACCGAAGCCTGCGCTTCGTCAATCTGGTCGAACCGGTACAGCCAGGTCTCCATGGGCTTCACCATCAATCTGCGTGTCGAGTGTCGGTGTCGATCCTTCGATACACACGAAGTTCAGCCGTGCGACCACACCATCGGTGTACGAAGGAGACCTCGATGACACTGCCGTTGTGCAGTGAGTATTCCAAGGGTCCAACGTCCCAATCCCGGTACTCGACGCGGCGCTAGTTCAAGCGATTGATGGCCGGCTGGGCGACGATGAGCGCTTCGAGCAGGGCTTCGAGCGAGGGGTCGATCGACCCGAGCTGCAACGCCAGCTGCGTGTCCTTTTCTGCGAGCCCCGAGGTGCCCTCCAGCCCGCTTCGCAGATGCTCGTCGATAAAGTCTTGCGGGAGGGCCAGTAGGGCGAGGTACTGCTCGGTGAGCTTGCCGAGTTGCCCGGTGTGCTTCCACGCGTCGACCAAGGCACCCGTGTCGGTGTTGTGCTGTTCCACCAATGCAAACGCCGCACGAGCCGCCGCCTGTTGCATGTAGGTCATGATGTTGACCCCGATCTTCAGCGCTGCCCCCGTGCCGATCTCTCCCCCGTTGATGACCTTCGTTCCGTAGATGTCGAGTAACGCTCGGGTCTCCGGGTTCATGTCGTCCATCCCGCCGACGAACATGGCGAGTTCGCCAACCCGAGCCGCGTCACCGCCTCCCGCAACACATGCATCGAATACCTCCACTCCCCATGCTGCCGCGCTGTCGCGGGCCGACGTCATCGTGTCGGGGTGAACCGTCGAGTGGATGAGGACGATCAAGCCGTCGTGTGCCCCCTCGTGAATGCCGCCGTCGCCGTTGATGACGGCGTCGACGTGATGGGCGGCCGGGACACAAACGCTGACGATGTCACACGCCGCAGCCAGCTCCGCCGCCGAAGTCGCGGCGGTCGCACCGAGCTCGACGGCCGCAGCGACCGCCTTGTCGTCCAGGTCGAACACCATCACCTCATTGCCCGAGGATCGCAGTCGTTCGGTCATGGCCGAACCCATCATTCCGAGACCGATGTATCCGTAGTTCGTCACCGGCCGAGTCTGGCACTGCGCTTCCGCCGTTGCCAGGTCGATCGATTCTCGCTCGGTACTCGCTCGGTACTCGCTCGATGGCCCGTCCCCGTCCTCGGTCCGATCGAAGAGTGCCAAATATCACGCGATTCGCACTCGTGCCGATTGGGTAGAATGGAGGGCCGAACCTAAAGGCGGCCGGTGGAATCGATGGAGCACGGTATATCGATGGAGCAGGGTATATCGGTGGAGCAGGGTATTTTGCATGCGGAGGCAGACCACGTACCCCTGCTCCGTCCGAAACTCCCGGACCTGGCCGAGCTCACCCCGTACCTCACGCGCATCGACCAGAATCGGTTCTATACCAACTACGGACCATTGTCCGAAGAGCTTCGGACCCGGGTCGCCGACGGGTTCGGCATCGATTCGGAAAGCTTGGTGCTGGCGAGTTCGGGAACCGCTGCGCTCTGCGCTGCGATCCTTGCGGTCGGCGCCGACCGCTCTGACGACCGAGGCGTCGCGCTCGTCCCGTCCTATACGTTTCCGGCCACCGCCCTCGCGGCCGAACTCTGCGGCTACAGACCGGTCGTGGTCGACGTCGATCGCGACACATGGGGACTCGATCCCGACCGCGTCCGAGACGAAATTGCGCATCACGACGCTCGTCTCGTCGTCGTCGTCGCGCCGATGGGGAGATTCCTCGACCAGGCCCCTTGGATCGAGCTGCGGAACTCGACCGACGTTCCGGTGGTGATAGACGCTGCCTCGAGCTTCGAGAACATCGAAGCCGACCCCGGGCGAAGTCTCGGACCGCTACCCACGGCGATCTCTTTTCACGCGACGAAGTCCTTCACGACCGCCGAGGGTGGTTGTGTCGTTGTCGACGATGACGGTTTGGCCGATCGGGTCGACCGCGCGCTTAATTTCGGTTTCGGAGATGACCGAGTCACCGAGGCGACCGGATTGAACGGAAAGCTGAGCGAGTACCACGCTGCGATAGGCCACGCGAGCCTCGACGTCTGGCGTCAACGACGTGACGACGTGCTCGCAGTCGGTGCCCGATATCTGGAGCGGTTCGCCGAGGCCGGAATCCCGGGACGCCTCTGGGCCACGCCGACGGTTGGGTCGAGCCATGTGCTCTATGAGGCGCCGACGACCGAACGTGCAGACGTCGTGCGACGCCACCTGAACGACAGCCGCATCGGCACGCGCGGCTGGTATTCGCCCGGGCTTCATCGACAAGCGCACTTCATGTCCCGGTCGTCCGGGTCGTACCCGGTCACCGACGACCTCGCCGGCCGGTTTCTCGGGTTGCCCGCCGCACCCGACCTCCAAACGCACCAGATCGAGCGCGTGATTTCCTGCTTGCGCGGCGCGCCTTCGTGACCGGGCAACACTTCGGCCCGGCGGGTACTTCGCCCCGGTTGTCAACCCGAAAGCGCATGAACCGATGACGGACCAGCGAGTGGTTCACGCTTCCGAGGGGTTTTCCTACGAGCAGGTGTCCGCGGTGCTCGCAGCGGGCAACGACACGGCCTGGCTGTTCGACAAGGCGCTGTTCCAGGAGCTTTGCGGGGAGATGACCCGAGCGTTTCGACGCGAGTATCAAGCGACGCAGGTCGCGTACTCATGGAAGACGAACTACGTCGCCGAGCTCCGTCAGAGCGCCCTTGACCTGGGGTTGTTTGCCGAGGTTGTCTCCGACATGGAGTACGAATTGGCCCTCCGCTCCGACGTTCCCACCGACCGCATCATCCTGAACGGTCCGAACAAGAGCGACGATTTGCTCGGTCGAGCGCTTCTCGGTCGCAGCATCGTCAATTTGGACTCCCTCGACGAGGTGCGCCGGGTCATCCTGCTCAGCGCCCAGCTGCCGGAGGACCGCACCTACAACGTCGGTTTGCGGTGCAACTTCGCTGTGGAAGGTGCCGTCGTGTCGAGATTTGGCATCGACGTCGAAAACGGAGACGTCGCGAAAGCCGTCGAGCAACTCTCGGCCGCACGCAATGTTTCACTCAACGGTCTGCATTGTCACTTTTCACGAGCTCGGTCGGCCGCGAGCTTTGCCGAGCGAGCCGAACGAATGCTCAAGGTCGCGAACGAGGCGTTCCGTGGCGGTACCCCGGGCTACCTCGATATCGGCGGAGGGATGGCCGGCCCGATGCCCGACTCGCTTCGCGACCAGCTTCCGGACAGCCCCTCGTTCGACGACTATGCGACTGCGGTGGGTCGTGCCCTGGCCGCCGCCTATCCGGCGTCGCCGAGGCCGACGTTGTTCGTCGAGCCAGGCGTGGCATTGGCCGCCGGATCGATGGCATTCGCATGCCGGGTGGTCGGTACCAAAGAAGTACGTGGGCAGCTCCACGTCATGACCACGGGCTCGGTCTTCGACATCAACCCGCTACGGGGCGACGTCGACCTACCGATCAGGCACCTGTCCCCCACGACCGTCAGGCAATCCGGGCGCACCTGGACCGTCGGCGGATCGACGTGCATGGAGGTCGACATCCTCCATCGTTCGTTGCTCAGCGATCCAACCCCCGGCGATATCCTGCTGTTTCAGAACTGCGGGGCGTACACCAGCGTCTTTCGTAGCGCGTTCATTCGGCCGGCGCCCGGCGTTGTGTCGGTCGAGGCGGATGGCGGGTGGACGCTGCAGGAACATCCGGGGACTATCGCCGACGTCACGCGTCACGATGTCGGCACTCAGATCGACGGGTCCGCATCGTGAACCTGCTCTTCTCCTGCATCGGCCAACGCGGCTATATCGCCGACTATTTTCGAGCGTGCCTCGATTCCACCGACCGCATCATCGGGACCTCGAACAGCCCATGGACCGCGGGCTTCGCATCGTGTGACCGGGGCGTCGTCCTTCCCGACATCGCCGATGACGGGTATGTGGCCGCAATGCTCGAGCTTTGTCAGGCGGAGCAGGTCGATGCGGTTCTCTCGTTCTACGATCCCGATGTCGCTGCACTGAGCAGCCGACGGGCGGAATTCGACGCCGCGGGCGTCCGGCTCCTCATGTCCGCAGGGGCAACCGTCGACGCCTGCTACGACAAGCTGCGAATGTCGAAGGAACTCCGTTCGGCGCAGATCTCGACCCCGGAAACCCTTGCGAGCGTGGCCGACGTCCACCGCGCACTCGATGCCGGCGACTGGAGTCTGCCGCTGTTTGCGAAGCCCCGATTCGGTTTCGGCAGCCGAAACAGCATCGTCGTCGATTCGGTGGCAGCGATCGAACCGGCATTCTCGCTCGAGGCCGACATGGTGATGCAGGAGAACATCGAGGGAGATCTCATCAACGTCGATCTCCTGGGCGACCTGGACGGCCGCCTCCTCAGCGCGGTTCCCTGGCGTCGGCTGCGTTCCGCGCATGGCGAAACCCAACTGGCCGAGACGGTTCACCACCCTGCCGCAATGGCTGTCGCTGCGGCGCTCACCGATCTCTTCGGTTTTGTCGGACCGGTCGACATCGACATGATCGAAACGTCGCGCGGGCTGTCGGTCATCGACATCAATCCGCGATTTGGTGGTGGCTACGCGTGCGCCCACTTCTCAGGTGTCGACTTCCCGCGCACTATCGTCGAGTTGCTGCGGGGCCGAGCGGTACAGCCATACCTCGGCAAGTATGAGGCGGGAGTCACGATGATGAAGCAGATCGTGCCGTTCCGCTACGAGTCGCCGTCCGATTCCAAATCCCAACAAAGTCGGTAGTACGCGAGCCGTTCGTCGTCAGGTTCGACACCGTAGGAATGAAGAAACCGGCGAATCCAGCGATCGTCGGTTCCGAGCCGCCGATCGATGGCCAGGCTCACCGCCGCCAGATCCGCCCAGCGGTCACCGCGACCGAGGAGATCGAGATCGATGAAACAGCCTTCCCCGTCGATGTCGCTGTGGATGAAGTTGCTGAAGAACGGATCACCGTGACACACGACCAGCTCGTCAACGGTCGGCACCGACCGAAGTCGCTCGCGCACTTCCTCCACCGACAGATTGCGATGTTCAATCGACCACCACGTGCTGGTAGCAGACCGATGGTCGCCATCCGAACCGAGGTCGGCGAGTTGATCGAACCGCCGCTCCCAAGGACATTCGTTCGCCGGAAGCATGTCGTGAAACCTCCGGAGTCCCGTGGCCAGATCGTCGAGTATCGCGTCGGGCCGGCCGGCGAAGTCCCCGTTCGAAAGCGGTTGTCCGGATATCGCCCGGGTGACGAACCAGTGCAGGGGTTCGTCGAGGTTGGCGTGACACACCGCGAGTCGCGATCCATGAGATGCGGCCCACCCGATCTTGGCGACCTCGTTGTCGAGTCCGCCGCCCTGGTGCCCGGCCTGCCGCTTCAGAAAGTAACGGGCGCTCTCGAGCTCGATCTCGAAGGTCTCACCGCCGTGCCGGTTGGTCCCGACGATGCGAACGGCCTCTGCCGACGCGAGCACCGCGTCAGCGTCATCAGCCCAGATCGGCATCTCAGGCGCGACCCGGACCAGAATCGTTGTCGAAGTCGTCGCCCGGTTGCGTTGCCTGGACGCGAGTCTGACGCACGAAGTCGCGCACGACGTGGTTCTCCCGCAGTTTGCCCGACGCGATCATCCCTGCGATGTCCTCGTCCGGGATGAATTGCTGGAGGTACTCGCTTCGGAGTCCGCCGGGAACCTTCATGAGCCGCAACCATCGACGTTGATGCCAGCCAAAATTTTGCGGGCGTTCGGGTCCATCTTCGAACTCGATCTGCACCATGTGCGTCTTCGCGACGAACTCGGCGTAGCTCCGAAACGGATAGTGCAACAGGTAGCAGTCGATCGGCGCGGCGAGTGCTTGCGGTACCACGCGGGCAGAGTGGTTACCGGGTAGCAGGTCCGTTGCCGCACCGAGCTCGACCAGCACCTTGCCCAGGATCCCGGAGAAGATCCATGGAGGGTCGAGTCGGTCCTGCTGCAACGCCATCACCACCTCGTCGGGCGTTCGCCGGACGGTGTCGAGAATCTGGAGGAACAAGCCGTTCTCGATGGTCATCTCCGAATCGGCCGTCAATGCCAACGACCTGGGCCCGGTCATGTTGAAGCGGGGAACGATCAGTCCCGGGTGTTGCTGCAGTGCCAGATCGCTCACCGTCATACGAGGGGTCACCAAAAGTTCGTCCGGATCACAGAAGAGGCACACGGCGTCGGCCGGGTATGTCTCCTGCAACAGCGGCAACACCTGCGACGGTCGCTCGTCGAGTTCGTCCGTCGACTGCACGAACTCCACGAAGTCCCGCCATCGAGGCGACGTGAGGAGCTCCGCGGTGCCGTCGTCGGACTCGTAGTCCACGACGTGCACCACATCGGCACCGAGGGCCTCGTAGTGCTCGAGAAACAGCTCCAGCGCGTTCTTGGTGTTCCACGAGGTTGTCGAAACGACGAACATCAGCCGCCACCCACGGATCGGCGCAGGAATCGGTGCGAGTCGTCGAGAGCCGACGGAACGTGGGCCAGTGCATCCGGTGCCGTCATGTCTTCGCCGTTCGTGGGTCGCCGTTCGACACCGGGATTCCCTCGGTGTCAGAAACCACCATTTGTACCTCACGGAGATCGCCGATTCCATGCACCGGCCGAGCGCTGACACGAGCGGGCCCGCCTTGGGGACCTCTGGCCCTACCTGGACACTCGTTATCGTGTTCGGATGCAGCCATGGAACTTACGAATCGCCCCGCTGCCCTGAACGGTCCGGTCGCCGACGTCGCCAGTGTGGACGTCGTAAAGATCGACCGCGGAACCTCGTTGCGCGACGTGGCGGCCAAACTCGCCGACAGCAGCGTTGGCCTCGTCGTCGTCGTCGATGGCGGCTCGGTTGCCGGTGTCGTCTCGGAACGCGACATCGTCCTCGCCGTGGCCGAGGGGGCTGACCTGGATGAAATCCGAGCAGAGGACGTCATGAGCACCGATCTTCTCGCCGTCGACGGCCGAGACGATATCGGGCGCGCCGGACGGATTATGCTCGACAGCGCGGTCCGCCATCTTCTCGTTTCCGGGACCGACGGCGGCGTGATCTCAATTCGCGATGTTCTCGCCGCCGCACTCAACTGATCGAGGTACGCAGTGGAAGCCGTTGACAAACATCGGCCGCGAGCGGTTCGCATGGGAGAGGCCGTGCGCGCCACCGACGGCCCATTCGGCGAGATCGCCGACATCGTGATCGAGCCGGCCACCAAGACCATCACGCACTTGGTGGTCGAACCGCACGGAAGCCATCGACTCGCCCGGTTGGTGCCGATGTGGCTGGTAACCGTCGAAGACGACCACGTCACGGTCGCGCTCGATGCCGAACATCTCATTCGGCTCGAACAGGTTGCGTTCAGCGACTTCATCGAGGTCGGCGAACAACTCGACGTTGGCGGCAAGTGGGACATCGGAATCAACGACTTCGTGTCGCTGCCGTTCGTCGACCGTGACGTCGCCCGAGAGTTCGGCAGCGAGCCGCTACCCACCGGTATCGAGGTGACCTACGATCGAATCCCGAAGGGCGTTTGCGAGGTACGCCGTAGCAGCGACGTGCAAACCTCCGATGACCACTCCGCTGGGCACGTCGACGGATTCTTGACCGACGGCGACCGTATCGTCGCCGTACTCGTGCATGCCCGCCTGCCCCGGATCCGACGACACGTCGTCGTTCCGGTCGAGTGCATCAACGACGTTCGCAACGACGTCGTCTGCCTCACCATCAACCGAAGCGACTTCCGAGCGCTCCCCCACACGACCAACTGAGCCGGGACCCTTCGAGATGGACAATTTTCCCTTCGCCCGATGCATCGTGGCCGGCACCGACGGTTCCGCCGACGCGCTCACCGCGATGAACACCGCCGCCGCCCTCGCTGAGCAACTGGATGCCGAAGTCGTTGTCGTCCATTGCCTGATGCTGCTCGAACACCTCGACGGACGCGGCATCGAACCGGCCGTCACGGTGCGTGACCGGGTTCGCGAGCTGCTCGAGTCAACCTGGAGCGAACCCTTCGCCCGACGCAACGTGTCCTATCGGTGTGTCCTCGAGGACGGGCCGCCACTGCTCGCCATACCTCGGGTTGCCGCCCGTGAAGGGGCGGCACTGATCGTCGTCGCCAGTCATGGTGAAGGTGGTGACCGGCTCAAGCGTTTGGGCTCGACCAGCGACGGACTCGTACGAGACGCGACCTTGCCCGTGCTCGTCGTTCCTTGCCGGCCCGACCCGGATCATCCCGACCTAGTCGTCGAACGATGAATTTGCGGCCGCCACGAGCAGATCAGGACCGTCCTCGGGCAAGATGAATCCGGCGGCGATGGCAGACTGCACCGAATCTGTCCAGGCATCGACGAAGTCGTAATGCGTCGGGTACAGCGCTGCGAGCTCGGCGGTTGACAGCGGCGTCGTGCTACCGAACAGGCCGCAGAACACGGGCCCGGAGTTCAGCCCGTCGATCGTCGCGACCGGCACGTCGACATGCGGCGTCCGCACGCCGCCGACGGCGATGCCCTGCTCGTCGCGCTCCAGCACCGTGGGGTCGGTCGACGCTGCGACGAGGTGGGATGCGACGGCGGGCGGTTCGCCGGTGCGGACCCAGCGGTCGAGCCCATCGAACGCAGCCTGGAGAATGAGCCAGTGGGGACCGCTGCTCACGGGTTTTGCACACCCGGCGTCCAACGGCGCGCGCATGAAGTCGAACATCTTGGAGGTGCCGGCGCCGTCGCCGATGTCCCCGAACCCGACGGTGATCGTGTACGCGTCGGCATGGGCGGTACCGGCCATCTCCCATGCTCGGAACATCGCGGTGTCCGGCTGGCGTATCTGCAGATCCGAACGGATCACATCGTCTTCGGACTGCACGACCATGACCGGTACGTCGAGATCGTCGCGGAGGAAAGCCGGACGCGGGGTCGAGATCTGTCCGAGGGGCGCCTGCCGAAGGGATGAGCCACCGGCTCCACGGCTGTGCACCATGAAGCCGTCGAAGACCTCCTCGATCGGGTGGATCGCGTTGATGTAGGTGACAAGACGAGATGCCGATTGGGACTCGCCGGTTGCGATCATCCGATCGACCGGGAGACCTCCGAGGACCGCCGGATCGTCCCGGATGTCCTTCGCCGCGTGGGTGAACATGTCGTAGGAGTAGCTATCGCCGGGGTGAGACAACCCGCCGTATCGGAGGGGGTCCCGCGCCTTGGCGTTGTTGACGCCCACCGCTTGAGCCGAAACGCCGACCCACGCGTACCCGTCGCGCAGAAACTCGTTGTGCGCCATGACCCAGTCGTTCGCCAAATCGGTTCCAGCCGTGACGTTGAGCCACTCGACGATGACCGTGCCATTGAAGTCGGCCGGATCGACGGGGCGATGCACGACCATCCGAGTGGCAAACGGCGCCTTCGCGGCATCCGGGGTGACGGTCCACTTCCCGTCAGCGGCGAGCGGACCCGCGGCTGCGTAGCTGCGAGCACTCTGGATGACGAAGAACTCCGACCGGTCGTAACCGAAATCACCGAGGTCGTAACCGATGCCGACCGAGATGTTTTCCGAGTTCGGCACCGGCCCGATGATGCACGACGCGGCAAGGAGCGACAGAACCGCTCCCATGACAACAGTACGAACACTCTGCATACGAACACCCTGCATACGGCTCATTGGCTCCCCTATCCCCGGTGCGTGACTGTATTGCACCCGGCGCCGGGTGCAAAACTTCATCGCACTCGCTCAAACGCTGTCGAGGATCGTGAAGTCGATGACCGCCCACCCGGTGTCCTCGACGAAGTCGACGAATTCGGTCGCCGTCGGCCGCGTATCGAACTGCAGACCGAGGTTCCGCTGCCCTCGCTTCGCCCCGAGCTGATCGAGCACGGATGCGAGACGGGTCGCGACGTCGGGCGGGTTCGAGACCAGATGGCCGACCGCATCGCGTCGCTCCTTGCCGAGTTGGAGAACCGCCGGCCAGCCGTCGGCGAAATTATGTTTGTACGAGGCGGTCGTGGTCATGAAAACGCCGCCGTCCTTGCCGGCGAACCGACTGACGGGGGTCGAGAACACCTTGCCGGACTTTCGCCCTGTCCACTGCACCACCATCATCTCGCGCGAAACCGAGCCGATGCCGCGCTTCACGAGTTGTCGAACGACGGGATTCAGCAGCCGGACCTGCAGATCGGAAATGTCACTCGGCCGCAGGTTCGTCATCGACGAAAGGTAGCAGGGACTCGACCGTTCATCCCTCGCCGGAAGATCCGGCGAGAACGTACCATCTGTACTTCCGGAACCATCATGGTACGCTAGTGACATGGCTGCGACGTTTGCGTTCGACGACTTCTCACCGACCCCTCCTCGTCTCGATCATGAGGCGATCGAACAGGCACGGCTCGTGCGCCTTGCCCGCGAGCACTTGGCCACCCACGAACCGTCCGTCGGCTACGACGGACTCGCCCGCGGCCGTGATAGCACGGTCCTCGCCGCTCGCCAGTGGGTCAAGCGCCAGCGGGCGAAGGGCCAGATGTTCGTGGTGGAGTACGCCGGTGCCACGTTGATCCCGTCGTTTCAGCTCGATGCCGTGTTCGACCTCGACGATCGCGTCAGCCAGGTCGTCCGACAGCTCACCGATGCGGACCTCAGCGGCTGGGCCTCGTGGCAGTGGTTCACCGCGTTCAATCCGTGGGTCGAGGCCCGCCCAATCGACCTCATCGGTTCACCCCAGCTCGATCGGGCGGTCGACGGCCTCGTGCATGGTTGAGCAACCCTGCGGTCGCACGGATTGCCCGGTCGTTCGGCCCCGCGACATCGACCGCCGCAAGCTGCGGGTGCACCAGATCCCGGGGCGATCGGTGCGCTACCGAGCCTCGGAGGTTCGATTCGGTACCAGCACCTTCACCCCCGAGGGCATGGGGAACGGCAGATTCTCGCGGCTGACCGGGCGGGCTCATGCCTACGTGGCCGAGCAGCGTTCCGCAGCGCTCCTCGAATCGGCGCTTCACGAGGCAGCAGGACCGAACCCGCGCATCTACGCTGCAACGCTCGCGAGGTACGCGATGCACCGGCTTGCGTTCGTCCAGCCGGTCCGCCTCATCGACCTGCGCGACCCGGAATTGGACCGTCTCGGTCTCGACCCCTCACAGGTAACGGCAACCTCAGCCCTGCACTACCCCTGCACCCAGGCCGTCGCGCACTGGATCGTCGGCGCCAAGGACACGGCGGGGCTCACGTGGACGTCTCGACAGGGCGCGCTGCACGCGGCACGCAACCGTGACGGACTCGCAGCCGAAGTACTGAGGCATCAGAGCCTCGATGTTGCGGTCGTGTACAAACCCGACCACGCCGGCAAGATCGCCGTGCTCGAGTCCGAACCGCTGATGACGAACGGCGAACCCGGTCGCTTCGTCGTCGAACTCGCCAATCTGCTCCGCATCGCAATTCTCTGAGCGGGGCGATCACGCCGCCAAGGAGTCGACCCGATAGCGGACAAAGCTCGTCAACAACAGCGCACCGGACGCCACGATGCCGATCATCGACAACACGTGGAAACCAGCCATGTCCAGGACCAGTCCTGACGACAACGCGGCGACGCCCGACACGGCAGCCGCCAGCAGGTCGGCGGCGCCCTGGGCGGCGACGCGTTCGTCGGCGGGAACCGATTCGGTGAGCAGGGCACTTCCGGCGACCATCGCGAAGCTCCAACCCAGTCCGAGCAGGTAGAGGCCGGAGAACATGAGCAATCTCGGCGCCTCGCCGGCGAGGGCTGTGGTCGCCGTCGCCAGAACCAACACTCCTGCGCCGAAGGCGATCGCTCGGACGCGGCCGATTTGGTCGGCCGCCCAACCGGCCAGCGGGGCAAAGGCGTACATGCCCGCCGTGTGGGCCGAAATCACGAGGCCGATCACGCCCACGTCGTGGCCGTGCGCCCGCATGTGCAACGGCGTCATGGCCATGACACCGACCATGACCGCCTGCGATACGACCAGTGCCCACAACGCCAACCGAGCCGCCCGATTTGCCCAGATCATGCGCACGGCGTCAACGAAACCGGCGCGCCGTGTTTCCAGCGACGAGTCGAGACCGCCGGCGAGCACCAACGGGTCGGGGCGTAGGCCCACGAACACCACCAGGGTCGCGATCGCGAAGAACACCGCCGTCACGCCGTTGGGCCCGACGTTCTCGCGTAGGCCCAGTTGCTGCCCAACGTCGTCGGCCAACCCGACGAGGGTCGGCCCACCGACTGCGCCCACCGTGGCGGCAAACACGATGAGGCTTATGGCCTTGGCCTTGTCATCCGGGAGCGCAAGGTCGGCTGCGGCGTACCGAGCGAGATTGCTGGCTCCCGACCCGACTCCGACCAATACCAAACCCACGAGGAAGACCACCAACGACTGCACCTGCGCCCCGAAGAGCGCAATCATCGACCCGACCGTCGCTGCAGCGAATCCGACCGCCAAACCCGGACGTCGACCGCGACGGTTCATGTACGCGCTGAGCAAGCTGGCGCTCAGAACGGTTCCGACCGTGATCGCGACGGTCGAGAGCCCAGCCCAGCGCTCACTGCCGAGCATGTCCTCGATCAGCAGCACGGCCACCGCGAACCCGAGGGTGAGGCCGGCTCGGACGAAGATGGCACTGCCGAACAGCACTCGTAGCGTGCGTACTTGCGCGGTTTGCCGACCGGCATCCTCCGGGGCTGCGATCCCCACGACTTCTTGCGTCACCGACCTAGTGTGCCGCGCCGACGTGCAATCCACGGGGCCTCGTTCTGGATTTGCCGCCCCCGGCGCATCCGACACGAATCGCAGATACCGCGTGCGGAGCGTCTGCACGGGATCATTTGTACGTACAATGAAATCATGACGTCCGACCTCGTCGCCGACTTCTTTGCCATCGTTCTGCTCGGGGCGGCCGTCGGACTCCCGGCGTTCCTGCTCCTCGTCCCCGGCCAGCGTCAGGCGATCAGCGATTCGGCGCTTCCGCTCGCCGCCCTCGTGGCGATCGGAGCCACTGCCGGCAGTCTGTATTTCTCCGAGATCGCCAACTTCACCCCGTGCGAGCTCTGTTGGTTTCAGCGGATCTTCATGTACCCGATGGCTGTCATCTTGCCGGTGGCCGTGGTCCGCAGAGATCGAGCGGTCTTCGCCTACACGTTGCCGCTGTCGATACTCGGGCTTGCGATCGCGGCGTATCACATCCAGCTGCAGCTCTTCCCCGAGCAGTCGTCGTTCTGCGAGGTCACCAACCCGTGCACCAGTAGTGCGACCGAGGCGCTGGGATTCTTGACGATCCCGCACATGTCGGCGATCTCCTTCGCTCTGATCATTTCGCTGGCCATCATCTCCCGACAACGTTCTGAGGAACCAACACCATGAGCAACAAGCCAAACCTCAAGGCGCGGCGAACGTCCGCCGTCCCCACAACCGAGCAGCCTTGGTGGCAGTCGCCAATGGCCTGGGTGGGCGGGCTCCTCCTCATCGCCGTCATCGCCGCCATCACGATCAGTGTCGCCGGAGGAACCGACGACCCGGCCGGCCCCGCCGGCGAAACCGCCTTCGCCGAGATCATCGGTTCGCCGCTCCCGGCGTTCGCCGTACCGGACCCTGCCATCGGAATGACCGCTCCGATTCTGTCGGCAGCCACGCTGGGCGGCGATCGCGTCCGTCTTGCACCGGATGGCACCGCCAGGATCTTGGGCTTCTTTGCCCACTGGTGCCCGCACTGCCAGGCCGAGCTCCCGATCATCACCAATTGGCTCGAAACCAATCCCCTCCCCGCCGGCGTCGAGGTGATCGCCGTCTCGACGGCGGTCGACAGCGACGCCGACAACTACCCGCCGTCCGAGTGGTTCCCACGCGAGAACTGGCCGAACACCGTCCTGCTCGACGATGACGACAACGCCCTTGCCGTCGGACTCGGCCTACCCGGCTATCCGTACTGGGTCGCCATCGACGCCGACGGCACGGTCGTCGACCGCATCAGCGGTTCCGTGTCCGAAGCCGACCTGGCCGCCCTCGTCAATCGACTGATCCCAGCCGACACGGGTTCTGCCGCATCGGACGGAACGGAAGCCACCGGTGTTCGGCTCGTCACGCCGGCCGAGGGGCTCGCGATCGCATCGAACCCTCCCGACGATCTCGTGGTGCTCGATGTGCGCACCCCCGAAGAGTTCGCCGCCGGTCATCTCGAAGGCGCCACGCTGGTCGATTTCTACGACCCCGACTTCGCCGACCAACTCGCCGACCTCGATCCCGATGTTCCGTACTTGTTGTACTGCCAGTCGGGCAATCGCAGCGGACAGTCTGCGGTGTTGATGGAGCAACTCGGCTTCACCGACGTCGCCGACGTCGACGGCGGCATCCTGGCGTGGACCGAAGTCGGCAACCCCGTGGAATCCTGACGTACCCGCCCGTGGGGCCGGCGCCGCTCAACGCCGATTCGCCTACGGGAACACGATCCGGCAAGCTGACCCGATGAGCAACGATATTCCGAGGATCGACGGCCTCGAACACACCATCATCCATCCTGGCGCCGACAACGACGTCCCCTGGATTCCGGTCCGGAGCCAACGCAATGCAGACGGATCCGAGTCCCACGTCTGGGAGCGATGGGTCGCGTTTTCCGTCGAGCCGCTCTACCTGGCCCTCTTCGCAAAGTGGGACCCCGGCATGATCGTTCGCCGACATGGGCACCACAGCCCTCACACGCTCACCGTGCTGCGGGGCGAATTCACCTGCGGAGACGAACGGTGCGGTGTCGGCTCGCACATCGAACTGCCGTACGGCGCTGCTTTCGGACCGTTCGTCGCCGGCCCGGAGGGCGTGGAGCTGTACGAGGTCATGATGGGAGACCCGCGGTCCTGGAGCGACGAGCCCGAGGTCATGCAGCAAATTCTCGCGGCTCGAGGTGTTGAACAACTGCCCGATCCACCCATCGAACTCCCCGCCGGGCTCGAGGATCTTCGCGCGGTGTTCAGCGCCGGAGGCAGCGGCGAGGCGTGACCTTCGGCCCTAGGCCGAACGACGTCACCGGCGCAACGTCAGAAGATGCTTATCGTGCTCGGGTTGATCGTGCTCTGGTCCGGAACCGGCTTGCTCATGGCCTGGGGGTTCCGCCGGCACGGCCATAATTTCTGGATCTTGGCCGGTCTCGGTCTGGCCTATGGGCCGCTCGTCGCCGCGTTCGTCCTGAACGCCGCCGCGCCGCAGCAATCCGTCGCGAAGATGGTTTCCGGTGACGACCTCGCAACGAACCCCGATGGCTGGCTCGACGTCCTCGTCGGCCACGACGGATCGCCCGACAGCACCCAGAGCGCGCTCGACCTGATCGCGTTGTTGGGGAACGCCATTCGGCGCCTGCGATTCGCCGGTGTCCTCGATTTCGAAGTCGGCGCCAGTCCGGATCGGTTCGCCGAGACCGCCTCGATCGAAACCGAACTCCGCAGCGCCGCAGATCGGACCCACCTGCCACATGTGGAGGTCGTTCTACTCCGTGGACAGCCCGACGCCGCGCTCGTCGATCACGCGCAGGAGGAGGGCTTCCAACTGCTCGTCGTTGTGCACCGCCGACAACGGTGGGAGTCCAATGTGCTCGGAAGCACGGTCGGCCGACTGGCGAAGAGCGCCGGCGTTCCGCTGCTCATCGGTGCCCCATCAGCGGAAGCGGAAGCTGCCGACCCCGAAACCCTCGAAGAGAAGGAAACCCCGTGACCCAGAGCGATCCAGCACCCGTGACGATCACGTTCGATCCGGCCCAGGGCATCTGGCACGTCAGAAGCGGGGAGGAGGGTTTCTGGAGTACCGGCCTGCGTCGAGCGCTTCAACACAGCGCCGCCACGTTCGGTGTGGCCATCGACGACGTGGTCATTGTCGTGCACCCCACGTTGGATCTCTACACGGTGGCCGCGCAAGACCCCGATCCCGAGACGGCCGACGCCGCAGCATCGGCCGTCGTGAACTACGTGTTCGACCACGAGGTCCCGTTGGGCATCCACGATCTATCGGTACTGCTCGGTTGCAGCCCCGACCGACTCACCGAACTCTTCGATCGACGGTCGGGCGCGAACTCGAACTAGACGAGCCGGCGGTCAGTCGTCGGTCTGATGCACCACGAGTACGCTGCACGGCGCGTTTGCGGCGACCTTGGTCGACACGCTCCCGCGCAACATCCGCTTGCCCGCCCCGAGTCCGCGTGACCCAACGACCACAAGGTCTGCCCCAACTTCGTCGGCCACATCGAGAATCGCTGTCGCTCCGGCGCTCGAATGCACGTGCTCGTGCACTTCAACACCCATGATTCGCAACATGGCCGCAGCCTCGTCAGCGATCTCGGTGCCGCGAGAATCTGCGGTGATCGTGTCCTTGAACTCATCGGGCAGCGATCGAGTGATCCGATCTATCTCGGCGCCGGACAGCGGCTGATGCCCCACGACGACATGCACCTCGGCATGCCCGGAACTCAGAGCAACCTCACCGGCCTTCCGAACTGCGGCCAACGCCGCCTGTGAGCCATCTGATCCAACAACAATATTGGTGAACATGTCGGTTACTTCTCCACTTTCCGGGTTAGGGCGTCTGCGAACCGTTCGACGAGGTGCCGAACGTCGACGAGGACCTCTTCAACGTCGTCTCTGACGTCGACGAGCAGCTCTCGGGTGTCGTCTGCGGCACTGCGCAGCTCGACCAACACGCCGGCCCGAGCCGCGTCGAGGCGATGGCCCGCCGCGGCCAGCTCGTCGCGCACATCCATGCCTCCGAGCGCGCTCTGCAGCCGGAGCTGGTCGGCGCGCGACTTCCATGCCCTCGCCTGACGATCGACAGCCCGCCGGTAGCCGGCGGCCAGGGTCTGGCGAGACGCCTCGGTGTCGGCCTCGAGTGTGTCGACCGCCAACCCCAGATCGTCGACGGCGCCAGCGGTCCGTGTGTCGACCTCCGAGCGGTCGGCGAGTGCTTCGGAGATGTCGTCGCAACGTTCTCGTATTCGCTCTGCGCTCTCGTCGAACGCTTCTTGGGTGTGCTCCGCTGCGTCGAGGAGGCCCTCGCGGTACCAATCCAATCGATGCCGAGCCAGTTCGACCTGAGACTGCAGCTGATCTGTCACCGACTGCTTCGCTGCCTTTGCCATGATCTCCACGCTCCTTCCTATGGGCATGCGAGAACCCGCACGCCACTTCGTCATCACTCTGCCCGAATCCGAACGAGAGGGGCAGGGCACAAGGTCCCCGTGCTGTCTCATCCATGAGCCGGGCAATCGTGACCTTTTGCCCTGCACCGGACCGGCGATCGGCGCCACGATGCGTCCCATGGAATCTACGACGCAATCCCGTCCCGAAGCGGTGGACGAACCGGCGGCGGCAACGCAACACTGGATCGTCGGTTTCGACGGATCGAACCACGCCCGGCGGGCGCTTGAATGGGCAGCTGAAACCGCCCGTGGTCGCCCGGTCAGGATCGAAGCCGTCATCGCTTGGCAGCGACCGTACGCAGGCATCCTCCCGATCCGTGGGGGCGGTGACACGCAAGACGAGATCCTCGACGCACTCAACGAGGAGGCCAGGATCGTCGTGGAAGACGTCCGAACCGCGAAGGGCATAGACCTCTCGGCCCGCACGGAGCTGGGAAGTCCCGCCGGCGTACTTCTGGAAGCTGTCGAGGCCGCGGACCTCTTGGTTCTGGGGAGCCGTGGCCACGGTGGTCTCGCGCAGTTCGCACTCGGATCCGTCGGGATCCAGACCACTGGCCACTCGAGCAAGCCGACCCTGATCGTTCCCGACGTGGCGCAACCACACGGTCTCCATCGGACCGTCGTGGGCGTCGACGGATCCGACAACGCAAAAGCCGCGCTCGAATGGGCCTTTCACTTCGCGCCTCCGCGAACCGAGATCGTGGCCCTGCACTCTTGGGCGCCGCCGCTCCTCGCCGCCGACTACTTGGGGGCGCAGTCCGTGGCGTCGCTCAGCGATGAGGCGAGCGCCGAGTTCGAGGCCGCGGTCATGGAGGTTGAGCAGCGGGTCGGGGCACCCGGCCGATTTGTGCGATCGTTCGCCACCGGCCATGTCGGCGGCCAACTCATCGCCGCCGCAGAACACGCCGACCTCTTGGTCATCGGGGCGCGTGGACGGAGCGGTTTGTTCAGCGGGCTCGGATCGATGAGCACCTGGATCTTGCACCACATGGTGTGTCCAACCGCCGTTGTCCCAGCGCCCGTCAAGGCCGATTGACCAGCACGGGGCACGATGCCTCGTGGACCACGCGCATGGCAACGCTGCCGAGCGCAAGCCGACCGAGGCCAGACCGGCCGCGGGTCGACATCACCACCACCCCAGCACCGGTCGCGTCCGCATGGTCGACAATCGCGTCGGCGGCGTCGGACCCCTGGAGAAGTATCGGTTCGACCCGGTGATTCCCCATCGCGCCAATTGCGCCGGCGACCGTGGAGAGGTAGGCGAGCGACTCCGCCCGCCCGTCGCCTGTGGATTCCGGCGGCTCAATCGATATGACGCTCGCATCGACCTCGAGTTCGCGCTGCCACCGCCCGGCGATCGGAATGATGGATTCGGCCACCTTCGAGCCGTCGACGCAGACGAGCATCGGACTGTTCGGCCAATGCGGCGGCAGCTCGATATGGGGTCCGACGAGGAGTACCGGCTGCTGCAGCTCGTGGAGGACTTCCTCGGCGACCGATCCGAGCACGCCGGCGGCTCGTGAGCGAGCCGAGGTACTCATCACCAGAATCGTGTCGACCTCGACGTTGATTTCGTCAGAAATTTCACCTGCGATCGAGTCGACCGCTTGACGCACTCTGATGTGTCGCACCCGATCGTCCTCGGCCACCTGGGCATGCAGTAGCAGGTCTCGGGCGACGAGCTCGCCGCTCCGCCGGACGACGGACACGACATCGATCGGCGTCGACCACCGGTCGGCGAGCTGTCGGGCCACGGCCAGCGCTGCGGCGGCAGCGCGACTGCCATCGAGCGGAACCAAAATCCGTTCGTACATATGCCCCCGTCGGTCCCGGTTACGCCGGCGCGAACGCTACCCGGAGCACGCTCGCCTCGGTGATGCTCCCGTCCCTCGCGCTCTCGGTGAAGAGCAGCAAGGCGCCGGAGCCTTCGCCTGGATTCGCGAAGTCGAACGAGCCGGCGAAGGGGGCCAGTGCCGTGCCGCCGCCGGTCACGAACCCCTCGACCAAGGGTCGTGGGCGATCATCCCCACGCAATTCGACCACCACGGTGCCCTCGAAGGCAAGCGACTGGCCAGAGATCGTGAGTGGCGTGTCGATGTCGGCGAGCGCTTCGGGTTCATCGAGCAAAATGTTCTCGGTGGCAGCGCCGAGAACCCACCAGGAGTCGTCGGGCCCGAGCTGGCGAACGAATACCACAGTGACGGGGCCGTCGGCCTCCGGTCGCACCTCAACCTCGCCGGAGCGAGAGTCGCCTGCTTGGAACTCGCCGATGATCGGCTCCGTGAACCCCACGAAATCCTCCGCGAAGCCGCGCGCCGCTTCGACGGGATCGTCATATCTGGTCGACGAGCTGGACCACGGCCACACCGCCGAGGCGTACGTTTCGGACGCGACGGTCGTCGTCGGCGCCGACGTGGCGGGCCCACTCGTCGTAGACGCGGCCGTTGTTGTCGGGGCCCCGGTTGTCGTGGGCCCCGTCGTTGTTGACGCCGTTGTCGAGGAGATGGTGGTCGACACGATCGATGGCGAGACGGTCGTTGGAGAACTGGATGTCGGAGCGATCGTTGTCGGCGCGACCGTCGTCGTGGCGGTGAGGACGTCGCTGTCATCGCCATCTCGCACCACGAGCGCGATCACCAACGCCAGGATCGCGATCAGCACCGCCCCGGCGACGGCCACGAACCATGGTGGCCGCTGTTGCCAGAAGCCGTCATCTCCCACCGGCTCGCCTTCAAGATTGGCACCGGAGCCGGGATTGCCGCTGTTCGCGGTCATCGGGACCCGCCCACTGCGGCAGGCAACATCTCTTGTTTCATTGCAGCGTCATTCATTGAGGCGTCGTTCATCGCGTCATCATCGTCCACCGTCGCGTCGATGGATAGGGGCAAAGGTCAAAAGCAGTGCATCCAGTCCATCGGCGACAGCCGCCGACAATGCTGCCAGGTCGGGACACAGCCGAGGATCGCCTTGCACCGACACGGTCAATCGATCGCCGTACGACAGCACGGCGATACCGAGGCCGAGGTTCGGAGCCAGCGGAACGACCGGGATCATCTCGTCGAGCTGCGCGCCGAGGAAATAGAGCGGTTCGCTCGGTCCGCGCACGTTTGTGACGACCAGATTCGCTACTCGCTGCGCCGCGACGAGCCGAGCCGCCAGACTCGCAGCGACCGCCGGCAGCTGGTCGAGACCGTCGAGTACGAGGCCGATGCCATCCGCTTCGTGCATCGCCTTGAGACGTCGCATCCGATCGGCCACCAACTGGAGACGGCGGGCGGCGATGGGCTCGGCGACCGGCAGGGCAACGAGGACCGCGCCAATGCGATTTCCGGTTTGGTCGTCGAGACCACTCGCCGTCCGCAACGAGACGGGCACCATCGCGTGCACATCGAAAGCTTCCTCCCCATGTGTGGTCATCCACGGGCCAAGCGCTCCGGCCAGCAATGCCAGCACAACATCGTTCACCGTCGTACTGGACGCCGCCGCCACCTGACGGACTCGTTCGAGGTCGAGCACCGCGGTGTGCAACTCACGAGCCGTTCCGACGTGGTGGTTGAACGAGGCCTGCGGCGTGAGGGCCGATCGCTGCAGGAGTTCACGAGCGACGCTCGCGACGCTCCCGACCTGCGTCCGCAACATCTCGGGCATTTCCCACAACCCCCGCAGGAGGTCTCGCGTGGCCATCAACGGATCCGTGGCTTGTTCGATGAGCGCATCGGCGACCAGCCGCACGGATCCGGGTCCGCCTGACGAAACCATACGACGGGGGCAATCGGGCTCGGGCAGGGGTTCAGGGTCGAACAGGGCCACCGCGAGTTCAACCCCCGTCACGCCGTCGACGAGGGCATGATGCACCTGTTCGATCAGACCGATCCGGCCATCCGCCATCCCGTCGACCAGGTGCACCGCCCACAATGGGCGGCGCCGGTCGAGCGGTGCTGCGATGATCTCCGCCGACCGGTCGAGCAGGTCCTGCCGCGATCCATCGCCCGACAGCCGGTGCAGGTGCACGTGATTCGCGATATCGAAGTCGGCGTCGTCCGCCCAAACCGGACGGCCGATCTGCAGCGGCACCTCGACCAGCGTGCGCATGAATCGAGGCAAGTGCTGCACCCGAGCTTCGATGTGACGCCGGATCACCTCGAGGCGCACCTCTCCTTCCTCGTCGCGAAGGTCGCCACCATCGAGCAACGCGATGCCACCGACGTGCAGGGGCGTCTCCGCCGACTCGAGCCGCAGAAACGCCGCATCGAAGGCAGAGAGTCGGTCGGCCGGCGAGTCGCCGGTGTCGGCTGGATCATCCGTGTCGCCTGCATCAACGGTGTCCCCTGCATCAACCGTGTCATCTGGCTCAACGGTGTCATCTGGCCGGGGCTCTTCGGTTTCGGCCGCAGTGATGGCGCCGTCGAGTCCCTCGACGATTGCGGCGACCAACGCATCCGGATCCGATATGGCTGCTCGGTCGGACAACACTCCAATGCAGGCAACACCGTCGCTGGACAACAAAGCGACGTTGACGGCGGCGCCGGCGGTCGGAGCGAATGCGAAGAGTCCCTCGACCTCCGCGCCGGCCAGGAATCGGGCTTCGGAGGGTCCGGGCACGTTGGTGACGACCAGGTCGACGCCGCGCATCATCGAGCCCACGACGGCCGCCGACAGAGCGGCCGGCAGGGTTTGTACCGCTTCGGCCAATGGCTTCGCCACCGAGAGCGACGGCTCGCGGCGTGACGCCTCCAGAATCGATCGAACCACGTACATCCGATCGAGCGGGTCCGCGGCGTCGGTTGGTACGACGAAGCGCGCCGGCGCCCACGCATTCCCCCCAGCCGCGTCCTCGGACCGTCGGAGATTGACCGGCATGACGGTCCGGAGTTGGTCGACGGGTTCCGCCGCGGCCTCCTGATACGCAGCCACGCCCGCAATCACTCCGGCGAAGAGCAGGTGATTCACCGTGCAGCCGTGCCGATGGGCAGCCGCTTGCATCCTCGCCAGCTCGAACGTCGCCGTACCCGTCGCCCGCTCGAGGCTTCGGCGATTGAATGTCGCGGAATCGGCTTGGCCCTGCGGAGCGAGAAGCCGACCGATCGATCGGGCGGTTTTCACCGAAGAGGCAAACGTTCGGTAGGGGTGTCGCGCGCTCGACCATGCGAGCTGCGAAACCTGTGCGGGCGTCTGCGCGAGACGCCGCGCCACATCGGCCAATCCGGCGCCGAGAATGTCCGAAACGTCATCCGACACCGGCACCGGAATCTCGTCGAGATCGCGCGGCACCGCATCCTGCTCGAGGTCGAGCAGCGCGTCGAGCAGTTCGATACCACCGACCCCGTCGGTGAGCGCATGGTGCACCTTCAGGACCAGTGCACTCGGCCCGGCGCACGACTCGACCAACGTGGCCGACCACAAGGGCCGCGCTCGGTCGAAGTCCATCGTGGCGGCCGACTCGGCAACCGCGGCCACCGCTTCGTCGAGATCGTCGATCTCGGACACGAAGCCGACATGATCGGCCACCTCGAAGTTCGGATCGAGCACCCAATACGGCGTCCCGACTCCACCCGGCAGCGACTGCACGCGTTGGCGCAACCGCGGGACTTGGCGACTGGCTGACTCCATCAGCTCGAGCACGCGGTCGGTCTCGACCGGTCCGCTCAATCGGAGTACCGCGACGATCGTTGTACGCAGGGTCGGATCGCGTTCGATATCCCACAGCGCCGCGTCGGTCGCCCGCAACCGCGCCGGTCGCACGGCAATGGTCTTCGTTGCGGTCGGCTCGGTCATCGTTCGGCGGTTGCCGCTTCCGCTGCGGCGACCGCGATGACCGGGCACCCGGCGTGGGTCAGGACATCCGCTGTCACACTGCCGATCAACAAGCGCCGCAGGCCGGACCGTTCGTGCGTCGTCACCTTGATGGCAGAGGCGCCGACCTGGTCGGCATATGCGGCGATCGCGGCGCCGGCATGGTCACCGTGCACGACGTCGAAGTCGGCCACCGGCCCTCCGCTCGCGTGCATTCCGTTGGCAAAGCGGTGCACCATCGCCGTATCAGGAGGAATGTCGCTCCCCGCCGACTGCGAGCGCACGCGGGCCAACACCGAATCGGTCTTTCGGTTCATCGCGTTCAAGACGATCGGCCGCAGACCGAACTGCTCGACGATCGCCGCCGCAGCCGCGTGCTGAGCGGCGGTTCCGTCATCGCGCACCGCGATGATGAGCGGCCCGTCCAACGTGAATCCTGCGACGTCGCATGCGGGGCCGACGAGGACGACCGGATGCTTCGAGATCGAAACGATTTCGGAGGCGACGCTGCCGACCAACGCCGCAGCGTGGCCGTATCCCTTGGTCGTCATGACGACCAGCGTGTCGGGATCGGAAAGTCGTGGGGCCAAGAGCTCCGAGACCGGGGCCGTCAGTGGCCCGACCTCGATCTCGCATGTCAGCCCCTCCACATCGGCGACCTGCGCGCGAAGGCGCTCTTGCAGTTCGATGCCGTCCGAATCGGGGTCATGGAACGACTGGACGTCGACCGCTACACCAAAGGCTTCCCCGAGCACCTTTGCCGGGTGGAGCGCTCGGGCAGATTCGGCCGAGCCGTCGAGGGGGACGAGTATTCGATCAATCATGAAATTCTCCTCAGTTCTTCGTCGCCGGTCCGTACCCCCACAGCGTTGCGCCGCACCCGGGGGGTGGGTAGAGCCATAGGTCCCGCCCGACGGGCAACACCGTCGGGACGTTGGGCCCTTCCGCCCGTCGACCACCGGTCCTACGTTCGAGGGGTCCGAGCACTGCTGAGTGCAACACCAACCGTTTTCCGCCGAGGAGCAGCGATGTCGACCACTCCAAAAATCCCCACCACCTCCCCTACCACTTCCCCTTCTCCCACCCCTTCACCTTCGGCCGGCACCTCCACCGATCGCCCCGACCCCATCGACGAGCTCGTCGTACCGATCACCGCCAAGTACCACTACGACCGCGGTGTCGCGCTTGCCGCTCGGCTCGCCGAGCATTGGGGACTCCCCGTCCGGCTGCTGCACGTCGACACCACGCCCTGTGAGGACGACGCGGTTGCCGTTCCGGTCGGTGGCCACATCGGCGAAGCTCGGGCTCGGCTCAAGGCGCAGTGTCCGAACATCGACGTGACGGACGAGGTCCTCACCGGCGGGAACATCGCGAGAGTGCTGTCCGATGCTCTGAAGCCGTCCTCGCTTGTCGTCATGGCGACCGACGACGCCGGTGGCACCGCCCGCCAGACCTCGCATGCGGAAGCCCTCGCGCAACACTGGCGCGGCCCGATTGCTCTGGTGGGACCGAACTCGAGCACCGTGGGGCCATGGTCGCCGGTTGCCGTCACGGTCGACGGTTCGGCCTTTGCCGAACAGGCGCTTCCTTGGGCCCGGGCACTGGCAGAAGACTTCGGCGCGCCGTTGACCTTGATCCAGGTCATCAATGCCGACGTTTCCTCGAAGGTCGCTGCTCTAAGGAGCACGGGCGAAGCGGTCAGCGAGAGCGCGTATGTTCGTCGGGTCACAGACGGTTTCAACGCCGACGGGCTCACCGCAAAGTGGGAGATCGTGCACCAGGACGACTCCATCGACGGCATTTTGGCATGCATCGAAACGAGCGACATCGGGCTCGTGGTGATGACCACCCACGGGGCGACCGGCGTTGCCCGATCCCTGTACGGCAGCACGTGTATGGGCGTGGTGCGATCATCCACCACGCCCGTCATCGTCATTCACCCCGACGTCGCTCGACCGGGCGAACTCCAGCCCTAGTCAGTCGGTCATACGTCAAAACGTGAGGCCGATCGATGCCGCCTCGCGGCGAAGTGCCTCTCGGTGATGAGGGGCCGCGACCGCGATCATCGCTTCGGCCCGTTCACGCAGCGTTCGCCCTTGGAGTTGGGCGACACCGAACTCGGTGACCACGTTGTCGACCGTGTTCTTCTGCGTCGTGACCACCGCTCCCCTGTCGAGCGATGCGACCACTCGGGACACATCCCCACGGCGTGTCGTCGAGCGCAACACGACGAAACCCTCTCCCCCGTCGGAGTACTGCGCCCCGCGGGCAAAGTCGGCCTGTCCGCCGGACCCGGACCAATACTGCGTGCCCAGTGTTTCCGAGGCGCATTGTCCGAAAAGGTCGACTTGGAGCGTGCCGTTGATGGAATGGAAGTTCGGCTCGCTCCCGATATTGCGCGGATCGTTCACCTCATCCACCGCCAAGAACGTCACCATGTCGTTGTGATCGAGGAAGTCGTAGAGCCGTCGGGTCCCGAGCGCAAAAGTCGTGACAGCGCGGCCGCGGTGCTTCGACTTGTTGGTGCCGGTGACGACTCCCGCTTCGATCAAATCGACGAGCGGGTCGGAGAACAACTCCGTGTGCACCCCAAGATTCCGATGTCCGGTCAGCTGCTGGGCGACGGCCGCGGGAATAGACCCGATGCCGAGTTGAATCGTCGCGCCGTTGGGTATGCGCTCAGCAACCAACTCGGCGATGGTGCGATCAGCGTCCGACACCGTCGGCGGCGGCACCTCGATGAGCGGTGTGTCCCGCGCACACCACGCAGCAACCTCCGTCGCGTGCAAGCGGTTGGCACCGAAGGTCCGCGGCATCGAGGGGTTGACCTCGAGGATGAACGGGACGCGTCCGATCATCGCCGCAACGTAGTCGGCCGACACGCCCAGCGAGAAGAACCCGTGCTCGTCGGGGGGACTTGCTGCCGCCAGCACGACGAAGGGCGACTTTCTCATCAGGAACTGCGGCACCTCACTGAAATTGGCCGGCGCAAAGTCGCAACCGCCCTCGCGGTAGGCCGCTCGGGTGATCGGTGACAGAAACCAGGACACGTGGACGAGATGACCTCGGTAGGCCCCGTGCAGGTACGGCCTGTCGCGCAGCGCGTGCATCTGGTGAATGCGTACATCGGTCAACTCGAGCGCTCGTTCCTCGAGGCCGTCGAGGAGCGCAACCGGCTCGCCGTTGGCTATCGGCACCACGATCTGAGCACCGGGCGGCGCCGCGCCGACGAGCGCATCGACCAGGTCTTGCGGTGAGCACGGCGACGTCAATCCCAGGTCCATGAGGTGAACCTAGGGCGTCGGGCCATTCGTCGGCGCGCCAAGGCGGACAAAAGGACGAAGGTCCCTGGCCTTTCGTTCCCGTAGAGAGCATCCTGACGGTTACCAATAGAATGCAGGATTCCATTGAACAATCGCCCGTCCCTCCTCGTGGCCCTCGACCTCACGACCACGCTGGCCGACCTCGGCCCGGTTATCCGCCTGGCCAGAGCAACGCAGTGGCCGGTGCACCTGCTCCATGCCGCCGCGCCCGAGCCATCGTTCCTGGGCTACGACGCACCCGGCGGTGTGTACGACGACAGCCGGCGAAATGCCGAACTGCATCACGAACAGTCGAACCTCGATGAACTTCGGAACTATTTCACCAGCGAGGGCTTGGAGGCCGAAGCCCACCTGATCGTCGGACCGACGATCGAGGTCATCTTGACCCACGCCGAATTGTGGGAAGCCGCCATGATCATCGTGGTGGGTCGCAGCCACAATATCGTCCGTCGCGTGGTGCTCGGCAGTGTCGCCGCGACGCTACTCAAGACTGCGTCTCGGCCCGTTCTGGTCCTCCCGGCCAGCGACGAGGACAGCGCCGGATTCTCTGCGGCGGTCGATCGCCTCATCTCGGTGATCGACCGCGACGACACCGAACTCGCCGATCTGCGCGACGCGGCCGAATCGCAGCTTGCCGAACCGGATTCGACCGATCGCCAAGTCGTGCTCGGCGGCCGTTTGCGCGAAGCGCTCGACCGGTTCGAAACCGATCATCCCAGCCTGACCCGAGCCATCAACGATGTCGGCTACTACCTCAGCGGCACCGGCATTTGATCGCCAAGCTTTCCGACAACCAGCAGAAGGACCCGAGCATGACCAAAACCATCGTTGTGGGACTCGACGGATCGAGCGCATCGCGCGCATCCTTCCACCGAGCGATCGAAGAGGCGGTGTACCGCGAAGCCGAAGTGCTTGCGGTCCACATCTACAGCTACCCGATCATGACCGGGTACGAGATCGCCTTTGCCGTCGACTACGAAGCCGCCGAACAAGGGGCCCAGGAGTGGGTGGCGAAAGAAATCACCCGACTCGACGCAGAGTACGAAGTCGACTTCCCCGTGCCGGTCAGAACCGAAGTGATGTGCGGCCACGCCGGCGGCAAGCTGATAGAAGCCGCTCGCGGGGCCGAGATGATCGTCCTCGGGTCACGCGGCTACGGCGGCTTTCGGGGCCTACTACTGGGGTCCGTGACAACCTATGTCGTCCATCATTTGCCGTGCGCGCTGCTCGTGGTCCCGGCCCCTGACGAGACCGACGACACCGACAAGACCGAGTGATGGATACTCCGCACAAGATTCTTGTGCCGGTCGACCTTTCCACCCGGGCGGAGTCGGCCATCGACTATGCCGCGATGCTCGCCCGACATCTCGGTTCGTGGCTCGTCCTCATGGTGAACATCAACCTGCCCGAGCGGGCGGTGTTGGAGGATTTGGCGTTGGCCGAAGGCGTCACGGTCGATGAGGCGGCGCACATCATGCTCAAGCGCTACGGCACCGATCGAACCATTGGCACCGATGTCACCTGCATCGTCACGCATGCAGAGTTTCCGGCCGACGCGATCCTCGACGCGGTCGAGGTCCACGACATCGACATGGTGGTCGTCGCCAGCCACGGCCGTAGTGGTATGACCCGCTGGCTGCTCGGCAGTATCGCCGAGAAGATCGCCCGGGCATCCACCGTGCCGGTCGTCATCGTCCCGGCTCGCGACCGGCCGCGCCAGGAGTAACCTGCGTAGACGGGTGTGGAACACGGGAGTCCAATGGCAGAAGACGTGACGGAATCCAGCGACAGTCGACCGTCGGGTGACCGAAACGACAAGATCTCGGTGTTCCTCCTCGACGATCACGAGATCGTTCGACGGGGCGTGACCGAACTCGTGAACGCCCAACCCGATATGTATGTCGTCAGCGAGTCGGGATCCGCGGCCGAGGCGCTCACCGTGGTCTCCGGCGCACCGCCCGACGTTGCCGTTCTCGATGTCCGACTCGGCGATGGCAACGGCATCGAGGTCTGCCGCGAGATCCGGTCCGCCCATCCAGACGTTGCCTGTCTCATTCTCACCTCGTTCGCCGACGATCAGGCGCTTATCGATGCCGCGATGGCCGGGGCCGCCGGCTACGTACTCAAACAGATCCGCAGCAACGAACTGATCGATTCCATTCGCAAGGTGGCCGACGGCGTCATCCTGCTCGATTCGGCGACCGTCCGGATGCGCATGCAGCGCCTCAAGGAATCCGAGGAAGGACTCGTACAAACCCTCACCGACCAAGAGCGTCGGATCTTCGATCTCATCGGTGAGGGGTGCTCGAACCGGCAGATCGCCGACGAGATGTACCTGGCCGAGAAGACGGTGAAGAACTACGTCTCGAACATGTTGGCGAAGCTCGGCATGAGCCGACGCACCGAGGCTGCAGCGCATGCCGCTCGGCTCGAAGAGCGTCAGCGACGGCGGTACGAGTAGCGGTGGACGCCAACAACGCCACGAGCGCGGCTCATGCGCTGCAATACCTCGAGGCCGCGCCCGACGCAGTCATCGCCGTCGACGAGTCCGGCAGGATCGTCATGGCCAATAATCAGGCCAACGAGCTGTTCGGTTACGAGGGCAGCGGCCTCGTCGGGAAGAGCATCGAATCACTCGTGCCCGATAGCGCCCGCGACCACCATCGCTCCGACCGGGCGAAGTACCACAGCGCCCCCCGAAGCCGCCCCATGGGAGATCCCGGGTCGCGACTCCGAGCCCGCCGAGCCGATGGCGTGCTCGTGCCGGTCGAGATCGCCTTGAGTCCCGTCGAGGTCGACGGATCGACAAATGTGATCGCCATCGTGCGAGACGTGACCGACCGGGTATCGGCCGAGGCCGAACACGAGGTCATCCGTCAATCGCTCGATGCGCTCGACGACGCCGTCTTCATGTTCGACCCGGTGACACTGATCTTCACGTACGCGAATGAGGGAGCGGTTCGACAAACCGGCTACCAGCGCAGCGAACTGGTCGGGTCGATGACGCCGGTCGACATCAAACCCGAGTTCACCGAGGAGCAGTTCCGCCGGATGATCGCCCCGCTCACCGGCGAACATCTGCACTCATCGACCTTCACCACATTGCACCGGGCGAAGTCCGGTCGGGACATCCCCGTCGAGATCAGCCTCAGCTATCCCGAAACCAAATCGACCCTCGACCGTCCGATGGTCGCCTTGGTGCGTGACATCACCGAACGAAAGGCCGCCGAGGATCGTTTGCGGGCCAGCGAAAGTGCATTCCGGTCGGCGTTCGACGAGGCCGGCGTGCCGATGGCGATCGTCGACCTGACCGACCCCGACGACCAATGCGTCGTCGAGGCCAATCAGGCGCTCGCCGACCTTCTCGGTTACCCACTCGACGCACTACCGGGTATGTCGATGGCCGACCTCACCCACCCCGAAGACCGAGCGCACGACCTCGGGGGTGCACACGAAGTCGCCACCGACCGCGGCGGGTACAGCACCGAGAAGCGGTATCGCACCGCTTCGGGGGCCTACATCTGGGGGGAGTTGCGGACATCGCTCATCACGAGCCCCGGGGGCGAGCCGAGATCGCTGGCGCACATCGTCGACATCACCCGGCGCATCGAGGCCGAAACCCAGCGCGATCGCCGGGAGGAACTGCTGATGGCGCTGGCGACGATCCGCAAGTCGGCACAGAACGAGTCGCCCACCGACGACGTGTTGTCACTGATCGTCGAGGCGGCGCAACGCACCCTCCGTGCCGACCATTGCCTCATCGCCACCTCCACCGATTCCGAGGGGTTGATCTGCCGGGCCGTCTCATCGCCGGACCTGCGCGAGCTCGCGAACCGGCTGCTGCCCGAGGGCGCCCTGACGTCGGCGGTGATGAAGACCGGCAAGAGCCAGACGGTGCCAAACCTGACGTTCTCCGACATCGCGCCGCACCGAAACGAGGACATTGGCCCGGTCGTCATCGTTCCGCTGTCGGTCGCGGGTTCGATCGAGGGCGTTCTGATCGCCGCGCGCGGTGTCGACGACGAAATGTTCGATGACGGTGACACGAGTATCGCTGCGGCGCTCGCGGCCGAAGCGGCCGTGACCCAGGTTCTTGAAAGCGCTCGCGCCGATCGACGACGCATGTTCCTGGCCGAGGACCGCGACCGGATCGCCCGCGACCTGCACGACCTCGTCATCCAGCGCATTTTCGCTGCTGGCATGTCCTTGCAGTCGGCACTCGGCAACCCTGACGCACTTCCCGGTCGCGTGATGGAGGCCGTCGACGAGCTCGACACCACGATCGGCGTCATTCGCGAATCGATCTTCCAACTCACCCGCCGCGACGATTCTCTCGGCGGCGAGATCCATCGACTCATCGATCGCCGACGATCCGTCGGTCGGCACGACATCACGCTCGACGTCCGCGGCGACCTCGAATCGATCCCGCGATCGGTTCACGATCAACTTCTCCCGGCCCTCAACGAGCTCCTGTCGAACGCGGAGCGCCACGCCAACGCCGACACGGTGACCGTGCTCCTCGTGGTCGACGACGGGCACCTCCAGCTCACGGTCACCGACGACGGCGTCGGAATCGTTGCGCAGGCCACGACCGGTCTCGGCCTGCGCAACCTCACGTCCCGAGCGTTGGCGCTCGGTGGTCGGATGAGCTTCGGGCCGACGCCGGCGGGCTCTGGCACCGAAGTCGTGTGGTCGGTTCCGATCAATGACTAGATACCCATGACGTCGAGTGGCGTCGACGTCTTGGCCAGCGACGGTGGTGTGATCCACCTGCGCGCCATCGCCGCGACGGACCGAGAGCAGCTCGTCGACTTCTATCAACAACTGCCGCCGCACGATGTGTACACCCGCTTCTTCAGCCACCGACTGCCGGCGGAAGAATTCCTGACCCGGCCGGCCGACCAACGCAGTACCGACTTCACGGTGGGCGCCTTCGCCGCCGATGCGTTGATCGGCGTGGGCGGCTACATCTGGGAAGAGGTCCACGGCAGTGCCGAAGTTGCGTTTGCCATTGCGACAGAACACCAGCACCGCGGCATCGGCACCTTGCTGCTCGAAAACCTTGCGGCGACGGCTCGCGACAACGACATCGGTCGCTTCCACGCCCATACCCTGCCGCTCAACCGGCACATGATCGAGATGTTCCTCCGAGCGGGTTACGTCGTCGATACCCAGAGCGACGGCGACACGGTCTTCGTGTCCTTTGTCCTCGACGACGCTGCGGACGACGCCATCGACGCGCGCGATCAGCGGGCGTCCGCGCATTCGATGCAACGCATCCTCCACCCGAAGGCAGTGGCCATCATCGGCCCGACGACCGAGCCGATGACGGCCGGCCACGCACTGGTTCGCAGCCTGCTACGAGGCGGCTTTCGCGGGCAACTGTTCCGCATCGGTGCCACCGAGCACAGAGTCGACCCGGACGACACAGAAAAAAACGACACAGAAAAAAACGACACAGAAAAAAACGAGACAGATGGTGTGCTCGTCGACTATCCCACCGTGGCGTCGGTCCCGACCGCCATCGACCTCGCGCTGATCACGGCACCGACGGCCGAGGTACGACCGGCGGTCGAAGCCTGCGGTCGGGCCGGTGTGCATGCCGCCGTCGTACTCACCGCAGGATTCGCGGAGGTCGACGAGGCGGGAACGGCGGCGCAGCAGGACGTGCTCGATACCGCCCGGCACTACGGAATGCGACTCGTGGGACCCAACTGTCTCGGCATTGCGAATACCAACCCTGCGGTACAGCTCGACGCCACCGTGTCACCGGCACCGCTCATGCGGCACGGCGATGTGTCCCGCGAGGCCGTCAGCATCGCAAGCCAGTCGGGCGCCCTCGGCATTTCGCTCATCCATGCCTTGACCCGAGCAAACGTCTCGATCGCATCGTTCGTCTCGCTCGGGAACAAGGCCGATGTGTCGGGCAACGATCTCCTGCAATATTGGCAATCGGACCCCGACACCGATATCGGCGTGTTGTATCTGGAGTCGTTCGGCAACCCCCGCCGCTTCGCTCGAATCGCAGCCCGTTTCAGCGAGACCAAACCCCTCATCGTCGCGACCGGTGGCGACTCGGCGCGCGGTGACAACGCTGGCCGGTCGCTGCTCATTCCGTTTCTCGAGCGTTCGGGGGTCGTCGCTGTGCGCACACTCGCCGAACTCGTCGACGTCACGCGACTCCTTGCCGCCCAGCCGATACCGGCCGGCGACCGCATCGCCATCGTCACCAATAGCCGAGGGTTCGCAACCATCGCCCGCGACGCCTGTGACTCGACCGGGTTGCAGGCGCCCACGCTGGGATCGGCGACGCTCGACCGCCTCGCCCAGCTCCCCCCGACGCCCGTCGATGTCGACGCCAGCCACTACGGCA
>RCMY010000224.1_pt1 | contig 52983 bp, 46 predicted proteins | sample 2041341 | NCBI WGS metagenome assembly RCMY01 (sample SAMN09708234, study PRJNA481090) | Marine sediment metagenome, whole genome shotgun sequencing project.
TGATGACGAGGAACATCCGGTCCGGTGAACGCAATGCGTTGACCCCTTCGGCGACCGTCTTCAACGCATCGATATCCAGACCCGAGTCGGTCTCGTCGAGGATCGCCAGCGTCGGCTCCAGCAGTGCCAGCTGGAAGATCTCGTTGCGCTTCTTCTCGCCACCGGAGAAGCCTTCGTTGACGCCGCGATGGAGGAGTTCATCCTTGAGGTGCAGCACGGCGAGCTTCTCGCGCACCAGCTTGAGGAACTGCATGGAATCGATCTCGGTCTCGCCGCGTGCCCGGCGCTGGGCGTTCAGCGCCGCGCGCAGGAAGTAGGTGTTGTTTACCCCCGGAATCTCGACGGGGTACTGGAAGGCCAGGAACACACCGGCAGCGGCGCGCTCTTCGGGTTCCAGCGCCAGCAGGTCGCGACCCATGAAAGTGACCGTGCCTGCAGTGATGTCATAGCCTTCGCGGCCGGCAATCACATTGCCAAGGGTCGACTTGCCCGAACCATTCGGGCCCATCATCGCGTGGACCTTGCCTGGCTGAAGCTCCAGGTCAACGCCCTTGAGGATTTCCTTGTCGCCGATGGAGACGTGGAGGTTTTGAATTTTCAGCATGATGTCTTCTCGTGTCCCGCCGGGCGGGTTGAAAATGTGGGGTATGGCGGACGTGGCCGCCGGGTGCAGCCGGACTCAGCCGACCGCGCCTTCCAGGCTGACTTCCAGCAGGGCCTTGGCTTCCACGGCGAATTCCATGGGCAGTTCGCGGAACACCTGCTTGCAGAAGCCGTCGACGATCATCGACACCGCGTCCTCCTCGCCGATGCCGCGCGAGCGGCAGTAGAACATCTGCTCGTCGCTGATCTTGGACGTGGTCGCCTCGTGCTCAACGGTCGCCGTGGGGTTGCGCACCTCGATGTAGGGGAAGGTATGCGCGCCGCACTTCTTGCCTATCAGCAGAGAGTCGCACTGGGTGTAGTTGCGTGCGCCTTCGGCCGAGGAGGTCATCTTGACGAGCCCGCGATAGGTGTTCTGTCCGCGACCGGCACTGATCCCCTTGCTGATGATCGTGCTCTTGGTGCGCTTGCCGATATGGATCATCTTGGTGCCGGTATCGGCCTGCTGGCGGTGGTGGGTCAGGGCAACGGAGTGGAACTCGCCGGTTGAGTCGTCCCCGATCAGCACGCACGACGGATACTTCCAGGTGATCGCGGAACCGGTCTCGACCTGCGTCCAGTGGATGCGGCTGCGCGCGCCGCGACACTCGCCGCGCTTGGTCACGAAGTTGTAGATGCCGCCCAGACCGTTCTCGTCACCCGGGTACCAGTTCTGCACGGTGGAGTATTTGATGTCGGCTTCTTCCAGCGCGACCAGCTCGACCACCGCCGCGTGCAACTGGTTCTCATCGCGCATGGGAGCGGTGCAGCCTTCCAGATAGGAGACCTTGGAGCGGTCCTCGCAGATGATCAGCGTGCGTTCGAACTGGCCGGTATGTCCGGCATTGATGCGGAAGTAGGTGCTCAGCTCCATCGGGCACTTCACGCCTTCAGGGATGAATACGAAGCTGCCGTCCGAGAAGACCGCGGAGTTCAGTGCCGCGAAGTAATTGTCACCGGCCGGGACCACGGTGCCGATGTACTTGCGCACCAGTTCGGGGTGGTTCTTGATCGCCTCCGACATCGAGCAGAAGATGATGCCCTTCTCGGTCAGCTCCTTGTGCACGGTGGTGCCCACCGAAACCGAGTCAAACACGACGTCGACCGCGACTCCAGCCAGCTTGGCGCGCTCGTGCAGCGGGATCCCGAGCTTGTCGTAGGTATCGATCAGCTCCTGCGGCACATCGTCCAGCGACTTGTACTTCGGACCCTTGGGCGCGGAGTAGTAGCTGAGCGCCTGCAGGTCGATCGGCGCGATGTCCAGCTTGGCCCAGTCGGGCATCGGCATGGTCAGCCAGTGGCGATACGCCTCCAGCCGCCACTCGGTCATCCACTCGGGCTCCTCCTTGATCGCGGAGAGCTGGCGGATGATGTCCTCGTTCAACCCCGGCGGCAGGCTTACGGTCTCGATGTCGGTGATAAAGCCGGCTTCGTATTTGCGTCCGAGCTGCGCGTGGATCTCGCGGTTGGTGCCATCACCGGACCCGGGGGTCGGCAGGGCTGGGGTCGGGTTTTCGATCGTCTGGGTGGCCATGGGGTGCCTGTCCTGGTTCAGATATTGGCGAGGTGCAGGTCGATGCGCCTCGCGCTGGAGAGAGGGGTGTCGGCGGGCTGCGGAGCGACCAACATCTGCGCGAGACTCACCGAGCGCAATGCGTCGGCAACGACGTCGTTGATATGACGCCAGTTGGCGCGTATGTGGCACGAATCCTCGATGCCGCAGTTGCCGCCTTCGTGGATGCTGCACTCGGTCATCGCCAATGGACCTTCCATGGCCTCGACGATTTCCACCAGACTGATGTCGGCCGCTGCGCGCGCCAGGCGGTAGCCGCCGTTCGCTCCACGGAAGCCTTCGACCAGGCCCGCCTGGGCCAGGGGCTTGAGCAGTTTGCTCACCGTGGGGGTTTCCAGACCCGCACGCTCCGCCAGTTCCGGCGCGCTGAGCACCAGCGATGGATCCACCGCCAGAACTGTCAGCACAACGGTGGCGTAGTCGGTGAGTTTGGTGACACGCAACATGCGCACTCCTTAATCAGTACCGTAATTGTACGGATTGTTGGGCTTGCTTCCAAGTGGTGCCGTTAATGGAAGGCCGGGACGCGCAGCCAAGCTCTATAGGCGCGCACCCGTATTCAGGCTCCGGCCGACGTGAACGGTCCTCCGGTGGCGCCAAGGCACGGCTGCGGCACAATAGCCGATCCCCCAAGCTGGAACCGATGCATGCCGCGCAAGATCATCGCCCGTCATTCCGCCATCCACGGCACTGGTGTTTTCGCCGTCGCTCCGATCGCCAAGGGCGAGCGCATTGTTGAGTACACCGGTACCCGCCGCACCCACGCGGATGTCGACGCTGGCGACAGTGGCGATGCGTCGTCGGGGCATACGTTCTTTTTCACCCTCAACGACGAGTACGTCATCGACGGCAACTTCAAGGGCGGGGTGGCGCGCTGGATCAATCACAGCTGCGAGCCCAACTGTGAGGCGTTGCTGGTGGAGCACGAGGGTGACGACCGCAGTCTCGACCGGGTATTCATCGAGGGGATCAGCGACATCGAGCCCGGCGAAGAGCTGGTTTACAACTACGGCATCACCCTGGCCGAGGCGCACACCCCGAAGATGAAACGTGTGTGGGCCTGCTATTGCGGTGCGGATACCTGTACCGGGACGATCCTCCAGCCCAAAGACAAGCCCAAGCGGAAATCCGACTCCGAATCCAAGCCAAAGCGGTCGATCAAAAGCTGAGCGGCGGAACGCGACGCAAGTGGACATAGGTGCACCATTGCGATGCACCTGCGAGGTAGCGCGTCTGGTTAAGATCGGCAGTCCCCCTCAGCAACGTGCCAGGAGCCCCACATGAGTTCGATCAAAGGCAAGGTCGCCGTCATTACCGGCGCGGCCAGTGGCATTGGCAAGGAAATCGCGTTCGAGCTGTCTCGTGCCGGGGCGAAGGTCGTCATTGCGGACATCAATCTGGCGGGTTCCAAAGCCGTCGCTGAGGAAATCATCCGCGCCGGTGGCGAGGCAATCGGCATCGCGATGGACGTGACCGACGAGGCCGCAGTCAACGCCGGCATCGACGCCGCCGTCACGGCGCTGGGTCCGATCGACATCCTCGTGTCCAACGCCGGCATCCAGATTGTCAATCCGATCGAGACCTATGAGTTTGCCGACTGGAAGAAGATGCTGGCAATCCATCTGGACGGCGCATTCCTGACCACCAAGGCAGCGTTGCCCCACATGTACGGTGACGATGGCAAGGGTGGCAGTCGCGGCGGAGTGGTGATCTACATGGGGTCCGTGCACTCGCACGAGGCATCCAAACTCAAGGCGCCCTACGTCACTGCCAAGCACGGCCTGCTGGGCCTGGCGCGCGTTTTGGCCAAAGAGGGCGGCAGCCGCGGCGTGCGCAGCCACGTGGTGTGCCCGGGGTTTGTACGTACCCCACTGGTCGACCGGCAGATTCCGGAGCAGTCGCGCGAACTGGGCATCAGTGAGGAAGAGGTCGTCAAGAAGGTCATGCTGGGCCAGACCGTCGACGGTATTTTCACCACGGTGGAGGATGTGGCCAAAACCGTGCGGTTCCTCGCGGAATTCCCGAGCGCCGCGCTCACCGGCCAGAGCATTGTTGTCAGCCACGGCTGGTACATGCAGTAGCCGCTTAATCGCCGGTCGCGGTCAGGTCGTCGATGGACCGTCGAATTCGTCTGCCCAGCTTTGTGGCGTCAGGATCGAGAAAAGGCCGACGCGCCGGCAGCGTGCGGCCAACAGCAACAGGTCGCGGTCACGGCTCAGCAGCCAGCGCGCGCTGGCGTCTCGCGCCAATTCAAGAAACTTCTGGTCATCCGGATCGCCGCAGCGCGGCAATGTCGTTGCGGCAAGGGCGTTGGCACCGGCGGCCGCGGGTTTGCCGGCACACTGGACAAGGTCGTCGAAGGCCTCAAGCAGGACGGCGCGGCGTTTGATGTCCAGCCGCAGGGCCGGGTAAGCGAGCACGCGAATCCATTCCTCGCGGGTTTCCCGGTTGGCGATCGCAATGACGTGGCCTTCCTCCAGCGCTTTGCCGAGTGGAACCACGCGCGGATCGGCGAATACCAGCAGATCCAGACAGACGTTGGTATCCAGCACTATCGGGGCGGGATCGCGACCTCCGCCGCCCGTGGCTGCCGGTCGCTCCGACACGTTCAATCGAGTGACATCAGCAGGGGGCGTGAACGAGAGACTCCTGTTCACCGCTATACGTCGCTACTGCGATACATCCAGCGCCACCAGGCCATTGTGGATCCGCGCCTCACCGATTCGGCGGGAGACCAGGCGCTGCACCAGATCGGCGTCGAGGCGGTATACGGGTTCTTCGCGCGCGAAGTCAGCCAGCCATGCGTTGAGCAGTTCGCGGGACGCGTTGTCCAATGCGCCGGCGGATGTATCGATCGATTCGATGACCGGATTCTGCAGGTGAAGGCCCAGTGTGCGGACATCAAAGCGCAGGCCGCTGCTGATCAGGATGCGTCCCAGCGGGCGTGGTTCGCCCGCCGCCGGTGACACGGAACTGGCGTCGACGCTGAGGCGAAGGCGGCTGCTGTCGTAGGGAATCGACAGGTGCGGTTTGTCCAGCCGCAATGCGACCAGTCCGCCCAGCGTGTCGTAGTCCTTCGGGAAGCTGCGATCCAGCCCTCGCTGCAACTGCGGCTGGGTAAACGTCACCTGGCTGCCCAGCATCGAGCCAACCACATTGAGGGTCGAGCAACCGGCAACCAGCACCACGGCCAGTGAGAAGGAGACGACGACTGCGGCTATACGCATGGGCAACCCTGGACGATGAGCGAACCGTTGGGCGACTCGTTGGAGACGCGCCGCGTTACCGGCGCGCTTCAGCGTCGCCAGCATCATGATCCTAGCGCGTGGGCGCCAACCGCGGGGACTCCCCGTCGGTAGCGCGCTTACCAGTCGATGGTGCCACTGACGATCGGACAGACACGGCCGCCCGACCAGACCTCGCCGTCGGCGTCAACGCGGATGTGCAGGCGGGCATCGAATCCGACCTCCCGCCCCTGGCTTGCCACGTAGCTGCCCGAGGTACCGGGAAGGGCATCGTTGTCACGCAACCACGCCGCCAGCACCGCATTGGCAGCGCCGGAGGCCGCGTCTTCGAATGGCGAACCCGCCCCGACGAACGCGCGGACCGCCAGGTCGTACTCGTCGCGCGTGGACCTTGCGAACGCCAGTACCCCCATCGATTCGGTTGCCGCGGCCAGTTGCGCGATCGCCTGCCAGTCCGGCGTCGTACCGCGCAGAGCGGTCTCGTCGGTAAGCTCGACGACCCACCATCGCCGACCGCCATCCATCAAAGCCGGCGGTAGCCCGCCCGCTGCCATGCCGCGCAGTGCCGGAGCCAGTCGAGGGTCGTCTGCGCTGCCGGTCTCGGCCACCCGTGCGGTCGGCGTGCGTATCGCGATGGAGCGGACACCATCTTCGTCGTCGATCTGCAGTGGCAGCAGGCCGGTCATTCCTTCCTGGACGATGCGGCCATCGGTCATCTGCGCCATCCCGGCCTGCAACACCGCGTACGCAGTGCCGATGCTCGGGTGACCCGCAAACGGGACTTCGCGGGTTGGACTGAACATGCGTATCCGGTAGTCAGCCCCCGCCTTGACCGGCGCGAAAACGAAGGTCGTCTCGGGGCGGTTGGACCAGCGGGCGATGGCCTGCATTGTTGGCGCGTCCAGGCCATCGGTGTCCAATACCACGGCAAGCGGGTTGCCCGCTCCGGGCCGATCAGCAAAGACATCCAGTTGCAGGTAGCGACGCTGGGTCATGACGTTGTGGTTCCTCACTTGTGACGGGTCGCAGTCCGGTTGCCGCCGATGGTGACGACCTCCGGTTGCGGGGGAGGGGATCAACCTCCGGGAGGCTGGATTCTAGTGGGTGGGGAGAGTCGGGTCATCAAGACGCGTTCCCATGGCCGCGTCTTCGATTGGATCGGCCGGTGGGCCGAAAATGTGCAGCTGCAACTTTTTCCGCGCCGGGCACCGCTCGGCGGGGCGCAGACGATAGGATGCAACGTCGTTATTTCATCCTATCCGGCTGTCATGCCGGAACATGTCGAGGTCAGGTCGGTGGCTCAAGCGGAAAAGTGGCTGGTAATCAAGTTCGGCGGCACCTCGGTTTCCCGCCGGGACCGCTGGGACAACATCGGTCGCATTGCAGTGGAGCGCGGCGCTGCCGAAGGCGCGCGGGTACTGGTTGTCGTGTCGGCAGTGTCGGGCGTCACCAACGAGTTGCAGGCCATCTGCGACGGCGATGACGCGCAGGCGCGGGTTGCCGCACTGGTTCAGCGCCACCGCGCATTCTGCGAGGAACTCGGACTGGATGCCGACGAAGCGCTCGGCGCCCGTCTGTCCAGTTTGCAGGGCCTTTTGTCCGATCCGAGGGCGGCGGAGCGCTCCCTGCCGTGGCAGGCAGAAGTGCTTGCCCAGGGCGAACTGCTCTCTTCGACTCTCGGCGTTGCCTACCTGCGCAGTCAGGGCCTCGACTTTGGCTGGTGCGATGCGCGCGATTGGCTGCAGGCAGGCCAGGCACCCAACCGGAGCGAGTGGGCGTTGCGACTGTCCGCGTATCCCAATCGCGAGATCGAACCCGGTTTCTCCGAACGGTTTTCCGCGCATGCATTCCCGATGATGCTGACCCAGGGCTTCATAGCGCGACATGCCGACGGGGGCACGGCTGTGTTCGGCCGCGGCGGCTCGGATACGTCGGCCGCTTGTTTTGGTGCGTTGCTTGGCGCGGTGCGGGTGGAAATCTGGACCGATGTGCCGGGCATGTTCAGCGCCAATCCGCGGGTGGTCCCGGATGCGAGGCTGCTGACGCGGCTGGACTATGCCGAGGCGCAGGAAATCGCGACCACCGGTGCGAAGGTGTTGCACCCGCGTTCGATCGGGCCGTGCCGCCGCGCCGGAGTGCCGATGGCGATCCTCGACACCGCGCGACCCTGGTTGCCCGGCACCACCATCGACGGAGCCGCGGCGGCGATGCCGGGTGTCAAGGCGATCAGCCGTCGCGACGGCGTGGTCCTGGTGTCGATGGAAAGCATCAGCATGTGGCAGCAGGTCGGATTTCTTGCCGACATTTTTGCGCTGTTCAAGCGCCATGGCCTGTCGGTTGACCTGATCGGCTCCTCGGAGACCAACGTGACCATCTCGCTGGACCCCAGTGAAAATCTGGTCACCAGCAATGTTCTGGAAGCGCTGGCCACCGACCTGTCCGAGATCTGCCGGGTCAAGGTAATTGCGCCGTGCACCGGGATCACTCTCGTGGGCCGCGGCATGCGATCCCTGCTGCACCGACTTTCGGATGTGTGGGCAACATTCGGCCAGGAGCGGGTGCACATGATTTCGCAATCCTCCAATGACCTCAATCTCACTTTCGTTATTGACGAGGCCGATGCCGAAGGACTGCTTCCGATGTTGCACGCCGAGCTGATCGGCAGCGGCGCGATGCCGGTGCTGGACCCCGGGGTTTTCGGACCCAGCTGGCGCGAGATCGAGTTCGGCCGTCCGCAACGTCGCGAGCCGTGGTGGATCGGAGCGCGGCAGGACCTGCTGGCCCGCGCGGCAGCGGGAACACCGCGCTACGTCTACAACCTGGCGACAGTGCGGGAACGCGCCCGCGATATGATCGAGACCAACGCGGTCGACCGCTGTTTTTTCGCCATCAAGGCCAACCCGCATCCGTCGATCCTGCGTACCGTCGCAAGCGAAGGGCTTGGGCTGGAATGCGTGTCGCTGGGCGAACTCCAGCATGCTTTCGCGACGCTGCCCGATTTTCCGCCGGAACGCGTGCTGTTTACCCCCAGTTTCGCCCCGCGCCGCGAATACGAAGCGGCGTTGGCGATGGGTGTGACCGTCACGCTGGACAACATCGAAGCGCTGCAACGCTGGCCGGAGCTGTTCCGAGGCCGCACGCTGTGGCTGAGGCTCGATCTGGGTCGCGGCGACGGGCATCACGAAAAGGTCCGCACTGGCGGAGTGGCGGCCAAATTCGGCCTGCCTCTGGCCCGGTTTGACGCGTTCCTCGCTCGCGCGCATGAGCTGGATATCCGCATCAGTGGCCTGCACGCGCATCTGGGGAGTGGGATCGAGGACCCGCTCCATTGGCGTGAGGTCTATGCCCACCTGGCCGGCCTGGCCGATACCGCCGGCGACGTCGAGTCGATCGACATCGGTGGCGGCTTTCCGATTCCCTATACGCCTGACGCGCAGGATTTTGATCTGACAGCCTGGCGCGCTGGACTGGACGAGATCAAGGCGGCCTGTCCGCGCTACGCGCTGGTGGTGGAACCGGGTCGCTATATGGCCGCGCAGTGCGGCGCGCTGCTGCTGTCGGTCACCCAGGTGGTCGAGAAGGATGGCGTACAGCGGGTCGGCTGCGATGGCGGCATGAACGCGCTGATGCGGCCAGCGCTGTACGACGCCTGGCATGGCATCCACAACCTGAGCCGCCTCGACGATCCAGTGACCACGACGTACGAGGTTGTCGGGCCGATCTGCGAGACCGGCGATGTGCTCGGTCGCAACCGCCTGCTGCCGACCGCGACCGCGGAGGACGACGTGGTGCTGGTGGCCGACACCGGTGCCTATGGCATGACGATGGCCAACACCTACAATCTGCGGGCCCTGCCAGCAGAGGACATCATTGAATGAATACGTGGACGTTCCAGCGCGATGCGATCGCCGCATTCCGCTTCGTGCGCTGCGATTTCCAGGCCGACACGGGAACCGCGAGTCTGGTCTATGCCTTCGACGATGGCCCCGAACTGGTAGAAACGGTCACCGTGCCCGGCGCGCCCTTCGTGCTGGACGCGCACCGTGCGGCTGCTGTGGAAAAGGCGCTGCAGTTGCTGCACCTGATTGCCGGCGTCAGTTATTACAAGGCCGCGATTCCGCCCGCGATCCAGATCGACACTTACGTCATCGACACCGCGACCGCGGAGCTGATGGAAACCATCTACATCAACGGTCTGGGCGAGTTCGCGTACCGCAACCACCTGGACCTGCATGGCCGTATCCGGTTTCCGGCCGCGGCCACGAGGTCGTCAGATGCCCCTGCGGTGGGGCTGCGTGAACACGCGCTGGTGGCGATCGGTGGTGGCAAGGACTCGCTGGTCAGCATCGAGGCGCTGCGCGCGCTCGACGTCCAGCAGACCGTGAGCTGGATCGGCGGCTCGCAATTGATCAGGGCCTGTGCCGAGCGCACCGGGCTGCCGACGCTCAGCATCGGTCGCGCGCTCGCCCCCCAACTGTTCGACTTCAACCGCCAGGGTGCGTGGAACGGCCATATCCCGGTCACCGCGGTGAACTCGGCGATCCTCGTGCTGGCCGCGTTGCTGCACGGCGTCGATCAGGTGGTGTTCTCCAACGAGCGTTCGGCCAGCTATGGCAGCCTGATCCGCAGCGCGGACGGCCAGACGACTACCGAGGTCAATCACCAGTGGTCCAAGGGCTGGGCTTTTGAATCCGCTTTCGGCGGGTACGTCGAAAAATACATCGCCGCCGACCTGCACTACTACTCGCTGTTGCGCCCGCTCAGCGAGCTGGCTGTCGCTCGGCAGTTCGCCCGCAACGACCACTACGATGCATGGTTCTCCAGTTGCAATCGCAATTTCCACATCCTCGGCGAGCGGCCGGTAAACCGCTGGTGCGGCGTCTGTCCGAAATGCCATTTCGTGTTCCTCGCGCTGGCACCGTTCATGCCCAAAGCGCGGCTGGTGGGCATTTTTGGCCGCAACCTGCTGGACGATCCGGCGCAGACAGCGGGCTATGACGCACTGCTCGAATACCAGAATCACAAGCCGTTCGAGTGCGTGGGCGAGGGCATCGAGTCGCGTGCCGCCATGGCCGCGCTGGTTGAGCGCGCTGAATGGCGCGAGGATGCTGTGGTGAAGCGTTTCGCTGCGGAGATCCGGCCGCAGCTGGACGAGTCCCGTCTGTCCATAGAGCCGTTGCTCGTGCTTGATGAGCAGCAGCGTATTCCGGCGGCGCTTTGGGATCGACTGCGTGCGCATCTCGCAGTTTGAGGGTCGTCGGGTTGCCCTGTGGGGTTGGGGCAGGGAAGGTCAGGCCGCGTGGAGCGCTATCCGCTCGCGGCTGCCGGCGCTGCCCCTGACCCTGTTTTGCACCAAGGCGGAAGTCGCCGCGGCGCGCAGCCGTGGCGATGCCTTGCTGACGGTGGAGGATCAGGCCAGTGCAGAGCGTCTGGCGGAGTTCGACATCGTGGTGAAATCGCCGGGCATCAGCCCCTATCGGCCCGAAGCGCTGGAGGCGGCCGCGCGCGGTACGCGATTTATCGGCGGTACCGCGCTGTGGTTCGCCGAGCGGGCAGACCCGGGGTGCGTTGCGAGCGACACCGTGTGCATCACCGGTACCAAGGGCAAGAGCACGACCACAGCGCTGCTTGCCCACCTGCTGCGCGTCAGCGGGAGGCGGGTGGCGCTGGCCGGAAATATCGGCGTGCCGCTGCTTGAACTGCTCGATGTCGCACCTGCCGAGGTGCCGGAGAGCTGGGTCATCGAATTGTCCAGTTATCAGACCGGTGAGGTCGCCGCCAGCGGCGTCCGCCCCGACATCGCGCTGGTGCTGAACGTGTTTCCGGAGCACCTGGACTGGCACGGCAGCGAATCCCGCTACGTTGCGGACAAACTGCAGCTGGTCACCGCGGCGCGACCCCGCATCGCGGTCCTCAACGCCGCAGACCGGCGACTGGCGGCGTTGCATTTGCCCGAAAGCGAGATCCGCTGGTTTGGTGACCAGTCCGGCTGGCACCTCCGCGGTGACATGCTGTACAACCGCGGTGCCGAGGTGATGGATACCACGTCACTGCCGCTGCCGGGGCGGCACAATCGCGGCAACCTGTGCGCTGTGTTGACGGTACTGGAAGCGATGGGGCTGGATGCAACAGCCATGGCTTCTGGCGCAGCGGGTTTCCAGCCCCTGCCGCATCGGCTGCAGACGCTGGGCATCCGCGACGGCATCACCTGGGTCAACGACTCGATCAGCACGACGCCTCACGCCAGTCTCGCCGCCCTGGACTGTTTCGCCGACCGGCGGGTCGCGATCCTGGTGGGTGGCCACGACCGTGGCATCGACTGGACGGAGTTTGCTGCCGCGATGACGCGCCAAGCGCCGCTGGTAATCGTGACCATGGGAGCGAACGGCCCCCGTATCCACGATTTGCTGGGGCCATTCAGGGCTGAAGGGAAGTTTGCCCTGTTCGCCGCCGACGGACTCGCGGACGCGACTGCGCAGGCGTGCGCGTCACTGACCGGCGATGGCGTGATTCTGCTCTCGCCGGGTGCGCCCAGCTTCGGGCCGTATCGGGACTACGTTGAGCGCGGGCGCCACTTCGCGGCGTTGGGTGGTTTCGATCCGGATGTGATCAGCTCGATTCCGGGACTGGGAATCGCCTGAGCACGCCTGTCGTTCGACTGGCGACCGCCCGTGGCGTCCGAGCTAGTGGTCTCGGTGGACCGCGTAGTCCGCAAGACCACGCAGAGCGGCGACATGCGCGTTCTCGTCCAGTCCATCCAGCGCTTGCACGGCCAACGCTGCATATTCCCGGGCACGCTGGCGGCTGTAGTCGAGGCCGTCGGTGGCGTTGATCGCCGCCAATACGTCCGGCAATGCCCCGCCATCACCGTTTTCGATCGCCGTACGCAGGATTGCAGCGGTTTTCGCGTCGCTGTGGCGGATGGCGTGGATCAGCGGCAGCGTTGCCTTGCCTTCGGCCAGGTCATCACCCAGGTTCTTGCCCAGAGTTTCCGCATCGGACGAGTAATCGAGCACATCGTCTGCGATCTGGAAGGCAAATCCCAGGTTCAGGCCGTAATCGTGCAACTTCTGCTGGGTCAGTTCATTGGCACCGGCCAGCAAGGCGCCCAGACGGGTCGCGGCGGCAAACAGCACAGCGGTCTTGCGCTCGATCACCCGGATGTATGCCGCCTCGTCGGTGTCGGCGTTGCGGACATGCAGCAACTGCAACACCTCGCCCTCGGCGATACGGTTGGTGGTATCGGCCAGAATCGTCTGTATCTGCATCGAGCCCAGCTCGACCATCAGCTGGAAGCTGCGCGAATAGAGGAAGTCGCCGACCAGCACGCTTGCCGCGTTGCCCCACACGGCGTTGGCGGTTTCCCGGCCCCGGCGCAGGTTGGACTCGTCCACCACGTCATCATGCAGAAGGGTTGAGGTGTGGATGAACTCGACCACCGCCGCGAGCTGGTGGGCATCCTGCCCGCGGTGATCCAGTGCGCCCGAGGCCAGTAACAGCAGCATCGGCCGCAATCGCTTGCCGCCGGCGTTGATGATGTATTCCGATACCTGGTTGATGAGCACGACGTCCGACGCCAAGCGACGCCTGATCAGCGCGTCCACCGCAGCCATATCGTCGGTGGCCAGGGCCTGGATCTCCTCAAGGCCGGGGTTCGTTCGCAATGGGGCGGAAGCGTGCATGGGCAATCAAACAGCGGGGGACCGGGGATTATAGGGGTTCGGCGTCGGGGGAAAATCCGAGGGCGCCGCGGGGCATGTACCGACCGTGCCCGTCTGGCGGGCCGCTATACTCGTTTGCCAGTCGCCGCCGGCGACCCCAATAGGACCGCATACATGGCACGTGGCATCAACAAGGTGATCCTGGTCGGCAATCTCGGCAACGATCCCGACATGAAATACACCCAGGGCGGCATGGCCATCTGCACGCTGTCGCTGGCAACCACCAGTGTGCGCAAAGACAAGGATGGCCAGCAGATCGAAAAGACCGAGTGGCACCGGGTCAAGCTGTTTGGCAAGTTGGGCGAGATCGCTGGCGAATACCTCAAAAAGGGTCGTCAGGTGTATATCGAGGGTTCGATCCGCTACGACAAGTTCACCGGTCAGGATGGCGTGGAGAAATACTTCACCGACATCGTCGCCGACGAAATGCAGATGCTCGGTGGTGGTGGTGCCGAAGGCGGTGGTGGCGGTGGCCGCAGTGCCGACCGGGATGATCGCGACGATCGTTCCTCGCGCCCGGCCTCGCGCCCGGCCGCAGCGCCGCGACGTGAAGCCGCACCCGCCAAGTCGAATGATTTTGGTGAAGACTTCGCGGACGACGACATTCCGTTCTGATCAACGTCGCTGTGTGACGGATGCATCCGTCGAAGGGCCCGAGTAGGATGCGACCGCAATGCGACTGCGCTGCGGTCGCTCCAACACCCTTTCTTGTCTGGAGTATGTATGTCGACGTGGTTGGTAACCGGCGGTGCCGGTTTTATAGGCGGGAATTTCGTCCTCGATGCAGTGGGACGGGGCATCAAGGTCGTCAACCTGGATGCGCTGACCTATGCGGGAAACCTGGACACGCTGTCTCCCCTGGAAGGCAATCCGGCCCACGTGTTTGTCCACGGCGATATTGGCGACGCGGCGCTGGTGGAGCGCCTGCTGAGCGAACACCAGCCTGACGCGGTGATCAACTTTGCCGCGGAGAGCCACGTCGATCGTTCCATCGACGGTCCCGCCGAGTTCGTTCAAACCAACGTGGTCGGTACGCTCAGCCTGCTGGAAAAGGTGCGCGACCACTGGAAGTCACTCGGCCCTGATCGCGCGGAAGCGTTCCGTTTCCTGCACGTCTCGACCGACGAGGTCTACGGCACGCTCGGTGAGACCGGCAAGTTCACCGAGACGACCCCGTACGCGCCCAACTCCCCGTATTCCGCCTCCAAGGCGGCCTCCGACCATCTGGTCCGGGCCTTCCACCATACGTATGGCCTGCCGGTGCTCACCACCAACTGTTCCAACAATTACGGGCCTTACCAGTTTCCGGAAAAGCTCATTCCGCTGGTGATCGCCAAGGCGCTTGCCGGCGAACCGCTGCCGGTCTACGGCGACGGGCTCAATGTGCGCGATTGGCTGTTCGTGTCCGACCACTGCTCCGCCATCCGACGCGTGCTTGAAGCCGGCCGCGTGGGAGAGGTCTACAACGTCGGTGGTGAGGCTGAGCGCACCAACATCGTGGTGGTGCAAACCATCTGTCGGTTGCTCGACGAGCGCCGTCCGCTGGCCGGCGGTGGCCGCCGCGAGACGCTGATCACCTACGTCCGGGACCGCCCCGGTCATGATCGCCGCTACGCCATTGATGCCAGCAAACTGCATGGCGAGTTGGGCTGGGCGCCGGAAGTGACCTTCGATGAGGGCATGGCCCGGACGATCGACTGGTACCTGGACAACGCGCCCTGGGTGCAGCGGGTGATGGATGGCAGCTACCGACTGGAACGCATTGGTGGCGTCGCATGATGGCCGCCTCCACACGCAAGGGAATCATCCTTGCGGGCGGTTCGGGCACCCGTCTGTATCCGGTGACCCAGGCGATCAGCAAGCAGCTTCTTCCGATCTTCGACAAGCCGATGATCTATTACCCGCTCAGCGTATTGATGCTGGCCGGGATCCGCGAGGTGCTGATCATCAACACCCCTCACGAGCAGGCGCTGTTCCGCAACCTGCTCGGCGACGGTTCCCAGTGGGGCATGAAGATCGAGTACGCGGTACAGCCCAGCCCCGATGGACTGGCGCAGGCGTTCCTGATCGGACGTGACTTTCTGGCGGGGCAACCCAGTTGCCTGGTGCTCGGCGACAACATCTTCCACGGGCCCGGCTTGACTGCGATGCTGAAGCGGGCAGACGCCCGTCAGGAAGGCGCGACGGTATTCGGCTACTGGGTCCGGGATCCGGAGCGCTATGGCATCGCCGAGTTCGACGCCAACGGCAAGGTAGTCGGTCTGGAGGAAAAACCGGAACATCCGCGCTCCAACTATGCGGTGACCGGTCTCTACTTCTACGACGGGCGAGCGAGCGATCTTGCTGCGCAGATCAAGCCATCGGAACGCGGAGAGCTGGAGATCACCGATCTCAACAAACGCTATCTGGAAGAGGATGCGTTGCACATGGAGCGCCTGGGCCGCGGCTACGCATGGCTGGATACCGGCACCCACCAGTCACTGCTGGAGGCATCCAACTATGTGGAGACCATAGAGGCCCGCCAGGGGTTGCGGGTCTGCTGTCCGGAGGAGATCGCCCTGCACAACGGCTGGATCGACAACGATCAACTGACGGCGCTGGCGCAGCCGCTGGTGAAGAACGGCTACGGCCAATACCTGCTTTCACTCATTGACCGCGGATACGTGGAATGAAAGTGATCCAGACCGAACTCCCGGGCTGCGTGGTATTTGAACCGCGCGTGTTCAGCGATGACCGCGGGTTCTTCTTCGAGACCTTCAATCACGACAAACTGCGCGAGCACGGTTTGCAGCCGGCATTCGTGCAGGGCAATACCTCGTCCTCCCGAAAGGGGGTGTTGAGGGGCCTTCATTACCAGTGGCCCAATCCCCAAGGCAAGTACGTGTCGGTGGTCGAGGGTGAAGTCTGGGATGTCGCGGTGGATATCCGCCGTGGCTCGCCACACTTCGGCCGCTGGACCGCGGCAGTGTTGAGCGCCGAAAACAAGCGTCACTTCTGGATTCCAGAGGGTTTTGCCCACGGCTTCGTCACCTTGAGCGAGCATGCCGTGTTCACGTACCTGTGCACGGCCACCTACGACCCGCAGGCGGACGCGAGCCTGCGCTGGGACGATCCGCGTCTGGCGATCGACTGGCCGGTCGCCTCACCGCTGCTGTCCCCAAAGGACGCTGCCGCACCTCTGCTGGACGCGGTCGAGGACGACCGATTGCCGCTGTTCAAGGGCTGATTGCAATGCGCATACTGTTGATTGGCGGCAATGGCCAGGTGGGCCACGAGTTGCAACGCTCGCTGGGGGCGCTCGGCGAGGTGGTGGTCACCACACGGGATGGTGCTCTCGGGGATGGTCAGCCCTGCGAAGCGTTGGATCTCGGGATGCCGGAATCCATAGCGGCGGTGATCGCGCGGATTGCTCCGCAGGTGGTCGTCAATGCCGCTGCCTATACCGCAGTTGACCGCGCCGAGGACGAGCCGGAACTGGCGCATCGCGTCAATGCGGAGGCCCCCGCGCGAATCGCCGAAGCGTGTCTGGAGGTCGGCGCGTCGCTGGTGCATTACTCCACCGACTACGTATTCGATGGGCAGGCCCGCCGCCCCTATCGCGAAGACGACCCGACAGCGCCGCTTGGCGTCTACGGCGCGACCAAGCTTGCGGGGGAGCAGGCGATTGCCGCGACTGGCGTCCGGCATGTGACTTTGCGGACCGCGTGGGTCTACGGACTGCACGGCGCCAACTTTCTGCGCACGATGCTGCGTCTGGCCGGCGAGCGTGACGAGTTGCGGGTGGTTGCCGACCAGTTCGGATCGCCCACCCCGGCGTGGCTTATCGCCGACGTGACCGCGGCCATCCTCGAACACGGAATAACCTCGCCCGGGATCCATCATCTGGTTACTGGCGGGGAAGTAAGCTGGCACGGTTTCGCGGAAGCGATCATGGTCGAGGCCAGCCGCACCGGTCGCTTGACCCGGCGTCCGCACGTGGTTCCGATCACGACGGCCGAGTTTCCGACCCGGGCAAGTCGCCCCGCTTATTCGGTGCTGGACACCCGGCGACTTGAGCAGCGCTACCTGCTGGACATTCCGGATTGGCGCAGCGCGCTGACGACGACGCTGGGCCGGATGGAGACGCCCGTCAATTAACGGCGGCTCCCACTGCGGCAGCGGGTTTGCAGAACACCAAGTTGCGGTACCCTTCGCGACGGGGAAGCACCCATCGGGGGATGGAAGCTTTGACTCGGATGGCCGCACGGCCAGGACTTTCGACACGCCATTGCCGGTGTGGTGAAGGTCGGCTGCGGCATGCATGCCCGGTTTCGCCCACTTAGAAGCTTCACTTCCCGACAGGAGTTGGACTTGAACCGCATTGCCATTGCAACACTCACCGCCGCACTTTTTGCCGCATTGTCGCTGTCGCCAGCCACCGCCCGCGGCGAAGCGCCGGTTGTCACTCCGCCGGCTGTCGGCGTTCCCGGGCATACGGTGGATGTGGGTCGCTACGTTCGTGCCGATCTGTTCGAGTCCATCAAGATCTCACCCACTGGCGAGTATCTCGCCGCGACGGTGCCGCTGGACAATGGGCAGCGCACCGGGCTGGTGGTGATGAAACGCTCGGACAAGAGCATCACCGGCGCCTTTTCGCAGGGAAAAAATACCCACATCGACGATTTTCACTGGGTCAACGGTGAGCGCTTGCTTATTGGTCTGGCGGAAAAGTTCGGTGCGCTGGAACGCCCGCAGTCCACCGGCGAACTCGTCGCGATCAATGTTGACGGTGGCAAACCGCAGTTTCTGGTGGGTCAGCGGATGATGGGCGAGGGCGCGGGGACGCGGATCCAGCCACGCAAGGTGGAGCGCGTCGCGGCCTACCTGGTCGATCCGCTGCTGTCGGACGACAAGCGGGTGATCATAGCGGTGAGCCCGTTCAGTGCGGACGCCTACACTCGCGCCGAATCGATGGACGTCTACACCGGGCGCCGGATGCCGGTAGCGCGGGTGCCGGTGCGCAATGCCGGGTTTGTCACCGACAATCAGGGCGTCGTGCGATTCGCCGCCGGCGCTGACACCGACCAACGTCAGCGCGTGTACTACCGCGCAGGCAATGGCGCGGATTGGCAGCTGATCAACGATGAGAGCGTGACCGACCTGGTGTGGCAACCGCTGGGCTTCGCCGCGGACGACACGGTGGCTTTCATCAACAGCACCAGGCTAGACGGACCTGATGAGGTTCTTGCCTTCAATCCCGCCACCGGCAGCACCCGCCGCGTGCTGCGCGATGACACTGTCGATGCTGCGATGGTGCTGGAAGGCGTCGGCGGTACCGGCCCGGTGGGCGTGATCTTCAACGACGGAAAGCCGCGCACCGCATTCTTCGATGAGGCGTCCGAAGATGCGCGGCTGTACCGCAGTCTTGAGGCGGCGTTTGGAGGCGATGCGCTGCGGATCACATCGCAGACCGCAGACGGCAAGATCGCCCTGGTGAAAACCTGGAGCGATCGCAGCCCCGGCGACTACTTCCTGTTCAACCGGGAAACCAAGAAGGCCGATCATCTTTTGAGCCAGCGCGAGTGGTTCGATCCGCGTGAAATGGCCGAACGCCGCCCAATCCAGCTCAAGGCTCGCGACGGATTGGCCTTGCATGGCTTTCTCACGCTGCCCAAAGGCAAGGCGGAGAAGAAGCTGCCGATGGTCATACATCCCCACGGCGGGCCGTTCGGCATCCAGGACACCTGGGACTTCGATACGCAGTCACAGATGCTTGCGGAAGCAGGCTATGCGGTGTTGCAGGTGAACTTCCGTGGATCCGGCGGTTACGGCCAGCCGTTTACGGCAGCAGGCAAGCGCCAGTGGGGCAAGGCGATGCAGGACGACATCACCGATGCCACGCGATGGGCGATCCAGCAGGGAGTCGCGGACCCCGGCCGCATTTGTATCTATGGAGCCAGCTACGGTGCATACGCCTCTTTGATGGGCGTCGCCAAGGAACCTGACCTTTACAAGTGCGCGGTCGGCTACGTGGGCGTGTACGACTTGCCGACCATGCACACGCACGGTGACATCCAGGGGCATGGCTCAGGCCAGACCTATCTGCGCGAGTGGATTGGCGAGCGCAAGGACCTGACGGCGGTATCGCCGAGCAGCATGGCCGAGCGCATCAAGGTGCCGGTCTTTCTTGCGGCCGGTGGCGAGGACAAGCGCACACCGATCGAACACACCAAGATGATGGAGCGCGCCCTGATCAGCAACGGGATACCCGTGGAAACGCTCTACTTCGCGAACGAGGGCCATGGCTTTTATCTGGAAGCCAACCGTCGCGAGTACTACACGCAGCTGCTGGCTTTCCTGTCGCGCCACATCGGTGGTGCGACAGCGTCCGGCAAGTGACGAACCCGTAAGGACCGCAGCGGCGCACCGCCGCCGCTGCGGGTTCCGCTGAAGATCCAGCACGTGAACCAAACCCGCAGATAGACCGTAGCAAACCGGTTTCCAGCCATTGCGAAACCTTACGGCCCATCTGCGCGGGACACCGTTCTTCTGGGATATCCTCGCCGGGTTGCGTCATCCACGGCCGAATTCCAGCGAGCCATCAGGAGCCATTCGATGAGTACACCCGTACCTGGTCCCGCGCCGGCTCAGCTGACTTTCCGAGCCGTGGTCCTGGCGATCGTCCTCGCAATGATCCTGGCTGCCGCCAACGCCTACCTCGGATTGTTCGCCGGCCTGACCATCGCCACGGCCATTCCAGCGGCGGTGGTATCGATGGGTGTGCTGCGACTGCTGGGCGGCGGGACCATCCTTGAGAACAATATTGTCCAGACCGGTGCATCCGCCGGCTCCTCGATTGCCGCTGGCGTGATTTTCACCATCCCGGCGCTGGTGATCATGGGGTATTGGCCGGATTTCAAGTACTGGTGGGTGCTCGCGATCGCCGGCCTGGGTGGCCTGCTCGGTGTCCTGTTCTCGGTGCCGTTGCGGCGATCGATGATCATCGAGGATCCACTCCCGTTCCCGGAAGGAAAAGCGGCCGCCGAGGTGCTCAAGGCCGGTGACAATCCGGGCCCGGGAATGAAGATCCTCGCGGTGTCCGGTGCGATCGGCGCGGTGGTGAAGCTCGCGGCGACCAGCGGCCTTCGACTGATCCCCGACACGTGGACCCAGTCGACCTATCTCGGCAGTTCCAAGATCACTGCGTTCATTGGCACCAACCTGTCGCCGGCACTGCTCGGGGTGGGATATATCGTCGGGCTGAATGTCGGCATCGTGGTGGTGTCCGGGGCCATCCTTTCCTGGTACATCGCCATCCCGCTGTATCAGGCTTTTTTCATGGCCAGTGATCCCGCGTTGGCGGCCTCACTGGCAACTGTGTCATCTGCGGATGCCGCGTTTGGTATCTGGGGTGCCAAGATCCGTTACATGGGCGTCGGGGCAATGCTGGTGGGCGGTATCTGGACCTTGTTTTCGCTGCGCAAGTCACTGCTCAACGGCGTCAAGAGCGGCTTCACCGCAGCACGCCAGAGCACCGGCGTGGTATTGGCGGAAACCGAGCGAGACCTGCCGATGAAGTGGATGCTGGTCGCGTTGCTGCTGTTCACCCTTCCGCTGCTGGTGCTCTACCAGATGATCGTCGGGCAATGGATGGTAAGTATCCCGATGACCATCATCATGATCGTCTCCGGCTTCCTGTTCGTCTCCGTGTCGGCGTATCTGGCCGGCCTGATTGGCTCGTCCAACAATCCGGTCTCCGGCATCACCATCTCGACCATCCTCTTTGCCTCGGCCGTGCTGGTGGTGTTGATGGGCGACAGCGGCCTGGAGCCGGTGGGGGTTGGCGGCGCACCGCTGGGAGCGGTGGCGGCGATCATGATCGGCGCGGTGGTGTGTTGCGCGGCGGCCGTGGGCGGAGACAACCTGCAGGACCTGAAAGCCGGCTACATCGTCGGGGCAACACCCTGGAAACAGCAGCTGATGCTGGGCATCGGTGCGTTCTCGTGTGCATTGATCATGGCGCCCGTGTTGAACCTGCTGGCCACCGCCTACGGTATTGGCGAGCCAAGCCTTGAGCATCCCAACGCACTTGCGGCACCTCAGGCCAACCTGATGGCGTCGGTTGCGCGCGGACTTTTTGGCGGCGATCTGCCATGGACCATGATCGGCATTGGCGTGGCGGTGGGGGCAGCGATCATTGCCGTCGATGAGTGGCTCAAGGCCCGTGGCGCACGTTTCCGTATTCCGGTGCTGGCCGCCGCCATCGGTATCTACCTGCCGCTTGAGCTGATGGTGCCGATATTCCTTGGCGGGCTTGTGTCCTACCTCGTCGAGCGCTTCCACAGAGTCCGCGCCGATGATGAGGAGGAGCGCGACCGGATCCATCGTCCCGGGGTCTTGTTTGCCGCCGGGCTGATCACCGGCGAGGCGCTGATGGGCATCGCCATCGCGGTGCCCATCGTGGTGTCCGCCCGCGCCGACGTCCTGGCGCTGCCCTTCCAGTTGCCCTTCGCACAGTGGATCGGCTTGCTTGTCCTGGCCGTCGTAGGGTGGGGGCTCTACCGCACGGGCGTGCGGTCACCAGTTGCCGCCAGCTGAAGTTCCGTCTGATCGGATATCGGGCGTCGCCGGTGGTGGTGCCTTACAACACAACAGGAGTTGTCCATGCGTATTTCCCAAGCCGTTCTGCCACTGCTGCTGGCACTCGCGATACCCGGCACGGCGCTGGCCGCCGGCGGGGCGGAACGCGGTTTGCAACCGCAGGATCTGGCGAGCCTTGATCGATTTTCATCTCCCATCCTCTCGCCCGACGGGAGCGTCGTGGTGTTCGCCAGGACCGTGGTCGACTACGGCGCGAATAAATCAAGCACGTCCCTCTGGGCGCGCAATCTGCTGACCCGAGACCTGCAGCCCCCGACACGATTGACCCCGGATGGCTGGAACGTCAATTCAGCGGCGTTCTCGCCGGACGGCAAGAGCGTGCACTTTCTCAGCGCCAAGTCGGGCACCTCGCAGCTGTATGCGATCCCGGCGACCGGTGGCAAACCGCGCCAGTTGAGCAAGGTCGCACTGGATCTCGGTGGCTTCCACGTCTCGCCAGACGGTCGCCGTGTCGCGTTCAACGTGGAGGCTTTCACGGACTGCGGCAGCGATCTGGCATGCAGCAAGAAGCGTCTGGACGAACGCGAAGCGAGTCCCGAGACCGGCATGGTCTATGACAGGATGTTTGTCCGCCATTGGGACGCGTGGAGGGACGGACGGTTGAACCGGGTCTTCGTCGCTGACCTGCCAGGGGGCAAGGCGATGTTCACATCGGCTACGGCGGTTGCCACCGACGTCATTGGCGATGTGCCCTCCAGGCCGTTCGGCGACAGCAGCGAATATGCCTGGGCACCGGACGGCAAGTCGCTGGTCCTCGGTGTGCGCAAGGCCGATCGAACCGAACCGTGGTCGACGAACTTCGACCTGTTCCAGGTCAACGCGGACGGCAGCGGCGTCGCACGCAACCTGACTGCGGACAACCTCGCATGGGACACCGGCCCGGTATTCAGCGCGGATGGCAGCACGCTTTTCTATCGAGCCATGAAACGACCGGGCTTCGAGGCCGACCGCTTTGGGGTGATCGAACTTGATCTGGCCAGCGGCAAGCGCCGCGAAGTTGCGCCGAAATGGGATCGTTCCGCCGACAGCGTTGCCGTGTCCGCCGACGGCAATACCTTGTTCGTCACCGCCCAGGAGGTGGGCCAGAGCCCGCTGTTCGCGATGGATGTTGCCAGCGGTGAGGTAACGCGGATCGCGGCTGACGGCAGTATCGGCTCGGTGCAGGTTGCAGGTCCGACGCTCGCCTTTACCCGCAACAGCTTGACGAGCGGCAACCAGATTTTCACCACCAGCCAGGACGGCAACTCCCAACGGGCAATTACCGCGAGTGCCAGCGAGATGCTGCCGCAGGTGAAATTCGGCGAGTACGAGCAGTTCAGTTTTCCGGGCTGGAACCGCGAAACGGTGCACGGGTATGTTCTGAAGCCCTGGAACTATGAGGAAGGCAAGCAGTACCCGGTCGCGTTCCTGATCCATGGCGGTCCACAGGGCAGCTTCGGCAACAGCTGGAGCACGCGCTGGAATCCCCAGACATACGCCGGACAGGGCTACGCGGTGGTCATGATCGATTTCCACGGTTCCACCGGATACGGTCAGGCATTCACCGATGCGATCAGCCAGCACTGGGGTGACCGGCCGCTGGAGGATCTGAAAAAAGGCTGGAAGGCCGCGCAGCAGAAGTACGCGTTTCTCGATGGGGCGAATGCCTGCGCGCTCGGCGCCAGCTACGGGGGCTACATGGTCAACTGGATAGCGGGCAACTGGCACACCCCCGCTTCGGGCGCCTGGAAGTGTCTGGTCAACCACGACGGCGTTTTCGACACCCGGATGATGGGTTTCGTGACCGAGGAGTTGTGGTTCACCGAGTGGGAAAATGGGGGCAGCCCGTGGGACAAGGGCGCGGACTACGAGAAGTTCAACCCCAGCCGACACGTAGACAAATGGCGTGTACCGATGCTGGTCGTCCATGGCCAGCAGGACTTCCGTATCCCGGTCAGCCAGGGTCTGGGCGCGTTCACTGCACTGCAACGTCGCGGGATCGAGTCCAAGTTCCTGTACTTCCCGGACGAGAACCACTGGGTGCTCAAGCCGCACAACTCGGTGCAGTGGCACGACACCGTCAACGGCTGGTTGAAGCAGCACCTGAAGCAGTAAGCCAGGCAACTGGCGGTTGCGGCGACGCTCGTCACGACCAGCACGTTCACGCCTGAAATTCGCAATGGAGCTTCCGCATGCCTGACCCGTCCACCGCGCTGATCACCGACGACGCCGTTGTCCTGGGACTGCTGGCGGTCACGCTGGGTGCGGTGTTCTGGACCGCATCGCGCACCACCGGCTTTTGGAGCAAGTTCTACGGCGTGGTACCGGCACTGCTGGTCTGCTACCTCGTGCCGGCGATCTACAACAGCTTCGGCTTGATCGATGGCGCAGGTTCGGGGCTGTACCCGATGGCGCGGGACTATCTGCTGCCCAGTGCGCTCGTGCTGTTCTGCGTGGCGATGGACATCGGCGCGATCATCCGCCTTGGGCCCAAGGCGGTGATCATGTTCCTCACCGGAACCATCGGTGTGGTCCTGGGCGCGTGGGCCTCGTTCTGGGCAATGGGCTTGATCCATCCCGAGACCGTGGCGGGCGAGACGTGGCGCGGCATGACCACGGTGGCCGGCAGCTGGATCGGCGGGGGGGCGAACCAGGCGGCGATGAAGGAAGTGTTCGAGGTCGACGCGACCCTGTTTGGCCAGTTCATCGCGATCGACGTGATCGTCGCCTACCTCTGGATGGCGATCCTGCTGTTCATGGCACCCAGGGCCCATGCGTTCGACCGATGGGTAGGTGCCGACACCTCCGCCATCGAAGACCTCAAACGGCAGATCGCCACCTATCAGGAGGAGCACGCGCGCGTACCAAGCATGGCGGACTTCATGCTGATATTCGCCGTCGGTCTGGGGGTCACCGGATTCGCGCACTTTCTTGCCACGCCTCTGGTGGAGTGGGTGCGCTCGATGCCGCTGGAATGGCGTCTGCAGGACTACAGTCTGGACTCGAAGTTCTTCTGGATCGTGGTGTTCGCGACCACCATCGGGGTGTTGATGAGCTTCACTCCTGCCCGCCGACTGGAGGGGGCGGGGGCCTCGACCATCGGCTCGGTTTTCCTCTATGTGCTGATCGCGACCATCGGTATGCAGATGGACCTCAAATCATTGGCCGACAAGCCGATGTTGCTGCTTCTGGGGATAATCTGGATAAGCGTGCACGCGCTGTTGCTGATCGGGGTTGCCAAGCTGATTCGGGCGCCGCTGTTCTTCCTTGCCGTGGGCTCACAGGCCAACATCGGCGGTGCGGCGTCCGCGCCCGTGGTTGCCAGTGCGTTCCATCCGTCGCTGGCGCCAGTGGGGGTGTTGCTGGCGGTATTCGGCTACGCGCTGGGTACGTATTTCGCCTACCTGACGGGGGTGGGGCTGCAGTTCATGGCCGGCTGATCCGCTCGCCTACAGCCAGCCGGATCGTTTGAACGCGCGATACAGCGAGAAGACACCGGTACCCACGACGACCGCGAGCAACGGATAACTCCAACGGCCGTGCAGTTCGGGCATCACGTCGAAATTCATCCCGTACCAGCCGGTCACCAGGGTAGGCACGGCCAGCAGTGCTGCCCAGGCACCCATGCGCTTGACCACTTCGCCCTGACGCACGGTCACCAGCGCCAGATTGACGTTCACCGCAGCGGTCAACATTTCACGCAGCGTGTCGGTGTTCTCGTTGATCCGCACGGCGTGGTCGAGCACATCGCGGAAGTACAACCGCATTTCCTCGTCTATCAGGTCCGGTCGGGGCCGGGCGAGCTGCGACAGCACGTCCTGCAGGGGCGCTACCGCCATCCTGAGCCGGGTGAGTTCGCGCTTGAGGTCGTACAGCTTCTGCACCGTCTTCTTGTCGAAGTCATCGGCGAAAATGTCGTTCTCCAGCGCATTGAGCGCGTTGCCGAACTCGTCGACGATCGGCAACAACCGGTCCACCACCATGTCGAGCACCACGTAAAGGGCCCCGGCAGGGCCGTGGCGCATCAACTCGGGCTCGCGCTCCATGCGCGCACGGGCGTCGCCGTAACTGCTGGACGCACCATGACGGACGGTCACCAGATAACGCGGACCCACGAACAGGTGCGTCTCGCCGAAATTGATTTCACCCGCCATGTTCTGCGCGGTATGCAGGGCGATGAACATTGAATTGCCATACGTCTCGATCTTTGGGCGCTGATGGGCGTTGCCGGCATCTTCGATTGCCAGGTCATGCAGGTCGAATTCCTCCTGCAGTTTTTCCAGCACGCTGTCGTCGGGCTCGTACAGCCCGACCCAGACAAAGCTGCCGTCGTCCACGGCCAGCACATCACTGATCGAATCCAGATCGATGTCGAGCCGGGTGCCGTCGGCGGCGTAGCCAGCGCAGTTCATCACGCTGGCAGGCAGGACAACAGGCGGCGTGTCGGCGTGGTTCGGCATCATCGTTTTCCTTCGCACATCAATGGCGGCGCTTGTGCCGGCCCGGTGGAATCGCCAGTGCCGGCCGTCGCGCTAGCGATTGCGCAGACCAAGCATCAGACCGAGATGGATGGGGAGCAACAGCACGATCCAATGCAGATTTCGCTGGGGAAGCTGCTGCAGCCCATGGATGAACAGCGCAGCCACAGAAAGCACCACCATCGTCAGCAGGATGCGATGCAACCATGGGCCCGCGACACCTCCGCGCGCCACTCGCCATCCGCCCGGCAGCAGACCCCATGCGAGTGGGCTGACCAGCAGCAGGTTGTAGTTGGCCCAGCCGAAACGGTGCTCGGTTGCGATCCAGATGAACAGCATGAGCGCGCCCAGCGCACCCGACAGGACCCAGAACGGGAGTGCGACCGCGGCGGTCGCACGCGGCGCACGTCGCCCCGTCCAGGTGATTGTTGCGCCTATCAGCACCCCTGCTACCAGCCACAGCCACCAGCGCCGGGGAATTCCGACCGGTTCGGGATCCAGCTGATGCGGCAGCAATTCTATTTCCTCGCTGACAATCGGCTGTCCGGAGGCGTCGTGCGCGTTACGCAGCGAGGCGGCGAGGTGCATGGGCACGAACGCGTCGCCCCAGTTGGACAGCGGCTGGTCCGCGGCGCGTGCGAGACCGAGCTCGAAACCCAGCCACATCCAGAAGTCCGGTGACGCCAAACGGGTGGCTTCGCTGCGGAAGGTGTCGCCTCGTGATCCGCCCATCTGCCGTGCAAGCGCGCCACCGAGGGCGTTGTCCAGCGCGTCGCGCACACGGGTCGAGCAGTTGTCCAGAAAATAGTCGTAGCGGTAATGCGCGTTTTCAGGCCGGGCATTGTCAGCAAGGGCCGCGGCGAGCGCTTCTGCCGCTTCCTCGTCAAGGTCGAGCCATTGCAGACTCACCCCACGGCCCACCTCGCGGTAGTACGCCAGATCGTCGTTGACCGGGAGGGCGACCAGCTGGTAGCGCATATCGCCACGGATGAAGCGGGTGATGAAGTCCGGCTCGGTCGGATCGAAGTAGCCGAAGTTGTAGGAGGTCGCAGCGCCGGTCGAGGGATCATCGACCAGAATCGCGTTGTGGCCGAAGCGCTCGAAGAAGATCTCCCCCGGCTGCATCGTGACGACGCCGATCCGCGGTGCCGCAATGGCTGCAAGCGCGCACGACCACATCGCGATGAGCATGAGGAGGCGAATCACTGGGTTGACGGATGTCTCGCCGTTTGGCACTGCGTACACCGGCTCAGGCATCGCCCAGCACGCTGACGTGGAACGTATGCACACGTCGCGCGTCGGCACTGGCCACGCGGAACACGAAGCGGCCAAGAATCAACTCCTCCCCGGCTTCGGGCAGATGACCGATGGCTGCGATCACCAGACCGCCGATCGTGTCGTACTCGTCGTCATCGAAGTGCGCGCCGAAGTGATCATTGAAGTCGTCGATCGGGGCCAGCGCATCCACAATGAACTGGCCGTCGGCCTGGGCCGATATCAGCGCGTCGGGGTCCTCCGCCTCGTCATGCTCGTCGTCGATGTCGCCGACGATCTGTTCCAGCACGTCCTCGATGGTGAGCAGTCCGGCGACGCCGCCGTGCTCGTCGATCACGATCGCCATGTGGTTGCGCGACTGGCGGAACTCACGCAGCAGGATGTTGAGACGCTTCGACTCCGGAATGAGCACCGCCGGTCGCACCAGTGCGTGGATGCTGGGCGCGCCATTGTCTGCCACGACCCCTTGCAACAGATCCTTGGCCAGCAGGATGCCGATGATCTGGTCCTTGTCCTCGCCGTGTACCGGGAAACGCGAATGCCCCGACTCGACCACCTGCTCGATCAATTCCCGGAACGGCATGTCCGCTGGGAGCATGACCATCTGTGAGCGCGGAATCATCACGTCGCCGACGCTCAGGTCGGAGATGGCAATGGCGCCCTCCATCATCGTCAGGGTGTCGGCTTCGATCAGCCCGTCGGACTGGCAGTCGCGCAGCAGCTCGACCAGATCCTCGCGGGATGTGGGCTCACCTGACAGGGCGGAGCTGATGCGCTCGAACCAGGATCGCCGCTTGTCATTGCGATCCGGCAGTTCGTGCGCGGAGGCCTGGGTGGATGTACTACTGTCGTCCTCGGACATTGCTCGCATTCATGAATACGCCCGGGGGATGGGCGTCAGCGCGAGTCTAACTCATGGAAAGGTGGTGACAGCGTCAGCGCCGGGGGTTATTCAAATGCAACGTAGGGGTCGCCGATGCCGAGTGTTGCGAGGATTTCGCGTTCAAGCTGTTCCATGCATTCGGCCTCCCGTTCGTCCTCGTGATCCCATCCCAGCAGGTGCAGGATGCCGTGCACGGTGAGATGGGCGTAGTGCGCGTTTACCGCTTTGCGCTGCTCGGCCGCTTCGCGCATCACTACCGGCGCGCAGATCACAAGATCGCCCAGCAGCGGCAATATCACGCCTTCGGGCAACTCGGCAGGAAAGCTGAGCACGTTGGTCGCATGGTCCTGGCCGCGGTAATGGCGATTGAGTGCGAGACCCTCGCGGTCATCGACCAGGCGGATGGCCAGATCGGCTTCGCGAATGCGACCATTCAGTGCCGCCGCAGCCCATCGCCGGAAACTGTTCGCGGCGGGGATGCCGGCGCGCGGCAACCCGTAGCTGATCGATACTTCAAGGATGGTCGGACCGAGTGTCATCGCCATTCCCGATCTCAGCTGGAGAACGCCGGGTCCGGCGTCTGGGACTCGGCGTCACGCGCCTCGTAAGCGTTGACAATACGCGCGACCAGCGGATGGCGCACCACGTCGTGAGAGTCGAAGAATGTGAAGCTGATGCCTTCGACGCCACGCAGCACATCCAGCGCATCCTTCAAGCCCGATTTGACGTGCTTGGGGAGGTCGTTCTGGGTCAAGTCGCCAGTGACCACCGCGGTGCTGCCATAACCAATGCGGGTAAGGAACATCTTCATCTGCTCGATGGTGGTGTTTTGTGCTTCATCGAGGATCACATACGAGTCGTTAAGGGTGCGTCCGCGCATGTACGCCAGCGGCGCGATCTCGATAACGTTGCGCTCCAGCAGCTTGAGCACCTTTTCCACGCCGAACATCTCGTACAGCGCGTCATACAGTGGACGCAGATATGGATCGACTTTTTGCGACAGGTCCCCGGGCAGGAATCCGAGTTTCTCGCCAGCTTCCACCGCAGGGCGCACCAGCACCAGGCGTTGCACGCGCGAATCGTTCAGCGCCTCCACGGCGCTGGCGACGGCAAGGAAGGTTTTGCCCGTTCCGGCCGGCCCGATGCCAAAGTTGATGTCGTTGGTGGCGATCGCATGGAGGTACTTCTGCTGGTTGGGACCGCGTCCCCGAACCGTGCCGCGTTTGACCCGGATGACCACTTCCTGCGGCTCGATGTCCGCCTCGGCGACACGGGTCGCATCCGCCCCCGCCAGCGCAAGATGGATTGCGTGCTCATCCAGCACGTTTTCTTCGGATTCGCGCCAGAGCTGGCGCAGCACTTTCTCGGCGGTGTGGACGGAGGCTTCGGCACCCGTCAAACGGAAGATGTTGCCGCGATGGGCGATTTCCACGCCCGTGCGCAGCTCGATACTGCGCAGGTGACCGTTGAATGGACCGGCCAGATTGGCCAGCCTTTCGGTCTCTGGCGGGTCCAGTGCGAACTCGGAAATCGTCGGTGGCGCCATTGGATCAACCATGCTGAGGGGCAGGCCAGCTTGCACCTGCGGCCCGGTTTTCGCAAAGTGGCGGAATCTATCCAGGTAGGGGAGTGGCATGCGGACGATTCGGGCGATACAGACCAGGTTGCTGGTTACCGCACTGGCTGCCTGCGCACTGCCCTGGGCATTGCCCTCGCATGCCGCCGAAGTCACGGTGCTGGTCGCCCGCGGTATTCACACCATGGACGCTGCCCACCCGCGCGCCCAGGCGATGGCCTTCGACAGCGACGGCCGGATCCTCGCACTCGGCACGCGCAGTGCGATGCAAGCCAAATTTCCGGACGCGTCCTTGCTGGATGTTGGTGCGACCACGGTGGTGCCGGGAATGATCGATGCCCACGGGCATGTCGCCGGCCTTGGCCTGAACGAGATGCGCGCGGACCTTGCCGGCACCGGCACGAAAGAGGAGGCACTGCAGCGCTTGCGGGATTTCGCCGCCGACCTGCCGGAGGGCACGTGGCTGCTCGGCCGCGGCTGGGACCAGAACCGCTGGGCAGGCAAGCAGTTTCCGACCGCGGCCGACCTGGATGTGGCGTTCCCCGACCGTCCGGTCTGGTTGCGCCGTGTGGATGGGCACGCCGGCTGGGCCAACAGTGTCGCGATGGCGCTGGTGGCGCAGGACCTGGCCGGTGAGTGGCAGCCCGATGGCGGCAAGATCGAGCGTGACGCGCGTGGGACGCCGACGGGAGTTTTTATTGACGAAGCGATGACGCTGCTGGATGCGCATGTGCCCGAGCTGGAGGACGAGGTTGCGTCGCGAGCGCTGGCGCTGGGTATGCAGGCGGCCGCCTCACATGGCCTGACCGGGGTGCATGACGCCGGAGTGTCGTTGTCGACACTGGCGCATTACCGGCGTCTGGCCGATGGCGGCCAGATGCCAGTGCGGGTGTATGCGATGGCCGACGGCGATGGTGCGGCACTGGACAACCTGTGCCGCGACGGTCTGTACCAGCACCCGGGCGGCCGTCTGCAGATGCGCGCGGTCAAGCTTTTTGCTGATGGCGCGCTGGGCAGCCGCGGCGCCGCATTGCTGGACGATTACAGCGACGAGCCCGGCAACCGCGGCCTGCTGCTGGCATCTGTCGAGCAGTTGGCCACCGCCACTGCCAAGGCGCAGCGCTGCGGCGTACAGGTGGCGACGCATGCCATCGGTGATCGTGGCAACCGGGTCGTACTGGACGCTTATGTACGCGCCCTTGGCAGCGACATTGGCGGTGACCACCGCTGGCGTATTGAGCATGCCCAGGTACTGGCGCACAGGGACCTGCCGCGCCTGGCGCAAATGGGCGTGATCGCCTCGATGCAGCCGACGCACGCGACCAGCGACATGGGATGGGCTGGCGACCGGCTCGGGCCGGAGCGGATCGAACACGCCTACGCGTGGCGGGAGTTGCGCGACAGCGGCGCCCGTCTGGCACTGGGCTCGGATTTCCCGGTGGAGTCGGTGGATCCCCGCCTGGGTCTCTACAGTGCCACCACCCGCACAGACGCCGACGGCGTGCCCGCGGGCGGTTGGCAGCCGGAGGAAAAACTCACGGCGTTCGAGGCTCTACGTGGCTTCACGCTGGATGCTGCGTATGCCGGGTTCAACGAGGCTGAGATCGGAAGCCTGGAGGTTGGCAAGCGCGCGGATTTCGTGGTGCTGGCCGAGGATCCCCTGCAGATTGATCCTCGAAAGTTGCGTGATCTTCGCGTGCTGGCGACTTACGTGGACGGCGACGCGGTGTATATCGCACCCCCCACGCAGCCCTGACGCTTTTGGCGCATGGCTACTCCAGCAGCGGCGGAGATGAGGGTCTTTCGGGTCCGGCGCTGTCGGCTAGTGGCCCTTCGCTGGCGTCGGAACTGAGGACGGATCATGTTCCAGGCTCGAGAGCCAGCCGGACAAAGCTGCGATCGCGTCCTCGTCCAGCGTCTCGGCCACACCGGTCATGACAAAGCCCGAGGTCGAGTCAGCCATGTTGCCGTCACGGTAGTCGGCCAGTTTTGTTTTCAGATAGCCGGAGTGCTGTCCCCGCAGGGCGGGGAAGCCCGTGTAGAGGCCGCGTTTTCCCGACGGCTGGTGTTGTGCCGCTGCGGGACCGCGGGCATCAGTGCCGTGGCATCCCTGGCATGAAGGAATCCCCCGGGCAGGGTCGCCGGCCAGGTAGAGGTGCTCACCCCGTTTCAACAGCGCCGGGTCGGTAGCGACCTCGTCGGACCCATCGGTTTCGGTGGGAGAAGCCATCCCCACAGGCAGGGATGCGTAGTGCATCGCCAGGTCACGCATGTCCTCCTCCGACAGATCCGCTACCAACGGCGTCATCGGTGAGGGATTTACGCCTCGCTTGTATTTGACCAGCTGCCAATACATGAAGTCCGCCGATAGACCGGCGAGGTTTGGAAAGTCGGGCACGATCGCGATGCCGTTCTGTCCGTGGCAATTTGCGCACACTTCGCTTTTCGCCCTGCCGGCTTCCGGGTCTCCTGTGATCATGGGTACGCGGCGCAGGTCGAGGTAGGGCTTCCTGGGAGCGTCGCTGTCCGTAGCGCTTTCGGATTTCGTGGAGTCGGTGTCTGCGGATTCCTGCCCATCGGACGCAGTGTCGTCAGATGGAGACTGGGCCTGCAAGGCGGTGGCATACAGCAGTGCCGCAAGCACCAGCATCAAGGCGCGAATGTTCACAGTTGCACCTCCAGCATCGCCCCGAACATGTTGACGCCATAGTCAGCCGGGCCGCCGTCCGTGTAAACGCGGTGGTCATACACCCGGCTCTGGTCGAACCCCAGGTAATGCCAGTCCGACAGTCGCGCGCGCTCGTAGGTATTGAACAATCGCAGACCGATCCGGTCGCTGAGTGGCAGCGACAACGACAGGCTGAAAGCGTTGGAGCGGTAGATCATCGGCGGGTACGCGCCGTTCGCGCTGGCGACGAGTTGCGGGTAGGCGAGCGCGGCAGCGGACACGAAGTCGTAACGCGTCACGCCACGGGTGTAGGTCCAGTTCCAGCCGGCGTCGAGGCGCGCTTTGCCAATGGATTGTGACCAGTTGGCACCGGCGTAATGGTTGCGCTGCTTGTCGTTGTTGCTCCAGCGGCCGATATCGGGGTAGGTGGTGCCACCGAGGTTCGGATCGGGCGTGATGACCACATCGTTTGCATTGGCGAACACCAGATCCGATTCGTCATAGCCGTACCAGGCACCGGCGACCTTGTCTGCGGAGGGTTGCCAGTCCCACTGGACGCTGGTGCCCAGGGTGTCCAGCTTCTGCCTGCCTGCCCGGGCGTCGTAGTCATTCCAGTCGCCACGGATGGATGCACTCAGCGTCATCTGATTGGGCAGGATGGCGGTCGCCATGAGGTCGACCTTCTGCTGCTGCCGTTCACCGACGTCGTACTTGCGCAACTGCGCGATCGTATGGGCGGGGATACCGGCCGGCGGCGTCACGAAACCGGGCAAGTCGGTGGAAAAGGTGAATTCGTAGGGGTTGTACCCGTACTGGTTGCCCGAGCGGTCGAGATACGAATAGTTGGCGCGAAGGTTCAGCCATTCAAGCGAACGGTTGGTCCAGTTGAGTTTCAAGGTGTTGTCACGCGTCGTGGCGAACTCGCGATGGGAGCGTTCGATACGGGAGAACTCGTAGGTGGCACCCAGCGTGTTTTTCTTGTTTACCCGCCAGGTGAGGCCGGTGACCAGCTCCCAGGTTTCCTTGTCCAGGGGCAGGTTGCGCACGCGGGTGATTACCGAGGCGTTGACGCCCGGATCCCACACACCCATCTCCCCCGGCACCACGCTGCCCTGTGCGCCGTTCTCGGCGATGTAGCCGTATTGACCGGTCAGCGGGTTGTACGCCCAGTAGGTGCCCGAATAGTCCTCGCGATGGAACTTGGCGGTGGAGCGCCAGCTGAGATTGGTGGCCGGTTGCAGGACCCAACGCAGGTCCAGCCGCTGGGTGTTGATTGCCAGATCCGCTTTCTGACGCGACAACGAGGCAGGAGTATTCCAGTCGGCGCAGTTGTAAAGGAATCCGGGAATGGGAATGCCGAATTGGCCCTGACAGCTCATGGGAGGCAACAGACGGTCGTTCTGTCGCGAGGTGCCAAACGCCGCTTTGACGGAGAAATCACCCTGCCAACGTGTGCGCCGGCTGAAGGTGCCCGACACGTGGTGGTAGTCGTTGTCCGGCTCATAGGAAAACTCACCGCGGGGAATCTGCGGAGTGACGAGTCCAGGCACTACCGTCCACGTGCTGTAGGGGACCTCGTAGTCGAAGCTGCTGTGGGCGCTGCGGAAGAATGACCCCGAGTAGTCGAATTGCATGCGCCAGTCAGTGCCGACGAACCGCAGTCCGGCAGTCATGTTGACCGTGCTGTCGTCAATCGGGCGCGCAATCTCGTAGATGCCCCCGTTGTCGGGGAACGGGAAGTTGAAGAAGAATGGACCGCCAAACGGACGCGCACCCTTGCGCGCCTCGTGACTGGCATTGAAGGTCGCCGTCCACTGCTTGTTGAGGAGGTAATCGATTCCGATTCCCTGTTTGTCGCGCACCACCTTCAAGGTCTGCATGGGCTGCGCCGCGGCGACCGCACTGACCTCGGCGACCGTGCTGCCGTTCACCGTCAGACCCTCTGTCAATGTCAGGTGCCGACTGCCGACACCGTTCCAGATCGAACGCGCATTGCCGCTCAGGACGTTGGGTTGCGACCGTACAAAACCCTGCACCCGGTATTTTCCGGACTCCCCGAACACAGCCCGATAGAACTGGCTGTCTTCGTTGAATCGAACCGCCCGGAAGTCAAGGTAACGGCCCCGATCGGCGTTTACCAAACGGAAGTCGGCGGCCAGGATGAAGCCGTCGTCCAGATTGGAGAAGCGTCTCCACTGCGCGTTGGTTTCGTCTCCGTTGACGTGCAGATAGCCCAGGGCAAACACGCCGCCCCCCTGCCAGCCTTCACCGAATCGGGGGGCGTCGCCGTGCACACGCGGAACGCAGTCGTAGGCGTGACCGGTCGGCGTGCGTTTCGCATCACCGGCCAGCCAGCTCATTCCATCCCGATCACACTGCCGACCCCACATGCCAATCGGATCAATCACGCTGCCGAATTGCAGGTCGACGCCGCTGCCGCTGTTCTGGGCCTGCGCCGCGGGCGCGAGCGCGAGAGACAGCGCAAGCCCGGCCAACCTCAGTGGCAGGGTGCGTGGATGTCCGTGCATGGCGCGGCCCTCCTTCTACTTGTGTAGGCGTGGTCCGGACGGGTTGTTGGAACCGTGGATCTGCGCGTGGCAACTGAGGCAGCCTCGTCCCATCAGGCGCTCATCGGGGGCGCCTCCGGAACCGAGTGACTGACCGGTCAGGAGATCATTCGGATGGCGCACGTTCGAATGGCACTGCTGGCACAGCATCGGCACCGGTGCTACCAGCAGCGCCTGCTGGTTGGAACCGTGCGGCGTATGGCAATTCAGGCAGCTGTCTCGCACCGGCGCATGTTCGAACAGAAAGGGACCGCGCTTCTCGGCGTGGCACTGGTAGCAGGTCTCGTTGACCGTGTCGGTCTTGAGCAGGGATGCGTTGAACCCGCCGTGCGGGTTGTGGCAGTCCACACAGGCCATCTGCCCCTCGGCCAGCGGCATATGCGAGCGCCGGTTGAACTGCTGCCGGACATCCTTGTGGCAGGTTGCGCAGGTGTCGTTGATCGACGATTTTGCGGTTGATCCTTCTGCGGAAAGACGCGCCATCGGATTGTGGCAATCACTGCACGACAATTCGTTGCGCTGGTGAACCGATCCGGTCCACTGGTCTCGCGGGCCCCCGGAATGACAGGTCATGCAGGTGGCGGCCTGGGTATCGACCGGGGTGCCGCCGTCGTGGGTGAACGCGATGATCAACCCCTTGGCAGCGGGACTTTCGGCATGCTTTGAGCCGGGGCCGTGGCATGACTCGCAGGTCGACGTATTGGGGTCGGCCGCCTTCGCCACACTCATCCCGAGGGCGTGGGTGGTGTGGGCAAAATTCTGCGATTCACGTGAGTGGCAGGCGGTACATGTCTTCTCGCCGATCGCGGTCGCCTCGGGTGCAAGCGGATTGGTCGCCACCCGCGCGTTGGCGAACCCGGGCGGTACGCCGAAGCCATGACCGGCGGGTGCACCCTCAATGCCGAAATGGGTGCTCGGGAGTTGGTGCGGATTATCCGGGGTGGAGGTTTGCGCCGCGACGGGCGCCTGCCAGCCCGCCACAACGAGTGCAGCGACGGCGGCGGCAGCGAAACCCAGGAATATGCGCATTGCATTCCACCTTTGCTGGCTGGCTGGCCGCGTTGCGGCCGTTGGCTCGCGTAATCGGAATTACACACCGACCATAAAGGCAGCGTTCAGCTTTCGTCAAGCAAAACCGTGACGATTGTCAAGTGCTGAAAAGTGGGATCAACCCGAACGTATTGGCTGCGGCGGTAGCAAAGTCCATCAGCGGTTTGCGTTCAAACGCAGATGCAATCAAAACGACGCAGGTGCCGGATTGCTCAAAGTGAGCTGCCCGGCACCTGCGATCAAGCAATCAGGGGACCAGAGTCACCGAGCCCTTCATCAGCGCCGAGTGGCCCGGGAAGCTGCAGAAGAACGAGTTCGGTCCAGCGCCCAGTTTTGCCGGATCAAAGCTGACGGACGTGCTCTCGCCGCCGCCGATCAGCTTGCTGTGGGCCACGATGCGCGAATCCTTCGGTTTGAGGTAGTCCGAAGCTATTCCTGCTTTCATCCCGTCGGCGTCGATGCCCTTCATGTCGACGGTCTTGGCGATCACGACGTTGTGCCCCATCACGTTTTTGGCCAGCTTGCCGGTGTGCTTCAGGTTGATGGTGAAGGACTTGCAGGACTTGCTGATTTCAATGGCGGTCTTGTTGTATTTCATCGCGTCGTTGCCTTCCAGATCCACCGAGCAGGTGGCAGCCAATGCGGCAGGTGCCGCCAACGACAGTGCGAGTGCAAAAGCGAGGGAACGGATCATGATATGTACCTCATTGAAGCGGTACCGACGGCGTCGGTCAGTGCATCCAATATAATCCGCGAGATATTGCTGCCGAGTGAATCCGTGCCGGATCCACACGCACATGCTTCACCCGGATTTCACCCGTCCCCGCAGCGAGTTGCTCATCGCGTCGGTGATCAGTATCTCGACAAACTGCCCGATCATCGCCGGATCGCCGGCAAAATTGACCGAGCGCATGTTCTCGGTCTTCCCGGTCAACTCGTTGGCATCGCGGCGCGAGCGGCCTTCCACGAGCACGCGCTGGGTGCTGCCGACCATCGACTCGCTGATGCGTCGCGCGTTCTCGTTGATGGCCGCCTGCAGGCGCGTCAGGCGCGCGTGCTTCTCGGCATCGCTGGTGTTGTCTTCCAGGTCGGCTGCGGGCGTGCCGGGGCGACGGGAATACACGAACGAGTAGGACTGGTCGAATCCGACGTCCTCGATCAGCTTCATGGTCTTCTCGAAGTCGGCGTCCGTTTCCCCGGGGAAACCAACGATGAAATCCGAGGAGATGGAGATGTCGGGCCGTACCGCACGCAACTTGCGGATCTTCTGCTTGAATTCCAGCGTGGTGTATCCGCGCTTCATTGCCGAAAGAATCCGGTCGCTGCCCGCCTGGACCGGCAGATGCAGGTAATTCGCCAGTTCCGGGACGTCGCGATAGGCCTCGACCAGCGAGTCGGAGAACTCCAGCGGGTGCGAGGTGGTGAAGCGGATCCGGTCGACCCCGTCGATCTGCGCGATGGTCCGCACCAGCAGTCCAAGGTCGGCGATCTCGGTCTGGCCTTGCGCGCCGGGCATCGGTCCCGCGTACGCGTTGACGTTCTGGCCCAGCAGGTGGATCTCGCGCACGCCCTGGCCGGCCAGTTGCGCGACTTCCACGAGCACATCCTCGAACGGTCGGCTGACCTCTTCGCCGCGGGTGTAGGGCACCACGCAGAAGCTGCAGTACTTGCTGCAGCCTTCCATGATTGACACGAAGGCGGTTGGGCCGTCAGCGCGGGGCTCCGGCAGGCGGTCGAACTTCTCGATCTCCGGAAAGCTGATGTCGATCTGTGGCAGGCCCGTCTGGCGCCGGTCACGGATCAACTCCGGCAACCGGTGCAGCGTCTGCGGGCCGAACACGAGGTCGACATAGGGCGCGCGTTTGACGATCGCTTCCCCCTCCTGGCTCGCCACGCACCCGCCGACCCCGATCAGGACGGGCTTGCCATCCTTCTTGAGCGACTTCCAGCGACCCAGTCTGCTGAACACCTTGTCCTGCGCCCGCTCACGGATCGAGCAGGTGTTGATCAGAATCACGTCCGCTTCGGCCACGTTGGTGGTCAATTCGAGGCCGTCCGACGCGGCAAGCACGTCGGCCATCTTGGCCGAGTCGTACTCGTTCATCTGGCAACCGTGGGTCTCGATGAACAGCTTTCCGCGGGGGGTGGGCGCCGACGTGGGATCGGTCACGGGAAGGCTTGAAGGGGATGTTTCGGTCATGGCGGCTCTGGACCGGTGCTGCGGAAACCGCTTCAGGACGGCGAAGCGGTGCCGTTGCGCCCGGTCTGCAAACAGGAGGGTGCGGCTAGTCTAACGGCCGTCGCCGCGAAGCGCGTCCCGTTTTGCGTAGCGCACGCTTGGCAAACGGGGTGTGAAGGGGGACACTCCGGCGCATGAGGGGGACTCACCTGTTTGTTGCGCTGGCATTCATGCTGGCTGCCGCGCCCGCGGTGGCCGGTACGGTGTACCGCTGTGAGACGCCCGACGGCGTTCGCAGCTACGTCAGCAAACGGCCGGCGGGAGCCAAGTGCAGCGTGGTCAGCAATGATGCGCCGCCAGCGCGGTCGGCTTCACGGAAGGCTTCGGCTACAACTGCAGCCCCGTCGAATTCCGAATCCCGCACTACCGCCGCCCGAGCAACCGATCCAGCCGCACCGGCGAGTTTTCTTACCAACGCCGCACCGGTGAGCCCGGTCAAGCCGGCCTCGAAGGGCGCGCGACAGGTTCAGGGGCAGGTGTATTCCTACATCAAGGATGGCGTGCGTCATTACACCAGCTCCCGGCCACAGGGCGTGGCCAATGCCAGTGCGGTGCGCACGATCCAGTACAGCTATGTGGAAACGTGTTTTGCCTGCGGTTCGACGCCGGGGGTGAATTTCGGCAACGTGCGGCTGAATCGCGAGGCCTATCGCGACGAGATCGCCGCCGCCGCGCGCTCCCACGGAATTGAAGAGGCGATCGTGCGCGCGATCATCCACGCCGAGTCCGCATTCAACCCCAACGCGCTGTCGCGGGTGGGCGCCCAGGGCCTGATGCAGCTGATGCCGGGTACCGCGCGCCGGTTCAAGGTCAGCAACGCCTTCGACGCCGGCCAGAATATCCAGGGAGGCGTGGAGTACCTGGCCTGGCTGCTGAAGCGCTTCGACGGCAATCTCACGCTGGCGGCTGCGGGTTACAACGCGGGGGAGGGCGCCGTGGACAAGTACAAGGGTGTGCCCCCGTACAAGGAAACGCAGCGCTACGTCCAGCGGGTGGGCCTGTTGGCTGACCGCTATCGCGCAACGAACTGAGGAAGATGAGGCCTGTGCGGTGAAAAACCCGCTCAACCGATTGTCGGGCCGTTCATCATTCCGCTACACTTCCTCGTCTTTATGAGCCGCCAGCCGTCGCCAGTGGTGCCGGGCGCGCGGTGGAACTTGGATTACCAGCTTTGCGGAGTGCCGGATGACCAACCCAGGGGTCAATGATCCTCAACATGTGCGTGTCGGCGATCCCGCCGGTGAACCCGTCAACAAGGGGCGTCGCCGGTTTCTGACTGCGACCACCGCGGTCATCGGTGCCGTTGGCGCCGGCATCGCAGCCGTGCCCTTCATCAAATCGTGGAATCCCAGCGAACGGGCCAAACAGGCCGGTGCGCCGGTGACGGTCGACATCTCGGCGCTTGAGTCGGGCCAGCGCCTGGTGCGCGAGTGGCGCGGCCAGCCGATCTGGATCGTCCGCCGCACCGAGGCGATCCTTGCCGCGCTGCCGACGCTGGATGATCATCTGCGTGATCCTATGTCGAACAATCCCGACCAGCAGCCGGAGTATGTGCTGGAGGATTTCCGCGAACTTCGCTCGATCAAGCGCGAAGTTTCCGTGCTGGTGGGCCTGTGCACGCATCTGGGCTGTTCACCCGAGATGAAGGCGGAGATCCGCCCCGAACCGTTCGACACGAGCTGGCAGGGCGGCTACTTCTGCCCGTGCCACAAGTCCAAGTTCGATATGGCCGGACGTGTGTATGACGGTGTCCCGGCGCCGACCAACCTGCTGGTGCCGCCGCATTACTATGCCGACGAAAACACCATCGTGGTCGGCCTCGATCCCTCTGCCAACCAGGGAGCAGCCTGAGCCATGGCCAACATCTTCATCCGCGGCGCGAACGGCGTAGCGGACTGGGTCAACGAGCGCGCGCCCGGCATGATGCCGGTGTATCGCAAGCACATGACCGAGTACTACGCGCCGAAGAACTTCAACGTCTGGTACTACTTTGGTGTGCTGGCCATGGTGGCGCTGGTCAACCAGATCCTCACCGGCGTCTTCCTGACGATGCACTACAAGCCGAGCGCCGCGGAAGCGTTCTCCTCGGTCGAGTACATCATGCGCGACGTGGAGTGGGGCTGGCTGATCCGCTACATGCACTCCACCGGCGCGTCGCTGTTCTTCATCGTGGTCTACCTGCACATGTTCCGCGGCCTGATGTACGGCTCGTACCGCAAGCCGCGCGAGCTGGTGTGGATCCTGGGCATGCTGATCTACCTCGTGCTGATGGCCGAGGCGTTCATGGGCTACGTGCTGCCATGGGGCCAGATGTCGTTCTGGGGCGCCAAGGTGATCATCTCGCTGTTCGGTGCGATCCCGGTGATCGGCCCGGGGTTGACCGAGTGGATCATGGGCGACTATCTGCCGTCCGACGCCACGCTCGGCCGCTTCTTCGCGCTGCACGTCATCGCGATGCCGCTGGTCCTGCTGTTGCTGGTGGTGCTGCATCTGGGTGCGTTGCACGAAGTGGGATCGAACAATCCTGACGGTGTGGACATCAAGAAGGGTCCGAAGGGCAATCGCTGGGATGCCAACAAGCCCGCCGACGGCATTCCGTTCCACCCGTATTACACGGTCCACGACCTGGTCGGTATCGGGTTCTTCCTGATCATCGCCGCGTTCATCATCTTCTTTGCGCCTGCCTTCGGAGGCTGGTTCCTGGAGCATGACAACTTTGTCGAGGCCAACCGCCTGGTGACACCGGGGCACATCAAGCCGGTCTGGTACTACACCCCGTTCTACGCGATGTTGCGCGTGATCCCCGACAAGCTGGGCGGAGTGGCGGTGATGTTCGGCGCGATCGCGATCCTGTTCGCGGTGCCGTGGCTGGATCGGAGCAAGGTGAACTCGGTCCGCTACAAGGGCTGGATCACGAAGACGATGCTTGCCATGCTGGTCGTATGCTTCATCTGGCTGGGCAAGATCGGTGCGGGTCCGGGTACCGATCCGGTCGAGACCCAGATCGGTCGCGTGCTGACCTTCCTGTACTTCGCGTTCTTCATCACCATGCCGTTTTGGACGAAGATCGACAAAACCAAGCCGGTGCCCGAGCGGGTGACGACGCATGACTAACCGGTCGATGCCCCTCACTCGGCGCCCCATCACGGTCAAATCGAACATGTTTGCCAAATGTGCCCTTTTTGTCGCCGGTCTTCTGCTGTCTGCCGCTGCGTTCGCAGCCAGTGGCGGCGGCCTTCAGCAGGCCGATACGGACCTCAATGACCGCGGATCGTTGCAACGCGGGGCGAAGCTGTATCTGAACTACTGCGCGGGTTGCCACTCGTTGAAGTACCTGCGCTACTCGCGCATGGCGACGGATCTGGGGCTGACCGAAGACGAGGTGATGCAGAACATGGTCTTCACCGACGCCAAGTTCGGTGACCACATTGAAACCGCGATGCCCGAGGCAGGGGCGACCGAGTGGTTTGGCAACAAGCCGCCCGACCTCAGCGTGATCTCACGTGTGCGTGGCGCCGACTGGCTGTATACCTATCTGAAGTCGTTCTACCTGGATGAGTCCGCAGCGCTCGGCTGGAACAACCAGCTGTTCCCGAACGTCGCGATGCCCAATCCGTTGTGGCAGATGCAGGGCCTGCAGCACGCCGAGTACGGCGCGGCCGATGCGACCGGCACGCGGACCATCACCGGTTTGACGGTGACGCAGCCCGGCACGATGGACCCTCAGGAGTTCGACCAGTCGATCCGCGATATCACAGCATTCCTCGAGTACGCCGGTGAGCCGGTGATCCTCAAACGTCAGGGCATCGGCGTCTGGGTCATCCTGTTCCTGGTGGTGTTCACGTTCTTCGCCTGGCTGCTGAACAAGGAATACTGGCGAGACGTGCATTAGGTCGACCTGGCTCCACTGGCTGGCCCCGGCGTTGCAATCGTCCGGGGCTGCGCCGTGAAGGTGGCCAGTGATGGCCGGTTTCAGGTGGATCGAGGGAGACGGTAGTTGAGGCCGTGACGACTGTCCACGTTGGGTGGGGAGCGTCTTGCGTCCGGCGGATTCCGGACGTTGGAGAGGTCGAAAATGGCGGCAAGCCCACGTATGCGCAATGCCCTTACCCTGTTCTCATCGAACGACTGCGTGCTGTGTCATCGGGTGCGGTTGGTACTGGCGGCCAAGGGTGTCACCTACGACCTGATCCAGGTGGATCCACAGAATCCGCCCGAGGACCTGATCGATCTCAACCCGTACCACTCGGTACCCACGCTGGTGGAGCGGGACCTGGTGCTTTATGCGGCCAGTGTTGTCAGCGAGTACCTGGACGAGCGTTATCCGCATCCACCGCTGATGCCTGTCGATCCGCTGTCCCGCGCGCGCCTGCGTCTGGCGACCCTGCGCCTGGAGCATGATTGGGTGCCGCAGGTGCAGGCCATCCAGTCGGGCACGAAGACCCAGGCGGACGCGGCACGCAAGCGGCTCAAAGAGTTGCTGACCGCGTCAGTGCCGCTGTTCAAGGCATTCAAATTCTTCCTCAACAGCGAGATGAGTCTGGCCGACTGCGCGATGGCCCCGATCATCTGGCGTCTGCCGTCGCTTGGCGTCGCGCTGCCGAAGGATGGCAAGTCGCTGGAGGATTACGGCAGCCGCATCTTCCGCAATCCCGGGTTTGCCCGCAGCCTCACCGAGCAGGAGCGCCGGCTCAACGAATTGCCCGGGTGAGGCACACGGCTGCGTCAGTTTCCTTGTCGCGCTCCCGCAATCGGTGGCGCTGCTCTAAACTGGTCACATGACCGACGAAAGCCCAGTGATGACCAGTCATCGCCCGTACCTGCTGCGGGCGCTGTACGAGTGGATTGCCGACAACGACATGACCCCGCACCTGCTGGTGGATGCCACCCGCGAAGGCGTCCAGGTGCCGATGCATGCGGTGAGTGAGGGAAAGATCGTGCTGAATGTCGCCCAGCAGGCCGTGTCGGGGCTGGAGATGACCAACGACCGGATCCGTTTCAGTGCCCGATTCGGCGGCGTAAGCCAGACGGTGTCTGTGCCGGTGCCTGCGGTCGTGGCAATCTACGCGCGTGAAACCGGGCAGGGAATGGTCCTTCCCGAAGAGACGGGTGAGGAGGCTGCACATGGTGCGGCAACCGGGTCAGCGGATGATTCCGCGCCCGTCCGGCCTTCCTTGAGTGCGGTGCCCAGCGACGGGCCGGAACACGCACCCGATGCCGATTCCCCTATCGATGCCGATCCGGATCCCGACCGCGATGGGCCCGATACCCCGGGTCCTCGCCGCGGCGGGCATCTGCGGGTCGTCAAGTAGGCGATTCCACCGGGCCGGTGAAGCCGACCATCCTGTCGCCACGCAACACCAGGCGTCCAGTGTGACGGTCTTCGCCGTCGCGCGAGTAATCGAAGCGGAAGGTCCGCTCCCAGCCCAGCCAGCCGTCCTCGCCGCGATACAGCCGTATCGCCATGACGTGCACGGTCTGGTCGAGCAGTTGCACGCCCGCGGCCGTACACGCTTCGCGGCCAAGGACCTCGGCGCGTTCAGCGGCACCACGACCGGCGCTCCAGAAGGCGAATGCCACCGATCCGACAATCATCACGATCAGCATCGTAGGCATTGTCAGGTTGCCGCAGGCGGTGGGCCGAGCTTGAGGGAGAGGTCGATGGCATGGAGGTGTTTGGTCAGTCCGCCGATCGATATGAAGTCCACTCCGTCCTCGGCGATCGCGCGCAGACCCGCAAGGTCGACCCCGCCGGACACCTCCAACGGCGCCGGGCGCGGGTGTGCTGCGTTGATGCGCACGGCCTCCCGCCGCGTGTCCGCATCGAAGTTGTCGATCAGGATGCGGTCGCAGCCCTGATCAAGGGCCTGTGCCAGCTCGGCCAAGTCTTCGACCTCGACGATCAGCGGCAGATCCGGTTGCATCGCCCGTGCTGCAGTGATCGCGGCAGCGATCGATCCGGCGGCGCGGACGTGGTTCTCCTTCAGCATCACCGCATCAAACAGCCCGATGCGATGGTTGACTCCACCTCCGGCCCGAACCGCGTACTTCTGCGCCTGCCGAAGCCCGGGGATGGTTTTGCGGGTGTCCAGGATCCGGGTGCGGGTTCCCTCGACCGCTTCGACATGGAGTGCGGTCGTGGTCGCCGTTCCCGACAGGGTCTGAAGGAAGTTCAGCGATGTGCGCTCGGCCGTCACCAGCGTGCGCGCGCGGCCGTCCAGTATCGCGAGCACGGTGCCTGCACGGACCCGGTCTCCTTCCTCCACGTGCCAGTCGATCCGGACATCGGGGTCGAGCGCACGATGGCAGGCGTCGAACCAGGGGCGCCCGCATATGACACCGTCTTCCTTGCACAACAGATAGGCGGAGTCCGGATGATCAGGCAGCAAGCCAGCGGTCACATCCCCGCTGCCGATGTCCTCGGCAAGCGCACGGGCCACATCATCGGCGACGCAGACAGGCGGGTGCAGATCACGGCTCATGCCTGCGGAAACCCTTCGACCTGACGGGTCGCAATGGCTTCCTCCGCCAACAACACCGGAATACCATCGTCGACGCGGTACACGTGCATCCGGTCGCGCGTGATCAGCGCTTCGCGCAGGGGCTGCGCCTGTGCGCTGCCATCGGCGAGGAGTACAGCCCCGCTGGCGATCGCGTCGTTGATGGATTTCAGCCCGCGGCCGTCCAGCGGCGACAGCGACTGGCGCGTGGTGGGGCAGACGAGCAGGTCGAGCAATTTGCGGTCCATCGGGCCGGTTTCTCCAGTAAACGGTCCGCGGTGGACGGCGAACGGCGTTGTCGGGTCGCATGCGCGGATGGCGCTTGCGTGTGTGCCCGGTAGAATACCGTTTTGCCGTAGGGTCCGACCATGACAGACACCTTGCAGGCGCCGCTGGTCGGCCTTGTGATGGGCTCCCGTTCCGACTGGGAAACGATGCAGCACGCCGCCTCGCGACTGGAAGCCCTCGGGATCCCGCATGAGGTGAGGGTCGTGTCCGCCCACCGCACTCCTGACGCGCTGTTCGACTATGCCGCCACGGCTGCCGGCCGGGGCCTTCGCGCGATCATTGCAGGAGCAGGCGGAGCCGCGCACCTGCCCGGCATGTTGGCTGCCAAGACAGCGGTGCCGGTGCTGGGCGTTCCGGTCCAGAGCAAGGCACTGAACGGAATGGATTCCCTGCTGTCGATCGTCCAGATGCCAGCCGGAGTTCCCGTGGCGACCTTCGCGATCGGTATTGCCGGTGCGACCAATGCGGCGCTGTTCGCGGCCGCGATGCTGGCCCCGGACCACGCGAACGTCGCCGAGGCGCTTCACGCATTCCGCGCTCGCCAGACCGCCGATGTTGCCGACAACGACGATCCCCGCAAATGACGACGGTTGGCATCCTCGGCGGCGGGCAGCTCGCGCGCATGATGGTGTTGGCGGGCACGCCACTCGGGGTTGATTTCGTGTTGCTGGATCCCGCCACCGATGCCTGCGCATCGCCGTTGGCGCCAACCGTGACCGGCGGCTTTGCGGACGCGGCCGCCCTGGAAGCGTTCGCTTCCCGTGCCGATGTGGCTACCTTCGATTTCGAGAACGTACCGGCGGACTCCGCCGATTCGTTGCTCAAGCGTCTACCGGTATTTCCCAGCCCGCGCGCACTCGGTGTCGCCCAGGACCGGTTGTCGGAAAAGACCCTGTTCGGCGAGCTGGGCATTCCGGTGGCGCCATTCGCGGTGGTCGATACGCGTGCGCAGCTGGATGAAGCGATTGCTGCCGTCGGTACCCCGTGCATCCTGAAGACCCGTCGCTTCGGGTATGACGGCAAGGGCCAGTTCCGTCTGCGCGCACCCGCCGACGCCGACGCCGCCTGGCAGGCGCTGGGTGCCCAGGCAGCCAAAGTGGGGCTGCTGCTCGAAGGCTTCGTCGATTTCGACCGCGAACTCAGCGTGGTGGCTGTACGTGATCGCCACGGTCAGTTTCGCTGCTGGCCGTTGACCGAGAACTGGCACGTCGATGGCGTGCTGTCAGCGAGTCTGGCGCCCGCTCATGTCGACGATGCGCTTGCCCAGGTTGCCGTTGACCATGCGCGCAAGCTCGCCGATGCACTGGACTACGTGGGCGTTTTCGCACTGGAGCTGTTCTCTCGCCATGGCGAATTGCTCGCCAACGAGATGGCGCCGCGGGTGCACAACTCCGGCCATTGGACCATCGAGGGTTCCGAGACCAGCCAGTTCCAGAACCATTTGCGGGCGGTGCTGGACCTGCCGCTCGGTGCCACCCGCATGCTTGGTCACGCGTGCATGCTCAACTGGATTGGCGAGATGCCTGTGCCGGAGCCGGTACTGGGCGAGCCCTCGGGCCACTGGCACGACTATGGCAAGGCAGCGCGCGAAGGACGCAAGGTCGGGCACGCAACGTTGCGCGCGGATTCGGCCGATGAACTGGCGGAGGCTTTGCATCGTGTAGGTGCGGCGCTCGGGCGCGAGAGTCAGGTGGCGCCTGTGATCGCCCGACTGCGGCATGGCGCACCGTCAGCCTGAGCAGCGCGTTTACCTGGCTCCAGATCCTTTCGATGATCAGTGTTCGGTTGCAGCGGCCCCGGGCTTGGACGCGAACGGAGGCTTGGCCAGCCAGATGAAACCGATCACCACCAGGAAGATGATCCCGAGCAGGTAGAAGATGTCGTTGAAGCCGATCTGCATCGCCTGTTGGCCGATCATCTCGTCCAGGACCATCGCGCCGCGCTGAAGGTCACCTTGGCCGAGAGCGGTGACGGTCTCCAAGTCTGCTGGATCATAGGCGCTTATGTGGCTGGTCAGCTCGGCGTGGTGAATCGTGCTTCGCAAGCCCCATCCCCACGTTGTCAGTGAGGCGGCAAAGCTGGCACCCAGGGTGCGAACGAATGTCGTCAGCCCGGAGCCCGCGGCGATCTCGTGCGGCGCCAGGTCTGACAGCAGGATCGTCAGTACCGGCATGAAGAACAGCGCCACTCCCAGTCCCTGCCACAGCTGCACCATCGCCACGGTGTGGAAATCCACCTCGGTATTGAAGCCGGCGCGGGCGAAGCTGGTGAACGCCATGACGACAAACGCGCCACTGGCAACCAGGCGAAGATCAAAGCGCATCGCGTATTTGCCGATGAAAGGCGTCAGCAGGATCGGCAGAATGCCAATGGGCGCCGTTGCGAAGCCGGCCCATATTGCCGTGTAGCCGAGGTTGCGCTGCAGCCACACCGGGATCAGCAGACTGAGGCTGAAAAAGGCCGCGTACGCCAGCACCATCGCGGCGGTTCCGGCGGCGAAATTCCTGTGCCGGAACAGCTTCAGGTCGACTATCGGATCCTTGTCGGTCAGTTCCCAGATCAGGAACACCGTCAACGCGATCACTGCCACTACCGACAACACGACGATGCGGGTGGAGTGGAACCAGTCGGCATCGTTGCCCAGGTCCAGAACCACTTGCAGCGCCCCCACGCCAATGATCAGGGTAGCCAGCCCCACGTAGTCCATGCGCGGTTTTTCCAGACGTTCCGGTCGGCCACGCAATTGCGTGCCGACCACGAGGCTGCAGAAAAAGCCGATCGGCACGTTGATCAGGAAGATCCACTCCCAGCTGTAGTTTTCGGTGATCCAACCGCCCAGGATCGGCCCTGCGATGGGCGCCACCACGGTGACCATCGACAGCACGGCAATGGCGAGCCCACGTTTGTTCGGCGGGTACACCGAGATCATCAGCGCCTGGGTGATCGGGTACATCGGCCCTGCGACAAACCCCTGGATCGCGCGCGCGCCGACCAGCATCTCCATGCTGGCCGCCAACCCGCACAACAATGACGCGAGCGAAAACAGCACGGTCGCCCAGATGAACAAGCGGCGCTCGCCAAAGCGGCGGGTGAGGAAGCCGGTCAACGGCAGCGCAATCGCGTTGCTGACCGCAAAGGAGGTAATCACCCAGGTGGCCTGGTCGCCGCTGCCCCCAAGATTGCCGGCGATGGTCGGCAGCGACACGTTGGCGATCGTCAGGTCCAGCACCTGCATGAAAGACGCCAACGACAGTCCGATCGTCGTCAGGAACAGGTTGGGCGGTTGGAACCCCTTGGCGGCTGTGGGGGCAGCGTCCGGGCTCGCGCTGGCTGTGGTGGTCGACATGGTTGGCGTGGTCTGCGCGTGGCGGTCCGTGAATCAGTCGCGCATGTCCGCGCCGGCAAGGTTCTCGCGTACCACCCGGTCGATCATCGCGTCCGCATCGTGCAACTGGTCCGCGTATGCATCGGTGGTCAAGACCGGTGCGGCCGGCGCCGTGCTGGCAAGCACGCCACCGCTACGGTCGTGAATATCGACCGTTACACGCATGCTCAGTCCCAACCGCAGTGGAAACCTGGCCAGTTGTTCCGGATCCAGGTCTATCCGGACCGGCACCCGCTGCACGATCTTTATCCAGTTGCCGGTGGCGTTCTGGGCAGGCAGCAGGGCGAATGCGCTGCCCGTACCCATACCGAGGTTGCCCAGGGTGCCGCGGTAGGTGACCTCGCTGCCATAGAGGTCCGCCCGGACTTCGACCGGTTGTCCAATGCGCATGTGTCCGAGCTGGGTCTCCTTGAAGTTTGCTTCCACCCACATCTGTTCGGTCGGGATGACCGCCATCAGCGTGGCGCCCGGTTGCACGCGCTGTCCCAGTTGAACGTGCCGCTGCGCCACATGACCCGACACCGGTGCGAGGATCTGCGCACGTCGTGAGTTCAAATACGCCTGACGCAACTGGGCAGCGGCGGCTTGTACTTGTGGCTGGCTTTGCACCGTGGTCGCGTCCACCATGGCGCGGTTGCGCGACAGGTCGCCGCGCGAGACGGTCAGTGCGGCCTGTGTCGCAGCCAACTGGTCGCGGACATGAGCCAGCTCCTCCGCCGAGACGGCGCCGCTGGCGACCAGTCCTTCCCGTCGGGCGACGTCCGCGCGCGCACGTTTCAAGGCGATCTGTTGCGCGGCTACGTTGGCCTGGCCGGTTTCCACGGCGGTGTACAACCCGCGCACCTGGCGCACGGTGTTGGCGAGGTTGGCCACGGCCTGCTGGTATGCGACTTCGGCGTCATTGCGGTCCAGTTGCACCAGCACCTGACCCGCCGTGACCCTCATGCCGTCATCGACGCCGATGCTCACCACCGTCCCGGCCGTCTGGGGAGTCACGGCCACCACATTGCCCTGCACATAGGCGTCGTCAGTGTGTTCGTACCAGCGCGCGACCAGCAGATACCAGGCCAACCAAACGGTGCCGACGATCACCACCACGGCGAGGAGGATCAGCAAGGCCAGGCGGCGCTTCGCCGGTTTGCCCGTCGCCGCGACGTCGCGGTGGGTGGTTTGCGGAGTGGACTGCGAGCTCATTGATTGAGGACCTTGAACGCGTTGGGGCCAACCGGTTCCAATCCGCCGCCGAGAGCGCGATCCAGGTCGACCATCGCGCCGAGTCGCTGCGCGCGTAGACGGGCAAGCATTTGCTCCACCGGGAGCAGCGGTTGCTCGGCGGCCAGCACGTCGAGTTGCGTACCGATGCCGGCGCGGTAACGCAAGCGGGCGATCCTTGCCGCGGCGATGGCGGCGTCCCGGGACTGGTTCGCTGCTGCCAGCCGTGCATCCAGCGAGCGTGCGGACTGGATGGCATCGGTGACCTCCCGCAATGCATCCACCAGTTTCTGGTTGTACTGGGCGACGTAGAGCGCATAGCCGGCGTTGCTCGCAGCCAGCTGGTTGCGCAGCCGGCCCGCATCAAAGATCGGCAGGCTGATCGCCGGGCCACCCTGCAACACGAGCGCGTCGCCGCTGAACAGTCGGCCCAGCGTGCCCCCCGCCAATCCGGCCAACGCATTGAGGTTGATTGTCGGGTAGAACGCGGCTTCGCTGCTCTGGATGTCCTGCCCGGCTGCCTCGACCTGCCAGCGTGCGGCGACGATGTCGGGACGATGGCCGAGCAGCTCGCTTGGCAACACCGTCGGTAGCCCCGGTGCGGTGGCATTGAGCAAAACGGGATCTGCGATCGCGAGCCCACGATCGGGTCCCTTGCCCAGCAGTACCGCGATGGCGGTGCGCGCGCTGTCGCTCTGCTGCAGGGCATCCGCTGCCTGCTCGCTTGCGCTGGCGATCGCACTTTCGACCTGGCGCAGCTGCCACTCGTTGTCGATCCCGGCGGAGACGCGTTGGCGAGCGAGTTCCAGCAGCTTCCGGGCACGTGCCTGCTCGGCTGCCGCCGCTGTGCGGAACTGGCATGCCTGCGCAAGGGTGATGTATGCGTGGGCGATATTGGACGACAGCGTCAACCGCGCGGACTGCGCCTCCACCTGCAAGGCTTGAGCTCGACCGAGCGCCGCCTGCCACGCAGCGCGTCTTCCGCCCCACAAGTCGGGGTTGTAAGTGAACTTCGTCATCAGCAGGTTGATCGTGCTGAAATCGCCGCCCAGAGGTGCCGGTGCAACCGTGCGTGGCAGTTGCAGTCCCGAAAGCTGCGCCGAGGCATCGAGTGTCGGTTTGCGCCCGGCGTCGGCGATACCCGCCAGTGCCATCGCCTGCCTCACCCGCGCGTCAGCGGCATCCAGCCCCGGCGTGCCAGCCAGCGCTTCGTCAATGAGCGCATCAAGTTGCGGGTCGCCGAGGGCTCTCCACCATCGTTTGTCAGGAAATGCGGCAGTCGACAGTCGCGTCGGATCGATCGTCCGCACCGCCGCCAGCTCGCCATCGCCCAGCAGTGTGGCGGTCGTATGCCGGCCCTGCGTGCTGGCGCAGCCGACCAGCAGCAATGCCAGCGCGAGCATGCTGAACATCTGGATGAGCGGGCGGTGTGGAACCAATGCAGCAGGACGCATGACTCGGGACTCCTGGGTGTGCGTTTCGCGCCAATGCAGGAGGTCACTCGCCGCGCATCAACACCAGTTCGAGCACGAATTTGCTGCCGAAGAATGACAGCACAAGCAATGCCATCGCCACCAGCGTCCACCGCACTGCGACCGCGCCACGCCAGCCGTAGCGCCAGCGGCCGACCAGCAGCGCACCGAAGGTCAACCAGGACAACACGCTGAGCACGGTCTTGTGGACCAGATGCTGGGCGAACAGATCGCTGACGAACAGCACGCCGGTCAGAAGCGTCGCGGAAAGCAGCACGAAGCCGACCTTGATGGTCTGGAACAGCAGCGTCTCCAGTTCCACCAGCGGCGGCAGCGCGCGCAGCCAGCCATGGATGTTGCGGCGGCGAAGCGCGCGCTCCTGCAACCACAGCATGATGGCCAACAAGGCCGCCAGTGCCAGGGTCGCGTAGGCGAGCAGCGCGGTCCATGCGTGCAACTGCAGGCGCCAGTCGAGCGTCTCCGGCGCGATATGCCCATGCAGGTGGTAGCCAAGCAACGACACGATCGCCAGCGGAAACACCACCACGCCAAGGGCTGCCATTCGACCCCGCGCCCCGACCACCACCGTCATCGCGGCCATTCCCAGCGCGACCAGCGAAAGTGCGGCATAGAAATGCATGTCCGCAGCGCCGAGGCTGCGCCACGCGGAGAGGTGTGTTCCGGCGTGAAGCAGCACGGCGCCGATGGTGGGCACCAGCCAGGCGCGGCCGGTAGTGTCGTGGCCGCGAAGATTCGCCACCAGCAGGCCGGTGGCCAGCAAATACAGCAGCACGCTGATGAGAACGATTGTCATCGCAGAAGTGTCTCATGGGAGGGATCGACGTTGATCCCGGAGGCCGCTCCGTCCCGTGTGGAGACGTGGCTGGCTCGGGGCTGCGCGGGGAGCGGGCATGATCTTCGCACGGCGCGCCCTACCCGGCGGCAGGGCACGCTGCCGAAAAGCAGTCACGCTGGCGAAAAGGTGACCCATTGGCAGCGGGGCTATACTTCTCGCCCGCTTTCGCCTCCCTGACCCCGGTACCCCCGCATGTTCGAATCCCTCACCCAGCGCCTGTCCGGCACCATTGAGCGCCTGCGCGGTCGTGGCCGCCTGTCCGAGGAGAACATCCGCGAATCGCTGCGCGAAGTCCGCATTGCGCTGCTGGAAGCCGATGTGGCGTTGCCGGTGGTGCAAGCGCTGATCGAGCGTATCAAAGTGCGTGCGGTCGGTCAGGAAGTGCTCAAGTCGCTGACCCCCGGTCAGGCGCTCATCAAGATAGTGCGCGACGAGATGACCGCGGTCATGGGTTCGCAGGCCAACGAGCTCAATCTCAACGTGCCCGCCCCGGCGGTGATCCTGATGGCCGGTCTGCAGGGTGCGGGCAAGACCACCACCACGGCCAAACTTGCCAAGCACCTCAAGGACAAGCGCAAGAAAAAGGTGATGGTGGTCAGCGCCGACGTCTACCGTCCGGCCGCGATCGAGCAGCTGAAAACGCTGGCCGAACAGGTGGGCGTAGCATTTTTTCCGTCCACCACGGATCAGCAGCCCGAGGCGATCGTGCGCGCCGCCATCGAGGACGCGCGCAA
>RCMY010000225.1_pt1 | contig 52802 bp, 44 predicted proteins | sample 2041341 | NCBI WGS metagenome assembly RCMY01 (sample SAMN09708234, study PRJNA481090) | Marine sediment metagenome, whole genome shotgun sequencing project.
TAGTAACGGAAGAGCAGCGTGCGCAGTTCCGTGACGTAGTAGATGCCCTGCGGGCATTTGTCACACCTTCGAAAGCCCAGTAGTTTGTAGTTGGGCTTACACGCTGAGTAAGACCGCTTGTAGTATCAAGCAGCATAGGCCACCTTCGGGTGGCCTTTTTTTTGTTATTTCTAAACATCAAATTTTGTCAGCTTGATGGTAAGCGCTCAGTCCAACAAAATTCCACCTTCAGGCAACTGTGCCTCAATCTCCTCGAGACGAGTGGCTTTCGACAGTTCTGTAAATACTTTTCGCAAGTGCGATTTCCGCACACCCCGTGGCCATTGAGCAATCAATTCCGGCAGAGCAGGAAAGATTCAGAAGAGAATTTTTGTAACTACTCACCCCTGATCATAAACAACGCTATTCGAAACCCTGGAACAAAGGAAAGCTTGTCGACCAGAAGGCAGCTAGGCTGTTGGTGACCTTTGGAGAACAATTAGAACAGCTTAGGCATCCTTGCAACACCTGCTACAACAGCTTGCTAAAAAGGTTGAATGTCGGCTGACTTTACTGCGTTATACTCAAAATACCTGTCAAGTAAAAATTTAATTATTTCGGCGGCATGGCGTTTTTGACCGCGTTGAGTTTTATCGGTGTCTCCCTGATTCAAAGTATCAGCGGGTGGATGATGGAGCTGGCAAACGCAATGCACCTGATTCCGAGTCAGCAGTACCGACTGCTGTTCATCCTGCTCGCTGTCGCACTCGCACTGGCGACACTGGCGTACTGCTTCAGCGATCCGCAAGGGCGCGGGAATGAACCGGTCAAGTGACGAAGGTTGGGCTGACGAAGGCAGCCCAACACATTGCGCTGTTTTTCATCTGAGTCCTGCTCTAATATCTTTGCTGCACACTAAATCCCGAATAGCCGGTTGCGCATTGTATAATTATGCCAATAAACCATGATGGCGTATCGCGCGTATGCTTTTGAAAATCGCCTGCTACAATTAAGCAGGCGACACGTTAACTTAGCCGTAGTGATTAAAATACACAATGAAATTCGATGTTATAGACGCCACTATTTCTCCCGCCGGCCGGCTGGATATTTTATCCAGAGCCGAAATCAACAAACTGCTCGACGCCAGCCAAGGGGGGCTGTACAGGCTGTTCCGCGCCTGCTCGTTGGCAGTTCTAAATTGCGGTAACTACACCGACGACGGTAAGGCGTTGCTGGAGCGCTATCGAACTTTCGATATTAGCGTTGTGCAACAGGAGCGGGGCATAAAGATTGTCGTTACCGGTGCACCGGCCAGCGCGTTTGTCGATGGCAAAATTATCAAAGGCATTAATGAGCATCTGTTCGCAGTGCTGCGCGACGTTATATATGTGGGCGATGAGATTGAGGGCAATTCAAAAATTGATTTGCAGTCTTCCGCCGGCCTTACCGATGCGGTGTTCCACATTCTGCGCAATGCCGATATCCTCCGCCCGGGCATCGAGCCGCGCCTTGTGGTTTGCTGGGGTGGTCATTCGATTAGCCGGGTGGAATACGATTATTCCAAAGTGCTGGGCTACGAGCTAGGGCTGCGAGGGCTCGATATTTGTACCGGTTGTGGTCCGGGAGCAATGAAAGGTCCGATGAAGGGAGCAACGATTGGCCACGCCAAACAGCGCATCGACGGTGGTCAGTACCTGGGCATTACCGAGCCTGGCATCATTGCTGCTGAAGCGCCCAACCCGATTGTTAATGATCTGGTGATCATGCCCGATATTGAGAAACGCCTGGAGGCCTTCGTGCGTGTTGGCCACGGTATTGTGGTGTTTCCCGGAGGCGTTGGCACGGCGGAGGAGATTATGTATCTGCTCGGCATTTTACTGCACCCTGACAATGCCGATATTCCGTTCCCACTGGTATTTACCGGTCCACCGTGCGCGAGTGACTACTTCAAGCAAATGGATGCGTTTATTGGCGCGACCTTGGGTAAGTCAGCCCAGAGCCGTTATCAAATTATCATCAATGACCCGGTGCAGGTAGCGCGCGCCATGCAGGAGGGCTTCGATCAAGTGCGCGATTTTCGCCGGCTTAGCAACGACGCTTACTACTTTAATTGGTTGCTTAAAATCGACTCGGCCTTCCAGCAGCCGTTCGTGCCGTCGCATGAAAATATGCGCGATCTCGCTTTAAACGGTGACCAGCAAAGTCATGCGCTGGCCGCCAATCTGCGTAGCTTTTTCTCCGGCGTTGTTGCGGGTAATTTAAAAGATGAGGGCATTCGCTCCATTGAGCAGCATGGCCCTTACGAGGTGCGTGGCGATGCTAAAATGTTGGCCGCACTCGACACGCTGCTGGCGTCGTTCGTTGCAAGCGAGCGCATGAAACTGCCGGGCGAAGCCTATGTGCCTTGTTATCGCATCGTAGGGTAGTGTTTGCGTAGATATTGCGCGTATGGAAATGTGGATTAGCGGACTATTCGCGACTATAGTCGCGAAAAATAGGCGTTTTCAGCTGTTATTTCCGAACCGGCACCTGGCAGGATATTGCAGCAAAAAAAAGGCCCCATGAGGGGCCTTTTACGCACGTAGGGAAGGTAGCTTACGGCAACAAATGTTGCACGGCGTCGCGCTCTTCCGTCAGCTCCTGCTGAGTTGCTTCCATCCTCTCGCGGCTGAAGTCGTTAATCTCCAGACCCTGCACAATCTCAAAGTCACCGTTTTTGCAGGTCACAGGGAAGGAATAGATCAAACCTTCAGTGATGCCGTAACTGCCGTCGCTGTAAATTCCCATGCTGAGCCAATCGTCGGAGGGGCTGCCCAGCGCCCAATCGCGCACATGGCAGATCGCCGCATTGGCGGCTGAGGCCGCACTGGAAGCACCGCGCGCATCGATAATTGCTGCGCCGCGTTTTTGCACGGTAGGTATGAAGGTGTCTTCGTACCAGCTGCTGTCTATCAATTCCATTGCATTTTTGCCGTCAACTTTAACGTGATGTAAATCAGGGTATTGAGTGGAAGAGTGGTTGCCCCAAATCGTCATCTGCGTTATATCGGTAATGTGCTTGCCGGTTTTGTCGGCCAGTTGGCTCATGGCACGGTTGTGGTCCAGGCGGGTCATCGCGGTAAACTGACGCGGATCAATATCGGGCGCGTTGCGCTGTGTGATAAGCGCATTGGTGTTGGCCGGGTTGCCCACTACCAGTACTTTAATGTCGCGGCTGGCAACCTTGTTGATTGCCTTGCCCTGCGCCGAGAAAATCGCGGCGTTGGCTTCCAGCAAGTCTTTGCGCTCCATGCCGGGTCCACGCGGACGAGCACCAACCAGCAACGCGTAGTCGGTGTCTTTGAATGCTTCTTCTGCATCATCTGTGCCGACTATGCCTTGCAGTAAAGGAAACGCACAGTCTTCCAGTTCCATAATCACGCCTTGCAAGGCTTGCAGAGCTGGTGTGATTTCCAGCAGTTGCAGAATGACCGGCTGATCTTTGCCTAACATGTCGCCTGCGGCGATGCGAAATAATAAGCCATAGCTGATTTGGCCAGCGGCGCCTGTGACGGTGACGCGAACGGGATTTTTCATAGTAGCTTTCCTTGAAAATGAGAGTGGGTTAAAACGTGCTAAGCGACCGCCAGTCAGGCTGACGCATGCAGCGTGTAACGAAAGACAGGGAGTTTATGCGGCTGGGCGCAGAAAATCTATTGGCGAAATGGCTAATAATTCTTAATTTCATATGGCATAACGGTTTATGCCGGCGATTAGTCCAAATCTATTACAATGCGCGCCCATGAGTAGAACCAAACAACAAAAAACCCGCTTCGAATTTAACAAGCTGCAAAAACGCCTGCGCCGTCTTGTGGGCGAAGCCATCGCTGATTACAACATGATCGAAGCGGGCGACAAAATCATGGTCTGCCTGTCAGGTGGTAAAGACTCCTACGCCATGCTCGACGTGCTGCTCAGCCTGCAGCGCAGCGCGCCGATTCAGTTTGAGCTGGTGGCGGTGAATCTGGACCAAAAACAGCCAGGCTTTCCCGAACATTGTTTGCCTGAATATCTTAGTAGTATAAGTGTTCCTTATCATATACTTGAGAAAGATACCTATAGTGTTGTCAAATCTGTGATTCCGGAAGGTAAAACTACTTGCGGCCTGTGTTCACGGCTGCGGCGCGGTAACTTATACAGTTTTGCCCAGGAAATTGGCGCCAATAAAATAGCGCTGGGTCATCATCGCGACGACATTATGGAGACGCTGTTCCTGAATATGTTCTATGGCGGCAAGTTGAAAGCGATGCCGCCCAAGCTGCTCAGCGACGATAAGCAAAATATTGTTATCAGGCCGTTAGCCTACTGCAAGGAGAAAGACTTGCAGGGACTGGCCGAACAGAAGCAGTTTCCTATCATTCCGTGTAATTTGTGCGGTACGCAGGAAAATCTGCAGCGGCAAGTGATAAAAGACATGCTGCAAGGCTGGGACAAGCAATTTCCCGGTCGGCTGGATGTGATATTTGCCAGCATCAAAAACGTTGCGCCGTCGCAGTTGGCCGATACCAACTTGTTTGATTTTCTCAACCTGGCAGTCGCGCCGGCGCCGGCTAAGATTAAGTCGATTAATCTTTAATCGTAAACTTTAGTGGCAAGCATGCCACGCTGCGCACGTGCACTCAGGTCATAAAATCCCTCCATCAAAGTTGGCCCTCATATTGCTTTAACACTCCTGAGACCAAACGTAATCGATGGCTTCACCGCGTAAACCCAGATAGTTTCGAGCTCAGCGTCAAGAATTCGGCGTGACGGCAACAACGAAGTAAGCGCGGCGATACCCAGCGACAAAGAATTGACGTGCCATAGGGGGCAAAATGAACACAACTCGGGTTGAAATAAATAGTGTACTCGCACAAATGCGTGCCATGCGTTCGCAGGCGCAGGGCATTAACCCTGTACCAGGCGGTGACATCGCGACTGGCAAGGCGCAGGTGGACGTGCGCGCACCGCGGGAAGCAAACTTTAAAACGGCGCTGTCTTCCGCTATTGACGGCGTTAACCACTCGCAACAACAATCGGCTGCGCTGTCCAAGGCTTATGAGTTGGGCGACCCTAAAGTTTCGCTAAGCGATGCTATGGTCGCCTCGCAAAAATCCGCCGTGGCGTTTCAGGCGATGACTCAGGTACGCAATAAGCTGGTGGAAGCGTACCAGGAAGTCATGAATATGCCGGTTTAAGGCTGTAGACCATGGCGACTGCGGAATCAGCAACACTCAAAGGTTTTACCGGTTTCTCCGGTTTACATTTTTTGCGTCAGGTTGGCCTTATGGTCGGCCTGGCAGCTAGTGTTGCGATTGGTTTTGGCGTAGTGCTGTGGAGCCAGGAGGGTGACTTCAGGCCACTGTACGGCAGCATGGAAAATCTCGACACCAGCGAAATCATGAATGTGCTCGACACCGATGAGATCAAATATAAACTCGACGGCTCTTCCGGTGCGCTGCTGGTCGAGGCTGATCAACTGCATCGCATTCGCTTGAAACTGGCATCGCGCGGCTTTGGTGCGCAGGCGCCGGTGGGCATGGAAATGCTTGACCAGGATCAGCCATTGGGCACGTCGCAGTTTTTGGAAACGGCGCGCTACCGGCGTGGCCTTGAGGGCGAGTTGGCGCGCACCATCAGCAGTATTCACGCCGTGCGCAGCGCCCGCGTGCATCTTGCTATACCAGCGCGTTCGGTATTTGTGCGCGATGCCAGAAAGCCGCGCGCATCGGTTTTTCTCGAGCTGTTTGCCGGCCGCGAAATTACCCGAGCGCAGGTCAAAGCTATTCGCAATATGGTGTCGTCCAGCATTGCCGAACTGTCCACCGATGACGTGACCATTGTCGACCAGCTGGGCAATTTATTGTCGAATGCCGATACCGGTCAAGACTTCGAGATGGCCGGTAAACAGCTCGACTATGTGCGCAAAGTCGAAGGCAAAATTTCTGAGCGCGTAACAAGTATTTTGCAGCCTATTATCGGCAACGGTAATTATCGCGCCGAAGTCACCGCCGACGTCGACTTTACCCAAATGGAGCAAACCGACGAGATCTTTAATCCGGATCTACCCTCAGTGCGAAGTGAAGCGACTTTGGAAGAGCAGCGTGGCGGTGCCGAGGGAGCGGCGGCCAGTGGTGTACCCGGCGCGTTGAGTAATCAGCCGCCTGAAGAGGCGACGGTTAACGGCAGTCCCGCCGCCGGCGGTGAGGGCGCGCTCGAGGCCGGCAAAGGCGCTGGCACCAGCCGCAAGCAAAGCACGCGCAATTATGAGCTTGACCGCACCATTAGCCACACCCGCCATCAAGTCGGTAAATTGCAGCGCTTGTCGGTCGCGGTTGTGGTCAACGATTTACCCATCAGCGACGCCGCCGAGGGCGAGCCGACAACAAAAGCCTGGGACCCGGCGCAGCTGGAGCGTATCACGCAGTTGGTTAAAGATGCGGTTGGTTTTAATGCCGCGCGCGGCGACAGTGTCAATGTCATCAATTCGGCCTTTGTGCAAGTCGCGGATTTACCGCTGGCAGACGAGCCCGCCATCTGGCAACAACCGTGGTTTATGACTACATTAAAACAGGTTGGCGGCGTTCTGTTTGTGCTGATACTGGTATTTGGTGTACTACGCCCAGTACTACGCAACCTGAGTGCGGGCGTGAAAACTGTACCAGCATTGAACGATGCATCAAAAGGCGAGGGCAGTAGCGCACAGCAAAGCTCCATGGCCGATGAACTAATGCAAAACGAGTCCGCCGTCACCCTTTCGGGAGATAGTGACGCAGCGATGCTGCCCAACCCGGCGGGATCGTTTGATCAGCAGTTGGATTCTATTAAAAGCATGATCGCCGATGATCCTGATAAGGTGGCACAAGTGATCAAGAAATGGGTAGCCGACGATGCCTGACGACGCCGGCAAGTCAAAGCCGATGCCGAAGATTGACCAGGCGGCCATTCTATTAATGAGCCTGGGCGAGTCGGAGGCAGCTGCTATTCTGAAAAACCTCGGTCCGAAAGAGGTGCAGGCTATTGGCACCTCGATGTCGCAGCTGCAAGACATCAAGCAAGAGCAGGTGGAGGCTGCCGTTAGTAACTTCCTGGCAGACTCCGGCGGCCAGACCGGGCTGGGCATGGACTCCGACAACTATATACGCAAGGTCATGGTCAAAGCCCTCGGTGAGGACAAGGCCAATAGCCTGGTCGATCGTATTCTGCTCGGTGGTCAAAGCTCAGGGTTGGAAACACTCAAATGGATGGATGCACGCACAGTTGCCGACATTATTCGCAGCGAACATCCGCAAATTCAGGCCATTATGATGTCTTATCTCGAAGCCGATCAGGCGGCCGCTATTCTGTCGTTCCTCAGCGAAAACGACCGCCTGGAAATTGTGCAGCGCGTCGCCAACATGGATACGGTTCATCCCGCCGCACTGCAGGAATTGAACGACACACTGGAGAAACAGTTCGCCGGTCACGCCAAATCGCAGGCGCGCACCATGGGCGGTCAGAAAGCAGTGGCCGATATTCTCAACCACCTTGACACCAAACAGGAAACCCAGGTGCTTGATTCGTTGAATGAAATTGATGAAGACATGACGGCCAGCATTCGTGACCTGATGTTTGTGTTCGAGAACCTGCTTAGCATCGACGACAGGGGTATTCAGGCCTTGCTGCGTGAGAGTAACAGCGACTCGCTGATCATCGCTTTGAAAGGGGCCAGCGACGAGTTACGCGGCAAAATATTCGGCAATATGTCGAAACGGGCCGCCGAATTGCTGGCCGATGATCTGGAAGCGAAGGGGCCGGTTAAGCTCAGCGAAGTTGAGGCAGCGCAGCGTGAAATGCTCACTGTTGCCCGGCGTTTGGCCGAGTCGGGAGAGATTTCTCTGGGCGGTTCCGGCGACGAAATGCTGTAATGGAAAAGCTCGCTAGTCAACGCATTCCCATGCAGGCGGTCGGCGATTGTCAGGCCTGGCAGATGCCGGAATTCGGCGACAAGAACGTTGCCTATCGCGCGCAAGACGGCACAGCAGAAACGCAAACACTGGCGTCGCGACTGGTGCCGTTTGACGGAAAAAAACCGGCAACTCCGCCAAAACCAGAGCCGCGCACCCAGGTCACCACCAGCGAGCTGGAGCAACTGATTGCCGATGCCGAAACTGAAGGCCGCGAGCGTGGCTACCAGGAAGGGCTACTCGCCGGCCAGGCTGAGGGGCATGCTGAGGGTTTGCAACAAGGCTTGCAGGCAGCGAGCGAACAAATGCAGGCATTACAGGCAACCTTTGCCGAGATGGCGGGTGGTCTCCCGGAGGCCATGAGTGTGCATAATAATGAGCTGCAAAACGCGCTCGTCGATCTGGTGGCAAAAGTTGCCGGCGCCGTGGTGCAGCGTGAATTATCGCTAAACGCGACTGCAATACAGGAAGTTGTTAATACCGCACTGGCGGCAGTCAATGTGCCGGATAAGCCCGTTGCCGTTTTTGTCAGCCAGCAAGACTACCAATTGTTGAAAGAGAATGCCGCCGTCAAGGAAAGCGTTGAGGGCATAGTCGAGGCAAATGACTGGCAGCTAAAAGTTGATGAGACATTAAGCGCCGGTGACTGCCGGGTTAATACTATGCATGCATCGATAGACTACACCGTAGCACAGCGGATGGAGCAGGCGCTTGCTGCACTGTACGCCAACCTCAAAACTTAACGATAGCTTTTCCTATGGCAATAGAACAATTCACCAGGCTGGCGCAAGACTTTACGGTGCAACCACAGCCCAAGGTCGCCGGCCGCCTGACGCGGGTTATCGGCCTGACTATCGAGGCGGAGGGGCTGAGCGCGGCCGTTGGTAGCCGCTGTTTAATTGTACATCCCGATCATGAGGCGGTTGAAGCGGAAGTGGTAGGGTTCGCCGCAGAAAAAACTTTTCTAGTCACTCTCTCAGGACAGGAGCAATTACGACCCGGCGCGGCGGTGTACGTACAGCCAAGCTCTAACACTATTGCGGTGGGGGATGAACTACTGGGCCGCGTTATCGACGGCTTGGGCGAACCGTTAGACGGTAAGGGCGAACTGCGCTGCAGTAGTCGCACCAGCTATGTAGCCCCCAGGCTTAATCCGATGCTGCGGCAACCCATCACCGAACCGCTGGACGTTGGTGTGCGCTCGGTCAACGCACTGCTTAGTATTGGCCGCGGTCAGCGCATTGGCTTATTTGCCGGCAGTGGTGTGGGTAAGAGCATGCTGCTCGGCATGATGACCCGGCATACGCAGGCAGACGTGGTAGTGGTCGGCATGATTGGCGAACGCGGCCGTGAGGTGCGCGAGTTTATTGAGCAGAACCTGGGGCCAGAGGGTGCCAAAAACGCCATCGTAGTCGCCGCACCTGCTGACGATGCGCCGCTGCTGCGGCTGCGCGCTGCACACACAGCAACGCGCATCGCCGAGCATTATCGCGATCAAGGTCAACACGTACTATTGTTAATGGACTCGCTAACCCGTTTCGCTCAGGCGCAGCGCGAGATAGCTCTGGCAGCCGGCGAACCGCCGGCGGTGCGTGGGTACCCACCGTCGGTATTTGCCAAAATTCCTGCGCTGGTGGAACGCGCCGGCAATGCCATCGACGGCAACGGCTCGCTGACCGCTATTTATACCGTGTTAACCGAGGGTGACGATTTACAAGACCCGGTTGCCGACGCCGTGCGCGCTATTCTCGACGGTCATATCGTGCTGTCACGCGCTTTGGCAGACGCAGGCCAATATCCAGCCATTGATATCGAAGCGTCGATTAGCCGGGTGATGACACAAATCGCGCAACCCGACCACCTGCAGTGCGCACAGCAGTTCAAACGGCTGAATGCACGCTATACGCAAGTGCAGGATTTGCTTTCAGTAGGCGCTTACCGTGCCGGTGCCGACAGCGAAACCGATGCGGCGATTCAGTACCGGCAAGCGATGCAGGCTTTTATGCGCCAGGGGCTAACGGAATCGGTGAGCTTTGCAGAAGCACAGCATGTTTTGAAAAATTTATTCACGGAGCAGGCGATATCGCCCTGAGGGCCGGCTAATGGCAACCAGGCAACGCATCAAAGCCCTGCAAGCAGCACAGCACCTGGCAACGGTTGATAAGAATCAAGCCGCAACCCATATGCAGACGCAGCAACAGCGCGCCGAGGCAGCAGAACAACAGCTGCAGCAGTTACGCTCGTTTCAGGAGGATTACGTTATCGCCGCCAGCAAGCTGGGTAATGCGCGGCAGCTACAGCAATACTATGCGTTTCTCGCACGGCTGGAGCAGAGTATTGCGCAGCAGCAGGCATTGGTAACGGCAGACCAACGCGCAGTCGAAGAGAGTCGTGACCGCTGGGCAGGCTTGTATCACCGTAGCGAAGCACTGGACAAGGCGGTGGACAAAGCGCAAACAGAACATAAGCGTGAGCTGTACCGACGCATCGATGATGCGGGTTAAACCAAGGTCAGCTAACATCAAACTGCCAACTAACCAAAAACCACTACTTACCCATTTGATCATCGTTTAAAATAGATCTTCGCCTTGTCATTGACAAACGTTTGCGACCCATTTGCAATACCTGCAACGGTTGAGCGATTCTAGCCAATTGTATTGCTCGCATAATGACGGCGTTCTTCCAGCCACCAGCGAAACAATTTCTGATGCTCTATTGGAATAGTCTGATACTGCTCATCGCCGATGCGCAGAGGGGGCTGCTGGATATAGTTGATATGGTCACGGAACCAGGGGCGATTAAAAATAATGGTTAAAATGGGTCGCACCTGGTCTGAACGGTTGCCCAGGCCGCGATGGCCCAGACGGTAGTCGGTGAGCAGGCAAGACCCCAGCGGTACGATAGGATCTTGCGACGGCAACGCTTTGGCCTGCTGCAGCGGCATGGTATGGCTACCCTTATACACCCGTGTGGTACCGACAACGGTATCGAGTGGAACCAGAGGGACAATCATCTGCACGCAGAAATTAGGCAGCGCATGTTGCCACGGTGTTGCTGGAAACAGGGCGCGCGTATCTTTGTGCAAACTTTGGTTCTCGGCTCCCGGCAATGAAATCACCGCAGTGAAGGCACCGATCACGCAGTCATCGCCCAGCAGCTCGCGAAAAATGGGCAGCACCAGCGGCGAGGCATACAGTTCGGGGTTGTCGAACGGCTGTTCAAGATCTACCGTCAGCATATAACGCTGGTCGCCCAGCCGCAGCGCATCGGGGTGATCGTGCTTGCGAAAATACTCTGTATAACGAGCAAAGAAAGCGTCTTGCAGACGCTGAATCATGGCTATCGGAAACACATTGTCGAGTTGCAATACGCCGTAGGTTTTAAACAACGAGGTCGCCAGCGCCAGCTTGCCGGTGTCGAACTGCCCGCTGGCCCTTTCCGCAGAACTATAGGAGAGGGTGGGGACGGCAGCGCTTTGCCGCGCGTGGCAGCGTGTCTCGTGTAACTGCCTGGCGTGATCAAGATGCTGGCGGGCAGAAGTCAAGCCGGGGTCGATGTTCAGCGCACGGGTGAATTGCGCTAATGCGGCATCGATTTCAAGCCTTTCCAGCAGCATAAGCCCGAGCTGGTCGTGCAAATCTGCTTGATCGGGCTGCAGTTGCAGCGCTTTGCGCAAGGCCTGCAGCGCCGCTTCGTTGTTGCCGCGCCGCTTCAGCACGCGCGCCAGGGTCGCGTACGCAGCGCCATCTTCAGGGTGATTTACAAGATAACTTTTTAACAGATACTGGGCGCGTCGGTGCTGGCCTGTCATTTTATAATGCCGCACTAACTGCTGGGTTGTGCTGCGTTGGCGTGCGGCCAACAGATCGCACAGGTCAAGCAAATCATTGAGCCGACTTTTAAGACTGCGTTTGACGGCGCGGCGGTAGCTGCGGTCATCACGAGGATAGTTTGCAAAATTGATGAGATACAGCATAACGCCGGCGCAGATGGCCGCCGGCAGCGCGCGGCGCAGCGTTGCGTCGTCGGCATAGCCACCGCGGGTTAATCCGGCGATATACAGCTCAAGCCGGCGCGCGTGCCGCTTTCCGACAATGGCTGCGGCAGCGTCGGTTTTAGCTGTCAGTAAAACTGTGGGCTTAAAGCAGCCACTGAACATGCCGTGCAGTGATAATCCCGCCGGTCCTGCGCTGGCATCGTCCCAATCGCACAGTATGCAATCGCCAGCAGGCCCGGTGGCGCTATTCGGCGGCCTAAGGTCGCCGTGGCATAAGGTGACGGGTAAGCCGCTTGCTGGCTCAAGATGTTGTTTGAACAGCTCTCGGGCTCCATGCAATATCCGATAATAGCGTTTCGCCTCGCTGCGACCGATATAGTATTCAGCGGTTACCTGGCCGTGCGCGCCACTGGGCTTATCGCCTGCCGGGCGGAGGAAGTCCCAGAACCTGGGCAGCAGCGAGTCAAGATCTGAGCTCTTGAGACTCGCCAGTAAGTCAGGCAGCAGCAGCGCGTCAACCTGCAGGCGTGCATAGGCTGCCAGCAGCTCGCATAGTTCGTCTTCGGGAGAATCGTAGCTCAGCATGCGGCCGCCGTGATCGGCGTATAAAATCCAACAGTGCTCGTGTTTGCAGGCAATGACGCCAGGCACCCGGCCAGGAAAGTGTTCGGCCATTAGCGCGGTAGCTTGCAATACAGGCTGTTGGTGCTGTGGCATTACTTTTAAATAGGCCGTCTTTAAACCCTGGTTCAGGCGATAGGTTCGTGCCCACGGCGAATCGCGCAGCAGGTCGGAACCAGTAAAGCTAAACTGTGATCCAGCCCAGATGAGGGCATCGGTATCAATGCTTTCTGCTTGCTGCTGCGCTTCCATGCCTACCTCATGCTACTGATACAGTTTTTCATTGACATCATAATTTTTCGATGCGCGCCTTAATTTGCTGAAACCACGGGCTTAATGCGGCTACCCCCTCGGTCTGGCTTGACCAGCGCGCGCCGCGTTCGCATAGGCGCTGCGCGCACAGCAGGGTAACGCCGACCTTGTCACGCTCGATGCAATAGTCCATGTCCCACCAGCCATCTTCTTTCCAGTTCAGGATCAGGCCCAGTCGCACCAGCATATGCAAGCAGCCGTAGCTAAACAGATACTCGCGCGCCTGCGGCAGCGTGAGAGAGTCAGCAAACTGCGGAATGAATTTATCTATCAGCCGTGCTTCCACGGCGGGAAATTCAGGTACGAATTCGTCCCCCAGCAACCACGCCATATCGTCCAGGCGGTTGCGTATGCCGGCGTGTTCCCAGTCAAACCAGAACACCTCATTGTTGCTATTAGCGGCGGCGTTGCCGGGGCGTGAATCCCATTTCACAAAGCGGGGTTCGGCAACACCCAATAATGTAAAGAGTGCATCAAGGTCCAGTTCCGGCGCTGTAACAGCAAGGTATTCGCCTATGATTCGCGGTCGATCGAGGAAGGCATTCTTCCAGTCTTCGCTGTCACCCAACACATCAAGATGCTGCTCAAGGCCTTCGGCAGTGGCGGCTTTTTGCGCATGCTGTAAACCGTTTAATGCAGAGCTCAATAACTGCGAGCACTGATCTTCTTCCGCTGTATGCAGCGCGAGTGTCAGGCGTTCGCCGGTCAGTTCTTGTTGCAGTAGAATGCGGTTGTCGTCACTGCCGAGTAACGCCGGTGCCGGTACGGCGTGTGCATTCAGTGCCCTTAACGTGCGTACTTCAATGTCGGCACGCCTGGCGTCGCTGCGCCGTGTTGCAATAATACTGTTGCCGTTGTCGAGAATCGCTCTAATCGATTCACGGCTTCTGCCACCAGGATATTCAACGCGTTGCACCTGGCTGTCGAGCAACGTTTCACAAGCGGCAATCAGCGCGCGGCGGCGGCGTGCTGTTGTGCCCTTTGATTTGTTGCTGCGCTGCGAGTTTGACCTACGCTTAACGGTCTTTTTTTTGCGTTGCGCCATGGTTTATTCCTCTCTCAACGCGCGGTTAAAGCTGCGCGTGAAAGGGGTAGTAAGATAACTTAGCAAGGTTCTGTTGCCAGTGGTGATAACGGCCTCAGCCTGCATGCCGGGATGTAACCTGGCAATGCCCAGCTTGGCAGCAGGGTCTTCGGTCAGTTCAATGCTGGTTTGGTAATAGGGGAGGTTGGTCACCGCATCTACCAGCCGGTCGGCAGAAATAATTTTCACCTGACCGGCTACGGGCAGCGTGCTGCGCTGGCTGAATGCGGTGAAACGTACGTCAGCTTTTTGCCCACTGCGCACCGAGTCACGGTCTTTTGGTTCCACCTTGACGTCAATAATCAGCGGTTGATCGGTAGGAATAATCTCCATAATTGTTTGCCCCGGCGCGATCACGCCGTCAGTGGTGTGTACAACGGAATTTACGACAAAACCGGCAATGGGTGATTTAATGTCGACTCGGTCGAGCTGGTTCTCCGCTGCCGCCAGTTCCTGCTCCAGGCGCGCGATTTCGTCGCGCAACCGGTCAATGTTCTCGGCCGACTCCTGCACCCGCGTGCCGTTCAGTTCAGCGATTTGCGAGCCGTGCTGGGCAAGCAGTTTTTGTGCAACAGCCACGGCAGAGCGGCTATCATCCAGGTTTACGTCAATATCGGACTGCTTTTCTCTCAGCTCAAACAGCTGGCGCCGCGTTACCATGCCAGCCTCTTTCAAATGTATGTACTCGGTCAGTTCAGCGTCTATCACGCGTTTTTGCTTCTGCAATGTGGCAATGCGTGCCTTGCCGCCAGTGATTTTTTCGTTTGCCTGCGCGATCTGATGTTGCAAACTCGAAAGCTTTTCCTCGAATACTGCCTGCCGGGTGCGCAACACCTCTTTTTGTGTTTCAAGCGCTGCCAGTGCCTGCGGGCTGGAACCGTATTTGACCAACCACGCTTCACTATCAAGCTGTGGGTCATTGCGCTGTTCTGCTTTCCAGCGCAGCAGCGCGGCCTGAGCCTGGCTGGCACGTATTCGCAGGCTTTCATACTGAGATCGCGAGCGTACATCACTCAGTTGCACCAGTGTTTGGCCCTTGGTTACCAGATCACCGTTCCTAACGAATATCGATTTGACGATGCCGCCTTCCAAATGCTGTATAGTTTTTTTCGAGCCTTCGATACCCACCACGCCGGGAGCAATCGTCGCGCTTGACAGCGGCATGGAACCTGCCCATACGCCAAACACAAGCAGCACCAGTGCAATAATCCAGTAGCCTTTGGAGATATCGGACGCCGCATTAAAGCGTTCGGCGAGTTCCTGGCCGTGAGCGGAACTAAGCTGGAACACCTTGTCTGTGCCCGCATCGACAGTGACTGCGTCAGCCTCTTGGGCTGGCGCGGGGTCTACACTGGCGGCGTCAGCGTCTTTAGCGCTTTTTGAGTTTGCGGACAACGCTTTCATAGTCGCCATCATCACCCTCGATTTTAGTCAGCCTACCGCCGCGTAGTTCGCACACGCGATCAACGAACAAGTGCGCATGCGGTTGGTGTGTTATCAAAATAACAATGGCACCGCGCTCTCTCAAATTACGCAGTGCTACAATCAGCGCCGCTCGACCTTCGCTATCAAGATTGGCATCCGGCTCGTCCAGCACGACCAGTTTGGGCTCTCCGTACAATACTCTGGCCAGGGCAACTCGTTGCCGTTGCCCGCCGGAGAGGTGGCTGCCATTTTCGCCTACCTCGGTGTTGTAGCCCTCGGGTAAGCGCTGGATCAGATCGTGGGCGCGCGCTAATTTTGCGGCCTCGACCACTTTATCGATATCGCCCTCTTGCAGGCGGGCAATGTTCTCGCGAATGCTGCCGGGAAACAGCTCAACATCTTGCGGCAGATAGCCAATGTGGCGCCCCAGGTCTTCAGCCGACCAGTGTTTTAACTCGAAGCCACCCAAGGTAATGCGCCCGGCGTTCGGCGCGTGAATGCCAACCAGCAGCCTGGCGAAGGAAGATTTTCCGGCGGCGGTATCGCCAATGATGGCGACCACTTCGCCCGCTTTCGCTTGTATGGAAACACGGTTTAGCAGCGCATGACGGTCACCCGAGCGTCTGAAGCTGACGCGCTCCACCGCCAGCATTCCCTGCGGCTCAGGCATGACCTTGGCTTCTTCCAGCGTCGGCGCATGCTCAAGGTATTCGTTGATGCGGTTAAAGGACGATCTGGCGTTAATCACCCCTTCCCAGGAACGTATGGACTGCTCCAGCGGTGCCACCGCACGGCGGAACAGCAGCACGCAGGCAATTAGCGAGCCGGCGCTAAGCTGGGCCTTAAGCACCAACCAGGCTGCCAGACAAATCACGCCGATTTGTAGCAGCAGTTTGATGAATTTAGCCCATGAGGACAGCCTGGCGGTGATAGCACCGATAGTATACGATTGTGCCAGCGAGTCGGTTTGCTGTGCGCTCCAGCGCCGCAATACAGCCGACTGCATGCCCATGGCCTGAATCACATCGGCATTGCGCACATAGGTGGTGGCACTGTCGATGACGCCGCGGCTGTCGGTATCCGCTTCTGCCACGATGTTGCGCGTAATCCGTTGGTTGGCGATTGCCAGCGCGACCAGCAACAGCGCGCCCACCAGTACCAGCAACCCGATCAGTGGATGTAACAGATATAAGACGATGATATAGACCGGTGCCCAGGGCAAATCGAGAATAGGCAGTAATGCCGAGCCGGATAAAAATCGGCGTAGTCGGGTTAAATCGTGTAGCACGTTAACCGAAGATCGGCCTTTTTTTACGGCGCGCAGAATGGCGCTGCTGAGCAGGTGTTCGCCCAATTGGTTTTCAAACCAGGCACCGAGTTTAGCCAGCACCTGGCGCCGCACCGCTTCGAGAAAGCCCAGTGCAATCAATGCGATCAGTGTGATGCCGGTAAGGAAGTACAGCGTGTCTATGCTGTGATTCGGAATAACCTTGTCGTAAATTTGGATAAGATACATGGGCACAGCCAGCATCAGCATATTAATAAAAAAGCTGAATACGAAAATGCCTTTTAGCGTGCGTCGGAAAGAGCCAATCACGTGGCCCAGATGTGGGTTGATTCTGTGATCGCTAGTGTTGCTTCGCTTGCGCTTGTTTTTGTGAATTCCAGATTGTCCCATTACCGAAACTCGAAGTATGTGCAGCTGAAGTGTTCGTGACTAAGCTACCGTAGCACCGGTGTTTGCTCGACTGCAACAGAATAACGTTTGAAAGTAACAATGGGGCTGCAGAAAAAAACCGGCCCGGATGCAATCCGAGCCAGTAATCCTGGCCAAAACTTTTTGTAGTCGATCTGCGAGGCGTAGGTGAAACAATACAAACTCCACCTATGCCCCGCCGCTCAGGCTGACTTACGCCCAGGCATCATCGTCGACATCGGCATCATCGCCGTCGGCCCAGCCGCTGCCGCCGCCGGAACCACCTTTGCCAGAGCCGCTACTGCCCCAGCCGCCGGAACCGCCGCCGGAACCTTTGCCAGAACCGCCACCGGAACCTTTACCACCGGAGCCTTTACCGCCGGAACCCTTGCCGCCGGATCCTTTCCCCTTACCGCCGGAACCTTTACCGCCAGAGCCTTTACCGCCGGAACCTTTCCCCTTACCGCCGGAACCTTTACCGCCAGAGCCTTTACCGGAACCCTTACCACCGGAACCTTTACCACCGGAACCTTTACCACCGGAACCTTTACCGCCAGAACCTTTGCCGCCGGATCCTTTCCCCTTACCGCCAGATCCTTTACCGCCAGATCCTTTACCGCCGGAGCCGTTACCAGAACCCTTGCCGCCGGAACCTGTACCGGAACCGCCGCCAGACCCTTTGCCAGATCCGTCGCTGCCAGAACCGCCGCCAGACCCGTTGCTGCCAGAACCCCCGTCAAGATACTCACCAAATGTGAGATCGTTTTGATCAACCATCTTCGTTCTCCTTCTCGTTTGTCGCTGATTGAATCACAGTCGCAACAACCGACCCCCTGCAAATTACTTTTCTCATTTGCCGCAGTAGCCGCGACTATGTGTTTTTCGTTGTGTGTCGCGGCTTCAGCTTTGATATCGTTATAACGATTGTGATCGTGCTGGCTACCGACACGCGAAAAATCATTACATTTTTTTGACGCTTGCGCTACGATTTTTTGAAAGTTATTGTAATAAACGCGAATAGATCACTGACAACGACTATTATTTATGTTTTTTCCGTGTTACTCAGCTGATCTGCGCCACACCAAGTCAAAACATTGACGCGAGTACGGTCTGTATATAGAGAAGAGCCAAATATCTGGCGGCATGTGTAAAGTAAAGGTTGCAACATCAATGCAGACGACGATCATCACTTGCTATAACGAATTCGCAAAGCTGCAAGACAATTGGAATGCAGTCTATATCGCCGATGTTGAAGCACAGTTTTTTCTTTCCTGGGACTATCTCGCGCAGGTATTTGCGCGGCACAAAGACAATTGGTGTGTAGTGGCCGTTGGACCAGCGTCGACTCCTGCAAATTATTACGCATTTATGCCGCTGCGCTTGCGCAAAAGATACAGCAAAAGCAGAGATCGCCAGGTTACGGAAGTTCATATGGCTGGCAGCCTCTCCTGGGCTGATTACACCGGCTTTATCTGCCGTCCTGATTACGAGCAGGCGATTGCCAGGCTTGGCGTCGCGGTGCGAGACATACACTGGCAGCGACTGTACTTAAAAAATATTCGTGCCTCTGAAGCTCGCCTTAGCCTGTTTATGTCGCACTTCGAAGCGCCGGATTTTAGATGCAAATATCGTACTCGCACCAGCGCGACCGATGGCATCAATCTGTTAATCAGCCCACGCGCGGACCTGGTTGATAGTTTCGATGCTTATCTATCGAGTAAGCTTAGCTCCAATACGCGACAGAAGATTCGACGCATATTGCGCAAGGTGGAGAGTACTGAGCAGCTTGAGATTATTGAATCGGCCACCGCGCATCATGGCCGCGATATTGACGCCGTTATCGCGTTGTGGAAATTACGCTGGTCAGAGCGTAAAGGCGACAACGTCGAAAGTCTGGCACGCCAATACGGTGAAATTCTGCGGCAAAGCAGCGCTGCGGGTAATCTGTACATGCCGATGCTTTGGCATGCTGGCAAGCCGGTGGCCGGCGTGGCCAGCTTCGTAGACTGGCAAAAGAAAACGCTGCTGTTTTTTGTTGCCGGTCGCGATGAAAACTTCGCCGTGGTGCCGGCAGGGCTAGCGCTGCATGCCCACAGCATCCGCTGGGCAATCGAAAATGGTTTGCAGACCTATGATTTTTTACGCGGCGACGAGGATTATAAGTACTCATTTGGCGCAACGGACCAACATATAAAATACATCGTCGTTGATCGGCACAGCAAAACGATGAGCGAACAACGGCGCGGCTCCGATGATTCGGACGCGGCGAACACACGCAGACAAGCCGTGATGCCCGACAGTCGCAGTTTTTACGTCGACGGCGAGTGGACAACGCCTAATAGTAAAGAAGTTATTAGCGTTATCAATCCCGCTACCGAACAGTCGATTGCGTCAATAACGTTGGCAAACAGCCACGATGTTGACCGCGCTGTAGCGGCGGCGCGTGCAGCATTTTACGGCTATGCGCAAACCACTATTGACGAGCGCAAACAGCTTTTGCAAACGCTTGATGAGATCTACAAAAATGGCCAGCAGGAGTTAGGTGAGTTAATTAGCCAGGAAATGGGTGCGCCTATCGACATGGCGACCAGCTCCCAGGTCTCGGCCGGCCGGCGTCATATAAGAACCACCTTGCGTGCCTTGAGGCATTTTAAATGGCAGCGGTCGAGCCGCAGCGGCGGCACGCGCATTGTGCATGAACCCATAGGCGTATGCGCACTAATTACCCCATGGAATTGGCCAATGAATCAAATAATGGCCAAAGTCATTCCGGCGCTGGCGGCGGGTTGTTGCGTGGTGTTGAAGCCCAGCGAGAGGGCGCCACTGTCTGCCATGCTGTTTGCCGACATGATCGATGCCGCCGGTTTTCCGCAGGGGGTGTTTAATCTGATTAACGGCGATGGTGCCGGCGCAGGCGACATGCTAAGCAAACACGCGCAGATTGATATGATCTCTCTGACCGGCTCAACGCACGCCGGTAAGGCAGTATCCGTGGCCGCCGCCGGAACGCTTAAACGCGTTACCCTGGAGCTGGGCGGTAAAGCGCCAAACATCATATTTGCAGACGCTGACCTGCAGTCTGCCGTGAAGCGCGGGGTGAGGTCGTGTTTTTATAACTCCGGGCAGTCGTGCAATCTTCCCAGTCGTATGCTGGTAGAGCACAGCCGCTACGACGAAGCGTTAGCGCTGGCAGAGAAGGTGGCCGCCAGCGTAAGGGTTGGCGATCCTGCCGAGCAGGGATCGCATATTGGCCCGCTGGCCAACGCCATACAGTTTGACCGCGTGCAAACGCTCATTGCCGTCGGTATTGAGGAAGGGGCAAACCTTCTAGTCGGTGGTTTGGGCAAGCCGCCAGGTTTTGAGCGTGGTTATTTCGTGCGACCGACAATTTTTACCGATGTCCACCCCAATATGCGTATCGCGCGTGAGGAAATATTCGGCCCGGTGCTTTGTATCATGCCGTTTAAAGATGAGGAAGAGGCGATAGCGCTGGCAAACGACACTGTTTATGGACTTGCTTCCTATGTGCATACGAAGGATAGGAAACGCGCGCAGCGGGTGGCCGGGCGAATACGCGCGGGCATGGTGCAAGTCAATGGCGCGTCGCACAGCTCCGACGCGCCCTTCGGTGGATACAAACAATCCGGCAATGGTCGCGAGTTTGGTGAGTACGGCCTGCGCGAATTTTTGGAAGTCAAATCGATCAGTGGTGTATGGGCAACAAGCAATAAGGAAAGGTACGTATGACAACGGCGGAGAGGTTAGAAAAAAGTTTAGCCATCAGTTCCATGGAATCGGAACAACAAGCGCTGATCTGGGTTGCCAAACAGTTCAACGGTAGCGATAAAACCGACGGCGAAACCTGGCTGGACGCTTACGCTCGCATGCAGGCGAAAGTCTGCCACAGGCCGGAAATACTGTCGGCGTTTGCGCCGCTGGAAGTTAGTGCGCTGTCGGCGCGCCTACTGCAGTTTTTGAGTCCCGAGGCGACGAGTGAACCGGGAACAGGGCGCTATTACCTCGGCAGTGGCGACTGCGCCAGCTATCGTGGTGCAATATTCTTGCGAGCAACGCTGCTCGACACGCTGCTCCAAAAAGCCGAGCGGCTGCCGGCAACGGTAAATCACGTTGACTTGCAACTGCTGGACGCTGAGGCGCAACAGCGCGAAACGCTGGCATCGGTCGACTGGCGTGGCGCGTTGGTTGGGCCGGCAGGGCTGTCATTGCCTGCGCTGTTTGGTGCCTGCGCTGCGCCGGTCGCGCTACTCAGCGGCGATGATGTGCTAAAACTTGCAGCAAAACAGCGCCATTTGCAGCCTCTGTTGGAGCGCTACCGGAATGTTTTGGCAAACCAGGACTATGCGAGCATAGCAGCGCTGGAAGAGGGGCTTTCTGCGGCAATTGGCGCGGCCGCAATCAGCGCTGTGTTGCGTAACGCGGACGATCAAGAAACCGATGCTGAGAATCGCAAGCGCATCAGGCGTGATCTGCAAGCGCGCCTAAGCGATCTGCTGGATTTGTGTGATCTGCTGGCATTGGCTGATCGCGACAGCGTGTTGCATTGCGCGCGCGACTACTACAACAACGAGCGCCGCTGGCGGGCAGAAAGACTACTGCGCGGCTACCTGGCGCGTAACGAAAATGATGCAGAGGTAAGCGGCCGGTTCGCGTGGCTACTGCTTAGGCGTGGCAAATATTCAGCTGCCATTGACGCCTGTCAGAAAGCGCTAGCGCTTGAGCCTGCCAACCCCTTATTGCACCAACAGCTCGGCGACGCGCAGTTGCAAAAGTTGCAGTTCGAGCAAGCACATCTGAGTTTTGGCGAGGCACTGCAACGCGGTGGCTCACGCCAGAGTATTAACAAGCGCATCGATTGGCTTACTACGCTGCAACACGGCGAGCAGCAGGCCCAGCTCGACTCTGTGGTGCCGACGCTTACGTTGACTGCGCAGGAGTTGAGCTCGAAAAAATGGCACGCTGAGCATCTTGCCCTGGGCGTCAAACTGTTCCACCAGTACGGCGTGTTGCTAATCCATCAGGCGTTTAGCGACCAGTTGCTGGAAGCCTGCCACAATGATTTTATACAGCGCTACGCCGAGTACTTCACCGACAAAACGCATCCGCATGCGTTGCGAATAGGCGACAAACGTTATCAAATCAGTGTTGCCCTCGAGGGCGCTTTCAACGCCCCGGGCGTATACGCTAACCCGTTTATTCTCGCCATTATGCGTCGCCTGTTGGGCGACGAATTCCTGCTCGGCTGCACTGTTTGCGCCACCGCGCTGCCGGGGGCTAAAGGCCAGCATCTGCACAAGGATCACCGCGCCTTGTTTGCCGGCAGTGCTAATGAAACGCCGCTTAAGTTGCCGCCGTTTGCGATTACCACCATGCTGCCGCTGGTCACGCTTGATGAAAAAATTGGCACCACCCGTGTGAAGAAGGGCAGCCACTTGCTGTCGCAACCCGACTCCCTGGCAATGCCAGACCAACTTCCCATGGTGCCGCGTGGCTCCTGCTTTTTGATGGATCTGCGTTTGACGCACGGCGGCATGGCAAATCAAACCCAGCGTGTGCGACCAATTATGAACATGGTTTACCAGCGCTATTGGTTTACCGATAGCCGCAATTTTGCAAAACATCCGCCGCTGCGGGTGCCGGCGACTGACTATGAACGCATTCCGCAGCAGTACCGGTTTTTATTTGACTGGGGTACGCAGCCAGGTCCACAGGTCGGCCGCTGATGGCAATGCCGCGCGCTGATTTCAACGTCGCGCTGCAGCAGGTGCGGTTATTCGCTGCGAGACGTGGATTTACGTATCCAGTCTATGCCTGTTTCCAGCACCGTGTCGGAACGACCGAGAAAATCGGCGGGCGTTGGCACTGCCTTTATATCAACGTCAACGCCATTGCCATCGAACAGTTTGCCGTTTGGACGAAAAGAAGCCATAGACGATAAAGCAATCTCTATCCCGGAGTTTTTCAAGGTGAAATGCTTTGTTGCACCGCTGCCGCCGGCGCTGGGTTGGCCAATTAGGGTCACGTTAGGCAAATCGGCAAACGCGCTGAGAAACCCGTCGGTCGCGCTAAATGACGCGGCATTGCACAGCACGACCACCGCTTGTTGATAGCTGTATTGCCGAGCATCGTTCGATTTGCCTAGCAGCATAAAGTGCCAGGTGCTAAATTTGTCGTTTGGAATTTGCCATTCGGGTTCAAACTGCGCGAAGGCTTTATCTATCGCTCTGCGTTCTGCTCTGCTCCAGTCAGGGTTGGTCAATCGAAATGTAGGCCGGTAGTGCAAGTGGTCGGTGTCGAAGCGGGGAGACAAGCGATAGGCGGCGATGTTCGTCACGTAGGGCGACGCGTTGTCAGCCATGAAATAGCCGTACAATGCCTGCAGTGTGTTGTAGCGGCCACCGCGATTGCCGCGCACGTCGATGATCAGGCCGTTAGTCGATTTAAAACGCGCCATCTGCTTCAGCACCTCGTCAGTGTCAGCGCTGCGCATGGAGGCTATGCGCAGGTAGCCGATATTGCCTTCCAGCAAGCGCGACTTACCCGGTTTCACCTTGCCGCTGGGCAAGCGTGAGTCTAACGTCTGCAATCGATGCTGCACTTTTTGCTTGCCGTCCAGCGACTGCAGTGTCACATCCACAGCAGCAGATTTTTGCACGCCAGCGTCGGTTCGCAGACGGTCGATAGACCGCAATTCACGTAAGGACTGATGTCTTATCAGCTGCGGTGAAGCCTGCGGCACGTAGGCAGCGGCAACGGTCAGCCATGCCTCGACGGATGCTCCATCGATGGCAGTCAGTACCGGGTGATCTTTATCGAGCAGTTCTTCCTGATCGGCGGCAACAGCGACAATACCCGCAGCAGAGTCGGCGAGGATAAACGGCAAGTAGCGATCGTCGTCGGCATCCATATTGATGTCTACTGCTGCATGAGCATCACCGATTTTGGCGATAATCTTTTGTAGATCACGGGCAAATGCGATGCTATGAACAACTTTCTTTGGGTTGTTCAGCAGCGGCTGGACTGCTTTGCGTAGGTCCAACTGTCGCGCCAGGAGATAGGAAGAGTCGCTTGCTATGCGCCGTTGAAACTGCTGCAGATCCGCTGCCATCTCCTCGCGAGTAAGAGTAAGAGGAAGTTGGGGATTTTTGACCGGTGCCGTGGTGAGAACGGGGTGCAGTGTAAAATCGCTGCTATCGAGGGAGCGGTTAAAACCCTCGATGGCAAGCACGTTTTTGCCGCTGCGTAATAGCTTGCCCACGTTATCGATGGTAAATACTTCAAAGCCGTCTGCTTCATGGTCTTCCACCTCGCGCCTGCCGCGGTGCTCAACGATACTGGCTGTGGCCACTTTATGGCCGTTTATATAGGCCACAAACGCATCATCGAAACGCATATACAGGTATAGCGTTTGTGTCGCGGCCGGTTCGCCCAGTTCAAATTTATATAGTTCGAATTCATGCCGAATCTGCACTGCTGCAAAGCGATCCTGCATGTGCTTAAAATGCGTTTTGTTATCTTCATAGCCGTAGCCGAAACCTGCCTTGCCGAGTTTCCAGCGAGAAGGATCAAAGCTTGGCGCTCGCCAACCAGCTGCAGGTGTCGCAGCATTTGCTCGATAGTGCCACTCAGAACCGGCAGGGATGAGAAAATGATTGTTTGCGTCTGGCATGGAAAAGGCGAGCCCGGAACCAAGACTGAAAAAGATAGCCAACGTAAAGGAGACAAAATCGAATCGTGTTTTACTGCAACAATACGTCATGGTTTAAAGTAAAACTCCAGTTTTTTTTGGACGCGGAACAGGGGGGTTTATTCGCAAACGCTTACTGTAAGAAATCTCTCGTCGCTACGCTACCGAAAAAGGGGGGTGAGATACTTGCCGAAATAACAATGGCCCGATACTAAGCATAGTAGGGTCGAATTTATTCGACCAAAAAGTGCGTTCTCAGCTTCATCGGTCGAATAAACTCGACCCTACACGTAACAGTGGCTGTGGCGTAAGCAAGCGCCATTCTGGTCCGATACCTGACTTGGCAACAGAATTGCATTGCCTATCTCAGGATACAAATAATGTGATTGACCTGATGATGGAGCAGCTATGGCGTCGCTACTAAATATGTTGAATAACTTTCTGGGTTCGGCAGAAAACCCGTCTTTATTCAATCTAAATTCTACAAATATCTCACAAGGCACTGATTTTAGATCTATTGTCGACAATCTCCTGAATAGTGCGGAAGGTGATGCGCAGAATTTGGCCGAGTCGATGCCTGATCAGAACGGCGGCGTTGACTTGCCGTTGCTGGATGCCGCCGGCAATGCTTTGCCGCCGCAGCTGGCTACAGCGATGCTTGATGTAAACACTTCTATACAGTTGCCTGATGCTGAACCGGCTACTTCGGTCAGCAGTGCGAATGGCGGTGAATTGCTTACTCTGCATACAGCGGGCGAAGACGCAAAAGCTGAAACTCAAGCGATGCTTAATGGCACGCTTGAGCTCGCAACGCTGCCTGGTATAGAAGCTTCAATGAGTGTTTCAGCTGCGTTAGCAGCACCGCTCGGTGGTATTGATCAAAAAGTTGATGGCGAGCCGAACCTTGCATTGCAGCATGCGTTAACCGCTGCGTTGGTTCCACAAAACGGCGATCCTGTCTCAGGCACAGTCGATGCGAGTATTGATACGAAGCAGTCTGCAAACAGTAGCGTCGCTGAGCCGATTACGCTGTTAACACAGGCACAGGCACAGGCACAGGCACAGGCACAGGTATTAGCCCCATCGGAAGTGCCCGCTGGCGCGACTCCGGCGCTGGGGACAGATGGCAAACCGCAACTCGCGGTAGGCAATGACCTCGGCGCTGCAGCTAGTGCGCCAGCCAGCTCGTCAGCAGCAACCCCGGCGACCAGCACGGCTGCCACACCCGCTGCGCAAGGCGTAACCCAAAACACTGCGCAACTCGCAGCGCAGCCCGCCGCTGTTGACGCGGCAGCGCTAGCCGCGAAAGACCCACAACAATTTGCGCGGGAACAAGCGCTTGGCAGTGAAGCCGGCAGTGACAATGACGAGCCTGCCGAAGGTGTAAGGCAAACGCTAATGCCACCCAGCCCGACACTGCGCGCCGCGCCAGCAACCACGGCAGCACTACCAGTGACTGACCCGAATTTTGCCAATGTCGCTAACATGCTGACTCAGGGGCAAGCATTAAATGGCTTGAACGAGCGTTTACAGCTAATGCTGAGCAACGGCCAACACAGCGCCGAAATTCAGCTTGACCCGCCGGAGCTAGGCAGCCTGCAGGTGAAAGTAACAACACGTAATGAGCAAACGCAGGTGATTTTCGTCGCGCCGAATAATGCGGTACGCGACGCGCTGGAGCAGCAGCTACCGCGTCTGCGTGAGACGCTGGAAAATGCTGGCCTGCAACTACAGGATGCTAGCGTGTTTGCGCAAACTGACGATAAATCGGGCTCGCAACCGCAGTCCTATGCTGACGTTGAAGCGGCCGATGATACTATTTTGGATGAGCTTGACGAGTCTGTTAGCAGCCCACTCAGACAGCGGGTCGCCACGCAATTGGTCGACGCGTATATTTAGAATTCTTTCTGCAACAGCCGCAGCAACCGGTTTTCAGCTAACAGTGAAACGACGGATAAGTCGGTGCTATATCAGCTAGCCGGTGCTTGTGTTAGGGTGTGTCTCCATTCCAAGGCAGCGAAAAATCTATTCCGCTGTAATCGCACTTAGCGGAACCACTCGTTGACATTCGGCCAATTTCCGGCCGGCACGATCCTGTCGCCTCCTCTGAGCTCTACCCTCAAGAGGAAGTTATGTCTGTAAATCCGCGCAATCTATCCACCATCCCACGAACTGCTGCTGTCACGAATAATATTGCAGGGGGAGCGTCTCAACTGCCAACCATGCAGCGGCCTAACGCAATTGCTAACGGCTGCGTGATAAAACCTGGATTAACCTGAAAGGTTCCGATAATGAAATTAAGACTGCAAAAACACGCTTATATCGTCGCGGCCGTCTCTGTTCTGGTAACAGCGATTGCCGGAAATGCATGGGCGCTGAATGATGCCGCTGCAGATTTACCGAAGAACGCTTACGCAAGAGCTTACGGCAATGGCTGGGATTGCAAGCGGGGATTTGAAAAAACCGACAACGGCTGCAGCGCCGTATTAACTCCCCCGCATGCGTATCTGGATTCGTCTGGATCAGATTGGCAGTGCAAAAGGGGGTTTTTGAAGAAGGGGGATGTCTGTGCAAAAGTACGTGTTCCAGCCAATGCTCACTTGCTTAAAGGCCAATTTGGTAAAGGTTGGGCTTGTGAGCGAGGTTTTCGGCCGGGTCCGCGCAGCGTTGCGGACAGTAAAAAGGAATGCATCAAAATCGACTTGCCTGAACATGCTATTTTGAAATACTCGCACTATGGGTCAGGTTGGGACTGTCAGCAAGGCTATCACAGCGTAGGGAATACCTGTGTGCTGATTGTCATCCCGGAAAATGCCTATGGAACAGATTCCTCTAACATGGGCTGGGCATGTATGCGAGGGTATCAGAAACACAACGATAGCTGCAGACGCTGGACCTTACCCAAGCATGCTTTTCTGAGTCGTAGCGGGAAAAGTTGGCGCTGTGAACGTGGGTACAGAGAAGCAGACAAGCAGTGCAAAAAAGTTGATCTTCCGCGAAATGCCCATTTGAATGATGAGGGTAACGATTGGCGCTGTGAACGCGGTTTTAAGAAAACAGCTGGCTCCTGCGCATCGATTAAACTGCCAGACAACGCCCACGTTGACTTGATGGGCGATGGCTGGGATTGTGATAAATCGTACCGCAAACGGGCGGGGACATGCGAGATTAAACGACGCTAGCTAAGTTTCAGCTAGTTGTATTGTTTACCCGGCAGCCCCCGGCTTTATGGCCTCTTTGAGTTTATTCCAACCGTCGCGCATGCTCAGCTCCGGCACCGAGCTGACAGTTTCAGCAAACGCTGTGTCTATCGAATCGCCGCCATATCCCAGCAGCTGTTGCGATTCGGCGGGATCGATGTAATTTTCTTCGGTCAACACTTCGTGTAATTTCGCAAAGTCCAAACCGGCCTTGGCCTTGAATAAACTTTGCGCGAGGCCTCCCATGCGCATCATGCCGGCAAAGGCGGTATCGGGAAGCTGCACGATTTTTGCCTGCTTACGACCGGAGAGTTTGCGAAACTTACGCAGCATTTCATCCCAGCTCATGTTGCAGTCACCGATGGGTAAACTGGCGCTGGTGGTGGGGCGGGTGAGGGCACCTACGGTTGCCTTGCCAACATTTCGAGCGGAGATTGCCACCGTACCACCGCCTAATGAGACTAGCGGGCTAGCGACGCGAGCATATCTAACCAACGCTGCCCATTGCGATTCGCGGTGCTCGCTGCTGCCGAATACCCACGGGATTTCCAACACGGTGATAATGAAATGATTTTTTGCCGTGGCAAGCGCCATCTCACTTTGTTTTACCCGTGAGTCGATGTAAGTGTGGTTCTCTGCCAGCTTTAAATCCGGCCGCACGCGATTAAAATGCGTAAATACCGAGTTCAATAAAACCACGTGCGAGATATTGGTATCTTGCGCCGCCGTCAACACCTTACGGCACAGCTCGACATTTTCTCTGTAATAAAATTGTTTCGCGTCAATGTCGGGTATCGTGCGCTCATCCGCACCCGCTGCGTAGACAAGACCGTCGAATGATGCCAACAATTGCTTTAGCGCTTTGTGGTCGAGTGTATTGATGTCGCCCTGAACTATTTTGACTGCGGCGGGCAGTCGCTCGGCAGCGCTATCGGGTGATCGGCTCATAACGGTGACTTTGTGTTTATCCTCCAACAGCGCCTCTACTATGTGGCTACCTAGAAACCCTGCTCCACCTATTACCAGCGTTTTCACTAATTCACTCCAAAGATTGATGATTATTAAGTCCGATGCTACGCGATTATGCTCGGTGTAGATCATGCGGCACAAGCATTGCTAGATCTTTCGGCAAAAACTCGTTAAGCCAGAATTTTGACGTGGTCATGCGCTACAGTCCACCGCGCAGAGAAAATAATATAGCAAATACAGCAAGATAGATTAGAACAGCTTTCTGGCATAAGCCTTGCTAGTTTGATTGGCAGACACTCTTTGTGAACTTTAACCGACGGAAAACTGGCATGGCAAAGGATAACAATGACGCAGCTGCGGCTGCAGATGAAGAAACGAAAAAAAGTAAGCTGCCGCTAATTATTGGCATGTTTGTGTTGCTACTCGGTGGCGGCGGAGCGGGTGCCTGGTTTATGAGTGTTTTCGATAGCGCCGATGCGACGGAAGAGGGTGCTGAGGGCACCGTACCGGTAAAGGCAGCCGCCTTGTACGCGAAGCTGCAACCTGAATTTGTGTTGAATTATAAGGTTGACGGTCGCGGTCATTTTCTCAAAGTAGCCATATCATTACTTGCGCGTGAGCAAGATGTGGTCGACGCGGTTGAGCAACATATGCCACTGCTTAGAAATGAGCTAGTCATGTTATTCAGCGCCGCTGAGTTTGACGTCCTGAAAACAGCGGAGGGCAAAGAGGCACTGCGCAGCAGCGCGCTGAAGGCCATACAAGCCATCCTGGAACAAGAAGTAGGCAAGCCCGGTGTTGAGCAAGTATTGTTCACCGACTTCGTGCTGCAGTAAGCCCAGCCTCCGCTATGACTGACGAGCAAAAACCGGACGATTCTGCAGAAGATAATTCTGCAGATCGGGCCGAAGAGAACGCCGAAACGGGCAACGAAGAGCAGGCAGAAGAGCTGCTCTCCCAGGAAGAAATCGACACGCTGCTTAGCGGCGTTGATGAAGGGGAGGTAGCTACCGAATGTTCAGTGGTCGACGGCGAAGCGGTTGCCTTCGACTTTACCAGACAAGACAGAATTGTGCGCGGCCGCATGCCGACACTGGAAATGGTGAACGAACGTTTTGCACGCTTTTTCCGCCCCAGTTTGCTAGGGCTGATGCAGCGTGGTGCCGAAGTTACACCGCAGGGCATTCGAGTAGAAAAATACAGCGACTACGCCGCCTCTATCCCTATGCCTGCCAGCCTGAGCTGGATAGAACTCAAACCCTTGCATGGTGCCGGCCTGTTAATGCTGGACGCCACGCTGGTTTTTACCCTGGTGGATAACTTTTTTGGCGGCAACGGCGGCACCGTGAAAATTGACAACCGCGACTTTACCGCCACCGAAATGCGGGTTGTTGGGCGGGTCATCAATGCCTGTTTCGATAGTCTGCGAGAGGCCTGGCAGGCAGTGGTCGATGTGCAACCAGCGTTACTGGGCAGCGAAGACAATCCGACATTAAGCAGTGTCGTTAGACCGGAAGAATCGATTGTAGTCAGTACTTTCCAGGTCGACCTGGACGGCGGCACCGGCGAATTTCATATCGCGTTACCGGTTTCCATGCTGGAGCCAATTAAGGAAACGCTGGACTCCGGTATTCAAAGCGATACCACTCACAAGGACGAACGCTGGACGGAAGTGCTCAAGGATGAGCTGTTGTACGCCAGCGTTGCTATTAACTGCCGCGTGGTTGAAAAAGAGATTGCGCTGCGTGACATCATCGACTTGCAGGAAGGCGACGTGATTCCCATCGACATGCCGGAAACCGTGCGTGTGCTGGCCAACGGTACGCCGGTATTGAGTGCCACGCTGGGTGTGTCGGGCGATAAACTCGCCCTGCAAATCGTCGACCGCATCAGCAACACTCGCAACTAAAGCACCAACCGCAACTGATTGACAAGGCCGGGAGGCTCGTTATGAACCAGGAAGAATCGCTACCACAAGAAGACGCCGCAGCCAATGATCCGCAGTCCGCTGAGGCTGTTGAAAATATCGCACTGGACCAGCTGGAAGATACGGCAAACGGCAGCAATGCGACGCCGCAACTCGACGTGATACTGGATATTCCAGTGAAGATATCGATGGAAGTCGGCGCCACTAACATGCCGATTCGTAAATTGCTGCAGCTAAACAAGGGCTCGGTTATCGAACTGGAAAGACTGGCCGGCGATCCGCTGGATGTGTTGGTTAACGGCACATTGATCGCCCATGGCGAAGTGGTGGTTGTTAATGAAAAGTTTGGTATTCGCATGACCGACGTAGTGAGTCCGTCAGAGCGCATTGAAAAACTCAAGTAGGCGAATTTCAAGATGAAAATCCTGCTACAGCACGCGACTATTTTAGGATTTGGTTTAGGGACCTGTTGCAGTTTTGTGTCCAGCGTAGCACTAGCGGCTGAACCCGCCGCAAAAGCTGCAGCCAAAGCCGTGCCTTTAGCTACCGACTTCTCACAAATAAGCAGTTTGGCTGTGAGCCTGGTGTTTATCCTTTGCCTTATTCTGCTTTGTGCGTGGCTGGTGAAACGCGTGAGTGGTATTACCCACGCCGGTAGTCAACATTTGAAGGTGCTGGGAGCACTGTCGGTTGGTAACAAGGAGCGCGCGCTATTAATCAGTGCCGGTGACAAGCAGCTTTTGTTGGGCGTGGCCACGGGCAGCGTATCGCTGTTGCATGTCTTCGATGAGCCGGTGGTCAGCACCACTGAACTTGCCAGCGAGAAGCGCTTTGCGAACACTTTGAAGCAACTGACCGGGCGCAATGCTGCCGACACCTCCACGCGCGGCAATGACTAACGGAATGACTATGCGTGTAAAGCCTGCCTGCAGATCCCTGTGTACCTTCGTGTTACTCGCGTTGCTGTATGTGCCGACTTTTAACGCAGCGGCCCAGTCGGAAGAGGCCGCCACCCTGGCACCAATCGCCAGTGCCCAGCAAGCGGCAAAAGCAATTCCCGCCATTCCGGCGTTTAAAGTGGTTAACAACGACGACGGCAGCGCCGACTACAGCGTGACAATTCAGATACTGGTGCTGATGACCGCATTAACGCTGATGCCGGCCATTCTGATGATGATGACCTCGTTTACGCGCATCATTATTACCTTCGCGATACTGCGCCAGGCGCTCGGTTTGCAGCAAACACCCTCGAACCAGATTCTGCTCGGCATGGCACTTTTTATCACCCTGTTCGTGATGTCGCCCGTACTGAAGGAAGTCAACGCCGTCGCCGTGCAGCCTTATATTGCAGAGCAGCTGAGCTCCATCGACGCAGCCAAACTCGCGCTAGAGCCTTTCAAGGAATTTATGCTGGCACAAACGCGTGAAACCGACCTGGAACTGTTTATACGCATCGCCGACCATGCACCGCTGAACAGCCCGGAAGACGTACCGTTTTCAATTCTGGCACCGGCCTTTGTAACCAGTGAGTTAAAAACAGCGTTTCAGATAGGTTTTATGTTGTTCATTCCCTTTCTCGTCATCGACCTGGTGGTTGCCAGCGTGTTGATGGCAATGGGTATGATGATGTTGTCGCCAATCATTATTTCCTTGCCGTTCAAAATTATGTTGTTTGTATTGGTAGACGGTTGGGCGCTTATTATCGGCACCCTGGCCGCCAGCTTCGCCACTTAGGAGTAACGGCTATGACACCTGAAGTTATTGTCGACCTGATTCGTGAAGCAGTGACCCTGATTATATTAATGGTGTGCATTATGGTGCTGCCCAGCCTGCTGGTTGGTTTAATCGTCAGCGTGTTTCAGGCGGCCACGCAAATTAACGAGCAAACCCTGAGTTTTTTACCGCGCCTGCTAACAACGTTTATGTCGATAATGCTTGCCGGCCCGTTCCTGGTAAAGAAGATCACCGATTTCACTCAGCAATTGATACTCAACATTCCGCTGCTAATAGGTTAGCGATGTTTGAGCTATCGTTAGTTGAATTGCAGCAGGAAGCAGGGCGCATCTTGCTGCCGCTGTTTCGTATCACCGCATTTTTTATGGTGGCACCTATTATCGGCACGCGCATGGTGCCGCAGCGCATAAGAATGGGCTTGAGCTTAATGGTTACGATGATTGTCGTGCCGTTGCTGCCTGCCACCGAGTTTCACTACAGCCTGTCAGCAAGCGCCTTGCTGCTGGTTGTTCAGCAGGTTTTGATCGGCGTGCTGTTCGGCTTCATGCTGCAAATTTTCTTCCATGTTTTCGTGCTTGTCGGCCAAATGATCGCCATGCAAATGGGCTTGGGCTTTGCGTCCATGGTTGACCCTGCCAGCGGCGTATCGGTGGCGGTCGTCGGCCAGCTATTCGTCATACTCACAACGCTGTTATTTTTGGCGATGAACGGCCACCTGCTGATGATTGAGATTATGATCGACAGCTTCACCCAGGTACCAATCGGCGCGAACTTCAATTTTGACAACAGTTTGTGGCAGGTCGCCAATTCCGCCAGCTGGATGTTCGCCAGCGCTTTGCTGTTGGCACTACCCGCAGTGACGGCGTTGCTAATCGTCAACCTCGCCTTCGGTGTGATGACCCGCGCAGCACCGCAACTGAATATATTTTCGCTGGGCTTTCCAACCTCGCTGCTGCTGGGCGGTGTATTTATATGGTTGACGCTCGCTGGGTTTTTGCCGAATTTCAGTGCTCTGCAAGACGCTACGTTTTTTAATATGCAACAGCTCCTTATGCCGTAAATTCTCGATATACGTTGTAAAAATTCTGGCAACATTCCGGATTATTGCAAAAAGCATTGAGTCCGCGCAAGTCATGCCGCTAAGCGCAATCCCTACGCTACGACTGTTAGCTGAGCAACTACGGTGATGTGATCGACTATCACTGCCTGGACTAGAAGCTCCCGCTTTTATCGCTTACCGAATCTTGGTAAGCATTTTGCACTCTGCTAAGCATCGGCAGCAGCCCGCGTCTAATAGCGCAAATTATCTGCAATTTACGCCAAAAAAATGACGGTGTGCGTGTAAGCGTCGGCTTAACGGCATGCGAGCATCGGGCTTTAACCAAACAAGCAGCAGGACCGACCGGCCATGGCAGAAGAAGACGTCGCCCAGGAAAAGACAGAAGAGGCCACCCCCAAACGCCAGCAACAGGCGAAGGATGAGGGTCAGGTTGCCCGCTCTAAAGAGCTGACGACAGTTGTGCTGTTGCTAGGTGCTTCGGTGGCCCTGGTCGCGGTCGGCGGTCAAATGCGAGACAGCATGATGGCGATTATGCGGTCTAATTTTGCGATCCCGCGCTCTGCCATGTTTGATACCAGCCAAATGCTGAGTTTTCTAGGCACAAGCAGCAAAGATATCATTTTCGCCGTATTGCCGTTTTTAGGAATATGCCTGGGATTGGCCATTGCCGGGCCGCTATTGCTCGGCGGGTGGAGCTTCAGCGTCAAAGCGCTACAGCCGAAAATGGAGCGCATCAGTTTCTTCAAGGGCCTGAAGCGCATGTTCTCAGTGCAGGCATTGATGGAATTGGTCAAAGCCATCGCCAAGGTGCTGCTGGTAGGCAGTGTCGCGACGATGACGTTAGCCTATTTCAACGATAATGTGTTCCATCTCAACACGTTGTCCGTAGAAGGCGCAATTTCATCCGCTGCCTGGATACTTTCTACTAATGGCATTGCCCTCTGTGCGGCTCTCATTATAGTTGCCGGCGTTGATGTGCCGTTCCAGCTGCACCAGCACAAAAAGAAAATGCGCATGACCCTGCAGCAAGTTAAAGATGAAATGAAGGAAACCGATGGTCGGCCCGAAGTCAAAGGCCGCATTCGCCAGCTGCAGCGCGAGTTCGCCAGCGCCCGCATGATGAGCGATGTGCCCGACGCCGACGTAGTTATCGTTAACCCCAGTCACTATTCTGTTGCACTCAGATACTCCATGGATGAAATCGGCGCGCCGGTGGTGCTTGCCAAAGGTGTAGACCATGTCGCGCTGCGCATTCGCGAAGTCGCAAAAGCGCACGACGTGCAAATTGTCGAAGCGCCGCCGTTGGCCAGGTCGCTGTACCACAGCGCAGAAATTGGCGATGAAATCCCCGACAAGTTATTCCTCGCCGTCGCGCAGGTGTTGGCGTATGTGTATCAACTCAAGCAGGGCGACAAACCGCCGCCGCTGAAAGAGATTGAAGTGCCGGAGGATATGCAGTTTGATTCCTAAATAACTATTCTCTGGCCGAATAAATTCGATCCTACATCGCCCTGGTCGTATCAATTCGAACAGGGTCTGCACTGCCACGCTCCGTGCTGGCTTGAGTAGCCCGTAAATTAATTCACAGCTTTTAAAAAGTCGGTAAGGATCTTGCAATAACCGTATAAACCACAGTAAAAGCCAGTTTTTTGACGGCATAAGAAGTAGTTAATGGAAGCAGCGCAAACAAGCAACGCACCGGTATCAGTGGCTCAGACCGCTCGCTTGCTGATGCAGGGCAATATCGGCGTGCCGCTGCTGCTGCTGACCATACTCGGCATGATGATTCTGCCAGTGCCGGCGTTTTTGCTCGACATGCTGTTTTCTTTCAATATCGCGCTAGCCATCGTCGTGCTGCTGGTTGCCGTGTATGCGATGCGACCGCTGGATTTCGCCGTATTTCCAACCGTACTGTTGGTTGCTACTTTATTAAGGCTAGCGCTTAACGTTGCCTCGACTCGCGTGGTTCTGTTAGAAGGCCACAACGGCGGTGCGGCGGCGGGTAAGGTGATTGAGGCCTTCGGTGAAGTAGTCATCGGCGGCAACTACGCGGTCGGTCTGGTGGTGTTCCTGATCCTGATGATTATCAACTTTGTGGTGGTCACCAAGGGTGCGGGGCGTATCTCTGAAGTGAGCGCACGGTTCACGTTGGACGCCATGCCCGGCAAACAAATGGCGATCGACGCCGATTTAAACGCCGGTGTAATCGACCAGGAAGAGGCCCGCCTGCGGCGTGAAGAAGTCTCGCACGAGGCGGACTTTTACGGCTCTATGGATGGTGCCAGCAAATTTGTACGTGGCGATGCAGTCGCCGGCATTCTTATTCTGGTCATCAATATTATTGGCGGCCTGGGTGTGGGTATTGCCCAGCACTCGCTGGAGTTTGCCGACGCGGCGCAAAAGTACTCGCTGCTGACCATTGGTGATGGCCTGGTCGCACAAATTCCTTCGCTGTTGCTGTCAACCGCTGCGGCCATTATGGTCACGCGGGTGAATACGTCCAAGGATATGGGCGAGCAAATTACCCATCAAATGTTTGCCTCGCCGCGTGCCCTGTATATCTCCGCTGGGGTATTAGGGCTTATGGGCGTGATACCCGGCATGCCGCATGTGTCGTTCCTAGCGCTCGCCGGAGCGGCCGGCGGCGGTGCCTACTTGATTAGCAAAAAGCAGAAACAAGAACGCACTGCGGTTGAAGAAGAAAACAATCAAGCACCGGCGTTGGAAGCGTCCGAGCCAGCCGAGTTGGGTTGGGACGATGTGGTGCCGGTAGACATTATCGGCCTGGAAGTAGGTTACCGACTGATCCCGCTGGTCGACAAAACCCAGAACGGCGATTTACTCGGTCGCCTGAAAGGTGTGCGTAAAAAACTCTCACAAGACATCGGCTTTCTCGTGCCTTCGGTACACATTCGCGACAATCTTGACCTCGGCGCTAACGCCTACCGCATTACGTTGATGGGCGTCAGCATCGCCGAAGCCGAAATATATCCTGAGCGCTATATGGCGATTAATCCTGGCCAGGTGTTTGGTGAACTCGATGGCACGGCATGCAAAGACCCGGCATTCGGCCTCGACGCTGTGTGGGTGGTAGCAGATCAAAAAGAAAATGCGCAAACCCTGGGCTACACCGTCGTTGATGCCAGCACGGTTGTTGCAACTCATTTAAACCAGCTGCTGCAACAACATGTGAACGAGCTGTTGGGACACGACGAAGTACAGCAACTTTTGGATATGCTCGCCAAGACGTCACCGAAGCTGGCTGAGGAGCTGGTGCCGAACACCGTGAGCCTGCAGATGCTGTTAAAGTTGTTGAAAAACTTGCTGGAAGAGCAGGTGCCAATTCGCGACATGCGCAGCATAGCCGAAGCGATAGCCACCAATGCGGAATTAAAGAACGACTCAGAGCAGCTAACGGCCGCGGTGCGCATTGCCCTGGCACGCATCATTGTACAAAAAATATTTGGCGACGAAGCGCTGCTGCCCATCATCACGCTGGACCCCAGCCTGGAGCAGTTGCTCAACCAAAGTTTGCAGGCCGCCAAGCAGGCCGGTGACACGAGTTTTGATTCAGTTATTGAGCCGCAGTTAGCGCAGCAGTTGCATGAGTCTATCGTCAATGTTGCACAAAAACAGGAGCTAGCGGGTAAGACACCGGTATTGTTGGTATCGGCACCTATACGCTCGCTGATGGCTAAGTTTGCCAAGTTTGCGCACCCGGGTATGCAGGTATTGTCGTTTGCAGAGATACCCGCCAATAAACAGATCAGCATTGAAGCGACGCTGAAATAACACCATTGCGAAGGAGTAGGTCATGACAATGAGAACCATAGTAGCCAACACCATGCAGCAAGCTATGCAAGAGGCAAAACGTGAAATGGGCGATGACGCCATCATCGTCAGCAGTCGAAGGGTGGATGATCACTTCGAAGTAACGGTAACTGATGATGTCGACTGCTTGAACACAGCTGAGCCACAAAAGCCACAAAAGCCACAACAGACACAAAAGCCACAACAGACACAGCCGCAATCACAGCCTCAGCCAAGCAGCGTACCGGAAGCGCCTGCAGCGACGCCTGCTCAACCCGAGCCGACAGCATTAGCAGCGAGCGTGGCAGCAAACGAGCCCGCTCTTAAAAAGTTGATGAGTGACCTCCGATCTATCGGTGACCACTGGCAAAACATGGGCGGTGAGAGCACGCAGTACACAGCACCGGTAGACCCGGTGCGCGAGGAACTGAACCGCAGGCTGAGCTGCCTGCAGCTTGAAGAGCATATTAAGGAAGGTTTGTTGCAGCAATTTTGCGATATTCCCGACGTTGATCGTGCCTGGCATTTGGCGCTGGCGCAGCTACAGGCGCGACTCACCACCAGTTCGGTCGACGTGATTGCCGACGGTGGCGCATACGTATTTGTCGGCCCCAGCGGCGCCGGCAAGACGGCCACTATCGCCAAACTGGCTGCCGAGTATGTGCTACTGCACGGTGCTCACAGCATCGCCCTGATCACCACCGACGCGTTTCGCATTGGCGCTAGTGAGCAGTTGTTAAAGCTGGGAGACATTCTGGGCATCGCAGTGACAGTGGTTGATCCGCAGTCAGAAGGCCTTGCAGCAGCACTTGCCAGCGTTGCGACCAAGCGCACCGTCTTGATCGACAGTGCCGGGCTGGGCGGCAACGACGCCGATCTCACCGCGCAATTAACTGACATCCGCCGCCAGGGCGAGCGCATCAACAGCGTGCTAGTAGTGCCTGCCAATATTCAATACACGAGCATGCAGGCCGCGTTTGAGAATTATCGCGTGCAGTCCTACGCCGGCTGCGTGTTTACCCGGCTTGACGAGTGTGACAGCCTGGGTGCGGCCGTCAGTCTGGCGCTTGACACCGACTTGCCGCTGGCTTACGTCGCCGACGGTCATGTCATACCGGAAGACTTGAGCCGCGTCGATAGCGCCGAGCTGATTGAGCGGCTGCTCAATTTCGCGAGCAAGGAAAACAGCATGCACAGCCACGGCAACGGTGGAGCGCGTAGCGTGCTGCCGAGCGTTTTTGCACAACAGCTACGGCTGGCATTCTAGCCAGCAGACAATACAAATCAGCAGCAACATCTTTGGAGTCACACCCCTTATGGACAAGGAAAATTCAGTACAAGTCATCGCCGTCACCGGCGGTAAAGGCGGGGTCGGCAAGACCAACGTCGCCATTAACCTGAGCCTGGCGTTGAGCAAAATGCAGCGTCGTGTTGCTCTGTTGGATGCCGATCTAGGCATGGCTAATATCGATGTATTGCTGGGCCTCAAGCCGAAGCGCAATCTGAGCGACGTACTTGCCGGTGAGTGTCAATTGCAAGACGTGATGCTGGACGGGCCTGGTGGCATCAAAATTATTCCTGCCTCATCCGGTACGCAGTCGATGGTACAGCTGAATGCGTTTCAACATGCGGCGCTTATTAATGCGTTTAGCGCAATCGGCGACTCGATTGATGTGTTAGTGATCGACACCGCAGCAGGCATTGCCGATTCGGTGGTTAGCTTCGTCAAGGCGGCGCAGGAAGTTGTGGTAGTGGTGTGTGACGAACCCTCTTCGATTACCGACGCCTATGCTCTTATAAAACTGATGCATCAACACCACGGCGTGTACCGCTTCAGATTGTTGGCCAACATGACCACCAGTGTGCCCGAGGGACATGCGTTGTATAAAAAGCTGCTGCACGCAACCGATAAATACCTTGATATCAATTTACAGTATGCCGGCCAAATACCGTTCGACGAGAACCTGCGTCAAGCGGTTAAAAAACAAAAACCGCTGTTAGAAATGTCGCCACGCTCAAGTTCCGGTCAGGCATTTCGCGCGCTGGCGCAAAAAGTTAATGCCTGGCCGGTACCGAGAGAGCCACGCGGCCACCTCGAATTTTTTGTTGAAAAACTCGTTAAAACTGCCGCCTGATGCAAGCTGTTAGAAAGCTGGGACGCAACGATGTATAGCAAAGCAAGCGCCGCAGAACTAGACCTGCTGGTGCAAGAGCATGCGCCATTGGTGAAGCGTATTGCGCTGCATTTAATGCTGCGGTTTCCCGCTAACGTACAGCTTGATGATCTTATTCAGGCTGGCCTGATCGGCTTGCTGGAAGCGGCGCGTAACTACAAAGGCGGCCAGGGCGCCAGCTTTGCAACCTTTGCCGGCATTCGTATTCGCGGCGCTATGATTGACGATGTACGCAAAGGCGACTGGGCACCACGCTCGGTACATCGCAATAGCCGGCGTGTCAGTGGCGCGATGCAGGAGATAGAGGCGCGCACCGGCCGCGAGGCGCAAGACGCTGAAATCGCCGCCGAGTTGGGGGTCGAATTAGACGAATATTATCACTACCTGCACGACGCCAACAGCAGCCGCCTGTGCAGTCTGGAAGAACTAACCAGCCGCGAAGACAGCTTCGAAGAGCCGGTAGATGAGAGCGCGGTGACTCCCTCGACGGCGCTGCAGCGCAACAACATGAAAGTTGCCGTGGCGAAAGAAATTGAAAACCTGCCAGAACGCGAGCGCATGGTGCTGGCGCTGTATTACGACGAAGAATTAAACCTGAAGGAAATTGGCGCTGTGCTGGGTGTGAGCGAATCACGAGTCAGCCAGATACACAGCCAGGCCATGCTGCGAGTACGCTCACGGCTAAGCGATTGGAGTGAATAGTGGACTTTCTTAGCCTGATCGGCGTTGTTATCGCCTTTGCCACGATTATTGGCGGCAACTATCTTGAAGGTGGCAGCATCGGTGCGCTGTTGAACCTGCCGGCAGCACTGATTGTTGTTGGTGGTACCCTGGGTGCTGCGCTGTTGCAAACACCTGGCGAGAGTTTACGCCTGGCATTGCGGCGGCTGCGCTGGATTGTTCTGCCACCTAACGATCTCGGCAAAATAGGCACTAAAAAAATTGTCAAGTGGGCCACCGATGCGCGTCGCGAGGGCCTGCTGGCTTTAGAGAATGGTGCCGAAAAGGAGCCAGATTTATTCGCCCGCAAGGGGCTGCAAATGATGGTCGACGGCAACGGCCCCGAGACTATTCGTAACGTCCTGGAATTGGAGTCGCACATGCGCTCGCAGCGTGATCTGGATGCGGTGCGATTTTATGAAAGTATGGGCGGCTACGCGCCGACCATTGGAATTATTGGTGCGGTGATGGGGCTGATTCATGTCATGGGCAATCTGGACAACCCCGAATTGCTCGGCCCGGGCATTGCCGTTGCGTTCGTAGCCACTATCTATGGCGTGGGCTTGGCTAATCTGTTGTTTCTGCCCATTGCCAGTAAAATGCGCAGCTGCGCGCGCGCTCAAGCGCATTTCCGTGAGCTGACAATAGAGGGACTGATAGCCATTGCGGAGGGTGAGAACCCGAAAACCATCAAAAGAAAACTGCAAAGTTTCGTGCAGATATAAATTACTATGGCCAAGGATATTTTTGCTAAAGAGTTGGTTAACCACGAGCGGTGGCTGGTTTCCTATGCCGATTTAATGACCCTGCTGCTGGCATTCTTCGTGGTGATGTATTCCATCGTGCGCCTGCCAGAGGCTGACCTTAAAGAGCTTACGGCGCAGCTTAGCTCGTCGTTTACCACGGGTAACATGCCAGAGAGAATAGCCTCAGACACAGTCATTGACCTCGGCGGCGCGGCCGGCGAAACCAGCCCGGCGCAGCAGCTGGACATACAGCAAAAAGAAAACGCGCAGCAAAAGCTGGGTGATACACTGCACAAAAAGCTAGAAGGTGACAACAGCGTGCGCGTTAGCGGCAACGAAGAATGGCTGGAAATTGAGCTGGACTCAAATCTGTTATTTAGCAGCGGCGGCGCGACCTTACGTGCCGAGGCCAAAGGACCGCTTGCAAAAGTGGCGGAAGAACTAGCGGCCAGTGACTCAACGCTGCGCATTGAGGGCTTTACCGACAACGTGCCGATTAAAAGCAGGCAGTTCGCATCAAATTGGGAGTTGTCATTCGCACGCGCAACAGCGGTATTGCGCTTTTTAGGTAGCAACAATGTACAACCGCAACGTATGTCGGCCATCGGCTACGGAGAGTTTTTCCCGCTGGCCGATAATGGCACGGCAGAGGGTCGCGCCCAAAATCGCCGTGTGCTCATCAAGGTCGCCAAGCATATCGATCCGCTGGCACCTGTGGCAACGGTGACCGGCAGTAATGACCAGTCCACTCAAATTAAAAATCGAATTAAAATTAAAAATCAAAATCAGACTGCACAGCCCTTCCAAACCATAAAGCTTGAAGGTGGCGGCCTGCTGTTTACCAACAAAAAACCTGCCGAACCCGCCGGTAAATAGAAGAGGAGCGAGACGATGACGCCAACCGTAATCTTTGTTTTGACTACTGCGATCAGCCTGCTCGTTGTAATAGTCATTGTTGTTGCCGTGCTGGTACGCAAGCGTAAGTACCAGTTGCGCACGCTGCTGCAGCGCGTGCAACAGCTGGAGCGTCGCGAGTTGGCTGCGGCCAATGCCACGCAGGATATACGCGCCGAATTGGCGCAGCTACAAACCAGTCTTACGCATAATCAGCGTTTGCTGATGAACAACTTAATGCGCAGTGGCCGCGCGCCAAGCGCAGCTAATACGTCGTCACCATCACGCGATGAACGAAAGTTACGCGACCTGCTGCCGCATAAGTAGGCTGCGAAGTCCCCGCCACAAGCTCCTGGAGTTTCATTTTTTACATTGAAAGCGCTGCCATATTCTGTTGTATTGGGAGCACGTTCATAACCCATCATCTATTCAGCATGGTCGAACTGGTCGATAGCGTTATCTCCCCCCCCGAGCTAATTCAGCTAGCATTACAGCGCCGGCAAGCCGGCAATTTGCGAGCAGCGCAACAGCACTGCCGCAAAGCACTGCAAATTGAGCCAGATAATAGCGAAGCGCTGCACCTGCTCGGCCTTATCGCCAGACAGCGGCAGAACTACGACGCGGCGGCCGACCTGATTCAGCAGGCAATCACACTGCGTGGCTCCGAGCCTTCGTACCATTGTAATCTTGGCAGTATCTTCAGGCATCGAGGCAAACTCAGCGCGGCAATAGACTGCTATCGGCAGGCACTGGCGCTGCAGCCGGCGTTTGCCGAGGCGCACCAAAACATGGGAGAGGCACTGGCGACGCAGGGCAAATTTGCCGAGGCGGCCGCGAGTTTCCAGCGCGCGCTGGCACTCAATCCCGACCTTGTGGCGGCCCACAACGGCTTGGGCAATGTGTCACGGGTGCAGGGTAAGCTAAATGACGCTATTGTCTATTTCCGCCGCGCACTGTCTCTTCGGCCAGACCATGCCGGTACCCACTATAACCTCGGTTTAGCCTGTTACGACGCTGACAAGCTTGCCGACGCCAGTGTCTGCTTACGCCAGGCGCTGGCGCTGGATGCAAACTTTGCCGCCGCTCACGCGGCCTTGGGTAACGTCGCACGCAGGCAGGGAGACTTGGATGCAGCCCTGCTGCATTGCCGGCGCGCATTGCAGCTGGATCCGCGACAGCCAAGGTTCTATCATTATCTGGGTCTGGCGCTACATGCTACCGATCAGTTTGCGGCAGCAGCGCAGCAGTTTCGACAAGCGCTGGCACTGAATCCGACGTTCTCCAAAGCGCAAATCGATCTCGGCAATGCGCTACGCTTGCAAGGAGAACCGAGGGCAGCAATCGCCTGCTGTCAACGCGTTCTTAAATCACAGCCAGACAATGCGGTGGCCCACTATAACCTCGGGCTTGCGCTGTACGAACTGCGCCAATTCGCTGCCGCTGCTGAACATTATCAACGCACACTCGCTTTGCAGCCCTCACTGGGCGCCGCACATAATGATCTGGGTCTGGCGTTGAAAGACATGGGCAGGACGCGCGAGTCGCTGACCCATTTCGGCAAAGCGGTGGCGCTCAATCCATCGAATGTGATCGCCGACAGCAATCGACTGTTATATCTTAATTATGCAAGCGGCTACGACCGTGGCGAAATTTTTAACGCCCACCGCGCCTTCAATGATCGGCATGCGGCCGGGTTGGCAGCGCGGCGCGACTTTTCCAACACGCCTGATCCAGCGCGGAGATTGCGGCTCGGCTATGTCGCCCCGGACTTTCGCCAACACGCCAACTCATATTTTATAGAGCCGCTACTGGCACAGCACTGCCACGATCAGTTTGAAGTGTTTTGCTATTTTACTGACAGCCGCTCTGACTCAACCACGCAGCGCATCCATCGGCGTGCCGACCATTGGACTGACTGCGTACAGCTCAACAACGCCGAGCTGGCCAAGCGTATAGTAGACGACGGCATCGATATACTGATCGACCTTGCCGGCCATACGGCCAATAACCGCTTATTGTTGTTCGCCAGAAAACCGGCACCCGTGCAGGTGGCATATCTGGGCTATCCCAACACGCGCGGCCTGCCTGCCATCGACTATAGAGTGAGCGATCACTACATTGAGCCCGCAGGGGATGCCGATGCCTACAGCACGGAGACACTGATTCGCATGCCGGCCAGCTGGTATTGCTACCGGCCACCCGACGCAGCACCGCCGGTCAACGAACTACCGGCACTGCGCAATGGCTTTGTGACCTTTGGCTCGCTCAATCAGTATTGTAAAACCAATAGCGCAGTGCTGCAGGTGTGGGCGCAAATACTGCGCGCCGTGCCGAATTCGCGGCTGCTGATGAATACCAATACGCGCAGTTTGAACGACGCGCCAACGCGAGCGGTGTTTATAAAAAAAATGGCGCGCCTGGGCATTGCGAGAGACCGCCTGATACTGGATGACCAACGTCCGGCAGATACCCATGTGCGCACCTACCACCGGGTCGATATCGGGCTGGAAACCTTCCCCCATAACGGCGGCATTACCACATTGGAAGCCTTATGGATGGGCGTGCCGGTAGCAACCCTGGTGGGGGAAGGGCTGGCTGCCCGTATGGGACTGAGCATTCTCTCTACGCTGGGCTTGACCGAGCTGATCACCCAAACGCCTGAGGATTATGTGGCTACCTGCGTCGGTATGGCCAACGATATTGAGCGCTTGCGTGACTGGCGCGCCGGCATGCGAGCGCGGATGCAGCAGTCGGCGCTGATGGATACACTCACGTTTACGCGGCAACTGGAGGCGCACTACCGCAAGATGTGGCAGCAGTGGTGTGCGGAGGAATAAGGGCTTGGGAGAAGCGCGTTAGACTATCTTCGGCATTGGCACCGGGACAATAAACTGGCCCCCTGCGTCCAGATATTCCTGCTGCTGGCTGACAATCTCGTCGAAGAAATTCCATGCTAATAACAATACATAGTCTGGCATGCGCTGCAGCAACTGATCGGTGGGGTAAATAGGCACATGCTGACCGGGCATAAACTTGCCGTGCTTGTGTACGTTTCGGTCCACCACGAAATCGATGGTGTCAGTACCGATGCCGACGTAATTGAGCAGGGTGGCACCCTTTGCCGCTGCGCCATACGCGGCGATGGATTTTCCCGCGCGTTTGAGATCGTGCAACAATGTTGACAGCAGGGTTCGCAAGCGTATTACAGCGCCCGCAAAATTCCGATAGTATTCCAGTCGGTCGACGCCGGTCTCGTATTCTTCGCGCAACATGTCGTTAACCGTGGCACCGACGTTTTCGACGTGTTGCACATACAGTCGCACCGAGCCGCCATGGATGTCGAGCTGCTTGATATCGTTGATATACAAGTGATGGCGCCGAAACAGGCGATCCAGCGCTGTGACCGAGAAGTAGCACAAGTGTTCGTGGTAAATCGTATCAAACTCGCAGCGATCCACCAGGTCGCGAACGTAAGGGCATTCGATTACGGCCACGCCTTTGTCTTTAAGCAGCAGCGAGATACCCTCAACAAAGCCATTCGTGTCGGCTACATGGGCCAACACGTTATTCGCGTGCACAACATCGGCTTGTTTGCCATCCTGTGCGAGTTTTTCGGCCAACGCCACGCCGAAGAATTCGATTAACGTGGGCACGCCGGCTGCAATAGCGGCTGTGGCGCAGGGCGCAGCGGGGTCTATACCCAGCACCGGAATACCCGCAGCTGCATAATTTTTTAAAAGGTAGCCGTCATTGCTGGCGAGTTCAATAACCAGACTGCGGTGGTCCAACTTGCAGCTTGCCATTAACTGCAGCGCGTTGCTGCGGGAATGCCGTAGCAACGCCGGCGAGAACGATGAGAAGTAGGGGTAATCCGCTCCAAACAGCACTTCGGGCGCAACCGTTTCCAGAATTTGTACCAGCGCGCAGTCATGGCAAAACACCAGCTCCAGCGGAAACACCGGTTCATGTTTATCCAGCTGTTGCGGCATTAGAAGCGCGTCGGCAAGCGGCGTTTCACCCAATGAAAGAATGCTGGCCAAGCGTTGGGATGCACATGATCGGCATGTGTGTGTGGGCAATATCATCTGGAAGGGGTACCAGTTGCCATTGAGACCTGCCAGCGCAGCGTACTATCGAGCCGCCGCTGTTGCACCAACTGCTGGATATGCGCGATGCGCTTGAAGCGCGGCCCTTCGAAGTCATCGGTACTCAAGCCGACCGACTGATAGACACGGTATAATTGCTCTATGCCGCGCCGCGCGGTCCACTGGGGTTTAAATCCGTTCAGTGCGTGTGCGATTGAATTACAATCGACCCGATAGTTGCGTGCATCGGCACTGGCGCCATCCGCGTATTCCAGTTTGCAATTTGGCACCACGTCTTCCACCAGCTTCGCAATGTCGCGCACGCGATAGTTCTCCGTGGTTGTGCCGATATTAAAAGCCTTGTTGTGCACGGCTTCGATCGGTGCCTCCAGCACGGCGACGTAGGCACGGGCAATATCCTCAACGTGGACGATAGGCCGCCAGGCACCGCCGTCACTCTTTAGATAGATCAGGCCCGCCGTGCACGCCCAGGCCGTGAGATTATTAACCACCAGGTCGAAGCGTAAGTTGGGAGAGGCACCATAGGCCGTTGCCGCGCGCAGGAACGTGGGGCAAAAACTGTCGTCTGCCAGCGCACTGACATCGCGCTCGACCAAAACCTTTGCCTCGCCGTAAGGCGTCACCGGGTTTGGTGTGGCGTCTTCGGTTAACCATTCGTCTCCTGCAGCGCCATAGTTGCTGCATGAGGACGCAAACAGAAAGCGCTGCACGCCGACTTGCTTTGCCAGCTGCGCAAGCCGCACGGCGGCGCGGTGATTAATAGCGAAAGTGAGCGAAGGGTTGTAATCACCCAACGGGTCGCTGGACAAACCGGCCAGATGGATCACCGCGTTGAACTCCTCAAGGTCGCCGCGCTTGATATCGCGCACGTCGCAGCGGATCTCCTCGACTGCCAATTGCTGGGGGTAGAACAGGCTGTCGCAGTAATAGTTAGTATCCAGACCCACCACAGCGTGGCCGGCTCGCACCAACATGGGCACCAGCACACTGCCGATGTAGCCGTTGTGCCCCGTGACCAAAACCCTCACGCCTGATCCCAAACGGCCCAGGGCGCGTTGCCACTATTCCACAGCGTTTGCAGAATATACTTCTCGCGCAAGGTATCCATACATTGCCAAAAGCCCGCATGTTTGTACGCCATTAACTGCCCGTCGTGCGCCAGGTTTTCCAGCGGTTGTTTCTCCCACTGCGTCGCGTCGCCCTCGATATAATCAAATACCTTGCGGTTGAGTACGAAAAAAGCGCCGTTAACCCAACCTTCGGACAGCTGTGGTTTTTCAGTAAAACGCGTAATCTGATCACCTTCAAACTCCAGGTGGCCATAACGCGCTGGCGGTCGGGCTGCGGTCAGCGTGGCCAGTTTGCCATGCGCCTGATGAAACGCGAGGAGGGCGTTAAGGTCAATATTTGCCAGACCGTCGCCCCAGGTAAGCATAAAGGTATCGTCATCAATCAAGGGCTGCAGGCGTTTGACGCGGCCGCCGGTCTGGGTGTCTGCACCGGTGTCAACCAGTTGCGCAACCCAGTGGTCGCGTCTGCCGTTGCACAGGTCGATATCGCCGGTCGCGGTGTCAATGGTCATATCGCCATTCAGCGTTATGCTGTCGCGAAACCAGCGCTTTATGTAATTTTGCTTATAGCCCAGCGCGATAATAAAGTCGTTGAAGCCGAAGTGGGTATAGTATTGCATGATGTGCCAGAGAATTGGCCGGCCACCAATCTCTACCATCGGTTTGGGACGGACTTCGGTCTCCTCGGCCAGTCGTGTGCCGTGTCCGCCGGCGAGTATCACCACCTTCATTGTGATTGATTCCTCTATGTGTAGGGTGCGCTGTGCGTACGTCAGCGTCTCGCCAACCGATTAGTATCAGCGTGCGCACGGCGCACCCTACGCAGGTAATTTCTTCATCTTTTCTTGCCTCGAAGTACTCACCATCTAAGCGACAACCAACGCAGCCTAAAAGATAAAGCGTATTTTCGCTAGTGGTAAAACTACCATCCTGTCTTGTGATCGATGAGGGTATGCCGTTACTCTAGGGCGGTCAGGGAGGAATAAAATGTCAGAAGCGTCGCTTTGCCCGAACTGTTTGTCTGCTCGCATGCGCAGCTTTTTTGAGGCGTTAAACGTGCCGGCGAATAGCTGTATTTTGTTTGCGAGTTGCGAGGAAGCGTTGGCGTGTCCCTGTGGTGATATACGCCTGGGCTACTGTGAACAGTGCGGGTTTATCGGCAACACCGCTGTTGACACCCGCTTGACAGAGTACTCACAGCGGTACGAAGAAACCCAGGGTTTCTCGCCAACATTCAAGCGTTTTCACCAACAGCTGGCCGATGAGCTGAGCGAACGCTACGCGTTGCAGCATAAAACGATTCTTGAAATCGGCTGCGGCAAGGGAGAGTTTCTGATGCTGCTTTGTGCCGGCGGGCGCAATCAGGGCATTGGCTTCGACCCTGCTTATGTTGCGGCGCGCAACGCTGCACATGGCAGCGCTAACGTCAGCTTTGTACAGGACTTTTACTCCGCCGAATACGCCAGCCACAATGCAGATCTTATTTGTTGCAAAATGACGCTGGAACACATCGCCACAACCGCGCACTTTATGGCTGGTATTAGACAAGCGATTGCAGACGACCTCGACACGCAGGTGTTTTTTATGCTGCCCGAAGCGCTGCGCATTTTGCAAAACTGTGCCTTGGAGGATATTTACTACGAACACTGTTCCTATTTCACCCCGCACTCGCTGCGCTATTTATTTACCGAGGCAGGGTTCGACGTTGTGCAAACCAGCAACGTCTACGATGGTCAGTATTTATGTATCCATGCGCGACCGCGTGCGTCATCGCAAGCCCATTCGATACAATCTAACAGCGCTGAATTAGACGAACTTTCACGTCTCGTTACTGACTTTCCAGTCAAGTTTGCGGGCAAGAAAAGACACTGGCAGCGCGTGGTCGATCAGCATCACCAACAAGGTGACAAGCTGGTCCTCTGGGGCTCTGGCTCAAAGGCGGTGTCATTTTTAACGACCCTCGAAGTGGGAGAGGCGGTGCAATACGTGGTCGACGTTAATCCTAACCGCCACGGCAATTTTATGCCGGGCAGCGGGCAAAAGATTATCGCGCCCGAAGCGCTATTCGCCTACCAACCCGATGTTGTGCTGGTGATGAATGAGGTCTACCGATCCGAAATCGCGCTAGCCCTCGCTGCAATGGACTTGCGGCCGCGTATCCTCGCGCTATGAAGACGGTCTGCATTGTCTGCGGTTCGGCGGCTACTCGCCCGGTGCTGCAGATTGATGCGCTGCCGGTGTATTGCAACGTTTTACATGCGACGCGTAAAAAAGCGCTGGCCGCTGCGCTGGGAGACATCGCGCTGCATTACTGCGAACAGTGCGATCACCTGTTCAACGCGAGCTTTGATGCAGATTTGCTGCGCTACACCCCGGCGTACGACGCGTCGCTACACCATTCTCCGCACTTTCGCGCCTATGCCGAGCAGCAGGCAGACTATTTACTGCAGCGCTATCAGCTTGACGCTAAGCGCGTGGTAGAGATTGCCTGCGGCAAAGGCGAGTTTCTCCGCTTATTGGCCGACAAATGTAATGGTAAATTCGTGGGCTTCGACCCCAGCTTTATGTCAGAGGGCACGCTGGCCGAGAACGTGAGAGTGGTCAGCGACTACTTCGATGCCAGTGTACATTTAGATCGCGCCGACCTGATTATCTGCCGACAAGCGCTTGAGCATATCGAGCAACCGACGGCGTTTCTCAAGCGTATTGCCGCTAGCTTACCTGGTTCGCGTACTACCCGTCTGTATTTCGAGGTGCCCAACGCGCTATACAGCATCAGAGATTTAAGCATCTGGGATTTTATCTACGAACACGTATCATATTTTTCCCCGCATTCGTTGCAAGCCTGTTTCTCAGCCGCAGGCTTCGCTGTCGTTGCGGTGCGGGAAACCTACGGCGGCCAATATCTTTGTATCGAATGTGAATACCCTGCCGCTGCCGGAGGGGCAGCGCACGAGCGTACCGCTGGCCAATACATTCAACGCCTCGGCGCAGCGTACGTCGATAAGCTGGCCTACTGGAGCGCGGCGCTGCAGCGTGAACCGGCAACCACCGTGCTGTGGGGGGCTGGCTCGAAAGGGGTGACGTTTGTGAATCTGCTAACGTCGGCCCGTGCAATAACGCATGTGGTCGATTTGAATCCGCATAAACAAAACAAATATATCGCCGGAAGCGGCCAGCGTGTTATCGGCAGCGAACAATTGTTGCAGCTTGCCGTGCAACGTGTGCTGGTGATGAATCCGCTGTATGTGCAAGAGATAACAACCATGCTGGGTAACATGGGACTGGCCGCTGAAGTCGTTGCAGTACAAACGCGAGCAAAAGGCTGACACACTGTCACCCTGAAGTTACACCTTGCGAAAGCAGCCAGTGTTTACGCAAAACCCGACCCTGAAGAGCACCGAAGTTATTGAGACCTCGTGTTAAATACTTCCTCTATGTGGCTAAAACTGTGAGAGTTTTTTTTTAGACTACTGTCTCTCCTTGTTGCTTGATGTGAGCTATGGCGTCGCTTGCGTCGGGCGCGACCGACTCAGACATGTAACAACGCTGTGACAGTCAGGTTGTCAGTCTGCGTGGCCTGTATTCTCACCTCCGTCACAAAGTCAGCGATATCAGCCACTTGTAAATATTCGTTAAATTGGAACGTTGGTTGCAGAAGTCTTCATGTGCGGCGCTGCCTTTGCTTCAACTGAGGGGACAGTACGCGGCGCTGGTGCGGTGGCAGTTGCCACGCATTGACATGTCAAATTTGAAACAACAAGGAGTATTAGCATGAACAAGAAAATTCTACTGAGTTCGTCCGCTCTGGCGCTGCTGGTTGCGTCGGGTGTGTACGCGAACCCCATTAACAAGTTCAACATCGAAGGAGGGAATCAATCAAATGTCGTCAATTCGACGGCAACTGCAGAGGCGAATGGGGGTCCTGGAGGCACAGGTGGAACCGGTGACGGAGGCACTGCGGGTAATGCCGATTCAGACCAGGGCGGCGATGCGAATGGCGGTGCCGGCAGTGGCTCCGGTGGTGCCGGCGGCGCTGGCGGTGCGGGTGGCCTCGGTGGCTCCGGCGGCGGCGGTGGTGCTGGTGGTTATGCCGATGGTACCGGCGGTGCCGGTGGCAGTGGCGGCAACAGCAATGCCGGCACAGGCGGAGACGCCAACGGCGGCTCGGGCGGCGCTGCGTATGGTGGCGCTGCCGGCTCGGCCAGTGCCTGGAGCGAATCGTTCAACGAGGTGACCGAAGTAATCTCCTACCAGAACATGGAAGCCAGTGTATCCGGTGTGGCAGTTACTGTTAACGGCGGCAACGGCGGCTATGGCGCAGCCGGCGGCAATGGCGGTGAAGGCTATGGCTATTCGGCTGCCTATGCCGAGGGCGGCGGTGACGGCACTGGCGGCGCAGCGGCTACCGGCGCCAATGGCGGTAATGCGAACGGTGGCTCTGCTACCGGTGGTGTCGCGGGCGACGGTGGCGACGGCGGCAATGGCGGTAGTTCCGGTAGTGCAGACGGTCTTGGCGGTGATGCGAGTGGCAACGGTGGTGATGCGGCTGGCCTGGGTGGCATTGCCGACGGCACCGGCGGCAATGCTAATGGCGGCGCTGGCGGCGTTGCGGGCAATGGTGGCAACGGCGGCAACGCCTCTGGTACTGGTGGCCCCGCTAATGGCAATGGTGCTCCTGCCGATGGCAATGGCGGACCTGCTAATGGCAACGGCGGCAGTGCCGATGCGGGTGACGGTGGCAATGGCGACGCCGGTGGCTATGCAACCGGTGGTACCGCCGATGGTGGTAGCGGCGGCGCAGGCGGTGCTGGCGGCACCGGCGGCTATGGCACCGGTGGCGAAGGTGGTATCGCGACAGCCGGCGACGGCTCCGGTCACGGCGGCAATGGCGCTGCTGGCGGCAACGGTGGCAATGGCTACGGCGGTCACATCAGCACAGGGAGTGTCGCGGTGCAGGCAGGTGCGGGTAGCTTCGCAGGTATCAATTCGCAGAACGCTGCGACTGGTATTGCCAACATCGCGCAAGGTGGTGTTTCCATCGCTGCACACAGCGGCGTAAGCATCGGCGGCGACAAATAGGGACGACCGTAACAAGTCCGGCGGTTGGCGAGCAACTGTGCTTGCCAACCGTGCGGCCTTATCTGCACGCCGTGAGTCGGCTTATTTAACTAGGGAGAGAACCTAATGCACGCGACCAATCTGCGCTTGACGTTAGTATCAGTTGTATCAGCGGGGCTGTTACTGCTAAGCGGGGAACCCGCCTGGTCCGAAAGCAACCATGATGACTTCGCCAGTGTCGAAGTTATCGCTACCGATGAACTACAAGATGTTCGTGGCCGCGATGGCGATACCGTCGTTGTAGTGCAAAACAATCAAACGCAAAGCGCCAGTATCTCAGACACATCGTTTGATGTCGGCGGCGACATCAATAATGGTTCGATACAGTTTGAAGCAGGCGCACTAGAAAATTTCAATGGCATAGGCTTGTTCAATAATGTCTCCGGCAATGGCAACGCTATCGATGCGGCAATCGGGGTCAACGTTTATTTGCGCTAACCTTCGGCAAGCTTATACATGCTTGCAGGATTAGATAACTGAGAGTTAAA
>RCMY010000650.1_pt1 | contig 52782 bp, 46 predicted proteins | sample 2041341 | NCBI WGS metagenome assembly RCMY01 (sample SAMN09708234, study PRJNA481090) | Marine sediment metagenome, whole genome shotgun sequencing project.
ACCACGAACTTTTTACGGATGGCATCAAAAATATGGGTATTATTTTCGCTATTTTTGAGACGAAAACCATAGTCCGGGAAATTGAGCGGTCTCATGGCACAAATTTGATGATTTTTTTGGGATGGACGAAGCAAAACGGATAGTTACCGATATTAAAAACGGAAATATCAAGCCCCTTTACTTCCTTTTTGGGGAAGAGCCCTATTATATCGATGCCATTGCAACCTACATTGAAAAGAACGTGCTTCAAGAAGAGGAAAAAGGATTCAACCAAATGGTGCTCTACGGTAAGGATGTTACGATAGACGAAATCGTATCGAACGCCAAAAGATATCCGATGATGGCCGAAAGGCAGGTAGTAATCGTTAAGGAAGCCCAACATCTTTCACGAACCATCGACCAGCTGCTTAAATATGCCGAAAATCCGCAACCTACAACGGTACTTGTTATCTGTTACAAGTATAAAAAACTCGACAAACGAAAGAAGCTGTATAAGGCGGTGAAGGAAAAGGGAGTTATTTTTGAAAGTAAAAAACTGTATGATGACCGGGTGCCGGGTTGGATCCGTAAACATCTTCAGGCCAAAGGCTACAGCATCTCACATAAAGCGGCTATTTTGCTATCGGAGTATTTAGGCAACGACTTGAGCCGTATTAACAATGAACTCGAAAAACTACAGTTCGTACTGACAAAAAAAACGGAGATTACGCCCGAAGATATCGAAACCCATATCGGTATCAGCAAAGACTACAACAATTTTGAGCTGAAAAAGGCCATCGGGGAACGTGACATGGTCAAGGCGACCCGAATTATCAATTACTTTGCCCAAAACCCGAAAGACAATCCTTTTGTTCTAACGGTAACGCTTTTGAACAGTTTTTTCACGCAATTGTTGCAGTACCATGGGCTGAACGACCATTCACCGAAAAGTGTGTCGAGTGCGTTGCGAATCAATCCCTATTTTGTGGACGAAATCCAGATCGCTGCCAGAAACTATCCAATGAAACGGGTAAGCGGTATAGTCTCGCACTTGCGGGATATGGATATGAAAGGAAAAGGGGTAGGGGCGAATGCAGCCTCACAGGCCGATCTTTTAAAGGAACTTTTAGTAAAGATTATTTGAAATTTACCTGCCCTTGTAACTGTCCAATTTTGATCTTACAAATTGGAATGTAGCTTATCTATTTCCTGTCAGCACTATATCTCCCAGGTCCCAACATAATAATGACAATAAAAAAGACCAGATACAAAAAAGCTTTTTCCTTGGTGCCAAAATCATCCGCGGCATGGTGTACGAAGACGGCAACAGCCATGGTGATTGCAGGTGGCACTGCCATCCAACGGGTCTTAAAGCCGATAATTATAAGTATTGGGCAAATAACCTCACCAATAACTGCAAGAAAAAGAGAGGGCGCGGCACCGATACCTAATGGATCTCCGAATTCAAGGTTACCACTTATAATTTTTTGAAGTTTTGGAATTCCGTGGGTTAGCAACATAGCGGCAGGTGCTATGCGTAAAATGGCTAGACCAAAATCGTTTATAAGTTTGTTTTGCATGCGTTTTCGGTTTAAAACCGTTAAAATTATTGATTTTTTAGAAACTATCGTAACCGGGGAAAATTATCAGGGTCACTTTCATGCATTATGGCATACACCCTTTCGAACACATCTTCGGCATTGGGCTTGGAAAAATAGTCACCATCAGTGCCATAAGCTGGGCGGTGTGCCTTGGCGCTTAGCGTTTGGGGGGCACTGTCAAGAAATTGATATGCTCCTTGTTTTTCCAGGATTTCACTTAGAATGTAGGCAGAACATCCCCCGGGAACGTCTTCGTCGATGACCAAAAGGCGATTGGTTTTTTGAACGCTTTTCAAAGTGTCGTGACGGATGTCAAAAGGCAATAAGGTCTGGGCATCGATTACTTCGGCATCAATACCGACTTCTTTCAGTTCATCGACCGCTTGGGCAACGATGCGCAGGGTCGACCCGTAGGAAACCAAGGTGATGTCGCTGCCTTCCTTTATAGTTTCTACGACTCCGATAGGGGTGCAAAGTTCGCCTAAATTAATGGGGCGATCTTCTTTAAGGCGATAACCATTGAGGCTTTCGATAACCAGTGCCGGTTCGTCACTTTTAAGTAAAGTATTGTAGAAACCGGCCGCTTGTGTCATATTCCTTGGGGAAAGTATATACATGCCGCGAAGGGAGTGTATCAAAGCGCCCATCGGCGATCCGGAATGCCAGATTCCTTCTAGACGGTGACCTCTTGTACGCACTATAAGTGGCACTTTCTGCTTGCCGAACGTGCGGTACCGCAGACAGGCCACGTCGTCGGTCAAGGTAGCGAGAGCATAGAAAATATAATCCAGATACTGGATTTCGGCGATGGGTCTTAGTCCCCGAAGGGCCATTCCGGTGCCTTGGCCGATAATGCTAGTTTCGCGTATTCCGGTATCCGCGACACGCAGCTTCCCGTATTTTTTTTGCAGCCCCTCAAGCCCTTGGTTTACATCGCCAATGGCACCTGTATCTTCCCCGAAAATCAATGTATTCGGATATTTTTCAAACAATTTGTCGAAATTGTCCCTTATAAGCATACGACCGTCTACTTTTTCGGGATTTTCAGGATACACCGGCTTTATCTCTGGTATATTGGTAGCCTTGTTCGGTCTTTCGCTGTACAGATTTTTACTGTACATGGGTTGGGTATCCGCTAAAAAGGTATTGGTCCACTCAAGCAGCTCGTTCTTTTCCTGGAAATCCTCACCTAACAAATACCTTAGCGCTTTTCGAGCACTGACGGCTAGCTCTTTTTTTATCGGTTCTTCGATGGCGATCAGGTCGTTTTTTAGCTTTGTGATAAATTTTTTGTTCTGGCTTTTGGCGGCGACCCTATCCAATAGATTTGTTAAAGTTATTTTTAAGGCTTTGTGCGGGGCCAGATATTCCGCCCAAGCTTCCTTTTTAGCACTTCGAACTTCTTTGGATATCGATTTTTCGATGGATTTCAGTTCCTCTTCGGTCGTGATACCGGTCTCCAATATCCACTCCCGGAATTTTTTATTGCAATCGTGGTCCTTCTCCCACTGCAACCGTTCATGACTTTTGTAGCGCTCATGGGATCCAGAAGAAGAGTGCCCTTGGGGCTGTGTAAGTTCGGTAACATGGATGATCACGGGTACGTGCTCTTCCCGTGCGATGTCAGAGGCATTTTCGTAGGCATGCATTAAAGCGGTATAGTCCCAGCCTTTTACTTTAAACATTTCGTAGCCCTCTTGGGTCTCGGTACGCTTAAAACCGCTGAGCATTTCCGAAATATCCTCTTTCGTAGAATGGTATTCGGGAGGTACGGAGATACCGTAATCATCGTCCCAAATACTAATAACCATAGGTACTTGTAAAACTCCGCCTGCATTTACCGTTTCCAAGAACATGCCCTCGCTGGTACTGGCGTTGCCAATGGTGCCCCAAGCTACTTCGTTCCCGTTTTTAGAGAATTTTGAGGTATCGACATTTTTAAGGTGCCGGTACATTTTCGAGGCCTGCGCAAGACCTAATAATCTTGGCATTTGACCTGCAGTACATGAAATATCGGCACTACTATTTTTCTGCTGGGTTAGGTCGCGCCAACTACCATCTTCGTTCAAGCTATAGGTAAGGTAATGGCCACCCATCTGCCGACCCGCGCTCATCGGCTCTTTTTTTATATCGGCTGTCGCATATAAGGCATGGAACAAATCTTTGGGATTCAATAAACCTAAGGCGATCATAAAGGTCTGGTCCCGATAATATCCACTACGGAAGTCCCCGTTCTTAAAAGAACGGGCCATTGCCAATTGCGGAAGTTCCTTTCCATCGCCAAAAATACCGAACTTTGCCTTTCCCGTCAATACTTCCTTTCTACCCATCAAACTACAAGTTCTGCTAAGTACCGCTATTTTGTAATCTTCCAAGATCTGTTTCTTGAAATCGTCAAAAGAAATGTCGTTACTTGTTTGAGGTGATAGATCCATGAAGTATGTTTGAGCTGTTACAAAAATATCAAAACAAAGGGATTTTAGCAATCCAAAAATCAAAAGGACGCTTTGAAAAATACTCAAAAAAAATCGGAATCGGAATAGTGAAATGTTAAAAATCTCGTCGAAAACAATAAGTATTAAGAATACGACGTGAAAAGGCTAAGAGTCTTTTTAAAACCACTTTCTCGTAAACAGCCCTATCAAGGTTTTGGGACTAACGGTAATGATAAAACGGATTTTCTCGCCATAATTTGGTTGGGAAACTTCCCATCCGTTGTTGGAATACACTGGGAAGTACAGTTCGAAGTAGTCGGTCAAAAGGTTTAGGCGAACTCCAGAATCGTATACGAACTTACCGCTGACCCCTTTGTTCTTGACAAATCCGGCATCGCCATATACTTCGATCCATCGCCAAAGGTTTACGCTGGTGTTAACGGTGGCCAACCAATCGTTGGCAAATCGGTAACGCTCCGGTAAAAAGGATTTAAAACCTCCTTCGGCAATAATAATCTGTTGGCTATAAATCCCCGAATCCTCGGAACGCCCCAAATAGCCATAATCAAAAAGATAATCGGTAGGCCTATCCAAGGCAAAACTGAAGTAATTGGGGTCGGCATAATCCGTAGTTTTATTGCGTAAGAACTTACCGGCAAATAATCTGAGGTTAAATTGTCGATTGCTTTCGAACAGTTTTCGGTATTCGAGTTCAAAGGCCAATTTCGTGAAATCTTTGGCGTGCTGTACATCTCCGAACCAACGGAGGTAATTGATAATCCCCGGATTACTACTGGTATACCTGGCATTCAACACACTGTAGTCGGGCGGGGTCTCGAAATCGCCCAAACTTTCATCCTTGTCCCTAAGCACGTTGACATAGCGAAAAGATAGGAAATCACGCTTATTGGATATTAAATTTGCAGGCCGCCAACCGAAACTGAGCGATGGGGTAATTGTGGTGTAGCGGGAGTTTTCCTGAAAATGGTAGGTAGACCCCCCGATGCGGTAGTTGGCCACGTAAAGTCCGCTTTTACTCAGGTACTTTTTATAAGTCAGTCCACCCGAACCAACAAAGGCCTTCTCGCGGAACGAATAGGACGGCTCAACATCATAAATAAAGGGTTTTTCCAAAAAAGTCTTGTTATACAATCGCATGCCCGGGGTCCATCCGTCATAAAGGTTGAAATTGATTACGGGTACATAGAATATCTGATTATAGTAAGGGTTTTCGGTATCCTGGAAAAAGGTGAATTTTAATTTTTTGTTACTGGATAAGAATCCGCCCAACGATTTCCAGTTGTCCCTTTGGTTAAATTCCGGTATTTTTTGATCGTAGTTCAAAACCAGTCTTTTTTCCCCGTTTTTAGGAATGGTAACCGTTTTTTCTTTTATGATATCCGAAAACCAATATTTGGAAACGACGGAATCGTTACGTAATCCAAACATCGATATAGGAACGTTGGTTCCGGCCTTGTTCTTAAGGGTAACCCTAAGTGAATCTTTCGTTTTCTCTACTTTCTTTATTTTGAAGTCAATTTTCCAGTCCGTTGATACATAATCTCTGAAAAACCAGTTGATATCGATGTCGGTAGAACGCTTTAAAATGGACTCAAAATCAAGAATTTTGGCACTGCTCAGTTTATAGTATTGGTAAAAGCTTTTTATGCTTTCGTCTACCTTTTCTTTTCCAATATAGCTCGCCACGTATGACAGGCCGAGTCCCGCTTTATACTTGTTCGCGATTTTTTGGTTGAACTTGGTCAGGGAATCGTTCGCGGTACTTAATGGCTGGTCTATATTTTTTCTGGCCATCAGCATATAAAGAAATGGATATTGCTCGTTAAAGTCCATCCTTGCCAGATTGAAACTACGAATTCCCCAGATTTTTGAAAGTTTACCCAGTAGTTTTTGATCGGGATAATATTCTTCAACGTAGGCAATCATGAGATAGTTTGCGATGGCGTCGCTCAACCACTGATCTTTTCTGGGGTCGAGAAAAAGCGTTTCCTCTAAAATATTGATCAATGCGGTTTTTAAAAACTTCATTTCGAACTGAAACTGTTCTTCATAAGGACGAATGAAAGAAGGTAACTGATTGATGCCGTAAAGCTTGTTCTTATCATAATCGATTTCGCTTACCAGCAGTTGCTCGTGCGGATATTTTCCCAAATGGTCTTCTATAAATTCCGCTACCCGGTTTATGGAGAGACCCTGGGAAAGTTCACTGTATTTAGAAGCTTCGAGATCGGTAATTACCGTCATCTCCGGCGTCACATGTGTTGTAAAACGATTCGCTGGCGACAGAATCAGTTCCCCGTTCTTTTGATTGACACCCCGCAATTGGGCCAGTTGACCGTTCGGAAAATGCGTATTGCCCAAAACCCTGTAGTTCGAAGCCAAATCTAGACTGTCCGGATATGTAAAATTAACCGTTGTATTAGTTATATCCGTGTAGAGGTCTTCGAGATTTTTATTGGAATACAGATGCCAGGCACCATCAAAAACCGCTGGTGTCAGATACCAGTCCTTTAGATAATAGGTGTTGTTTTTACCATATCCGTAAGGGGTAAATTTATTTTCAGGAAGTTGCACAATATAAGTAAGAAATAGTTTGATTGATTCACCGGGAGATAGGGGAGCGTTCAATTGAATTTTTAGAATATCCTCCTCCTTGGTCCGTTTCCATTCTAGCCCTCTGTAGGCATCGTCTACCACACTCATGATAGTGGTGTAGCCCCTTTCGTGATTTTTGGCAAGATGTAGGCTTTTTCTAAACTCCTCGGCAAAGCGTTTTGCGAGTCCAGTATTCTTATTGGCATACGCATTGGCCCAGTCGTTGAAATATAGCACGTCGAGGGTTGAATCCGAAGCATTTTTATAAAGGAATTCTTGTTGGATGCTTATTTCCTTGGTTTGCCCATCTAATTTTGCGGTAATGATGTTTTCATGCTGAGCACACATTCTTCCTATACCGGAAAAAAGTAGGAGTGTACAAAGGAATTTCAGTATGGGGGATGTTAGTTTCAAACAGGGAAATTAAAAATTAGGACTCAAAGAACGTCCTTTATAAAATGAGTCAATGATGTCGACAACCTCTTCCTTGGTATCTACAATATGAATCAAATCAAGGTCATGCGGACTAATATTCTTAACTTCGAGCATAGTATTTTGTATCCAGTCCATAAGTCCATTCCAAAAATCGGAAACGACCAAGATGATGGGAAATTTTTCGATTTTATTGGTTTGTATCAAGGTAATGGCCTCAAAAAGCTCGTCCAAAGTACCAAAACCTCCCGGCATTACGACAAACCCTTGGGAATATTTGACGAACATCACCTTTCTCACAAAAAAATAATCAAAATCAAGACTTTTGTCACCGTCTATATAAGGATTATCATGCTGTTCAAACGGAAGGTCAATATTTAGCCCTACGGATGTCCCGCCGGCAAGATGTGCACCCTTGTTTCCGGCCTCCATAATTCCGGGACCGCCACCTGTAATTACACCGTAGCCCGCTTCAGAAATACTCTGGGCTATAGAGACCGCCAGTTCATAGTAGGCATCGCCTGGTTTCGTACGGGCTGATCCGAAAACGGAGACGCAGGGCCCTATAGTACCCAATTTTTCATAGCCCATGACGAATTCGCCCATGATTTTAAAAATGGCCCATGAATCGTTGGTCTTTATCTCGTTCCAGCCTTTGTGATGTTGTTCTTTTCGCATGAATAAATGGCATTTGTAATTCCTGGCCTTCGGCGAAGTTTATACTGAGCTTTGTCGAAGTACTCAGAATAAGCCTCGGCAGGAATCTTTTGGCGTTTGGTATTTATGATTTATTATTCTTATTTCTATTGTTAATCAATCTTTGAAAATTTCTGATAGGCAATAGAGATGCAATTCATCGTGTCTCTACATGGTGCACATCATCATTACACCTCGACCTCTTGCATCTTTTTCTTTGGTTTTTTTGGAGATAATTCTTTCCTTAGATACACCGCTGTGTAACTTTTTTTGTCTTTCGCCACTTTTTCGGGGGTGCCTTTGGCGACAATCATGCCACCTTCACGACCTCCCTCATAACCGATATCGATGATATAATCCATCATTTTTATCACATCCATGTTGTGTTCGATAATCAAAACGGTATTTCCTTTGTCCACTAAACGGTTCAAAACTTCCATTAGTACTCGAATGTCTTCAAAATGGAGTCCCGTTGTGGGTTCGTCCAAGATATAAAAGGTATTCCCGGTATTCAGTTTTGATAGTTCGGCGGCCAATTTCACCCGTTGCGCCTCTCCACCGGATAGGGTAGTGGACTGTTGCCCCAAAGTGATATAGCCCAAACCAACATCTTGTATTGTCTTTAACTTACGATGTATTTTCGGAATAAGTTCAAAAAAATCGACAGCTTCGTTTATTGTCATTTCAAGTACATCGGCAATAGATTTGCCTTTGTACCTGATTTCCAAAGTCTCGCGATTGAAACGCTTACCGTTACAGGTCTCGCATTCCACATAAACGTCGGGCAAAAAGTTCATTTCTATGACACGTACACCGCCACCTCCGCAGGTTTCGCAGCGACCGCCTTTCACATTAAAGCTAAAACGACCTGGTTTGTATCCACGAATGGCGGCTTCGGGAGTTTTGGCGAATAGCGAACGAATCTCGCCAAAAACCCCGGTGTAGGTGGCAGGGTTGGAACGGGGAGTACGCCCAATCGGGGATTGGTTGATATCGATTACCTTATCGATATGCTCCAAGCCCTTAATTTTCTTATAGGGCATTGGCTTTTTTACCCCGTTAAAATAATGGGCGTTCATAATGGGGTACAATGTCTCGTTGATCAAGGTAGATTTGCCACTACCCGAAACACCGGTAACGCCTATCATTTGCCCTAACGGAAATGTTACGGTGACGTTTTTAAGGTTGTTGCCCATACAACCGGATAGGGTTATTGTTTTACCATTACCCTTTCTACGATTTTCAGGTATAGCTATTTCTTTTACCCCGGTGATATAATCCGCTGTCAGGGTGTGAAAGTTTTTAAGGTCTTTGGGAAGTCCTTCGGAAATAATCTCACCGCCGTGCCTGCCTGCCCTAGGGCCGATATCGATGACATGATCGGCCCGTTCTATCATATCGCGGTCGTGTTCGACGACGATAACGGAGTTACCGAGATCCCGAAGGGCTTCCAGCGATTTTATCAACCGGTCATTGTCCCGCTGATGAAGACCGATACTGGGCTCATCCAAAATATAAAGAACGCCCACTAACTGCGAACCGATCTGTGTTGCCAAGCGTATGCGCTGTGCTTCGCCGCCAGAGAGGGATTTAGAACTCCGGTTCAGGGAAAGATAATCCAGACCGACATCCAGTAAAAATCGGATACGGGTACGGATTTCCTTAATAATTTCTTCGGCAATTATTTGTTGATTACCTTCCAATCTTTGGTTCAATCCCTCAAAAAAAACCGCCAGTTCGGAAATATCGAGATGGGCCAACTCGGCAATGTTCTTTTTGTCTATTTTAAAGTTAAGGGATTCTTTTCGCAAACGGGAACCTTCACAGGTGGGGCAGACCACTTTATCCATATAGCTCTTTGCCCAGCGTTTAATGGATGTGGATCCCGCTTCTTCAAATTGATTTTTGATAAAGTGGGATATGCCCTCGTAATCAATCTTATAATTCCGCTTTACGCCCAAGGTTTTTGAATCGACCTCAAAACTTTCATGCCCACCATGCAGCAAAACGTTCATGGCCTGTTCAGGAATGTTTTCTATCGCATCGGTAATCTTAAAATCATAGCGTTGGGCAATGGTCTCGATCTGTTTGAAGGCCCAGGATTCTTTGTAGTCGCCTAATGGGGCAATACCTCCGGATTTGATGGATAACTTTTTATCGGGAAATATTTTATTCTCATTGACCTCATAGACATGGCCCAGACCGTTGCAGTTGGGACACATGCCTTTCGGGGAGTTAAAGGAAAACGTGTTAGGTTCAGGAACGGGATAAGATATACCGGTTGTAGGGCACATCAGGTCACGACTGAAATAACGGGCCACCGAGGCCCCTTCCTCTAAGACCATCAAAACATCGTCACCACTGTACATGGCGGTGTTTATAGATTCGGAGAGTCGTTTGTCCAGATCTTCAGTATCGTTGACCTTCAATCTATCGATAACGATTTCAACGTCATGCGTCTTGTACCGATCTACTTTCATACCCTTGGTAATGTCAACGACTTCACCGTCAACCCTGACCTTGACAAAACCCTGTTTCCCGATTTGCTGAAATAGTTCACGGTAATGGCCTTTTCTGGATTTGATGACCGGTGCCAGAATATTTATTTTTTTTCCATCATAATCGGCCTTGATCAAGGCTTTGATCTGCTCGTCACTATAGCTGACCATTTTTTCACCGGTATTATAGCTATAGGCCGCCCCGGCACGGGCAAACAGAAGGCGTAAAAAATCGTAGATTTCTGTAATAGTACCGACCGTCGACCTCGGCGATTTAGAAGTGGTCTTCTGCTCGATGGCAATAACGGGGGAAAGACCATCGATCTTGTCCACATCAGGCCGTTCCAAGCCGCCCAAAAATTGTCTGGCATAGGCTGAAAAGGTTTCGATGTAGCGCCGCTGCCCTTCGGCATAGATGGTGTCGAAAGCCAAGGATGATTTTCCACTGCCCGAAAGTCCGGTAATTACTACCAGTTTTTCCCTGGGGATGGTGACGTCAATGTTTTTGAGATTATGGACGCGAGCACCCTGCACCTCTATGTTTTCTTCGTATTTTATCATTTTTTCATAGCAAGTCCGCAAAGGTACGGTTTTGACGATGAATTAAGAAAGAAGGATTAGCTTAATGCCGTAAACTTTTAAACCGCTTCCCTCTTCTCAGAAAGATACTTCCAATAGCGCTTGGGCACATGCTGGGTGTGCAGTTTCAAGTTGATGCGCGATTTAATATTGGTGCTCTTAAAGTAATTGTTCCATAAATCTTGATAGCTATATTCCTCGTGTACGAAGCTGTCGTTTTTATTAATACTGTTGGCATAAATCTCGTTTAGATCTAACGACACTATTTCTACTTTTTCAAGGTCATAGAAGATTCCATATTGGCGCTTTACATCATAGATTAGCCATTGCTGATCTGCATATCTTGAACGAAAATGTTTTGAAATCAGCGGAAGTACATCAAAATCAGGTTCTATGTTGGCGAAGTAGATATCATCTTGTGTCAGTTGAAACCGTATAAACGCCTCCATACGATGTTTCTCACGACCGACGGATTTTGCCAATTGGCTTATTTTTAGAACGAGGCCGTCCGAATAATCTGAATGTATCGATACTTCACTGGCAAACAGTTTGCGGATATAACGATAGAGCAGTAATTCGATGCCATTAGTTTCGCTTAAATAGGCAAAATAAATATTCTTGACGGCATCATGATTCTTTTTCTGAATGCCGTTCCAAACCCGTTTTGCTTTCTCAACGTGCGTGAAAATAGTTTCCGTTTCCGAAAAAAGGCCGTTCTGGCTGATAGCATTTTTCTGAATATCGGCTATATGTGCTTTTTCCTCAAAAGCTACAAAGATCGAGGTTAGAAAGCCGTTAAAACTTCCGTCATAAATAAGGGTTTTTGCATTTTCCATAAGGTTCTAATTTAAGATGCTGCGTAATGTTCCAGTGTTTCTTTTTTAGTGTCTCGAATCGCGAGCTCTGTTTTTCACTTCCTAGTTCAATTTTCAATTGAATAAGCTGAGCTGTGAGCTATATTCTTTTCTGAATTTACCGACGGAATTTTGCAAGATCCGTCCTTTTATTTTATCCGCGTCCATATCACAATGTTCCCAATGGCTAGAATCGCAGATGATAAAATATTTGGCTCGGTTTAAGGCGACACCTATATTTTTTAGATGTTCCCAATTGAGCTTTCGAAATTGCCGTGCGCTGATGATTTTATGTACGGATTTTAGACCGAGACCGGGAATTCTGGCTAACATCTGTTTTTCTGCCTTGTTGATATCTACTGGAAATTGCTGTAGGTTGCGTAACGCCCATCCCAATTTTGGGTCGATGTCGATATCGAGATTGGGATGGTCATTGTTCAATATTTCTTGCACTCCAAAGCCATAGAAACGCAAGAGCCAATCCGTTTGATACAATCGATTTTCCCGGAGCATCGGCACCTGGGTACCGATGGCAGGTAATCTGCTGTCTTCGGCCACTGGAACGTAACCGGAATAGTAGACCCGTTTCATATTGTAGTTTTTATAATAGTGGGTGGCGGAATACATGATATCCTTATCCGTCTCTCCAGTCGCACCGATAATCATCTGGGTACTTTGCCCGGCAGGTGCATATTTTGGAGTACTCTTAATGATTTTCTTTTCCTCATTATATTGTATGATTTCATTTTTGACCTTGAGCATCGGCTTGGTAAAATCTTCATGCTTTTTATCGGGCGCTAGTAATTTAAGTCCAGATATCGTCGGAATCTCGATATTTACCGAAAGCCGATCGGCGTACAATCCTGCTTCCCGCATCAGCTCATCGCTCGCACCGGGAATTGATTTTAAATGGATGTAGCCGTTAAAATTTTCTTCCGTTCGTAATTTTTTAGCGACGGCGACCAAACGTTCCATGGTGTAATCGGGACTGTTAAAAATCCCGGAGCTCAGAAAAAGCCCTTCTATATAATTACGTCGATAAAAGTTAATGGTAAGATCCACAACTTCTTGAATTTTAAAAGCCGCTCTTTTGATATCGTTGCTCTTACGGGTTACGCAGTAAGCGCAATCAAAAATGCAATAATTCGTCAATAAGATTTTCAGGAGCGAAACGCATCGGCCGTCTTCAGTATAGCTGTGGCAAATACCCATGCCCGAACTATCGCCCAAACCATTGCTGGTATTATTTCGCTTACTTCCACTACTAGAACAGGAAACGTCGTACTTGGCCGCATCCGCCAGAATTTTCAATTTTTCCTTGATACGTTCGAATGACATAATTATTAATTTGTAATTATTCCAAAATTATGGATTAAATCCGAATTATGGAAATAATCCAAATTATATTTTGGATATATTCCAAATAGTGTATCTTTGGAAGGTGGAGAGATTTGAAATTTGAGATTTTGTCGAGGAGAAGAGGAGAATTACATACAGAGAGATTCCCGCCTTCGCGGGAATGACAAAAAAAAATCTAATTTATGGAAAACGAGATTACTTTAAAACGCTTTGCGGACATTCGTCGGGATTTAGGTTACACGCAGGCAGAGTTCGCTGCATTGTTGGGTGTTTCAAGCACAACAGCCGATATTGAAAGGGGACGCACCAAATTATCCGGTAAGTTGGTAGTGGAACTTTTGAAACAGTTCAAGATCAATCCACTTTGGCTGTTCGGTGAAAGCGAGAATAAGTACCTGGAAACTTCGAATACCAGCGTTATTCCGAAAGTGATTACCGTCGATTCCAGTGATCGGGAGAATATGGTGTTGGTCAATGCCAAGGCTGCGGCGGGTTATCCGCAAAACATCCAGGATACCAGTTGGTATCAGCAATTACCTGCCTTCGATTTACCGATACCCGAATTTAGAAATGCCACCTATCGCGGGTTTCAGGTCGAGGGAGACAGTATGTTACCTAATTTAAAACCAGGCGAATGGGTCTTGGCCAAAGCAGTGGAGCATATTGACGATGTCAGCCCGAATAAAATGTATGTGGTCGTTCTAGAAGATGCCGTTTTGGTGAAAAAAATCGAAAAACGGCCCAATTCCAATAATATTACGTTGGTTTCTTTGAACGAGACATACCCTCCTTACGATATCAAACCGTTTCAGGTTCAGGAAATCTGGCAGGTAAGCAGTAGAATTACCTTTGGCGAAGATGCGACTACCGAAAAAGGGCTTCTCAGACAATTACAAGAGTCGATGGAGGAGTTGAAGAACCAGTTAAAGCACGTGAAGAAGGTCTGAAAAGTGACTTAGGAAGATAGGACTTAAGACGTAAGACTAATAGGCGCTGTAAGTGCGCGCTAAAACTTTTTTAGTCTTAAATCTTACGTCGATCAATCTTAAATCGGATTTGGCCAAAAAACAGTTTCTAAGTCAATTTTAGATTATAAATCCCGCTATCACGGAGGGTAAACCCTAAACTTTTATACAAATTAATGGCTGCCGTCCGATGATGGCCCGAAAAGAGCAAAACGCTGTCCAAATTTCTATGTTTGCCCTCTTCCAAAAGTTTTTCCATTAGTTTTCGCCCGATGCCCTTTCCTCGGTGTTCGGTGTCTACCACGACATCCTCTACCATTCCGCGATGGCCTGAAATTACTTTGTAAGTTGCTAATAAGGCAATTCCAACGATTTTGTTTTCAATGCTGCATACTGCGAAGATGACATGGTTATCTTCCTGTAGAATTTGGTGCAGGGGACATTGTTTGATTTTGTCGTTCAACTGTCTATACAGTTCCGTAATTTGAAGTCGGACCGTATCGTCAATGTCGGATTTTTTTAAAATTTCTACAATCATAAGGTGTTATATTTTTTAGTTGTACGCCTTAGCCTCTTCCATCCGGAAATCCATTGGCCCGAGTTTGTGTGCCGTCGGTAAATACACACCACTTTCCATAATCTGCCAATCCTCCCAGGTCGCTTCAAGTCCGCCTATGGGAATAATCTCGACCCACATCCTGAAACTTTCGGGAAAACCATTTGTGCCGAGTTTCCAAAGATACGAATCACCTGGCGTATTTCCACCGGAAGTATAGGTTATCAAGAGGCCTTCGGAACCATCTTTCAAAGTAGCCAAACTTCGCTCCGTACCATAGTCAAAAACCTTGAACGGTGCCACAAGCCAAAACGAATCGTTGTTGAAGTTGGATACCGCTTTTTCAATCAATTCCGCTCTAGGACTTTCCTTGACCTGAATATCTTTATTAAAAACGCTACTATACTCGGGATTTGCTAAATTTAGAAGTACACGATAATCTTCCCATTCCACGCGTGCTACGCCCAGCTGTTTATCCCATTTATAGCGATGTGTACCGCTTTTAAAATGCCATTCTAAATATCGGGTGTCTTTATATGCGTTGTAACTTAATGCCTTGAGCATTTTGTGGGCCAAGCTATCGGCTGCGATTCCAGGTTTGCCATGAGGCAGGGGTCTGTTATAGACTGCATAGAGAATACCACAAGTTATTGCCCCAAAAATGAATAGGACTCCAACGCATTTAAGTAGGAATTTTAATGCTTTTTTCATTTGTTGAACGTCTTGTATTTCTTGCCGGTCAGATATATTAAAAAGGGGACTAATATCCCACGGCCGTATCATCACCACGTCTATCGGCACCACCTTCAAGATGGCCATCGGGTAAAATTCTAATGGCGTTGACCTTACCGATGATGGGCGTACGTTCTTCGTTAATGTTGTATCCTTTCGATTTTAAATCTTCTTTTAGTTGATTAGAAAAACCTTGAGGCTCGAACATAATGACATCGGGCAGCCATTGGTGATGAAATCGGGGTGCGTCGACCGCCTCTTGCATGCTCATATTAAATTCGTAAGCGTTCAAAATCGTCTGGGCGACCGCTGTGATAATTGTAGAACCGCCAGGGGTGCCGACCACCATCCACAACTTGCCGTCTCTTTCGACCAGGGTAGGGGTCATGCTGCTGAGCATCCTTTTTTCTGGTGCGATACTGTTGGCTTCCGCCCCTATGAGTCCGAACATATTGGGTATGCCGGCCTTGGCACTGAAATCATCCATTTCGTTATTCAGGAAAAATCCGAGTTCATCACTGTACAGTTTAGAACCATAAGCGCCGTTAAGGGTAGTGGTCACGGACACCGCATTACCCTCGGCATCGACGATGGAGTAGTGGGTGGTTTCCATACTTTCCGCCATTTGAACACTCCCTTCTTGGATATCGGAGGACTTAGTGGCCTTGTCGAACGAGAAGCCTTCCATCCGTTTTTTCAAGTAGGCATCACTTAACAAAATTTCTTTGGGGATTTTTACGAAATCGGGGTCTCCCAAGTAATAATTCCGGTCTGCGTATGCCCGACGAGCTGCTTCCGTAAAAAGTTGAATTTCCTTTTCGGAATTATGACCGTATTTGGAAACCTTGAAGGGTTCCATCATCCTAAAAATCTGGTTGAGGGTGATTCCGCCGCTGCTAGGTGGACTCATGGAAATAATCCGTAAATCTTTATAGTTGAAGACGATGGGGACGCGCCATTTGGCTTCGTATTTGGCAAGATCCTCCTCAGTCACAAATCCTCCGTTCTGCTGGATAAAAGCGGCGAGGGTTTTGCCGGTTTCCCCTTTATAAAATCCGTCACGGCCTTGCTCGGAAATCCGTTGCAGGGTTTTGGCCAAGGCCGGATATTTAAGGATATCACCCGATTTCGCATCGATAGGGAAAGTCGTAGAACCACCATTGACCTCTAGAATTTCATCCCGATATTCCTCAAAATGTGCGGCCTGTTTCTTGGTGACCACAATACCTTTTTGAGCCAATGCGATAACAGGGGCAAAGATTTCCACCAAAGGTAAAAGTCCGAATTTGTCGTGTACGGCAATCATACCGGCCACCGTACCGGGGACCCCGACCGCTGTAGCACCGACGGTGCTCATATCGGGAATCACGTTGCCTAGGGAGTCTAAATACATGTCCTTGGCGGCGGAAAGCGGTGCTTTTTCTCGATAATCGAGTGCTCCCGTCGTACCATCCGCTTTGCGGTAGACCATAAAACCGCCACCGCCCAAATTTCCGGCGAACGGGTAGGCGACTACCAAAGCCATTTCCGTTGCTACCATGGCATCGAAGGCGTTACCACCTTTTTTCAAGATTTCCGATCCTATTTTGGAGGCTTCCTCCCGGGCCGAAACGACCATGACCTGTTCGGTGACCAGTCCGGTCGGGATCGCCGGTAAGGTTTTACAACCTATAAAAAAGAGTAAGATGATACCTGGGAAAAGTAGATTTTTGGTCATTTTCATTTCAAAAGGTCTTGATGGATTTAAAAAGGGTATGAATTTTTAGAAGTTTAGCAAAAAACCTTCACTGACTACCGATTACGGTAAACCGGTTCAAATCAACAAGAACTTCTGTTTCGAGAATACTACCAATTCCTTAAAAAAAGCGGTAAACTCCGCCTCAAAGGCATCATAGTGTTCCTCAAGGTCTACAATGGCGAAGTTCATTTTCGATTTGTTCTTTGTTCTCCGGTTCATACCGTTCAGTACTCGTCCTATTCCTTCTAAATTGGCGTAATTTAAGAGCCAATTATCCGATATCATGTAGGGCATCATCCGTTTTACGCCGTCCGGTAAAATTACATAGTTATCCTCTAACAAATCATAGAACCTATCTACAAAAACGGTGAGGGGCTCGTCGGAATAGGTCTTCCAGTTTTTGGCCAAAAAATGGTCGTAATAGATATCGACGATTACCCTGCTGTAATGGCTGTAATTTTTGTGTAGCTTTTTACTGCTTTTTTTGGGAATGGGATGTGTGTCGGTAAACGTATCTATTTCACGATGTAAAAAGATTCCCTTTTGCACAGGCTCGGGCAAATGCTTGAACTTATTGCCCCGGATGCTGTCCGCCATGAAATTTCCCAAAGTGATTTCATCATCTCCGAAGGAAAGATAGATATGTGCTAAAAAATTCATACCCCCGAATTTACAAATTGCATCTATATTGATTCATATTAGTCCCGTATATTTGTCAAAACTTTTCTGCAACTTATGACACTCATTAAATCGATTTCAGGAATACGGGGTACTATCGGCGGCAAGCCCGGAGATAACCTAACGCCCATAGACGCGGTAAAATTTGCTGCCGCTTATGGTGTATGGCTTAAGGAATATTCAAAAAAAGATAAACTGACAGTGGTCATCGGTCGTGATGCCCGCCTTTCGGGAGAAATGATTCAAAATCTAGTCGTTTCGACCTTGGTCGGACTTGGTATCGATATTGTAGATCTTGATCTTTCAACCACCCCGACCGTCGAAATTGCGGTGCCTTTGGAAAAAGCGGATGGTGGAATCATCTTGACCGCGAGCCACAACCCGAAACAATGGAATGCGCTTAAACTGCTTAACGAGAAAGGGGAGTTTTTAGACGCCGCACAGGGTGCGAAGATTCTTGAAATTGCCGAAAATGAGGACTTCGATTTTTCCGAGGTGGATGATTTAGGGGAAATTGTCAAAAACGATTCCTATATCGACATTCATATCGATGAAGTGTTGGAATTGTCCCTGGTGGATGCTGAAACCATTCGGAAGGCCAAGTTCAAGGTGGTCGTCGATGGGGTGAATTCCACTGGAGGAATAGCTATTCCGAAATTATTGGAAGCTCTGGGCGTGGAAACCATCAAGCTCTATTGCGATCCGACAGGACATTTTCCCCATAACCCTGAACCCCTAAAAGAGCATTTAGGTGATATTAGTAAATTGGTCGTCAAGGAAAAGGCGGATTTTGGAATCGTCGTGGATCCCGATGTAGACCGTTTGGCATTTGTTGATAATAATGGTGAAATGTTCGGGGAGGAATACACCTTGGTCGCCTGTGCGGACTATGTTTTGGGCAAAACCAAAGGGGATACGGTTTCCAACCTATCCTCGTCAAGGGCTTTGCGTGACATTACCGAAAAACATGGAGGAACCTATCATGCCGCCGCCGTGGGTGAAGTCAATGTAGTTACGAAAATGAAGGCTTGCAACGCCATTATCGGCGGAGAGGGCAATGGGGGTATTATCTATCCTGAAAGCCACTATGGTCGCGATTCGTTGGTGGGCACGGCCCTGTTTCTGATGTTGATGGCGGAAAAAGGCGGTACGGTCGCGGAACTCAGGGCGAGCTATCCCTCTTATTTTATGAGTAAAAAGAAAATCCAGCTGACTCCCGATATTGATGTGGATAGTATTCTGGAAGCAATGGAAACAAAATATAAGGATGAGGAAATTTCTACCATCGACGGCGTAAAAATCGATTTTGCCGAAAACTGGGTGCATCTTCGAAAATCGAACACCGAACCGATAATCCGGATATACACCGAAGCCAAGAGTCAGGAAGAGGCCGATAGTTTGGCGGATCGGATTATTGGAGAGATTACCAAGGTTATTGGAGCTTAGGCACCCATGCATTTGAAGTGTCGGCACTCGTTGCCGGCTAGCGCGAGTTTGGAAAAAAATTCCAAATAACAAATTCCTCCCGAATTCTCGGGACCAATTCAGGCTGTTTTGGTCCCGCGAATTCGGGAGGAATTTTAGGGTTTAGAACCTGCCAGTCCGACACGCGGGTTTGCCTTTAGGCAGTTTGCTTTTTCAAATATTCATCCCGAACGACCTTGGCCGTTTGGTGTTCTCCAGTATGGCTCCATCCTGGGGGCATAAAGATGTACAATATCTTGTTCTTTAGTCCCGGGGCGTTCCAGACATCCTTAGCCAAGGCTACGAATTCTCCGAAATAAACATCCATAAAGTTTCCCGAATCCATTTTTCTGGTAATACCATACTGAATTTTTTCTTCACGATTCTCTTCTTGATAGGTGCCAAAGACATGGTCCCAGATATTCAACAGATTGCAGAAATTGGTATCGATATACAAGGGATTTTTGGCATGGTGTACCCGATGATGTGAAGGGGTAAGGATAAATTTGCCTACGGCGCCGAACCGGGCATCCTTAATCATGTTTTCTCCTACGTGTATGAAAGCCCCGTAGGTACCATCGATAAACATTATGGCGAAAAGCATGGCAGGCTCTACGCCCGCTAATATACAGACCGTTGTTCTGATGATATCCGCATAGGGCGCCTCGAGAAAAAAATGGGCGTACGTCACCGAAAGATTCATGTTCTCGGGGGCGTGATGTGTGGAGTGCAGGCACCAAAAGAGCCGTACTTTATGGCCCCAATAGTGGTACAGAAAATGTCCGAATTCCCAAACGATATAAATAAACCAGTACCAAGTGGCGGAGGTCTGAAATGGTGCGTAGGGCTGTAACCAACCGATGAGCAAAACGACCATGGCGATGGCGATAAAACGGCCTACGAACCGGTTGAAGACATAGATTAGAAAGTTTACCTTGTAGACCTTGGTATCCGGTTTTTTGTAAACCAGGCCCAGAATAAATTCCAAAAGAACCAGCAGCGGAATAAGGGGCAGGATGAACGCAGTAATTCCCTCATAGGTGGCGAGCACGCTGTAATCACCCGTTTGCAAAATGTCCCATGCATTTCCGATGCCTAGAAAACCGATAATTTCGTCATAGAGGGTTTTAAGGATGTCCATTTAAAGAAGGGTTTGTTGTAAGGGTAGTAAGTTAGCGATAAAAATGTTGAAGTTCATAGAACCAAATTTCCTCCCGAATTCTCGGGACCACGCATCAAATTCCAAACAAATTTTGGAATTTGAAATTTTAGGATTTGGAATTTGCCGCAAGAGCGGCCGGCATCTTACCCCTATGCTTCCACCGCTTATGCGTCCATAAATAGTATTCCGGTTTTTCGCGAATCTGTTGTTCGGTCAGGCGTAAAAATTGATTCGTTATTTCATTCTTTTCCGTGCCTGCCCCTGAAGTAGTTATAGGGATGAGCTGTGCATTATAATATCCTCTTTTTACTTTGGATACCTTAAGGAACACCACGGCCAAATCCATTTTTCGGGCCATGGTCTCGGCGCCATTGATAACCGGCACCTTGATGCCCATGAATTCCGTCCAATAGTGTGCGCGATGGTATTGCGGACTCTGGTCGCTGACCATCCCAAAAATACCGATAACTCCATCCCTTTTATTGCGTACTACGGTTTTGACGGTTTCCTGGGAGGTAATTAAGGTAGTATTCCATCGGGCACGGACTTTTCTGATCCACCGGTCAAAATATGGGTTGCCAACCCTTTGGTAAACCGCATACCCCTTGGCATCCACATAATTATTGATACTCACGTTCCACTCCCAATTGGCATAATGCGAGCAAACGATGAGTATGCTTTTCTCTTTTTCGATTTCCTGTAAGACTTCGATATTTTGAACCGCGTAACGTTTTTTGACGTCGGCTTTTGAGAGGTTCATGGTCTTTACCATTTCCAGAAACATGTCGCACATATGCCGGTAGAAGTCGATTTGGATTTTCTTACGCTCCGCTTCGGACTTCTCAGGAAAAACCAGTTCCAAATTACTTTGAACCACCTTTTTGCGATATCCGATCACACGGTAGACCCAAAAGAATACAAAATCGGAAAATGCATAAAACAGTCGATATGGCAATACCGAAATAATCCATAGCAAGGGATACGCCAGAATGAAGATAAGTAGTTGCATGGTTAGTGGTTGCCGTGCAAATATACTTATATTTGACGCTATAAATTCTCCCTCGAATGTTCAATATGCACGTAGCCACCATTGTCATTATTGCCGCCAATGTACTGGTTTCCATTAAAGGTTTTAACGACACCTCTTTTTTTGACCGTTACAAGTTTAATATATCCGCGATACTTGCTGGTCAAAAGGAGCGAACGGTGACTTCCGGATTTTTGCATGTCGACCTTTCCCACCTCTTTTTCAACATGTTCACCCTTTATTTTTTTGCGGATGTCGTTGTTCAAGGATTCGGCCCCGTAAAGTTTATCGGAATTTATTTTGTCAGTTTGATTGCCGGAAGTCTTCTGGCTATTTTCTTCCATAAAAACGAACCGCAATATAGTGCGGTGGGTGCCAGTGGTGCCGTAACGGGAATTTTGTACGCTGCTATCCTGTTGCAGCCGGACATGGACCTTTTCTTGATGTTCATTCCCATTCCCATCCCCGCTTACGTAGTCGGTATCGGTTACTTACTATATTCCATTTACGGTATGAAGAGCCGTTTGGGAAATATCGGTCACACCGCTCATTTTGGTGGCGCCATTGGTGGTTTCGCCTTGACCCTGTTGTTCATGCCAGATCTAATTTTCACACAGAGCCTCATGGTCGGACTTCTGGCCATACCTATCGTAATTCTTTTTGTAATGCAAAAAATGGGGAAGATTTGAGTGGATGTTTTAGGGTTGTAAGAATTCCCATAGACTGCCTTTTCCTGTATTTCATCGAAAAAAAGCTTATGATTATATATTGAGGGTGGTTTTAACGTTTAGGTAGGTATTGGATAATAATCCGATCAACAAACCTACTTATTATGAAAAAAGTTTCTCTAATGGCGCTTACTGCCATTTTTATAATCTCCTGTAGTGATGAAACTACAGTCTATAGTGACGCCTCAGAAGATATTTCGATGGAAGGCAGTGAGGCCGTTCTCGAAAGCAGTATACTTTACGATGATGCCGGCGTCTTGGTAATTTCCAGTGAGGATCAAATTTCTGGAAAAACCGCTAAAGGTGGTGATGAAGAACAAGCTGGTGACTATCCGCTGACCTTAATCGCCCGTGTCGATGCACCTTCTTATAGTGGTGCTCAGAACTTGGGTGCTTCCCATGTTCATGTAGATGGCAATTATGCCTACGTATCTTATAATACAGTCGAAGATGGCTATGCCGGCGCTATTGATATTGTCTACGTGGGCGATCCCACCAATCCCGTACTGACTTCACGGTTATACTATACGAATGCCGATGTAAATGCCGTTGAATATAATGATGGATATGTCTATGCGGTTGGAGGTGTGGATTCCGAAAAATCCGTAAGGGCTACTTCGAATTCCTTTTTGGTAAAGATTCCCGTTTCCAATGGAAGGATGGATACTAGCGCAGGTATGAGCTTCGGATTTCAGGAAGGATTTAATGCTACGGATGTAAAGGTCACCTCGAATTCCGTAATCGTCAGTAGTGGTAAAGATGGATATCTGACATCCTATAAAAAATCGGATTTATCCGTTCAAACAGAAGCTCCCTTTGCCGATTTACGTTCGATAGCTATAGACAATGGAAATTTAGCCATATTGGATGGTAGTAATGGCGTTAGCTTTTTGGATGCGGATTTCAACGCTATCCGAGAAATTGCCATCGATTCCGATTTCGGAAATTTTGCCAAAAGAACCTTGGCCGTTTCAGACAACGAAGTCATCGTTTCCGAAGGTAACAAAGGAGCTGGAATCTACAATAAGTCCAACGGTAGTTTAAAAGAATATCTACCTATCTTGATCAATCCCGAAGGTGTCGCCCAAAGCGATATCGTTACCAATGCCGTTGCGCTCAACGAAAATGTACTGTTGATGGCGAATGGTGGTGCAGGTTTATCCCTGTCGGAAGAGCAAGGGAACGGAACCGATATGGTCGGAGTATTGGACTTGAACGGTTCGGTCAATTTCGTAGCCTCTAAAGGAGACTATATATTTGCAGCTTCTGGAAAAGCGGGATTACAGATCGTTAAACTGAACCGACCCGACGAGAGTTTGGCCGCACGTTGTGCCGACTTGCCGATATACAACGGCAAAGCCAATCTGAATGTAAACATTGGGGAGACCGCCGAATACAGTGGTTCTAAAAGCTTCAATAAGTTGAACGTCAATGGTACGTTATTGCTTTGTGGTTCTTGGACGGTTAACAACACTAGCTACATCAACAGTGATAGTACATTCGAGATGAAAGGTACCTTAACCATCGGCAGAAACAACAAACGAAAAAACATAACTGTAAACGATGGTGCTACTTTGCGCATCGAAGGTGACCTGACCATTTATGGGGATTTAATTCTCAACAATGGGGCTACCTTAGAGTTTGTCGGTGATGATTCCGTGGTTAATATCTTCGGAGAAGTCAAGAAAGCCAACAGTGCCGAAGTCAAAGGTAAATTTAAGGATGTTAAGAATAAGTTTTAGAGTTCCCTATAAGTTTTAATAGAAAAAGCCGCGACCGGTTAATTTGGTCGGGGCTTTTTCAAGATACCTTTGGGGTCTACGTCTGTCGACTGACCCTGGTTTAATTCAATAATTCCGCAACTTTGGACTCCAAAGCCGGACCTCGCAGGTTTTTCGCCACGATTACCCCGTTCTCGTCCAAAAGGAAGGCGGCGGGTATAGCATCTACGTTGTACATTTTAGCGATCGGGTCGTTAAAGTAAGCGACATGGGAAACATGCTGCCAAGTTAGGCCGTCGTCTTCAATCGCTTTTTTCCAGGCTTCTTCGGTTCTGTCTAACGAAACTCCCAATACGTTAAAGCCCTTGTCATGATATTTTTCATAGACTTTTACAATATTAGGATTTTCTGCACGGCACGGCTTGCACCAGGCCGCCCAAAAATCTACTAAGGTCAGTTTTTTTCCGAGGGCATCGTTCAAGGCCAGTTCTCCGCCATCGGGAGTCGGGGCTGTGAAATCAGGGGCTTTCGCTCCCACGGAGGTATTCTTTGCATTGGCTTCGGCCTGTTTTTGACTCTCCAATCGCTCTTGAATCGCGGTGGCAACTTTTGTTTTTTTGATTTCAGGGGATAGTTTTTCGTACATCGCTTGTGCCTCTTCCGCCGTTACCGCTCCGGAACCAAGGGCGCGGTCTATCAAAAGTGCCGAAATCAGGGCATCGGGATGACTTTCGATAAAATCAAGTTCAAAGTTTTTGTATTTATCCTGTAGCTCCACCATCTCGTCCTGCAAGGATTTTGCAGTGGCGGTATCCTTCTTTACGTTCGCCTGTTGCATATCTTGTTGAATGGACTGCGCCTGTAGGGTCAGCTCTTTGGACTTGTCCATATAATCGGCGAAGGTCTCGTTTTGTGGGGTGCCCTTGATTTCTGCAAGACCTAAGCTGTCTTTTTGGGCAATGAGGTCAATGTCACCATTTTCGAGAATGACCGCTGTATAACCGGGTAGTTTGTCAATGAAAATATAGTTGAGTTCGGGCGTTTCGGAGGCACCTGTGAAGGTGAATTTTCCATTTTCTACTTTGGCGGTGTCGATGTCAATGGGTTGGTTGTTCTCTCCGACAGCTCTCAGAAAAACTTGGGTGCCGTTTTCTATATCTCCCCTAAGATTGCCGTTAATGGTGAAACCTTCCGGTTTTTGGTTGCAGGCCGCAATACCTATGATTATGCCGATGGACAATACAATTTTCTTCATTATTATGTGTTTAAGCCGGCAAATGTAGGTATATATCCCAATAAAAAAAAGTACAATACATATCTATATCCGAGGGAGCCATGGCCCTAAGCGTTGATCGTGTTTTCTTTGAAAATAGACAAAGTAGTTGTAGAGCTTATAATTGACTTCATACCCATAGTCTATATTAGGGCTATAGTCAATTTGCATTTCGTAGAGGTTGCCATCATATCGCAAAGGCTGCATGGCCCTTTGATTCCAGTTGGTCACATAGATTTGGTTACGGTTTTCGAGGTAGGATTGGGAGTAGTAGCCTTCAGGTTTTGCGATACTGGCCAGCCATGTATTGAACCCGGGCTCGATGATTATAATTTCGTATTCGGTACTGTCACTGGCTATTTTTACGGTATCACCTTCTTGTTGGTTAAAGGTCATTTTTTCGTTGTCTGTGACTTCGATGGCCTTTTTAGTACCGGTACAGCTACTTGCTGCACAAATGACCAAAAAGGCCAATACACTTAATTGTAGTAGTAATCTTTTCATTTTCTTTTTTTTTTGGATGGTCTAAAACCATTCCAAGAAGATACAAAAAAACCACATGGAATCCATGCGGTTTTTGCTCTTCAATCATTGAAACAAGGGTCACGTAAAAAATTACTTCCCAAAAAGGCCGCCCAATAGACCGCCGATACCTCCTTTTTTTCCACCTAAGGCCAACGAGGCCACATCGTCGAGAATGCTGCCGTCGCCGTCGGAATCCAAGAAAGATTCTATGAGGGATTGTTGTTTGTCGGCCTGTTTGCCGCCGCCCATCATGCCGCCCAACATACTTTGGATACCACTGGCGTCGTTGATATTCTGTTGCTGTTTCTGTTGACCGATCATTCCCATTAAAATCGGTGCGGCCACCTGAAGTATGGTAGCAATGGAACTAGTGTCCATTCCCGATTTTTGGCTCAAGGCATTTTCTACCTGCGCCTGTTTACCGCCCAGCACATGGCCCAAAATTCCAGCGCCGTCGTCTTTGACCGATTGATCGACGCCGCCGCCGAAAAGTCCGGCCAGATTGTTCAGAATACTGCCGTCGTGATTGTTGGAAAGGGCGCTCATAAGGCCTTGCGCACCTTCTGGTGTTGAAGCGTTTTTCTTCATAGCACCCATTAATAAGGGTAAAGCCATAGTTAGTACGCTTCCCGTTTGGTCGGTAGAATTCCCGGTCTGCCCGGCCACCCCACTTATCAATTGTTTGCCCATGGGGCTGCTTAGTAAATCCAATAATCCTGACATGTTATATCGTGTTTAAAATGAGGCAACAATGTACAAAAAAGATCGGCTTAAGAGGAATGCTGGGCATAAAAATTTAAGGTTTAATCGCCACTTCGTGGCTGTTCTAGGTTTAATGTTTTTTTTCCTTAAACCTTAAACCTTAAACCTTAAACCTTAAACCTGCCACCGGCAGACTTGAACCTTAAATTTTTTGAACTTGTTTTTGAGGAAGGGTTAGCTACGAGAATTTTGTCAAAGTTGTCTATTTTAAAAGACCGATTATTTGTTCGGCCAATTCGGATCCGATGCGATTTTGTGCCTCGCCGGTAGCGGCGCCGATATGGGGTGTCAGGGATATTTTTGGATGCATCAATATCCTGATTTCAGGAGATGGTTCCGATTCGAAGACATCAAGACCTGCAAAGGCTACTTTTCCGCTTTCGAGCGCATCGACCAGGGCTACTTCATCCAAAACACCGCCACGTGCTGCATTTACGATACTGACCCCTTGTTTCATGAGTCCGAATTCTTTCTTGCCGATAACATATTCTTTCTGCGCGGGTACGTGCAGGGTGATAAAATCGGATGCTTTTAGCACCTCGGCCTTGGACAGCGATTGAAAATCGAAAGCCATAGACCGGCCATCAAAAAAAGGCACTTCTAAAGTGGCTTTTTCGATAAGGGGATCGTGGTATATTACTTTCATTCCGACCCCTAAGGCCAATTTTGCGGTCGCCTTACCGATTCTTCCCAAACCTATAACGCCCAAGGTCTTGCCCCGGAGCTCTGTGCCACCGGCATAAGATTTTTTAAGTTGCTTGAATTTGCTATCCCCCTCTAAAGGCATATTTCTGTTGGCGTCATGCAGGTAGCGGACACCACCAAAAAAATGGGCGAAAACCAGTTCGGCGACCGAAGCAGATGATGCGGCAGGGGTATTGATAACGTGAAGTCCCTTTTTTCGGGCATAGTCCACATCGATATTGTCCATACCAACACCTCCGCGTCCAATAAGTTTTAGGGTAGGGCAGTGGTCGATCAGATCTTTACGGACTTGGGTAGCACTGCGTACCAATAGTCCGTCAATTCTGTTTTCGTTGATATAGCTTTGCAATTGTTCTTGCGCCACCATCACGGTAATCACCTCAAAGCCCGATTTTTCAAGGGCATCGATGCCGGATTGTGCTATGCCGTCGTTAGCGAGTATTTTCATCCTTTTCTTTCCATTTCACTCATTATATCGACCAGCACCCCAACACTTTCCAGCGGAAGCGCATTGTACATCGAAGCGCGATACCCGCCTACGGAGCGGTGGCCATTGATGCCAGTAATCCCTGCTTCCTTACACATGGCGTCGAAAGCTTGTTTTAATTTTTCGTCCGTTAGGTTGAAGGTGGCATTCATGGTCGAACGGTCTTCTTTGTTCGCAAAACCTTCAAAAACGGGATTCAAATCAATTTCGGAATATATCAACTGGGCCTTTTTGTCGTTAATTTCCTCTATGGCGGCAATTCCGCCTAGATTTTTCAGCCATTCCAAGGTGAGCATTGAAACGTAAACGGGAAAAACTGCCGGGGTGTTGAACATACTGTCCTTGGCAATATGCACCTGATAATCCAGCATAGAGGGGATCTTTCGGGATACTTTCCCCAAAATATCCTCTTTAACAACGACCAGAGTAGTACCTGCTGGACCCATATTCTTTTGTGCGCCGGCATAAATCAATGCGAATTGGGAAAAATCCAACTGTCGCGAAAAAATATCCGAGCTCATATCGCACACCAATGGCGCATCCGTTTTCGGGAATTTTTTTATCTGGGTACCAAAAATCGTATTATTAGAGGTAACGTGCAGGTAATCAAGTCCGGAAGGTACCGAATATCCTTTGGGGATATACTTAAAATTTTCATCCTTTGAAGAACCTACTTCTACGATTTCACCGAAAAGTTTGGCCTCTTTGATGGCCTTGTCGCTCCAAGTACCGGTATTGAGATATCCGGCTTTTGTCTCCAACAGGTTATAGGCGACCATTAGGAACTCGAGGCTGGCACCGCCCTGTAAAAATAGAGCCTTATAACCTTTACCTTCGAGGCCTAAGAGTTCTAGCGCCAGACTTCGTGCCTTTTCCATCACTTCGACAAAAGCGGCACTTCGGTGTGAGATTTCGATTAAAGATAGTCCCGAATTGTCGAGGTCCATCACTGCCGCCGATGCTTTTAGAAGTACTTCTTGGGGTAAGATACAGGGTCCGGCACTGAAATTATGTTTTTTCATCTTAGAGATAATAGGTTACTGAGTTATTGCGTTATTTTGATTTTTTGGGATGGAGTTATACTAAATCGTCGCTAAGGTCATGAATTTATTAGGAAACACAAGCATCGAAATTGACTTATTCTGTTAGTTTTTTAACAGAAAATCAACAGTATCCACTCCATCGGCATAATCGGACAAGGTTGGCTTTTGCGTCCCGCCGAAGGCAATTTCATCCTCGATGATGCCATCGCCGACCACACATTGTAATTGATGGTCGTCATTTTTCAGATGAACTTTTAACTTTTCAAGCGTATCGTAATTTTCGTAAAATAGAGAGGCGATGGGCGATGCATAGCTTTTATCCTCCTTAAGTATTAGGAATCCATTATCTAAAATCTTGAATTCCGACATTAGGTATACCGCCTTGTTATAATCGTAGTTGTTCTCGTATTTCTTTTGTTCTATAATCGGATGATAGCTGTAGACGGATTTAAAAAACGCATCAAATTCATAATTTTCAGGGACAAATAGTTTGGAGACGCTTCGACAGCCGAGTCCGTAATAGCGAAAAATATCCTCGCCCAGGGCTTCCAGTTGTTCGGGGGATTCTTTTCCAGTGAGGACGGCAATCGAATTCCGGTTCTTCCGGATGATGTTCGGTACCTTTCCGAAATAGTGTTCGAAATAACGGGCGGTATTGTTGCTTCCGGTGGCGATGACGGCATCGAAGTCTTGCATTTTTCCATCCGAAAAAATAATTTTATCCTTAAGTAAAGGTTCAATAGAGATGAGGTAATCCTTTATAAAGTAAATCAATACATTATCGTTGGATGAGAGCTTTGCCAAGGCCTTGTTGCCAGTTAGTAAGACAGATAGCAAGTCGTGAAAGCCCACCAAGGGGATGTTTCCGGCCATGATTACGGCAACCGTTTTGATTTTGTTCTGCTGTACCTGGTATGCCTTGAGCCAATCCGATAAAGTATCCTCTTTCAATAATTCGCCCCAACTTTTCAGGGCAAATTCTACATTATCTTTGGTGAACCATCCATTTTTATGTTTGGCCAAGGTGATAGTTTCTTCCAACTTTTGCGACCATTGGCCTATATGGACATCGGAACTACAATAATTCCGTAGAAATTCCCCGAGCTTTAAAAAAGCAATACATATTCGTTGGTGTTCGTTCATGGAATAGATTTGCGATAGATCGGTCTAGTCTTTACCTTTGCAATCAGATTTTGCAAAAGTAAGCATACTTAATATAAAATAGCTTTTCAATGTGGTATTGCATCCGCGTTGAAAAGATTCCGCAACAAAGGCGGCATAAAAAGAAAACATGGCAATAATTATAACGGACGAATGTATCAACTGCGGGGCTTGCGAGCCGGAGTGCCCGAATACCGCAATCTATGAAGGGGCCGATGAATGGCGTTATGGTGATGGCACATCCTTAAAAGGTGATGTGGTACTGCCCGATGGTAAAGCGGTGAACGCCGAAGAGGTTCAGGAACCGATCAGTGACGAAATTTACTATATCTCACCTGATAAGTGTACGGAATGCATGGGCTTTCACGAAGAGCCCCAGTGTGCGGCAGTCTGCCCGGTGGACTGCTGTATTCCGGATGATGATCATGTGGAATCGGATGAAACTTTATTGGCGAAGCAAGCTTTTATGCACCCTGAGGAGTAGATATTAGATTTGAGACGTGAGATTTCAGATTGAAATCATTATGTTTCTTGTAGGAACATGTACATTATTTTTTTAGAAATTACACCCGAGCAATGCTTGGGTTTTTTTTTGTGCTAAAACCTGTAATTTAAAGAGGTTTTAGCATTTTAACGGCTATTTCTTTCAACAGCTTGGCACCTACCATCGCTGTCATGCCGTTGCTATCCCTTTTGGGATTATACTCAACGATATCCGCTCCGAGTATAGGAACATTTATTTTTTGGATAATTGTTAGCAACTGTCTTGTGCTCAGTCCGCCAGGTTCATGATGGGAGACTCCAGGGGCAAAGGCCGGATCCAGACTATCCAAATCCAAGGACAGATAAATGGGGTTTTCAAACTTGGGCATTTTTGCCACTTCAAAATCTTTCATTTCCATGATTTCCACACCGTATTTTACCGCTTGCTCCCGCTGATGTGTCGAAAGGGCCCGAATCCCCACTTGCACTAAACGCGAAGCCAGTTTATTTTCCATAATACGTGCAAAAGGGCAGGCATGGGAATGACGGTCGCCTTCAAAAGAATCATACAAATCGGAGTGCGCATCGATATGCAAGATATCCACTTCACCATGTACTGCATGAAAAGCTTTTAGTATGGGATAGGTAATGGAATGGTCTCCACCCAACGTAATCAACGGAAGTGCGAAACCTAGATTTTTAAATGTAATCGCCTCAATATCAAAATATTCCTCAATCGAATAATCGCCTTGATCTTGCCATATCTCGGGAGGTATTTCAATGTCCAATTCGGAGAAATAATTGGCTGAGGCGCTGTGGTACGCCTTTCTGATCAACGGTGGTGCTAGGGCGGGACCTTTTAAAAAGGATGATTTTTCATCGTAGGCGATACCTTGTAAAACAATTTTTTGCATAGGTGCAAAATACAAAAGAGCTGCCGAAAGGCAGCTCTTTTGTTAGAATGATAAGCTATTAGAAGCTGAAGCCCAGTCGGGCATAGTAGTAGGCCCCGTTGAAACCCATTTGAACGGCATCCCAGTAACCACCGCCTTCGACCCAGTCGTCTTGTTGATCGGGGTATTCGTTAAAAAGGTTGTTGGCGCCAATATTGAGCTTTAAGCTCTCGCTTAATTGATAGCCCAATACTAGATCGGTTACCAGTGCAGGATTATAGCTATCGGTAGCGGCATTTACTTTATTGGCAAAGCTGCCATAGTCTGCGGTAGGTTCCAGCATTTGGAAATCCAACAATTGAATACTACTGAAGCGGGTAAAGCCCAATCCGGCATCGAATTTGTTCTTTTTATAATTGAGGTTCAGGGTCAACTTACTTTCGGGAGCGGAAGCCAGTAAAAAGGCTTTGTCCCTTTCTCCGAAGAAGGTTTCGGCATCCAAATTTCCGTTGTTGACATTTTTGATTTTCATGTTGTTCAAATTGCCCGTAAACGTAGCGGATAGGCTGCCGTTATCGATGTTCTTTTTCCAGGCCAGTACAATATCGAGCCCAGTCGTTTCGGTATCGACCCCGTTGACGAAGAACTGCGCCGCTGAAACCCCGGGAATATCGTCGGTTTCAAAATTGCCCGTCAATACAATCCTATCCTTTACACTGATAAAGTAGCCGTCTACGGTGGAGGTAAAGTTTCCGAAAGTCCCCGTAAACCCTAATCCGGCGTTCACTGCCTTTTCCTCATTCAATTGGTCGATTCCAAAGGATGCGGTAACCGGACTATTATTAGGACTAAGTAGCTGGTCGACCGCCGTACCACCAATAAAATTCGTAAACCGTAGGTTGTAGTAGATTTGTGCAAGCGAAGGCGCCCTAAAACCGGTACTTACCGACCCACGGATATTTACATTTTCGGAAGCCTTTAGTCGAGCGGCCAGTTTTCCGTTGATGGTGCTGCCAAAATCGCTAAAATTTTCGAAACGTGCCGCGGCACTTAGTAAAAAGCTTTCCGTAATATCGAATTCCCCATCGACATACAGCGAAAAGTTGGAGCGGCTTCGATCTACTTCGTTCGCAGGAGCATAGCCAGGGAAGCCTTGAGAACCGCCAGCTCTAAGTTCTTCTTCACCATCGATAATTATTGTGGGTTGAGTTTGGTTTGAGGGATCGGTAATTAATAAACCATTTACATCAAAAGTTCCATAAGAGCCGGGCTCGCCGGCAAAAATGATAAAATTCTCCGTTCTATACTCCGCACCAAAAGCCAAGTTCATGCCTTCCATGACATCATCATAATATTTTGAAAAGTCCAGATTGATCGTATTTTGGCTCAGGCTATGGCCACCGGCATCGAAATCTGTGGGGGATACATCCTGTAACGAAGCGTTAAGGGTTCCCTTGATGTAGTAATGAAAATTATTTTTCCCAAAGGTATTGCTGATATCGACTTTCCAACCGCTGTCAAGTTCCGTTCTTACCCCTGCGGATATGGAATTGTCAATGATATTCGAGGTTATCCTCGGGTTGAATCCGTCAGGAAAAATCGAAGTAACTACCCTTGCGCCATCGTTTCGTGTAAAGGCATAGGCATCGGTATCCCTATAGTTTCTTCCGCCAAAAGCGTAGATTTCGGTGTTGTCGGAAACGGGGTACGCAGCGTTCACCATAAAATTAAAGGCTTCGATAGATGCCTCACCGAATCCCCTTCTAAAATCGAATCCCGGTCGCAGACTTTTTTTCTTGTTGATGTATTCCGTAGTAAAGTTGGCATATCCTTTCTCTCCGAGGCCGACCCCGTAATTGATGGCCGCCTTTACCGAGCCGCCGTCAAAACTTTGGTCGTCACCGAGCTGGTTGCCATCTTTATCCGTATCCAAACGGTTTCCGTCCGTGTTTGCGGTACCATCGGGGAAATCACCTTGGGCATTGGTATTGTAAGCACCATAGCTTATAACGCCGGTTACTTCGTCCGTTTTATTCTGTAAAACAATATTGATGACCCCCGCAATCGCATCGGAGCCATATTGGGCGGCGGCACCATCACGTAGAATCTCTATGCGCTTTATGGCTGCTGCCGGAATCGTATTTAAATCCGTTCCGGTATTTCCCCGTCCTTTGGTTCCAAAAATATTGACCAAGGAAGATTGGTGCCGGCGTTTGCCGTTCACCAAAACGAGCGTCTGATCCGGCCCCAGTCCCCGTAAGGTGGCGGGAACAATATGATCCGCGCCGTCGGAACCCGATTGTTTGTTAGCATTGAACGAGGGGGCCGCATACTGTAATAGTTCATTGATCTCGATTTTGCCGCTTTGTGTACTGACCTCGGCGATATCGATGACGTCGACGGGCACGGCAGTATCGGTCGAGGTACGTTTCGGGCTTCGTGACCCGACCAAGGTGACCTCATCTAATTGTACGCCTTCGGAGAGTGTCACGTCAATAGTGGATTTTCCCGAACTGCTGACTTCGGTCGAATTGAAACCGATATAGCTAAAGACTAAGGTAGCATCTTCGGCCACTTCAATCTCATAGTTACCGTCGAAATCCGTAACTGTCCCATTGGTGGTTCCTTTTTCGACAATATTCACGCCCGCGAGCGGTTCACGGGAATCATCGGTGACCGTGCCATTAACCGTACTTTGGGAATAAATGGCCATACTGCACAACAGCGCAAGGCTTAAGTAGATAATTTTCATAGTGTTCTCGTTTAGCGTTATGTATCGAAAGTACCAAAATTTTTAATATTCTTAACATTTGTGCTTTAAAAGTTGTAAACGCTATCTTTGCGCACGATTTTAAAAAGTCGGATTAGAAACTGAAGTTTGACATTGAAAAGATTCCCGTTGCAGTTTATCCTGAGCACTTTGACAAAGCTCAGTATAAACTTCGCCGAAGGGCGGGAATGACAATAAAAATAAGATTCTCGCCTTCGCGAGAATGACACATAAAACTATTAGTGATGAAAGCAGGTATCGTCGGATTGCCCAACGTTGGCAAATCCACTCTTTTTAACTGTCTCTCCAATGCCAAGGCCCAAAGCGCCAATTTCCCGTTCTGTACTATAGAACCCAATATCGGAGTGGTCAACGTACCGGATGATCGTTTGTTGAAATTGGAAGAGTTGGTCAATCCACAACGTGTTTTACCGGCCACAGTAGAAATTGTTGATATCGCGGGATTGGTAAAGGGAGCTAGTAAGGGCGAAGGCTTGGGAAATCAATTTCTGGGAAATATTCGTGAAACGGATGCCATTCTGCACGTGTTGCGCTGTTTCGACAATGATAATATTGTTCATGTGGATGGTTCCGTGGACCCGATTCGGGACAAGGAGACCATTGATATGGAATTGCAATTGAAAGATTTGGAGACTGTAGAAAAGAAACTCGACAAAGTAAAACGAGCTGCCAAGACCGGAAATAAAGAGGCCCAAAAAGAGGATGCCGTTTTGAGCAAGATAAAATCAGGATTGGAAAGTGGAACTTCAGTTAGAGCGATTGAATTCTCTAAGGCTGAACGCGTTGAATTTGTAAAACCCTTGCAGCTTATCACCGACAAGCCCGTAATGTATGTGTGTAATGTGGATGAGGAATCGGCCGCCTCAGGCAACGATTATGTAGAAAAAGTGAAGTCCGCCGTAGCCAATGAAGATGCCGAGGTCGTCGTTTTGGCGGTTGGCACCGAAGCCGATATCACTGAATTGGAAACCTATGACGAACGCCAAATGTTTCTCGAAGATCTCGGACTTACCGAACCCGGATCCGCTAAACTCATACGCGGAGCATATAGATTATTAAACCTGGATACTTATTTTACGGCAGGGGAGAAGGAAGTCCGTGCGTGGACCATTCCCGTTGGGGCTACTGCTCCTCAAGCTGCGGGGGTTATCCATACCGATTTTGAGAAGGGCTTTATCCGCGCCGAAGTCATTTCCTATGCTGATTATGTCAGCTTTGGCAGCGAGGCCAAGGTTAAGGAGGCCGGTAAAATGAGGGTAGAAGGAAAGGAGTATGTGGTTAAGGATGGAGATGTTATGCATTTTCGGTTCAACGTTTGACGCGCTTCGTTTGTTAAGGCTCCTCCCTCTTTTCTAAAGAGGGAGCTTAAAAAAGTCTAATCCTCATAAATTCGAAGTCGCTTCCTTAGCGTATTCATTTCGCTTTCCATATTCCGAAGACGTCGCAACATATGATTCAATGCATCGATACCTTCCAAATTAATACCTAAATCGTTATACAAGCGGTCAAAGCGTTCGATTTGGGGAATTTCATCATCCAAAATATACACCTCTGTTTCGATTTGCTTATAATGTATGAGTCCGTAATCGTTCAGTGCGTTTATGAAAGAATCCGATATATGTGTTCGTTCGCAGTATTGTCGTACCAATATGTAGTTTTCGTTTGCCATTTTATGTATGCTGGATTAATTTCACTATCTCAATTTAGAAAGTTGGGTGAACAGCTCTTTTTCCTTGTCTGTCAGTTTTTTAGGCAAAGTTATTTTATAGGTAACGTAGAGGTCGCCGAAATGATTTTCCTTTTTGTATTTGGGCATACCCTTACCTTTCAACTTTACTTTGGTGTCGCTTTGGGTTTCGGGCTTAACCTTTAATTTGACCTTTCCGCTTAAGGTATCGACCTGTATCTCACCGCCCAACAGGGCTTTATACAAATCGATTTCTTCTGTTTTGTAAAGGTCGTCGCCAACCCGTTGAAATGCGGTGTTGTTGAATACTTGAAAAGTTAAGTACAGATCACCTTTAGGCCCGTGGTTCATTCCATCGCTTCCGTATCCTTTTATTTTGATGGTCTGTCCGTCTTCGACACCGGCTGGAATGGTAAGGCGAATTTTCTTTTTCCCGAGGTCGATGGTCTGTTTCTGGGAACTGAGAATATCGGTAAGGTTCAATCGAAGTGTAGCGTTAAAGTCCTGTCCTTTAAATTGTCTAGAACTGCTACCGGCACTTCTTCTTGAACCACCTGTAGCACCGCCGAACATGGATTCGAAAAAGTCGGAGAACTCGCTTTCCGAATAATTTCCGGAACCTTGATACTGGCGACCGCCACTAAAACCACCGCCGAAACCGCCTGAAGTGGATTGTCGTTTTTGGGCTTCCTCATAGGCATCGGCATGTTGCCACTCTTTTCCGTATTTATCGTATTTCTTGCGCTTTTCGGGGTCGCTAAGCACCTCGTTGGCTTCGTTGACCTGTTGAAATTTATGCTGGGCCGCTTTGTCATCAGGGTTGAGGTCAGGATGATGGTTTCGTGCCAATTTGCGATACGCCTTTTTAATATCGGCTTCGGATGCCTTTTTATCTAACCCAAGAACCTTGTAGTAATCGATGAAATCCATATATTCTATTTGTAAATTGAAAATTATAAAAAGTTAATGGGATAAATGAACGCTTTAGGTTTTTATGTTGAAATTCGGACAAATCAGTTTATGGGTTTATCAGTTTATCCCAAATATCCTAATTCAGACAGCCACTATCAACAATCCCACCTTTTTCATTGTTAATTACTTTAACGGTTAAGGGTTTCCTATTTTTACAAGTCGCCTTATCTTTAGCGGCACTCGTTAAATCCTACATGATGTCCGACAATAGCCAATATACCGAAGATAATATCCGCTCGCTCGATTGGAAAGAGCATATTCGACTGCGCCCCGGTATGTATATCGGTAAATTGGGCGACGGATCTTCCGCTGATGATGGTATTTACATCCTATTAAAGGAAACCATCGACAACTGTATCGATGAATTCGTAATGGGGGCGGGCAAGATTATTGAGATTTCCATTCACGGGGAAAGGGTCATCGTTCGCGATTATGGACGGGGTATTCCCTTGGGCAAGGTCGTCGATGTGGTCTCCAAAATGAATACCGGAGGCAAGTACGATTCCCGTGCCTTCAAAAAATCGGTGGGCCTCAACGGGGTCGGTACCAAGGCGGTAAATGCATTATCCAGCTATTTTCGTGTAGAAAGTACCCGGGATGGCAAATCAAAATCCGCAGAATTCGCCGTAGGGGAACTTCAAGAAGAAGAATTGCTCGACGAGACGACTAGGCGCCGCGGTACTAAGGTCACGTTCATTCCCGATGAGGCGATTTTCAAGAAATACAAGTATCGTAATGAGTATGTCGAGCGTATGCTCAAGAACTATGTCTACCTCAATCGGGGATTGACCATCGTTTTTAACGGGGAAAAGTTTTATTCCGATAACGGACTGAAAGATCTTTTGGAGGATAATAATAATGTACAGGATATGTTGTATCCGGTCATCCACTTGAAAGGGGATGATATCGAGGTTGCGCTTACCCACAGCAAGACCCAGTATAGTGAGGAATATCATTCGTTCGTAAACGGCCAGCACACGACGCAAGGGGGAACGCACCAATCTGCTTTCCGGGAAGCATTGGTAAAGACCATCCGCGATTTTTACGGGAAGAATTACGATGCCTCGGATATTCGGAAGTCGATAATTTCGGCCATTTCCATTAAGGTAATGGAGCCGGTTTTCGAGAGCCAGACCAAGACCAAACTGGGTTCGACGGATATGGGCGGGAAATTCCCCACCGTCCGCACCTATATTAACGATTTCGTAGGCAAGTATCTAGACAATTACCTGCACAAGAATGCCACGACCGCCGACAAGCTGCAGCGTAAAATCATGATGGCGGAGAAAGAGCGGAAAGAGCTATCTGGTATTCGGAAACTGGCTCGGGATAGAGCCAAAAAGGCCAACCTGCACAATAAAAAATTGCGGGACTGCCGAGTGCACCTGGAGGATATGAAAAACGATAGGCGTCTGGAAAGTACGCTTTTCATCACCGAGGGGGATTCGGCATCGGGTTCGATTACAAAATCTCGGGACGTGAACACCCAGGCCGTTTTTAGCCTACGGGGCAAGCCGTTGAACTCCTACGGCATGTCCAAAAAAATCGTATACGAAAACGAGGAGTTCAATTTGCTGCAAGCGGCCCTGAATATCGAAGAATCGATGGAGGATTTGCGGTACAACAACGTTGTAATTGCTACGGATGCCGATGTTGATGGCATGCATATCCGGTTATTATTGATCACCTTCTTCTTGCAATTTTTCCCCGAACTGATCAAGGAAAACCATTTGTACATTTTACAGACGCCCCTGTTTCGGGTTCGGAACAAGAAGGAAACCATTTACTGTTATAGCGAGGAGGAGCGAAGGAATGCGATGCAAAAATTGTCCGGGAAACCCGAAATTACCCGATTTAAGGGGTTGGGGGAAATCTCGCCGGACGAGTTCAAACATTTTATCGGTGACGACATACGCTTAGAGCCCGTAATGCTTGACAAGGCCATGTCTATCGAACAACTTTTGAAATTCTACATGGGTAAAAATACGCCCGATCGGCAGGAGTTCATCATCGAGAACCTTAAAGTAGAAGTTGACCTGATTGAAGAAAACCAATTGTAAACTAGCCTGTCGAAAGTCAGGATAAAATAATACGAGTCTTTCCGAATGGATGAAAATGACGAAATGAACTTACCCGGTGGAGAGGAAGGCCTGCCCGCCGGAGAGGAGGGCAAACCTGAAGGAAACGAGGGCCTGTCCGCCGAAGATGCCGAGCCGCAAGACGCCCTCACCAGGGTTAGCGGCATGTACAAAGATTGGTTTTTAGATTACGCCTCGTACGTTATTCTAGAACGCGCCGTACCCGCCATCGAAGACGGCTTTAAGCCCGTACAGCGCCGTATCATGCATTCGCTCAAAGATCTCGATGACGGGCGGTACAACAAGGTCGCGAATGTCGTTGGCCATACCATGCAGTATCATCCACATGGTGATGCCAGTATCGCAGATGCCATGGTGCAGATCGGACAGAAAGATCTGTTGATCGATACCCAGGGCAACTGGGGCAATATCCTAACGGGCGATAGTGCTGCCGCTTCGCGGTATATCGAAGCGCGACTCTCGAAGTTTGCGCTTGAAGTTGTATTCAGCCCCAAAATCACTGAGTGGCAACAATCTTATGACGGACGGAAAAAAGAACCGGTCAACCTTCCGGTGAAATTCCCCCTACTTCTGGCGCAAGGTGCGGAAGGTATCGCGGTAGGACTTTCCACCAAGATCATGCCCCATAACTTTCTAGAGCTTATCGATGCCTCCATAAATCATTTGAACGGTAAACGTTTCAAGCTGTTTCCCGACTTTCCCACCGCCGGTATCATCGATGTGACCAATTATAAAGAAGGCTTGCGTGGCGGTAAGATACGGGTACGGGCCAAGATAGCCCAGCATACGAAAACCACTCTGATAATAAGTGAGATACCTTTCGGAACCAACACCTCTTCTTTAATTGAATCCATCTTAAAGGCCAACGACAAGGGCAAGATTAAAATCAAGAAAATTGAGGATAATACGGCTGCGGAGGTGGAAATCATGGTGCACCTGCCCCCGGGAATTTCCCCTGATAAAACCATTGACGCACTCTACGCCTTTACGGCCTGTGAATCGTCGATTTCTCCCCTTGGATGTATTATCGAGGACAATAAGCCCCTATTTATCGGTGTGACCGAAATGTTGTGCCGTTCCACAGATGCTACGGTTGATTTATTAAGGAAAGAGCTTGAAATACAGCTCGCCGAATTGGAAGAACAATGGCATTTTGCATCCTTGGAGCGAATTTTTATCGAAAACCGTATCTACCGCGATATCGAGGAAGAGGAAACTTGGGAAGGGGTCATCGCTGCCATCGACAAGGGCCTGAAACCGTTTACCAAAAACTTGAGGCGAGCAGTGACCGAAGACGATATCGTTCGCTTGACGGAAATCCGAATCAAAAGAATTTCCAAATTCGATTTGGATAAGGCCCAGCAATATCTCGATAACCTGGAGCAAAAAATTACGGAGGTCAAGCATCATTTGGCTCATTTGGTGGAATATGCGATTGCCTATTTTGTTGGATTGAAAGAACGGTATGGCAAAGGCCGCGAACGAAAATCCGAAATCCGGATATTCGAAGATATCGAGGCCACCAAGGTCGTTATCCGCAATACTAAATTATACGTCAACCGCGATGAAGGCTTTGTGGGCACGTCTCTTAAAAGGGATGAGTACGTGGCGGATTGTAGCGATATCGATGATATCATCGCCTTTACCAAAGAAGGGAAGATGATGATCTTTAAGGTGGATTCCAAAGTTTTCGTGGGCAAGGGAATTATCTACGTCGCCATTTTCAAGAAAAAGGACAAGCGTACCATTTACAATATGATTTATCGCGACGGCAAAAGTGGCGCCACGTATATCAAACGTTTTAATGTTACCAGTATTACTCGTGAAAAACTGTACGATGTGGGCAAGGGCAAGCCGGGTACAATCGTATACTATTTTTCCGGAAACCCCAATGGCGAGGCGGAAACCGTTACGGTGAACCTGCGCCAGTCGGGAAAAATCAAAAAGCTGAAATGGGACATCGATTTTGCCGATGTGTTCATCAAGGGACGCGCTACCAAAGGGAATATTGTTTCCAAATATCCAGTAAAGCGTATCGAACTTAAGGAAAAAGGACTTTCGACCCTGAAACCCCGCAAACTCTGGTTCGATGAGACCGTTCGTCGCCTAAATATCGATGACCGGGGCGAGTTTATGGGCGAATTCCGGAGTGGAGACCGTCTGTTGATCGTCAACCAGAACGGTCTGGTAAAAACAGTCGTACCCGAACTGACCCTGCATTTTGATGATGATATCGTCATTCTTGAGAAATGGTTTCCCGAAAAGCCGCTGTCCGCCATTTATTGGGAAGGTGAGAAAGAACTTTTCTATGTCAAGCGTTTTCTGATCGATAGTCCTGATAAGGAAGAAAATATTCTTACCGACCATCCCAAATCATATCTAGAGCGATTTTTCACCGACTACTTGCCCCGAGTAGAAGTGGTCTTTGCCAAGAAGCGGGGACAAGAGCGCAAGGACAATTGGGTGCTAAATCTGGAAGAATTTATCGCTATAAAGGGTATTGCCGCCATGGGCAATCAATTAACCAAGGACAAGGTTCTTGAGATAAATGGACTATCCCCGTTGCCTTATGAGCCGCCAGAACCGCAGAAAGCGGAGGATATCGAAGTTATCGAAGAAGAGGATATTGAGGGAGAAGCCGAAAACAAAGAAATAGATACTGCGGATTCAAACGATAAATCTGTTAGGAAAGAGCCAGATAACACTTCGACGTCAAGCAAGGCTCCAGATAAGAATACTCCGAATACGCTTTCCGAAAAGCCTATCAAAAAACCGAAAAAAGATAATGGCGATGATCAGCCTACGCTTTTCGATTAAGCCATCTTGGTTGGCACTTCGAGTATCGGACTGATAGGTTAAAATCTATTCAATCAGATTGATTTATTAGATTTTAACCTTTACTTGCAGTAATACTTATTAAAAACTTGTATTATAAATAGATATGTCAAAAAAAAAGGTTTCAAAAAGCTTTCTTCAGGAATTCAAGAATTTTGCCATCAAAGGCAATATGATTGATATGGCCATCGGTATCATCATCGGTACGGCCTTTAACAATGTAATCAATACCTTGGTTAAAAAAGTGATCATGCCACCATTATCCCTATTGACCGATGGGGTACATCTGGCGAACCGAAAATACGTCTTGCGCAGTGCCTCGGAAGAGGTCGATGAAGTTGCCATCGGCTATGGCGAAATGATAGAGGTTTTTATTGATTTTTTGATTATTGCCTTTACCATTTTTGTCGTAATACGCTTCATCAACCGTTTCAAGGACAAGGCGGAGGATCCCAAGAATAAAACCGTCGAAACGCCCAAAAATATTGAGCTTTTGTCCAATCTTGAAAAGTTGATGGAGGAGCAGAACGCCATCCTTAGAAAGAACACGAAATAATGCCTGCCTACCGTTAATTAGTCAATAGTTTATTAATTGGTAGTGAATAATACTATCTTTGAAAAAAATTGTAAATGGATTTTACGAACCCTCTGGTTTATGGAGTACCCTGTTTTATCGCCCTTATCCTTGTGGAGCTCACCTATAGTCACACGCACGGCGATGAGGATCTTTATGTTTGGAAAGATTTGTTCGCCAGTGGCGCCATGGGCGTAGGTTCTGCTATTTTGGGGCCGCTAATCAAGGTAACTGTTCTTATCGTAGTTTTTAATTTTACGTATGAACTCTTTAACCCTGAAATCGATGGTGTCCGTATGAATATTATGGGCTACGAATCTTTCGGGTATGCCTGGTACGTTTGGTTGCTATGCCAATTGGCCGATGATTTCACTTATTATTGGTTCCACAGGGCCAACCACGAGGTACGTATTCTTTGGGCCGCGCATATCGTTCACCATTCATCCGATAACTTCAATTTAGGTACAGCCGTACGGAACGGGTGGTTCACCTTGTTGTACAAACCTTTTTTCTATATGTGGATGCCCGCTATAGGCTTTCCGGTAGAAATGGTAGTGGTTTGTTTGGCCATCGAATCGTTTTGGCAGTTTCAGCTGCATTCCAAATACGTTCCGAAAATGGGATGGATCGAAAAAATCTTTAACACCCACACCATGCATCAAGTACACCACTCGCAGAACGTGGAATACCTCGATAAAAATCATGGCGGATTTTTGAATATTTTCGATAAAATTTTCGGTACTTGGAAGGAGTTGGATGATGGTGTTGAGGTAAAGTTCGGAGTCATTCATGCACCACAATCCTACAATCCCATCGTAATACTAACACACGAGTTCAAGGACATTTGGGCGGACGTCAAAAAAGCGGACAAATTCTCCCACAAGCTAATGTACATCTTCGGCCCCCCGGGATGGAGTCCCGATGGTAGCACCTTGACCGTTAAGCAGCAGCAGCGGTTGTTTCGGGAGCAGAAGGCAAAGAATCCCGAGATGGCATATAGTCGGCCGAATTGACCTGTAGAGGCGCAATAAATAGCTTTATAACCTAATTTTAATTTCGTTTATCTCCATTTAAAAGCATAATATCTGCAGGGGCTATCCCCAACATTTGATATCCCATGTATTTCATTGGATTTCATAAAGAATAGATCACCTTCTGTTCCCTGATATGTTTTTCCGTTAATAGTCATTTCCGCTTTTCCTTCGATAACTATGATAATTTCTGAGTCCGTATGGGAATGCGGTTTATGGCTTGGGCCTCTACGGTCTAATTGGGTGATATGCATTTCAAAGCTCTCGCTCATGGCCGTAGGGCGTTCAAAATAGGGCATGGAGAGTCCTTTGCTTGTCTTTTCCGGCTTCAGGTCATCAAAATCGATAAATAGCGGTCCACCGGCTTCTTGTCCCCTTAGGACATCCATGTCTTTCTTTGACGTAAACATCATGATATAATAGGTCAGCGGACCTTCTCCCACATTTTCCATGGACTGTTCCGTTAGGGGAGGAATCAAACCGACACTTCCCTCCGGCAACACCTCGCTTTTCCCGTTCATCGTCAGCTTTAACGTGCCTTCCTTTACGATCACCAATTCTTCGATATTTTCCTGAGTATGCGGGGGAGCAGGTTTCGCCCCTTTATCTTGCGTAGTGGCATGTATTTCCAAAAAGCTAAAATGTGGTGAACTACCTTCCATAATCTTACGGCCGACACGCTGATTACCTTCTTTTATGGGTAATTCGGACCATTTGTATATTCCCGAATCGACTTCCTTCAACTGTGCCATACCTATAAAACCTGTATTTATCACTAGAAATAATAGCAGTAATCGGTTCATCCTAAATGATTTTTCTTTTAAATATAAGAAAATTAGGTGCTCTTCTTATCTTCGGCGTGTTCGGAATCGGAAAAAAAGTTTATAAGTTTATTGGTTTAAGAGTTTAGAAGAATAGATTACTGCCTACTGCTCCCTAACCGCAGTTCCCCGAGATTTCTTGCTCTCCCCGACAATTCCGTACTCGAAAGTATAGGAATCATCGGCGGTGGATAATATTTTCATGTGAATCGACTTTTCCTCGGCTTTGTTCTTGGGATTTATTTTTTTGATGACGTATTCGCAGTCGTTGATCCACCGGACGGAAGCGGTGTCGACTTTTCCTTCGAAATAATCGATTTCCATCGCGTCGCTACGGACGAAAGTGGTGGTTTTTTCTTCGCCGTCGATGGTGGTGGTAAAGGAGAATTCCCCGTTTTTAAAGCTTTTGCAGTCCCTTTGGGGTTGGTAACATGAGACTAAAATCGTCGACAGTGTGCAGCAAAAAAGAAGTCTATTTATCATTGTCGCAAAATTAATGAAAATACATCCTATCTGCCATCATAGGCCTCAAAACTTCCATCGGAATAAAAAATAACGATCCGCTTAATGGTTTTAGAAGAATTAATAAGCTGCTCCTCAGTAGAGTCATGGACTTCCGGTATCCGTTCAGGTGCTGGAGGGACATTGTTCCGTTCCTCCATAGGAAATGATCCTTTTCCGTTCAGCAACCAGTATAGATTTACTTCGGGAAAATTCTTCACCACTTTTAGTACAAATTCCAAACTCGGTTTGTTCCTTCCTGAAAGTAAGTGGGAGATACTGGAGCGTTGCACTTGAATTTTATCGGCAAAAGCCGAAGCGTTAAGACTGTAATATTGGAGCAGGTGCTCCAGCCTTTCAATAAAATCAGAACTGTTTACCATTGTAAATAATATAGGTTTGAAATTACTATAAATTTTTGAATACGGTACATTAAAATCCATATAACGCATGTATTTATTTGAATTAATAATTCATATAAAATATATTAAAATATTGATTAACAATTATTAATATTGTTAAATTTATATGTTATATATTTTTTATATCAAAAGTTTACAACAGTGTATTCTTGCATACAATCCATGTGCCTTTTTGATTACAGATGTCAATTATTGTTGTTTACATTTGTAATTTGAATTGATGTTACATTTGTAAATTGATTTTAATTACAGCCAATGTCCTTGATATCTACCGAATACGAAAGCATTAAAGAAAGTTCCGTTCAGGGGCGTTATGTGGTCTATGAGCAAATCGAAAGTTTCCTAAAAAAAGCTGGAAAGGATTTTGTTGTGCAGACCGTGGGGGAATCCGTTCTAGGGGTTCCAATTAAAAGTATGACCCTCGGCAACGGGCCGAAGAAGATTTTGATGTGGTCGCAGATGCACGGTAATGAATCGACAACTACTAAAGCGGTTTTAGATCTGATAAACTATTTGGGCTCAGAATCTGCAAATGCCAAAACAATTATGAAAAAGTGTAGCCTTGTTATACTCCCAATGCTTAATCCAGATGGTGCTGTGGCATTCACCCGCGTCAATGCGAACGCAGTCGATTTAAATCGCGATGCGCAGCAAAGAACCCAACCGGAAAGCAGGGCATTGCGGAGCGTATTCGAAGAATTTCAGCCGGATTACTGCTTCAATCTACACGATCAGCGTACGATATTCAATGTGGGTGATACCTCAAAACCAGCTACAATATCCTTTTTGGCACCTGCGCATGACGAATTAAGAAGCGTTTCCCCAGCGCGTTCCCTAAGCATGAAGCTCATAGTAGCCATGCATAAAATGTTGCAAAAACAAATACCGGGACAGGTTGGGAGGTATGACGATGCCTTTAATGCCAACTGTGTAGGCGATACCTTTCAGATGACCGACACATCGACAGTCTTATTCGAAGCGGGACACTATCCTGACGATTACGATAGGGAAAGAACGCGGAAATATATTTTTCAGGCCTTAGTGACTGCTTTACATGCGATTGGTGAGGAAAAAGTTTCCGAATTTAACCCATCGGAATATTCTACGATTCCTGAAAATCAGAAGCGATTTTTTGATATTCTGATAAGGAATGCCCATGTACTTACCCCATCTTTAAGACAAGGCGATGCTATCGGCATCCTGTACGTTGAAACCTTAAATAATGAAGCCATCAATTTTGTTCCGAAAATCGAAAAAACGGGCAATCTGAAAGGATATTTCGGACATAAAACTTACAATTGTCTGAACGATAGTGATTTGAAAGCGCTTGAAAAACATTCAGCTTTGACAAAACTACTGTCCGCATTTTAGACTTTACTTTAAAAACCTAAAATTATTACATTTCTGTTAAAAAATTACGAGTTTTCATACATATTATTTCTTAATTTTCTATTTTTGTCATCGATACGTATTTAAATAAAAACGTGACGCTCCGGAGGGTTTTAAATGTAAAGTGTAAGAAATAATAAATATATAGTTATCATGGCAGGAAAAGTAAAACTAGACGAAATCGACCACCAAATTCTGGATATGTTGATTGAAAACACCAGAACACCTTTTACCGATATTGCTAAAAAATTGCTGATTTCAGCAGGCACGGTCCATGTGAGAGTGAAAAAAATGGAGGAAGCCGGTATTATTAGGGGTTCTTCGCTCACTTTAGACTATGTGAAATTAGGGTATGCCTTTATTGCCTATGTAGGTATTTTCTTGGAAAAGACCCACCAGACCAAATTCGTAATGGAGCGTTTAGAGCAAATTCCGAACGTGACTATCGCCCATATTACTACGGGTAAGTTCAATATTTTCTGTAAAATACGGGCCAAGGATACGAATCATGCCAAGAATATCATTTTTATGATCGATGATATCGATGGTATTAACCGTACGGAAACGATGATTTCATTGGAAGAGAGTTTTAATGATAAGAAAAGGTTAATGCATATGATATTTAATGAGCTTTAATAAAGCCATTTTGTTATACCCGATAAAAACACCAATCCCGAACGATTACGTTCGGGATTTTTTATAGCTTCGCATAAAGAGAATGTTGAAACTAACGGCGCGCTACTATACTATTAGCGCCGTAACGATTTAAAAGTTGACTTTATGGGTACCCCAGAACTGAATCTTGTCGAGCCATTTCCTTTTTACAAAACCTATATAGATATTTTGGGTGATGTGGAGCTGTTGGATATGCTACAACGACAATTGGGGAACTTCCCCGAATTTATCGAAAGTATTCCCGATGATAAACTACCCTTTAGTTACGAACCCGAAAAGTGGACGGTAGCGCAAGTATTGCAGCATGTCATTGATACCGAGCGCATCTTTCAGCATCGGGCCTTCCGTTTTTCCCGGGGGGATACTTCCGTTTTGCCGGGTTTTGACCAAGATAGTTACGCCGAAAAGTCAATGGCCGAAAGACGTTCCAAAGAAAGTATCATCGAAGAATATAAAATCGTACGTAAATCTACCATTTCGCTATTTGCCAACCTTGACCGAAACGCCCTTGAGAACACGGGTATCGCCAGTGGCGTTGTATGGAGTGTCGCCGCGCTTGGTTTTGTGATTTGTGGCCATCAAAAGCACCACAGAGATATCATTCGGGAACGCTATCTGTGAACCTTTCAAAAGTACGTGCTTAACATTTGAAATGAACATACTCAAAAGATTAAATGTTTTTTGGTCCCTGATAAAAAAATCGGCTGTGGCTTGGATTGACAACGATCCTTTTGGCAATAGTGCTGTCATATCCTATTACACCCTGTTCTCTCTACCTTCCTTACTAATGATAGTGGCATGGATTGCCGGAGAGCTTTTTGGGGTGGAGGCTGTGCGGGGAAGGATTGCCACCAAATTAGGGGACTTTATAGGCGAAGGGGCATCAAAGGCCATAGAGGGCATGATTGCCAATGCCTCCATTAAAGATGGTTCTACGCTAACGGTCATCATCGGGGTGGTCATGTTGATTTTCGGTGCAACGGGGGTATTCGTTCGGCTAAAGATGGCCATGAACGACATTTGGCAGGTGGAACCAAAAAAAACGGTATGGTTGCAGACCATACTCGACCGGCTTATCTCTTTCGGAATGATATTGGTCTTGGGTTTTTTGTTTTTGGTCTCGCTGCTACTTTCCTTCATATTAAAGATAGTCAGCGAGTACATAGGTACTTTTGCACCCAAAATTGCCGAAGTAGCGGCCAGTACCTTTAGCTATGTATTGACCTTTATTGTAATAACGGGACTCTTCGCAGCCTTGTTCAAATTACTGCCCGATATCAAAATCCGTTGGAAAACCACAATCTACGGTGCCGCACTGACTACCGTTCTTTTTTTGGTCGGGGAATTTCTGCTGGGCTATTATTTTACCCAGAGCGATCCGACGTCGATATATGGCGGGGCTTCATCTGTAGTATTGATTATGTTATGGGTATACTACACCTGTCTGATACTTTTTTTCGGTGCTGAATTTACTTTTCAATACGCACACTATATCGATGAGAAAGTAGAGCCTAGCGCCAAGGGGCAGTCGAAGGTCAAAGCGACTGGATAAATCTTTCTAAGGGGAGGTCTTTGCTTATTGTAAGGTCTTTGGTTTGATTTGCCGTTCGCCATGCGCTGTGCGCAAAAAAAGCGTTGTGCGTATAGCCTTATTGCAGACTGTTCAACTTTAGCTGATAAGTCGGAAGCAAAAATCGCCGGTTTTAAGTAATTGGTACCTTAATCCAAATCATCTTCAAAGTCGTAATCCGTCTCGGAGTCCAACTCGAATTCAGGCGAATCGGCTTCTTCCAAAACGGGTTCCGGCCGTGCCTCGAGTTCTTTTTCGATAGTATCATCGAAGTTAGATATAAAATCTGCAAGGCTTTTACTGATCTTGACCAAATAAATGGTGTCTTTGGTCTTGACCTCTACAGCCTCGACTACATCTCCCTGAAGATTTTTGAATACGATGATATCTTCATCACCATATCCGTCGGGATAGGTTTCGATCAATAGGGCCGCAAGTTCGTGGCTGAGTTTTTTGTAATCAACAATTTTACGTAGCATAGTAGGTAGTTTTTTATATCTGTATCGGATTTGGTTAAGAAAACCTTTTTTCGGTTTCTTTGATTTACAGATTCTAAACTATGCTTTTTTTTCTAGGGATTTAATAAAGAGTTGTCAAACGGGAATTTTAGTAGGTGAAGCTACGATTCGGTGTAGTATGCAAAAGCACGGCCGAAAAGTTCATAGGGAATTTTCACATCGATGACCGGAACGCCGATCTTTTCAAGAAGTACAAAGTTTATATTACCGTGCGAATTTTTTTTATCGAATTTTAAAAGGGATACGATGGTCTCGATATCGGCTTCCGAAAATTCTGTTTTAGGATAGCGGTCCAAGAATGTAGTTTTGATATCTTCCAACTCGGTTTCCGGCAATCCCGTAAGTTCCTTTGATAGATAACCTTCCAAAATCATACCTATGGCAATGGCCTCGCCGTGAAGCAGTGTTTCTCGGGATTTACTTTCCAAAAAATAGGATTCTACAGCATGGCCTAGCGTATGCCCGAAATTCAGTATTTTTCTTAGGTGTTGTTCAGTAGGGTCTTGAAGCACGACTTCATTTTTGATGGTTACCGAATCGTAGATAAGGCGGTCCATATTCGTGAAGTCCGCATTTGTTTTCAATGTATCCCAATATGCATAGCTTCTTATGAGGCCGTGCTTGAGCATTTCGGCGAATCCGCTCTGCAATTGGCGTTGGTTTAGCGTTTTAAGAAAGTCGGATATAATAAGTACCATTTCCGGCTGGTTGATAACTCCCACCTGATTTTTCAAGGGGCCAAGATCCACACCGGTTTTTCCTCCTACCGAGGCATCGACCATGGCCAATAGGGTAGTGGGTACGTTGATAAAGGCGATGCCGCGTTTAAAGGTAGATGCGACGAAGCCTCCCATATCTGTGATTACGCCTCCGCCCAGATTGATCAGTAGGCTTTTTCGATCGGCATCTCCTTCCGATAAGGCTTCCCACATCTGGGTGCAAGTACTTATCGTCTTTTGCCTTTCCCCGGATTCGATTTCCAAAATCCCGAAATCGAAATCCCCTTGAATCCTATATTTAAAGTCCGCCAGGCAGTCCCGTTTCGTGTTTTCATCCACTAAAATAAAAATTTTGGAATAGGCAGTCCCGGCCAAATGTACATTGATGGCATCGTAGGCGCGTTGATTGAAGTGTACGGCGTAAGTGGGGGTGGTAATGGAGTCCATATGAAATACTTTCTAATTTGCGGTTGGTCTTTGAAATCCCAGGTCAAAAGCGACCCTCTACGTATTAACCGGTATAAATGTTGATCAGAACACAAATTAAAGGCAAATATTGACAAATATTATGATATCTGTCATTATATTTGATTCAAAGAGAAATTACTGAAAATGAAAAAAATCTTTGAGGATACCGAGACCGCTTTTGCCCTAAAATCGGATTCGGAGTTGGAGCGTGCCTACTTTTTGTTCCGAATGATTGCCAATGAACCTTTGGTACGTATAGGTTCCGCCATCACCAATTTTGCCTTCAAGGCCCATCTGCCCGTCGACAAGCTTATCCGAGCCACGGTGTTCGATCATTTTTGTGGTGGTATTAACGAAATCGACTGCCTACCTACCGTCGACAGAATGTACAAAAAAAACGTCTGTTCGGTGCTGGATTATTCCGTTGAGGGCAAAGAGACCGAACATCCTTTGGATCTGGCACTGGACATGGTGCTCAAGGTGCTCGATTTCGTCAAGGAAAAGGATGCCATTCCCTTCGCCGTTTTCAAACCTACGGGATATGGCCGTTTCGCCCTTTTCAAGAAAATCAGTGAAGGGAAAACTCTGTCCGATAAGGAACAGATGGAATGGGGCAGGGTAGTTGCCCGCTTTGACAAAACCTGTAAGAAAGCCCACGACCTAGATGTTTCGTTATTGGTCGATTCCGAGGAAAGTTGGATGCAAGATGCAGCAGACGCCCTGATCGAGGACATGATGCGCAAATACAACCAAAAAAAGGCCATCGTTTTCAACACCCTTCAAATGTACCGCTGGGATCGGATGGACTATCTCAAGGATTTAAAGTCAAAAGCGGAAAAAGAGGGGTTCAAAATCGGTATTAAAGCCGTACGGGGCGCCTATATGGAAAAGGAAAACGAACGCGCCGAAGAAAAAGGCTATGCCACTCCCATTTGTGCCTCCAAAAAAGAGACGGATGCCAACTTCGATACGGCCGTGGAATATATGGTCGAAAATTTAGATGTTATTTCCCTTTTTGCAGGTACGCATAACGAAGTCAGTTGTTATCGTTTGATGGAATTGATGGAGGAAAAACAGATTGCCAACAATGACCCTAGAATCTGGTTCGGACAATTATATGGTATGAGCGATCACATTTCCTTCAATCTGGCCGACAAAGGCTATAACGTGGCCAAATACCTGCCCTTCGGGCCTGTACGTGACGTGATGCCCTACCTCATTCGAAGGGCAGACGAAAATACCTCGGTCGCCGGACAGACTACGCGAGAGCTTTCTTTGTTGAAAAAAGAGCGGAAACGGAGGAGGATTTAGTGGGCAGTTGCGGTTTGCAGTAAAAGTTATAGGTGAATAATCCGTACGCCGTCAAGGTTCAAGGTTAAATCGCTCCTGAGAAGCTGTTTAAAGTTTAAGGTTAAAACAATGTTGAACTTGCTAATAACCTTGAACATTGAAGCCACAACAGGTGGCCTTAAACCCTATGCGCAGGTGGTTTCCTAAAGATGACAGTTGAATTACTATGGTGCTACTCACGGATAATCTCCTCTATGAGCACTTCTTCCAGACAATTTGTGACTTTCAATACTGCTTCGTTGTCTTTAACGAACCCATCGATAAAGTACGTTTTACAGGGTACGGACTTTGTATCGCTTCTTCCAAAATCTACTTCACCGTCTTTTAGGAAAGTGGTGATGTCGAGGGTATCCAATTGCTTGTCTGCCAACATCTTGCTAATATTCTCAGAATACGACATCGGTTTCGATCGTATGTCCTTCAAGGTTCGGCAGTTGGGGAAATAGCAGAATTCTACTCCTGTTTCTTCCGATTTCTTTTTTAGGAATACGGAGAGGAATACGATACCGATCGATAATCCGACGAGAAAAAAACCCAAACGTTTTAAGAAGGCCATTTATTTTAGTGAACTAGTGGTTTAGTGAGCTAGTGAGCTAGTGATTTAGTAATTTGGATGGTGGCTACTAGGTTTATTGGTTAGAAAAGATAGTTGAGTTACAACGAAAAGGGTTGAGGGTATCTTCTGAAAAACCGATGCAAAAATAGGAGTTATAAAGAGAATTGTTCTAAAAAAGGAATATTTCTTCGGATTACTTTGCTGCTCGAAAATTCTTATTTTTTTGATACCGGTCGTCGGTCGTCGGTCGTCGGTCGTCGGTCGTCGGTCCTCGGTCATCAAAATATCAAAATATCAAAAAGTTAATATCGCTATACTGCAGGTCGAACCATTCTCCGACGGATTTGTTGGTAAGAATGCCGTGGTACATGTAGAGTCCGTTTCGTAGGCCCTTGTCGAAGCGCAGTGAGTTTTCGAGTCCACCGTTTTCGCCCAGTTCCAATAAATAGGGCGTAAAGATATTACTGATCGAAATCGTGGCTGTCTTGGGGTAGCGTGAGGGAATATTGGGCACGCCATAGTGTATCACTCCATATTTCTCAATGGTAGGTTTGTTATGCGTTGTTACCTCACTAGTCTCGAAACATCCGCCCATATCGATACTGACATCAATAATGACCGCTCCTTTTTTCATATTTTCGACCATGGTTTT